>ULRV01019793.1_pt1 | contig 188479 bp, 310 predicted proteins | sample 1955791 | NCBI WGS metagenome assembly ULRV01 (sample SAMEA4835692, study PRJEB28245) | human gut metagenome | biome: gut microbiome; material: fecal sample | place: Denmark | collected 2008 | reverse complement strand
AGATATTCCTGCTGAATTACTAAGTTTTTTCGGAGGAATATTTATTATAATATATACTAAGTATGTTATAGCTAATAAAAAGACTATTAAAACAAATAATAGATGATATTGATACGGGTAATTCTAATATATCATATGAGGAGTAGTGTAAAATTCTTCACCTTATCTAGAATATAACAGATAAAGATTAGAGAATGAGCAAAATACAAGCATGTGATTATTTAGGTGTTAGTCGTGCTACTTTTGACAATTATGTTAAGAACGGATGGATTCCAAAAGGATATAAATAGGATGGGTTTAAGGAATTGTCTTGGATGAAATCTGATCTTGACTTTTATTTAGATACTTATTCTAATAATAAGTAACGTTCTGATGTTTGAGGAGACGTAGTTAGAGGTTATTATCAATTGATAATGCCATTAACTATGTTTCCTCTTTTTATTTTTAGTAATGTCCGAAATTTGAGAATTTAAAATATATAATTGTTTAGTTCTAGAACATAAACAGATAATTATTGAAATTTTAAATTTTTAAGCAATGAGTGAAACAAAAACTTTTGTTGTTCCTGATAATTTAACAGGAAACAACGATAATCTTGCTACTATGGCAATGATGAATGGAGGTTTTGGAGGAGGTATGTGGAATAACCCATTAACTAAAGAATGATAACATAAGTGGGTTTAAAACTCAGTGAACTCAGGGAAACTCCTTAGAGCTTTAACTACCAAATATAAATAGTGATATTTATATGGATGAATTAACTACTCATGTATGGTAATAAGGTTAAAGATTGGACAATCCTGAGCCAAGCTCCCTTTTAGGGAGAAGGTGCAACGACTATCGAAAACACATCAAATGATGGAAGTGAGTAGAGTAAGGTTCAAGTGAATCTGAAGTGCTGAGTACTCTTAAAAGAGTAATGATATAGTCTAAACTTTATAGAAATATAAAGATAATATGTGGAAACGACATATTAGTAAATAATAATGTTATGTATCTCGTATGGATGTACATTATGCGCTGGATGAATAATGGTTATGGAGACCAGGGTGGAGATCCAGCAGTACAAAGACAGCTTCAAACTCTCTAGGATTAGATGCAAGATAATCACAATTCAGATTTAATTATGTAGGCTATAAAGGGAAATAGTTCTGCTTTACAAGATTTAACTACTAGATTAAGTTGTGATGCTAATGCCATCTAGAGTGCAATTCAGAGTGTACAATCTAGTATAGCTAATGTGGGTAGTTAGGTAGGATTTTCTTCTGAAAGAATAATTAATGCGGTAAATAGTGGAGATAGTGGTATTATCCAAGCTCTTAATAACTGTTGCTGCTCTACTTAGAAGGAAATTCTTAAAATGGGTTATGAGAATCAGATTAACAACTAGAATCAGACTTATTAGTTAACTAGTTAGTTAAATGGTGTAAATAATGTAATTCAGAATGGATTTCGAGACACTAATTATGCCACTTAGCAATAGACTTGCTCTTTGTAGAATACAATTAAAGATACAACTACTATTAATACTAATGCTATTTTAGCTAAGTTAGATGCTCTTAGTACTTCGGCTTTATAGGATAAGATTGAAGCTTTGCGTGAAAGAAATAGTGAGTAGGCTACAGCTATTAATAATTCTCAACAAAGCGCCTTATTTGCTTAGATGCTAAATGCTGCAACAACTCCTATTAATGCCGCTGTAAGTAATTTAACTCAAGAAATAGCTAGTATTTAGTGTAAACTTCCAAATACAGTAACTTTACCATATTCTTGTGCTACTGCAGTTCCTACCTCTTTAGCATATAATTTATATGGAGCTAATACAGGTGTTTGGGCATAAGAAAGGAGGTATCTATGATATTACTTAATCCTTATGTTTACGCAAATAGAAATGGCATTCTTAGATTAGAAGCTAATTCAGTAAATGTTGGAACCACTAATGTAACATTTACCTTTACTCCACATAATTTCTTAAATAAAGCTTATTCGGGATTAATTTTATTTAAATTGCCTGGATTTACAGCTCCTTCTACAGCAGTTCCTATTGTATTTAGCACAAATGGAAAAAATTAGGATTTAACTACATTAGGTGGAGAGGCTGTTACCTCTGCAACTTTAAATAAGGCTGGTATATATTTAGCTTATTACGAAAATAATACATTACAATTATTATATTAATACATGGCATTTTCTAATTTACGTAACGGTAATCAACTATTTATATTACATAAAGATAATGTACCATCATTGGAATTAGGTAAGGTAGCTAACATAACACCGCCTATTCCTAAGTATGGTAATACTGGGATGTATAATCCGGAGATGATTTTAGATATTACTGCTGACGTAAATGGAACTATGACTAATTTCTAGAAATTGCCAGCAAATAGTGAGATAGCAGATTTTGGTAATAATATAGTTATATCTTGTAATAAAGAAGCTATGAGTAGTGAAATTAATTCCATGAAATAGCGAAGTACAGATATAGTTAATAGTATTTAGTTACATAAAGACATTATTAAAGGATGTGATGAAATACTTATGCAATTAAATCCTGAAATCTAGGAAAGACAAAGATAGGAAGCAGAGAATAAAGCTTTAAGAGAGGAAGTTAATTCTCTAAAAGAAATGTTTAAAGAGTTTATGAAATCATGGCAACAATAATTGAAGTACAAGATACAAAGTTAGACAATCTTTCTGAGTATGTAGAGAAAATGATCAATTATGGCGGAAAAGTAATGCGCTGTATTGAAGAAATGTAGTCTAAAGATTACAATGAGAAGTATGGAAGACGTAGATACCCTAGAGAAGAGTATCGTGACCCTGACTATAATAGATATTTCTAATTATGAGACAAGCTTTAGATACTTATGATGATATGCCTAAATATATGAAGTAGTATTTACGTAATTATGGATGGCATTTCAATAAAGCTCTATGTAATTATGCTGTATCTCTGATGGAAAAAGGGGGTCAAAAACTTGAACCAGTATCTAAAGAATATGTAGATAAGACTTTAGAACAATATAATGTTCAATTAGAAAAGAATGTAGGTTGTGACTATGTATTCGTAGCTAATATGTGTAAAGCGGATTACTATGGTAGTAGTATAACCGATGAAAAGCACTTTGCTCTCTACATTAAAGACACAATAGATGATGAGGATGCAGGTGATGGTACCACTATGAGAAGATGGTATGCAACTATGGTAGCTAATGGAACAATGGTAGATTGGGAAGAGTTTATATGATACATTACAAAGCTTGTTTAGAAAAATATAATTGGTCAGTTGACATTTACGTAATACAGTATAAGCACGATTTAGAATATCTAGATTGTATAGCTAGTAAATATAATGTGCCTAATAAAATTTATGATAAATTAACAAATAGACTAACTAATTATATTAATTCTGGATTTATTTATAATTGCGACAAAACTAATCACAGTATTATATTTGTAGGAGAATCAGATTCTATTTATGAAGCTGCAAATACTCTAGCACATGAAAAGAATCATCTAGAGATATATCTGTGTAAGTTATTAAATATAAATCCAGAATCAGAAGATGCTGCTATTCTAAGTGGGGATATTACAGAATAGTTAATAAATCCATATATAGTATAGCTAATTAAATAATTAAAAAGTAGTAATAGAGGAATTTCTTAATTTTAAGGAGTTCCTCTATTTTTGTTTTGCAGCAATATTTCTATTAAATATATATAGACCATAAAATAATAAATATACAAATACTATGGGAAAATATTTTAGTATTGCAGAATTAACTAAGAGTGAAACTGCAAATAAAAGAAAAATTGACAACAAACCTACTAAAGAAGTAGAAAATTGTCTTAATTAGTTAATAGATAATATTTTAGATCCATTGAGAAAAGCTTATGGATAGCCAATTATTGTGTCTAGTGGATATAGATGTCCTGAGTTAAATAAAGCAGTCGGAGGTGCTAGAACTAGTTAGCACACACTCGGCTAGGCTGCAGATATTCATACTAAATCTAATTCTAAGGAAAGTAATAAACAATTATTTGAACTTATTAAATAGTTAAAGCTTCCTTTTGATTAGCTAATTAATGAGTATAATTATTCTTGGGTACATGTCAGCTATTCTCCTAGAAATAGAAGACAAATCCTTAATATTAAATAATGGCACAACTTTTTGGTAAAAACTATTAGGAAGCAGGTTCCTCTTCCTCCCCACTATTACTAAGAAGTAATGGAGAAATTAAATTATAGTGGGGAAATAAATTTATAGATTTAATTAAAAACGGGAAAATAAATTCAGAAGCTAAAGATTATATATTTACTGTAGATACTTCTGATGAAATTAAAGCAAATGGGATATATTTAGTTACAGAAGATAGTTCTATTTGGATAAATGTAGAAGGTACTAAAACTAAAGTAAATAATACTGATACTACTTATGTGTCATTTTTAACAGAATAGGAAACAACTCCTGAATAGAAATAGCAAGCCTTAACTAATTTAGGCTTAATATATGAAAATATAGATGCCTTAAATAAAGCAAATCTAGTAACTGGTTTAGCTTATGTAGTTGAATCCAATAAATTATATTTAATTCAAAACAAAGTAGTTTCAGAATATTAGGTAGCATCAGCTTTACCTACTTCAGGTAAATTTGAAGATTTAACTATTAGTAATTTAACTATTAAAAATAATACTATAAATTCTAACTAGTTGATATTAACAATTAACAATATACCATATTTATAGATAAATGACAATATCCTTTGTAGTGTTCCCTTTTTGGTGGATAAATTACAATCAATAAATTATAATTATAACAAATCAGGATTTGCCCTATATCAAGATAATGGTAAGTCTATTCTTGATATAGATAGTTTAAATTGGAGAAATATAGAATCTGAGTTACCTAAAAATTAGAAAACTTATATTACTTATACTATTTTAGGTGATTTTAATATAGTCACTGGGGTTACAGATGTATCATCGAAGGATGAATCCTTATATAAATTAGAATTAAAATATCCAAATAATATATCTTTAAGTTTATCTAATTATATACTAGCAGAGTTAGAAACCACCTACAATATATTTCTTTTAACTACAAAAGTATAGATATAGGATGATATAAGTTATAATCAAATAGTATTAGATAAAAATATTCCAGAAACACATTAGCTGTATGTAAAATTTTCAGATTCTTCTACTAAACTTTATTCTAGAAATGACGTTAAATTATTTGACGTTAATTTATCAGTAGATGAAGCTTATTTATATAATAATGGTATTGATACTAAATATATAGTTGATATAGACAGTGCACAAAAGCATAATATAATTCCCTTAGAGTTTGAAATTCGTAAAGTAGATAAGTATTATATAATTATCAAACTTCAAAATACTTTATTAGCATCTGATTTATTAAATTCTAACTAGTTAAAAATATATCAGGCAAGAGTTCCTCAATTTATTTAGGGTGAAGGATTCTTAGCATTACGTAAGTGGGATTCTGTAAATAATAAATATGTCTATCATACTATTATAGGCACTTATAAAGAATCTGAATTTGGAATATCTGATGATACTAATGATAAATTTGGATTTTATAGTGATGATGTTAAAGTTACTGGAATTTCATTAAGCGGAGCTAAATTTTCAGGACAATTACCTAGTTTTACTGAAACTAAACCTGATACAATAGCAAATAATTAGTTTCCAACCATGGAAATAGTTAATGAAAAAATAAAGAAAGCTGTTGATGATGCAGGTGATACTAACATATCCTTAATTAGTAAAAACTCTCTACCTAAGGGTTCTATTATAATGTTTAATAGTGCTGAAAATATACCTGATAAATGGTAGATTTGTGATGGGACTAATGGAACTCCTAATTTGATTGACAAATTTATTAAGGCTGGAACAACTCTTAAAGAAGAATCTATAGAATTAACTAAATATACAAACTCTACAGAAACTCCTGGAGAAACAACTCCAGAACAATCAGAAGATAATAAATATAAGCTTGATGCTTATTCCTTAATATTTATAATGAAAATGAAATAATGAATATGGAAAGTAATTTTGATGACACAATGTTTGAAGTAGATGAATTCGATGAGACCCCTACTCCAAGCAATTTAGAAACAGATCCGAAACCTGAAAAAACAGACAATTAGGAGACTGATTCTACTCCTCCAAGTGAAGGAGATTAGGAAGATGATTTAACTACTGAAGTATTAAGACTTAGAGGTATTAGTAATCCGGACAAGATTAAATTTGAAGATGAGAGTGGTGCTGTTACAGAACGCTCTTGGGATTCTCTAACTAAAGAGGAGTAGATAAATATCTTAGCAGATTAGAGAGAGCATTAGGAGACTAATAATGAGTTAGCAGAAGATGAAATTGACCTTATTAATGCTATTAGAAATAGTGGAATGAGTGTTCAAGATTATATGCAAACTATTACTCCATAGATTAATCAGCCATAGGATACAAATTAGTTTGATGCTATGTCGGATGAAGATTTATATGCTTTCGATATTTTAAATAAAGTTGGTAATGATAACATTACAGATGAAGAACTAGATGCAGCATTAGAAGCTGCTAAGGCTAATGAAACTTTATTTAAGAAAACAGTTGATGGATTAAGACAACAATATAATAGATTACAAGAAGAACAAAAACAGAACATTGCAAATCAACAATAGGCTGCTGCTCAGCAGAGATACTAGGCATTTGCTAATGTGGTTAACAATTAGATTGACAACTTTAATAGTTTTGCAGGACAACCTATTCAATTATCCAATCAAGATAAGGACAATTTGTCTGAATTTATGTTAGCTTTAGATGAAGATGGTTCTAGTGCTTTAGGCAAAGCATTACAAGATCCTAAACTTTTAACTAAAGCTGCATTTTGGTTACTTAATGAATAGGAATTAATTGCAGAGCTATAGAAGCAACAACAAGATGCATATACTCGTGGTTATAATGCAGGTAAAGGAGATATTCTTAACAAATCTAAATTCGTATTTAAACCCACAAAGCAAGCTGCGAGTAAAAAGGATGAATCTATTTGGGATTCAGACGATTGGGATTAATTCTTAAATTTAATTTTTATTTATGTTAGTAGCAAATTTTGTAACAAACCATGCAACCATGGGAGATACACGAACTTACGAAGATTTGAGTAAGTTTTTAGGTGAAAGACCTCACCGACTTGGAGTAGTATCCAGACTCTATCCAGAATTGACAGCTACATTCTTGACAGAGGCACTGCGAAATGTTTATTATGGTGATTCTAAGCCAAGTAAGTATCAAAGTATCGATTCCACTTACTTTGAGTGGGAGGTGGAAACTAATTATATTAAACGTGTTCCATTTGCAGCTGAACCAGTTGGTGATGGAGCAAACGGCTCTGAGATTGAAATGATTTTCCCAGAGAATTATTATCGTTTGCATGAAATCTTCAAGATTGAAAGTACTGGTCAATAGTGTTTTGTTGTTTCCGATAGTGTTAGAAAGGCAGATAATATGTGGTCAGTAATGGTTCGCTTGCTCGATGATGATTATTCTTCTGTACTTGATACTGATGGTACACATATTGGTGATTACACTTATTTTATTGGTAATGCTAAACCAGAATTGCATGAGACTGGTTGGGTTAAGTATCAAAGTAATGTAGAAAAGATGCGTAATTATATGAGTACTATTCGTGTATAGGATACATATAGTGCTAAATATGCATTGATGGAAGATACATTTATCAAGATTGGTAAAGGAGAGAACCAGGGATGCCTTACTGAAAAGATTTACAAGCTGGATCCTATGAAGAAGAATCTTATCGAGAACTTCTTGTATGCAAGAGAGAATATGATTTTGCTTGCTAAGGGTACTGTAGGTGTTGATGGTAAGACTACATTAGCTGATAAAGCTACAGGAAGACCTATCTTCATTGGTGATGGTGCTATCCCTCAAATTGAAAGATTTGCAAGTAAGTATTCTGCAAATAGAATTACAATAGGTACATTCCATACAGTAATTTCTGATATGGTATCAAAAGCAGATAAGCCAACAGGTAATCATTTCTGCTTTATGTGTAATGAAAAAGCTTGGGCTATTGTACAAAGAGTACTTGGTGAGTATCTTTCTACTAGAAAGACTGATGGAGCTTATCTCTGGTCTAAGCAAGGTGAAGGAAAGTATATTAAAGTAGGTGCTACATTCGATGCATATGAGTGGGGAGGCAATACTATCAGTTTTAAGGTTGATAGAACATTGTCTAGAGAGTACCAAGACCCATATTTCTTGTGTATTGATTTGACAACTGGTAAGACATCTACACAACCTCCTATTCAAATGTTCTCATTGAAGGGTAAAGACTACATTTTCAACGAAGTTCTCGGTGTAGGTGGTCGCTCAGGAGGTGAAAGTGGTGTTGTAAGTTCACCTGTAGCCGGTGGTCTTATGACAATTTGGGGATATGCAGGCATCGCTGTATTTAACCCTTATAAATCATTTATCCTTAAAGCTAAGGAATATTGATTTAATTAATAGATTTAAAAAGATTATCTAATAATATTAAGATATGGTAGGAGACGAGGTGCTCTCCTACCTATTCATAGAAATTTATAATGAATTATGGCAAAGAAAGTTAATGATGTAAAGGACGGTGACTTAAAGAGTAATGTTGTTGTTCTTAGAAGTGTTTATGGTAAAGTTGGATAGAAATATTTTATTCAGCCACAAAGAAATCCTAAAACTGGACGTTTTCCAGAGTGTGTAAAGTAGGTAAATTCATATGGAGATATTATCCTTACAGAAGATGAAAGAAATAGAGAAGCGCTAGGTTTAGCACATTTTATTCCAGTAACTGAAGTATTTACTATTACTGATGGCAAGTCCTTTGATTTGGATGATATTTATCAAGCTGCTGAATGGGAAGCAATTAAAAACTGCGATCTTATTGCTGTAGATAGATATGCTAAGAATGATAAGGGTGATTATTTAATTGATGGTACTGTAGACAAACATTCTACAAGACCTCGTTATGGTGCTGCTGAGTTATATGTTGATAGACCTGGTCTTGATGCATCTCGTAGAGTTACTAGAAAGAAACTTATTCATCAGGCTATTAACTTCATTCTCGATGATGAAAGAGGTTATGACGGCAGATTGCTTGTGGCTAGAGTATTGGGTAGAAATATGAAGAATCAACCTAATGCAGATGTTGAGGATTATTTAATTTCTATTGCAGAAAAGACTCCAGAGAAGATTATTAATTGTTACACCGGAGGAGATATGCAATTCCGTATGTTATTTATTGAAGCCCGTGAACATGGAGTAATTAGAAAGAAACAAGGTCTTTATGTTTTCGGAGATGATGGAAAATGCATCTTGGGAGCAACAGATGATGCTGCTATTGAATGGATGCAAAGTCCTAAAAATAGTAAAGTCATGGCTATGATTCGTAAAGATACTTATCCTGAAATGTTCGTAGATGAAGAACTCTCAGATAAGAAATAATAAACAAAATTAATCGTTTTAAATGACAGCTAGGTAGAATTAAAATTAATTTATTATAAAATATATTGTATATAGAACTACTTGTTTAATAAACAATAAAATTTATGTTGGAGTACATCATACAGATGATCCTAATATATTTGATGGCTATTTAGGTAGAGGTTTATGGAAAAATCATACTCGGTATATAAAAAATCCAACTCCAACAATATAAATTAATACTGCCCACTTATCTAGTAATAGGTAAGCAGTAGGGAGCAAAAACGGTGGAGGCTGTGACGCTAATACCGTGGTAAATTATTTAATAATATAAATAATCACCGTAACGCATAGGAATTGAACCTAAATAATAGAATATAATATTCCCAAGAGTGTTCCCCTTCCTAAGAGATTAGGAAGAATATGTATGCTGGACTAAAACAAATAAGAAGTTTTAGAGCTATAGGATAAAAAGCCTATAGGGTAACAACACGAGATATTTGAAGCAACTTTAATAGAATTGAGTAAGATTCAAGCTCCAGCTCTTAAACTGTACGAATTTAATTACCTTTTTAATAAGGCGATTAATTAGTATATTAATAAAGTATATAATGTATATGATACTAATCAGCAGACTACTGATGATTTAAGAGTCTTAAAATCTACGGCTTATTTAAAACCTCATAAGTATGGTGTGACTAGTTCTAACAAGACTAAGCCATACAATAACTATACTGGAGGAGGTACTAATCCCACATATGATGGACAGAGTCCTTCTGCAGATATATAGTATGCAACTGCCAGTTCTTATTTAAGTGCAGCCCATTCTTAGATTCAATCTTTGAATGGTGCTACTTATGAGGTATTTATGCCCATTGATTATTTACATATGCTTAACTGTGTATGTATCTATTATGTTGCAAAACAAAAAGATTGTTGGGATGCAGGTTCATATATTCAAATTCCTGCAACTCGACTTACTGCGGATTCTTGGAGTTAGATTGTAACTGATATTTACAATAGACCATCTCCAATGCGTCCGTATTATTATATACATAATCAGGCTTCTAGTATCACTATTCCAACTGACCCAGTTACTGCCGGAACAGTAGGAGAATCTAATCCATCTGGTTATACTGGCACTGATATGCCTATAGGTGGTTATAAAGTAACTAGTGATAATGGAGCCGTTGCTACTAATACATCAGATGATTCCGGAGCTGGTTCTAACTTCTAGAGAACCTTTAAACTTAAAAATGGAGAAGTTTCAAAAGATATTTCTTTAGTAGAGAAACCAACTGCGGTAAGAGTTGCAAATCCAAGCAATGTTCGTTGCGAAATCCGCTATGGTAAAGACGATTCTCTCTTCTAGTTAGTAGAAGTGCAAATTGATTATGTAAAGAGTCCTCAATTTATTCGTTTGACACAAGAATAGATTGATTTAACAGAAGATACTTCTCAAATTATGGAGTTTCCAGATTATGTAAACCAAGAGATTATAAATGAGTTGGTACACTTAGTTATGGAGCATTCAAATGATCCAAGACTGGCAAATAATATTTAGATGACTAATACTATTGCCCGACCAACTGGACAGTAGTAGGCTGCACCTCAATAGTAGGCAGCTCAACAGTAGTAATTTTAATTAAATTATAACTAATTATGGCAGGTTTAAATTTTTAGACACAAACTATTATTAATAGTAATCTGGATCCGGATTCAGGTAAAGGAGTAGTTCTCTTTGAAGGTAAGAAAGAGAAAGTTGATGGAGTTTAGAAGGATGTTCTCAAGATTAAGAGAGATTTTCTCTTTGTAAAAGATAATGTTGATTGTATTCGTAGACGTAAGGGATATTCAGCAGAGTTGTGTGAAGCAACAATTGACTTCACTAAGTTAACTTCTGTTGTACCTACAGACCATGCAGTTAATTATTTAAGACTTGATATTTATTTAGGAGTAGAAGGTGCTGAACCTTATATTTATTCAACTCCTTGGCATCATAAGGGCAAACCTTTCTGGGTAGAATTTATTGCTAAGAAGGATGATACTGCTAAGGCTCTTGCAGACAGACTTGAGAAGACAATTAAGTCTAATCATATGTTCCAAGTAGATAAAGACCTTATTAAGGTAGCCAATGATGGTGCAGGTAAGATTACTCTTACAGGTGCTACAGAATATCAGAGATTCAGAAAGATAACTATCAATATCTTTGAAGAAGCAGCTGATTATGATGATGAAGTAGCAGCAATGAACCCTAATAAGGTACAAGCTACTGACCCTATAGCATTAGTTAAGTTTGGTAAGAATGCATTTGGTACCTACTCTCAAATTATTAAGGATTTAAGACTTCCTACTGCTGCAAATTATCAATGGTCTGCTATCCGTCAAGTAGAAACTCCTATTGTAGGTGCTACATATAATCAGTATATCATTGAATATCATGCCCCTGCTAACAGTCATCCATTGAGCGTTGTTGGTGGACGCCTTGACTCTTATACAACTCATGTATTCTGGGTTAAGAATGATGCTGACTTAGTTAGCGCTTGGGAAACTGCTTTGAAAAAAGTTGGCACTATTATAGATTCGGATACTAATGCAGAAGTCTCTAATCCTGGTTCTGAATCTCATACAGAGTCAGAATTAACTAAAGGAGTAAAGACTGTTAAGGGTTAATGGAACAAGTGTTGCTTGAATGGATTTTACCAATAATAGGTAGTGGCGGTCTGGGTGCCGCCATTACTTATATTTTTACTTTTAATAGTAAAAAGAAACAAGCAGATGCTGAAGCCGAACAAAGTTTAGTAGAAGTACAACATAAAAAAGAAGATTTAAAACAGGATTAGTATGATTTTCTGTAGAAGACTTGTGACAAGTATATCAAAGACTATCATGAATTAGAGAGTGATTTTAGAAAACAGCTACAAGGATTAAGAGGAGAAATTGATAAAGTTTCTTTTGAAAAATCTAAAGCTATTGCAGATAAATGTACAGAAATTGCAGAACTAAAATCGAAAGTTACTTATTTAAAGGGTATACGTTGTTATAATTTTACATGTTAGCATAGAATTAAATAGAATCCTGAGGAAAATAAATCTAAATAGTAAGTATAAATGTACATAGAGAAATTAGCTAGTTAGATACGAAATGATGTAGTATCGGGTTTAAGAGGTTATCACTAGAATTTATCTATGAATATAGACTAGCTCTAGGATGAAATAGTAGCTTGTCGATTATCAATAATAAATGAATTACATTCTAAAGGAATTGCTCCTATAGACGATTTATTAATGGCTATTAATTGTGTAGATGTTGATTGTGAATCTTTAGAGAGATGCTCTTGTGGTAAAAAGAGTGATGGCGACACCATTACAGCACATTTTCAAATACCACAACTTGTCACAACATACGGAACTTAGGCTATTAAGTATTTAGGAGCTACTGATAGATAGAATAAATTTACTATTGTCACATCATTGTCTGAATTACAAACTATAAAATATAGAAGAAGGAGATTAACTAAACCTTATGTATGGATTGACTTCGCTCCTAATGCAAATGGAATGTTAGATTGTTTTTTATTTAATGCTCCTTTTGTAAGGCAAGTGTCTATAGTTGCAGTATTTAAAGATCCAAGACAACTAAGTAAATATAAGTGTTGCAATTTAGACGATTTAAATGGACCTGATGTAAATAATAGTTTTATTGATTAGTTAATTAAAGACAAATTAACTAAAGAGAAACTATATTATTATAGACAAGCAGCTGCTCCTAAATTACCTAATGACTAGCAATATACTTCTGGTAACTAATTAAATACAATATGAATTTTAACTATGCAATAAGTCAAGCTAAAACAGAATATGATGTAACAGGCGATTTAGAAGATTTACAAGAAATTGGTTTAATTGCTTACGATAAAATAGGAAATAAAAATACTATACTTAAATAGGTACAGTTAAAAGTAGATTGCTCTAATGGGTCTATTTAGTTACCATGTGATGTTTCTATAATAGAAGCAGTTACTTATTGTGGTGAAGATTATAATTATACTAGTAATGTAAAGTAGGATGGGGATCCTTACTCTGCAAATGTAGAGAATTATATAGAATCCAGAAAAGCATTTACCAATCCTTATTATATAAGTGGTAAGTTTGTTAAATATAAAAGAGTAGGTAATACCTTATATGTAAATAAAGGTTTGGATACAGTAAATTTACTATATCATGCTAATATTTTAGACGAAGATGGATTACCTGATATAAATGATAAAGAAGCAAGTGCTATAGCAGCTTATATAGCCTATACTATTAAACAAAAAGAGGCTTTTAAAACTCATAACTAGGTAATTATGTAGGAAGCCCAATTCTTACGTAAAAGATGGTTATTTCTATTAGATGCTGCTAGAGTACCTGACTATATTTCACAAAATGAAATGAATGATATACTAGATGCCAAATATTCTTGGGACAGAAAGGTATATAATAAATCATATAAACCAATGTAATGAATAGGGAGGCAATTTTGCTTCCCTATTTTTGTTTCCAATAACTAAATAAATATAAATGAGTAACTTTGCAATGGGGCATTCTTTTACATGCCACGACATATTTATGAATTTTCCGGTTAGAAAGCTTAAAATGACTCCTGAATAGTGTAAAGAAGTCTATTCCGATGGGAGTAAAAGAGATTTAGCAGCTTCTATTTGGATGAGTAGTGTAAGATTAATTATTGATGATATTATTGAGAATAATACATAGTTTAAATTACCTGGAATGGGTAGAACACAATCTTACATATAGATGAAAAGAACAGAAGGAGATGATTTTAAAAAAGCTTTTAGACGAGGTAAATGGCGTGATGTTGATTTCATTGTATCTAATTTCTGTGGTTATTAGTTATAGTTTGTAATGGAAAGTAAAAAAAGAACAAGAAGAGAAAAACCCATTTACTTAGCTACTAGAGATAAAGATAAAATAACTGAATACACTAATTAGGGTAAATAGTATTGAAATAGAAAACAATTTAGGACTATTATGAATAGATATTTGAAATGTACCCAACTATAGCACAATCTGATATAAAAAGAATACTCTAGTATGGTTGGAAAGCCTTTTATTTACATAATAGTTACGGCGGAGATGTGCTTGTTAATTAGGGTAAGTTATGGTTTTATTCAGGATATTTGATGAAAAATTCATTACGTTGGTTTGAATATTATTAGCATAAAATGAGAACTAAGTTAAGAGTGATGTATAAGCGTAAGAAAATCAAATGGGATGGATATTACTATTTTGCTCTAACTAGACCACAATATGAAGCTTATTTAGCTTAGAAACACACTGGTAGAGGAAGACCCAAAAAGAATTTTATATTTGAAAAAGTTATGTTTTTCAAAATATATGATGAATGTAACATTATGTAGAGTGGGCATGTAGCTATATTTAAATTTCCATATTCTTGGGACAGAGGTTTTTCTTTCTATCAAGCAAAACTAAAAACAGATAAAGCTGAATTAATATTACTTAGAGAACCCTTAAAGTTCAAAGATATATTATTATCAGAATATAATTATGAATTTATAATAGATGAACAACGTAAATATAAAAAGAAATAATTTATGGCAGGTAATACTATAATGACTGCAAAATCAACTTTTGGAGATGGACTTCTCATGGATTTCGCACCTGATAATACTCAGGCTACTTGTCTTACTCATGCCCTTAATGCAACCTTATTAACTATGAATGGTAATGAATTATCATTATAGAATGATATGGGTAATGGTAGAGTAGAGACAGCTTATTTACCTGAGGGTTATATTCCAGTAGGTACTTGTGAATTTGGTGATATTATTTACATTGTATCTTACAATCCAATAACTAATAAGTCTCAAATAGGATGTTTTCCATCTCCTGAGAGAAATATTAGTAGTGAGGAATTAAGTGGTATTAAAACACAATTTAACTTAGAAGAATTTACTAAATCAACTGACTTTGGTTTTAGAGAAACTATAAGTAATTCTGTTAAAAAAGTTATTTATGACAATAGTTTAAACCCAGGAGATAAATTTATCGTACACTCTGGGGATATACATGATAATATATCTAGAATATCAGATTATGGAAATAAATCACATATTGTAGGAGCTTTTCCTAAACAATTTAAAATAAATGTAGTAGCTATTGAAGATTCTGGTAAAATTAATTATTTAAATAATGATTTAAAATGGTATGATGATTTTTATATAAATTAGGAATCTACTAATAACTCTAATAAACCTGATATAGATAGTTATAGAAACTTATTAAGTTCAGGATATTCTGTATTCCAATCTAAAGTTTCAGGTAAGCTAGCTATTTTAATAGAATTAGAAAGAATATAGAATTTTAGTAGTACTTATGAAGTTTTAAAGAGTTCTGCTAAATAGACTGACTCTATTGAACCTACAAACGTTAACTTTCAATAGTACGATATATATGTCAATTTCAATTGGCAAACTAATAATCTTGATGTAAATCCGAAAAGTATAGTTATATACGATTTTAAATGGGCTAGTAACTCAGGAGATGCTAATAAAGCTGGATAGTATTATGTTACTGGAGATGAAGTAGTTAATGTTGCTCCACTTCCTGAAATTCCTACAACTGATGAAACTAAAAAATATATAGAATTAGAAATAACAGGACAAGCTAATACTGATGATTATGATAAGTTCTTAAATAGTAACTATCAGACACAATCTGATCAATATAAAGGACATACTAAGATTACACAGTAGATAGAAAATGGCATTCCTGAAGAAGGTAAATACTACTTAGATTTACACCATATTGTAGAAGGAAAGTATTATAATAATAAAGGAGGATCAGCAGATCCTGTAGAAGTATAGGATTGTATAGTAAATAATTATTTTAAATCTTCTATAACTAAAGAAGGATTTACAATAAATATTCCTGATACTGATAGTAAAGGTAACAAGATAGATAAGAGGGATTTAATATTATCCTTTAAAGTAGCCCCTATGATGGAATATGGAGTTCTCTCTGATTTAGTGCTAACACATTACATAGATTTTAGTAAGATAGGAAGTGGTGAAATTAATCTAGAAGGCTATAGGTATTATATAGGAGAAAATTTATGTACTTTACAAATAGATAGTTCTATATATCCAGAAGATAATAAAGGAGTAGCTGAAATAGAAGTATAGTTCTACGATAATCAAGGATTATGTGCTAAATATTTTATTAATAATTTAGTTTCTTATTCAGGTATTATAACAGAATATATACCATTAAATGGTAATTCTTCAAATTATAAATTATCTAAATAGAATGGCAAAAAATTAATACCTCATGCAGGTCAAATGTTTACCGACGGTACTATACCTAAGAATGTCGATACTACTTTATCTTATGTTTATTTAAATACAGAAATAGGAAAAGATGCTAAATTGAAACCTATAGAAGTTACTTATGATAAGGAACGAAATATATTTTATAAGGTAGATGATCCAAATAAATAGGAAGTAACTATTAGTCCCACTTCTCCAATATTCTATAATGATGCAGGTACTTTATATAGTAATATGTTATATGCTGTTAAGATAATATATAAATATACAAGTAAAAATGTTTTAGGGGAGTATAATACCGAAGATAGTAAGGGATTTAAGTTTGAATGGAGATGGTTATGGACTAACACTATGTTTAATTAGTATTACTATAATGTAAAAGACTTTAAAGACAACCAATTTGAATTAACTTTAGACATAGGAGCCCAGTATTACGCTAATTTTAAAACAAAGGACATTACTGGTTATGAGGGACCTCAAAATGATACTTCTGATGTTTTTAAGGGATTGGGTTTAAATTTAAGTTATATAAATAATGGAGAAATATAGTATACAGTAGACCTTGGATTACAAAATACATATAATTCATTCAGTTTAAAAGAGGATTCTAGTGACGCTGGAATACTTAACACTCCGATTAATATATATTCGGGAAATTCATATATATAGATTCAAGAGGATACCCAGAATAATGAATATTTAAAATAGTCTAGTGATAATACAGCTCCTAAAAATATTGATAAAAAGTATGAATGGATCATAAAAAGATAGAACAACGATTAGTCAGGTGTTGCCAATCCATGGGAATCTAAAGAAGCTTATAAAAATTACAAACCTTTATTTACTAGTACATTAAATGCAGAGGAAGCTTTAGATGTAATAGAATATGTGGGTAATGATTTAAAATCTTATAATTCTTCTCTAGGTGTAAAAAGTACTCTAGCAAAATTACGTAATAAATAGTCTTTAAAAATTAATCTGGTTAATCCAACTCTATATATTAAAACATATATTAATTAGACCACTGCCCATAAAGAAATGATTAATTTGATACAAAAAGGATATGAAGAATATGGTTTAACTTTAGAAGGGAACTCTTTTGGTTTTAATTACGTATATTCATTATGGGCTAACAGAAGTGGTGATGATGGTAAGGATAAGCAAAGATATATAGTAAAGTGGAATCAAAGTAAAACTTTAAATGATATTAATGAACATGTAGGAGATTTAGATTATTTTAAGATAGACGATGCTAAAGAAAAGTGGGATGAAATAAATAAAATGGCTGAAATGGCTGAATTATGGCAAATAAGAAAGGCTTATGGTACCGCTCAACACTCAATTTGGAAAAGTAATGGCGACTATTTTTTAAGAGAGGGTAAATATGATGTAAATCCTTCTGCATCTTTTGATCTTCCAAATGGATTTTTTATTAATTTATTAAATTTTGGCACTAATTAGACTTATATATCAAAGACGAATGATACTAATAACGCCCTTAGAGATAAAATATTTTCAAATAATGAGGGTTTTTAGGATAATAATATATATGCTCAGTTAGTATTTAATTATGGAGGTGATATTCATTTATTAAATGATTATATTAATATATCTGCTAGAGGTAATAATATTTAGTTAAAGACCGCTTTACAAGATCTTGCCAGTAAATGGGCAGGATGGTTAGCTAATACATATGTATTAAATTAGTCTAATATAGTTTCTAGTTTACAATTAAACGAATTAATTTATTCTAATTCAGTAACTACTTTTACCAAAGATATTGTTTATTGTACGAAGATAGCAAGTGATAATAGCTAGTTATTATTAAATAATTATGACTATAGTAAATATTTAGAATAGATACAAAAACATAGTAATAATACTTCCAATGCCAATATTACTATACAATTTAATAATGTGATTAAAAATATTCCTATACAGATTTAGCTAAAATCCTTAATACCAGTAAGACCACAGCAATCTTAGAATATCACAATAAAACCTTTTGCTGATAGAACTTTTGATAATGTTTATATATCTAATATATCTGCAAATAATTTATACTGTATTCAGAATGATACAATGATACCTATTAATAATAATTAGGAAGTATATGCATTAACCAATTATAGTGAGTCTAAGGCTGTTTTCTCAGAAAACAAATGTAAATTTTCTATACCTAAAACCTTTACGTATCAAGATGAATCTTTGATTCCTAAAAAATCTTCTCCCGCAGGTATTTAGTTATATTCTTAGAAATTTGTAGGATCAGGCTGGGGTGGAGCTATAAAAGATTTACTTATTTCAGATACAATACTAGTTGAGGCTAAGCATGTTAAATGATGAGTGATATAATAAGTTTTAATGTACAAACTAAGATATTACCTACTAAAGGTAACTTAGTGTATGAGTACAATCCATTTAGAAATTACAGACTAACCTAGATTAAATATGAATATTAGGAGTAGTTATATACAGAATAGGAATTAGAAGATAATTTTAATATTTTTATAGATAAGACATATGAAGTAGTACCAAATGCAACGTTGGAGGGGGATAAAAAGATAGAACTTATAGACAGTCCTGCTATAAATGTATCAATAACTGCATTTAAAGATGGCTCTTACAGACGACATTTCAAAATTGAAGGTAGAGACTCTTCTAATAATCCTGTAACTGATGAATGTGGTAATTATTTGCCAGATGGAACTCCTGCAGTTGCATGGGTAGTACGATATAATAATAACCAATATTGGGAAGATGATTTTCTTGGTAATATAAATTCATTATTTACATATACTATAGGCACCTAGTGGCTTAAGAAGACTATCATTGAGGGTAAAGAAATTTACGAACCTCTTACTGAAAATTTACCTATCTTACATGAAAAAGGAGAATTAGTAGATTTTGTAACAGATGAATTAAAATTTGACTTAAAACATCCAGTAAATATTGTTCCTTAGTATAGTTATGATGGCTCTGTCAACTTAATTATTAACGATGGTATAAATACCCCTAAACTAATTAATAGTAGGTTTAGTGCTACAGGTAAAAATACTTATGAGATAATAGATAGAAAAGGTAATAATGACACCAATATTTATGATTAGGGAGACTAGTTTGAGATAGATACTTCATTATATAAAAGAGTAATTAGTATCCCTAAATTATCTTATGAGGGCACATCTTCGGGTGGTAATCTTAAAGTTGGTAATTATCATTTTTATATTAAATTATCTGATGCAGATGGTAATGAAACAGATTTTGTTGCTGAATCAGGATTAGTCAGCGTATTTATAGGATTTGGTAATCCTGATAGTTTAACTACAGGTGTCAAAAACTAGAATAGTTTTAAGACAGTAAATCTATATTTATCTAACATAGATCCAGCTTATGATTATCTATATGTTTATTATTCTAGATATACTGCGGAATAGGATGAAAACTTTAATACCGAATACATAAAAATAGATAAGAAATTTGTAGTATCTAATTAGGGTACTTGTAATATAAGTATTAATGGATATGAACCTACTATATCTATAACTGCTACAGATATTAATGACACTTTTGAAATAGTAGATGCTGCTAAGGCGTAGGTTTCTTGTCAAAATATGTTATTTTTAGGTAATGTACATAAACCTGAAATACCTTATAAAGAATTGTCTGATTTATCTTTACACTTTTTGCCTTATTTAAGGAATAAAGATTATGAATGTAAATTTGATTAGAATTATAACATAAATACTTCATCTTTAGGTTATTGGGATTCCCAGTATATTTATAATTATGTAGGATATTGGAATAACGAGTTCTATAGACTTGGAATAGTTTATATACTGCCTAATGGTGAATTAACTCCTGTATTTAATATTAGAGGATGCAGCAATATAGTTGAGTATAATTCAGATCTTAATTTATACTCAGATATACCATTATATCTTAATAATAAACGTAATTACGTTAATTATAATGAAACAGATTACTAGTTAATAGCTACTAATACTAGAAACAAAGAGTTAAAATCTACAGCTCTTAATGAGAACGTTAAAGGAGTAATTAAATTTCAATCTGATAAAGATGCTGATACTATACATAGTTTAGATATTAGAATTAATAATGAAGCTATGTAGGAACTAAAGAAGTATGTTAAAGGATTTTTCTTTGTTCGTCAAGCTAGAATCCCAACTATATTAGCTCAAGGTATTACATTAGGACTAGATTAGAACTCTTATACTCCAACTATACCAACAGCAGGAGGTTTATTAGAATAGTTATCTGATTCTTTGGATAAAACTTATGTAACTACAGAAGATATTAATGATGTAAATTATGTTTCTGAGGGGTTCTTATCTAGATATTAGTTTAAGTTTAAAAAGAAATCATCTGGCTTATGGGGTAAAATAGGTAAAATAGCTGCTATTACAGCTGGAGTTGTAGCTTTAGGCGCAGCTACAGTATTTACTGCAGGAGCTGCTGGAGCATTAGTTGCTGGATCGACATTAGCTGGAGCAGTTACGGCTGGTAGTACTGCTTTAGGAGGAATCCTAGTTGCCGGAGGAACTGTAACCACAGGACTAGGATTAGCTACTGGAGTGGCGGGAGCTTCTGCAATTATAGCTGTAGGAGCGGGAACTGCAGCAGGATTGATAACAGCTGCAATTGCTACAGGTCAGGAAATTAAATATGGTATTTAGACTTGGTAGCATAAAAAACTAGATGGAAGAAATACTAAATGTCCTAAGGGGTATAAAATAGCTGAATTAGATGAGTCTAGAAAAGTAGGAGGAGATTTCGAAAATAGAATTATAATTAAAGACAGTTCTAAGAATAAAACATAGGTTATTTTATGTCCTGATTTTGAAGTAAATCAAGCTTATTTTAATTAGTTATTTACTGGTAATGAACATTTGATAGAATCTACAAAAGCTTAGGGAAATAACTTATTATTGGGACATAGTTCTAATTATTTTTCAGAGGATGTAATTAATAACTATAGACATTATTATATGCCTGATTACTATGATACTAATTCTAGTATATCAGGAACTTATAAATTAATTAGTGTCCCTGAAGATGTTAAATGTGTAGGATTAGATAATCTAAAGTTTAGAAGTAGGGCTGGATACGCAGAAGAAGCTTGGCGATATGAATCTGTGGGTGATGAGTATAAAACACAAAATGATAAAAATAATAAATCAGAAACTGATGAAGAAACAATAAGTAATAAGTAGACTAATTCCGATATAGTGAGAGGTATTTACGGAGCTTATTTAGGAGTAGCCAATACTTCAGATAAATTAACTCCTGCAACTACTGTGAATATTTATATACCTAAATATGATAGTAGCAATACACTTAAGTATATTTAGATAAGAATGGATGATAACTCTACATATTCTGCTATTACAGATAGAATTGATATATCAGAGTCTGATAATTATTTAGTAACTAAAAAATCCTAGTTAGTTAATGATTCTACTGACTTTTACAAAGAGGGATATTAGTTTTCTGCATTTAGGGGAGATTGTTATATATGTCAATTTACTCATAGGGTCATAAGAAACTTTAACTCTCCTTCTGCTCCTTATAATGATGAGATTGTTGATGAAAATACTTGGAGGGATAATTATAATCCATCTAAAACGGAGAGTTATGAGAACATAAATTTAGGAGACGTTAATGCTGTTTAGTTAGGTATGTGGGTGACCTTTAGAGTACGTTCATCCTACAATTTAAATATACGTACTTTAGATAGTTCTAATGTTGATGAAAAACAAATGACAGGACACTCCAGAGGTTATTTCCCATATACTCCTATGAGTGTGGAAGGCACATATAAAATTCCAGAATCACACATTTATAATAAGGGATTTAGTAAATCTTTAAGTGATAGATGGAATAATCTATTGCCTGATGTTCCTTATATTAAGAATTGGTTTGGAACACGTATTATGTATTCCGATATTCATATTAATGATGCATATAAGAATGGTTATAGAGTATTTAGAAAGACTAATAGTGTTGATTATACTAGAGAATATGGGGAAATAACTAAGTTAATCTCGTTAAATTCCAATTTATTAATTATATTTGAACATGGAATTGCAGTTGCTCCAGTTAATTAGACAGCAGCTCAATAGGTATCAGGATAGCTTGTAGCCACTTCTAGAGTGCTCCCAGAGACCCCAACTATCATTTCTGATATGTTCGGTAGTCAATGGGCAGATAGTATTCTGAAGACTCCTGGAAAAAGAGGAGTCAGCACTTAGTATGTATATGGAGTAGATACTGTAGCTAAGAAGATTTGGAAGACTGATGGAAATTCTCTAACTTGTATTTCAGACGTTACAGTACAAGAATTTCTGAATAATAATATTACTCTTGGAGAAAGAGAGACTACACCTACATTAGGAGTTCGTAATGTAAAAACTTGTTACAATTCTTACAAAGGAGATGTAATGTTTACTTTCTATGATAATATTACTGGTTTCTAGGAGAAAGTATGGAATTTATGTTATAATGAGTTGCTAGATAAGTTTATTACATTCTACAGTTGGGTTCCTAGTTTTATGGAGAATATAAATAATATACCATTCTCATTTAATAGAGAAACGTCTAAGTGGATAGCTAAACTAGGTACAAGTCACTCTACTAGTTCTTTTGCAGATGGCATTACTTTAACTAATGTAGTATTTGATCCTACTTTAGATGAGAGAGTATAGAATATATCAGTACCTATTAGTTATTTAACTAAGAATGGAACTTATAAAACTACTTATGGAACAGTAATGACAACAAGTTATTTTGTAGGTATATTACAATTATCTAATAGAGTAATTCCTAATTATAATGTACCATATGATATTAGTTATGAACTATGTAGAGATATTTATGGTAATTATAAGAATTTTACTTTACAGAAGCTAAAATTTACTAATTCTGAAGGAGAAATGTAGGAGTCATTTCCTTTAAGTAATGTAGGAGATGCCTTGTTCCCAACTCACGATGTCTCTGTATATGGCTTATATATAAATCCTAAATCACCATTGTATACAAGAGATTTAATGGATGAGACTGGAGTTCAAAAGGTCTATTTAACTACTAAGGATGAAGAGCATAACAAAATAAGTAGTGTATTTATACATAAAGATATGAGGGCTATGTTACTTTCTGAACTCTACTATAGAAATAAAAAGAACCATGCTTATGCTGATACAGATGTAAATAAGTGGGAGCCTAATACTAAAGAAAGTATAGACATTGCGGAGTAGCAGTTAACTGCTGTTGACATATAGGGTGTGACTTCTGACAACTGTTTAGAAAAATTTAAAGAAACAAAGGCATATGAAATTATTAATAATTTATATAATTAGTATGGTAAGTTATCAGCTTAGATAGAAGTATCTAATGATGTTTAGTTATCTAAATCTACTAATATTATGTCTATGTATTTTAAATGGAAAGAATTAGTTTCCTACTCTGATAATATGTTTAAGTATAATGATAGTCCTATACAAACTTATATAGTTCATGCACAAACTATTACTTATTCAGAATTAATTCATACTAATGCTCCTATATTCAAGAATTTGCAGGGTAAAAGAGAAATGTTACCTAAAGATAAATAGATAAATCCTGATACCATAGTTAAATTATTAAATATCAGAGCTACTGTTAATGCTACCATACCTAATTCTGAACAAACACTAGAAGATTACTATTATAATAAAGTAGCTAGTTATAATGTAGCTACTTATGAATCTACCGTTGCAATTATTCCTAAATGGAATATGCAGTTCTTAAGTACTGATTTCTGGAAACATGGCTAGGCAGGTTCATTTGATATAGCAGATGACATATATCCATGTTATTGGTATGGTAAATAGCATCCATTTGAATTTGAGTTTATTGTAGTTAATGATCCTAGTGTTCATAAGATATTTACTAATTTGGAATTGATAGCTAATAAAGCAAAACCTGAATCTTTTCATTATGAAGTAATAGGAGAGGCTTATGATTTTGCAAAAGATAAACCAAATATGTATTTTAGACAAGAAGCTATGAAAGCTCTTTGGCAATACAATGGTTGTGATATTGAGTATAATAGTGACTTCCTGAAGATTTAGACTAGACAATAGAACAAGTCAGCAGATTTACCACATAATTATTTTGCAAGAGCTAAGTATATTAATGAAGTAGAAGACAGTTATATAATGGCTTAGGTAGGAAAACATGATTATAGACACTTATCTGGAGGTGAAATTGTGTATTATCCGAATAGATAGGAGTTCAGAGTTTGGAATCACGTTCCTGCTATTGATGTTGATGATTAGTCTGATACTTCAGCTTCTTCTTTTGGGGGAAGAGGTTTAATGGCTTCTAATATGCGTTATCTTGAGGATAGATGGAAAGTATAGATAAATCCTTTACTGATTACTTATAAAAATGAGTATGAAAGAAAGGATTCTACTAAGGCTTTATGCACTCCAGAAAACTCTACTTGGAAAGATGGAGCAGGCACTAGAGCTGGGGATAAACTACCTCCATTACCTTTATATAATTCACCTATTCCAGATGCAGTAAAAGAAAGAGGTGAAATAGCAATTCCTGGATATTCTTCTTCTGTATTGACTGGATATTCAGAAACCACTGAGGGTAGGGATAATGCAATGTATAATTTATATAAAGTAGATTTCGAGAATGGAATACACCCATTTGATACATCTTCTTGGTTAGATGATGTGAATATTTATAAGTATAATTTTGGAAGTGCTCAAAATAGAAAGGAAACTGATATGAGAGATAAATTCATAAAGATTAGAATTAGATATTCAGGTAAAGAACTAGCAATAATTGATTTTATAAATACTATATATCAAGTTAGTTATGCATAAAAAAATAAGACTAATATAGAAAGGTTAGGCAGGATTTCAGTTTGTATAGTAGGGATTAGTTGGAGGATTAGTCCCTACTACAGCTGGTTCTGTATTAGATTAGAATACTATAAATGCTATCAATTAGCAATAGACTAATATATGGAAAGTACAACAAGATGAACAGGCTAAGATAAGATAGTAGCAAATAAGTTAGAATTATTAGACAGCTTCTAATGCTTTAAATCCCATCTCTTCAGGGTTAACTAATTTTGGCATAATGTCCGGTAATTATACAATGGCTAATCTAGGTTAGTTAGGAGGCTCTCTTAGCAGTGGTCTTTAGTTAATGTCTAATTGGAAAAGTCTATCTAATTAGGACAAAGCGACGGGAGTAGCTGGAATTGGTGGTCAAGCAGTAGATACTTTAGATAATATGTTCTTTGGTAAATAGCATGCTAAAGATTCAGGTTTAACTAAAGGATTAAATAATGCTTATGATTCTATATCTAATGCTGCAATGATGTTTTCTCCTGTAGGAACTATTTTTGGAGGTGCTATGAAAGCTGGAAAATTTATAGGAGATGGATTATCTGCATTAGGAATAGGAACTGATTAGATGACTACTACTGATAAAATATTAGATAGTAGCTTTATGAAACTTACTCCTGCTAGTTGGGCTAATGACATGTTTGGAAAAACGACACAATAGTTTTCATCTAATAAAAAAACTATTGAAAAAGTTGGCAGAGATTATACAGATTCTGTAAATACTATAGAGGATGCAGTTTCTAAAGCAGATAAAAAGTATGGTTTATTTAGTAATGGTGCTAGAAACCGAGCTAATAGACTTATTGATACAGCTAGAGCTCAATAGAATATTATGACTAATATATCTAATGAATATCAAGATTAGTTAGCTAATAAATCATATTTAGCTTATACTAGATATGGATAGGATATTAATGGTGGCATACAACAATAGTATTTAAGAGCTGCTAAACACGGTGCTATTTTATAGAGAATTAATCTAAGAAAACATAGAAAAGGTGGTTAGCTTAAAGATAAAATAGATATAGAAGTTAAATAGGAATAGTGGCAACCTATAATTAATCTTGAATATCCAGAAGTATCTAAATTGAAAGAAGGAGGATAGTTAGAAGAATCTAAAGAGTGGACTCCTATAATTAGTTTAGATATATAGAAGTTAGAAGAAGGTGGTAAAACTGATAAACCTAAACAAGAATCAGATAAGATTGAGGAAACTAATTAGAAAAATGTTATTCCTGAAGGTGCTTTACATGCTCATAAGCATCATATGGAAAATGCGGAAGATTTAACTAAGAAAGGTATACCAGTAGTTGATAATAATGGTGAACAACAAGCTGAGATAGAACGTAACGAAATTATTTTCTCCTTAGAAGTAACTAAGTAGTTAGAAGATTTACATAAAAGATATTAGGGATATACTAATACTTAGAAAGAGAAAGATGAACTAGCTATTGAAGCTGGAAAGTTACTTGTTTATGAAATTCTACATAATACAGAAGACAGGACTGGTTTAATTAAAGAATGCAAGAAAGGAGGTACACTAGATGGGAATAAGTGATTTATTTGTATCCTATAATTAGGTATAGGCTCCTTCTTACTTAGAGTCTCCTTAGATAGAATATACTCCAATAGGAGAAGAATTAACTAATTAGGAAAATTTAGATAGAATTTAGTCTAGAAATTAGAAAAAAGAAGGATTTGCAGGATGGAATCCTTTGGAGTAGACTGTTCAAGAAGTGCCTGATGATAGAACTCCTACAGGTAATTAGATAGTTAATTTCTTTATGAATAAGGGGTTGACTAAAAATTAGGCTAAGGGTATCTATGGTAATATTATGTAGGAGTCAGGAGGTAAACATAATATAGTTTCTAGAGATGGACATAATTCTTATGGTCTAGCTTAGTGGACAGGCACCCGTAAGGCAAGATTATTTAGTAAATATGGTACAAACCCAACTGTTAATTAGTAGTTAGAGTATTTATGGAGTGAATTAAATAGTACAGAAAAGGGTGCTTTAAATGCTCTTAGAAATACTTCTACTGTAGAAGATGCAACTAAAGTATTTATGTAGAAATTTGAGAGACCCGCTAATTGGGCGGCTAATTTTAAAAATAGGCTTAAACATGCTAATTCTGTTGCGTAATGGATAAGAAAAGAATAATTATAGGAGACAAACAATATACTGTAGAAATAGCTAAAACTGAAGAAGATAGAAAGAAAGGACTTCAAGATAGAGAATAGTTAGCACCTGATGAAGGAATGTTATTTATTTGGTCTGAATAGTAGCCAGTTATAGAGATGTGGATGAAAAATACTAAAATTCCACTTGACTAGATAGCTATTAATGATGACGATGAAGTAACTGCAGTATGTAAAGCTTAGCCTGAAGATGAGACATTACATCCATTTCCTAATGCTAAATATATACTTGAAGTAAACTAGAATTCAGGTATAGAAGAAGGAGATGATTTTGAGTTTGATGAATCTGATGATCCTAATAAATATGTAATGAAGGTACTTGCTCCTGATGGTTCAACTCAGATGGATCTATAGGGTGGAGAACGTATATTTAGTAGAATTTCTACAAAATAGATGATTACTTGGGCTAAAAAGGCGGAAGCTAATAAAGATAATAAGGAGTTATTTAATAAGTATTGTAAGAGGCTTGGCAAGAGAATGTTTAAGGAATTATATGCTCAAGACCACAGAGAACCAGAATATGTAGATGCTCCTGAATCTAAGAAAGATTAGAACGATAAAAAATAAATAATTACATAAGTCATCAAAATTATTTGCATTTTAGATAATTAATATGTACTGTTGAAATACATAATATTATTAGATAATTAACTAGTTAATTAACAAATTAAATTTAAACACATGCAATTTATTAAGAAGTTTCAAGAAGGTGGAGCTGCTCCAGCACCAGAGGCTGCTGCTCCACAGTAGGGTGGTGAAGACCCAACAGCTATGTTGATGCAAGGTGCTCAGCAAGCAGTACAAAATCAAGATTGTCAAATCGCTATTCAGGTATGTCAAATGGTACTCGAAATGCTTGGTGGAGGTGGTGCCCCAGCAGAGGAAGGTGGACCTGAGGCAGGTGGTGCTCCACAATCAGAACCTGTTTATCGTAGAGGTGGACGTCTTGTAAGAAGAATTTAGAAGTAATTAATTTTAAACGTAGGGATATATCTAGATACTCATTTAGGTATATCCCTAATTTTATAATATGGCAGAATAGACTAAAAAATCGAAATATAATTTTGGAGGTCATGAATTAGATGCTAAATTATATCTCTAGAATATAAGAGATAATGCGGAAACGTTCCTTAATTCTAAAACAGATTGGACTCCAGAACAAAAAGAAGAATGGAAGCATGCGTATACTAATTTTACTAATGCTTTATAGGAAGATATTAATAATGGAGGTGGAAGATTCAGCACTGATGAATTCGGTACTATAACAGACACTAAGGGAGAATTCTCTAATACAGATTCTGATAATTACTATTATAATAATAAAGGTCAACAAATTAGTTAGGAAGATTATGATGCCTTAAAAAAGAGAAAGCAAGGTAAGTATTAGGCTTTTGAAGCTAATAGACAATTTGCTTCCTATGCTAGTTAGATAGGTAAGGGGTTAAGAGAAGCTTTAGCTGCTAAAAATAAAACTTCTGACGATACAAATGGATTTGATTATGCTAAGAACGGATTCGATGCTTATTGGCAGAAGAAATATAATCCAGCAGGAACAGCTAATGACCTTCAACCTTATTGGAATAAAGACAAAGAAGGAGAATACACTAATAGAGTAGCTGAAACTATGGCAGACTTAGATGATTATATGTCTAAGTAGGAAATGAATGATGATGTTAAAGCTGCTTATACTAATTATAGAAATATTCTAGGACAATATAATCCAAGTGATAAGAATTTTAATTTAGATACTTGGAAGAATAACATGGTACTTGCTGCAAATAGGGCAGGTATTAGTGGATGGAATAATGGATATTTCAACATTGGTTCTCAAAGTACTATACCTACAGATGATAAAAAGCCTGAGGCTTTTGATATAAATAATGATTAGGCAGTTATTGATAAATATAAATTAGCAGACTAGATTGCTGCACATCCTGAGTAGAGAGAGCATCTTCTTGATTTAGCTAGAAGACAATATAATCAGGAATCTTAGAATATAACTGATGAGTACAATGCAGCTATTAAATAGGAATAGGAAATTGCTAATAATAAGATATGGCAGTAGTATTTAGCTAATGAAGGTAAGGGTTATGCTAATGTAAGTAAAAGAAACTTTGGTACTGAAGTCTTTGGTAATGGTTGGCAGAACGGAAATACTGATTTTGAGTATACTAGTGGAACTAGTCAAGAAGCAATGAGACGTTTATAGAATGCTTTTAAAACTGGAAATAGAAAAGGAGATTTTCTTAGAACAGCTATTAATATGACAGTTAATGGAGGTAAATAGAAGATTTCTAATCTAGGTGAAGCACTTGCTTATTACAAACCATTACTTGATAAAACACAAGGTGGTTGGGATTAGTTTGAAAAAGTATAGGATGCTGCAGGTAATGAGATATATAAATTAAAAGGTTCCGAAAATGCAAAGGGGCAACCTCTTTATATATGGTTTAAAAACGGAAAAGCACATGCTTATAGAGACGATCCATATTCTGTAAGAAAAGCTTAGGTTATCTCAAGAGCTTAGTTAGGTATGAAATTACAAACTAAAGCTGAAAAAGAGGCTGCAAAAGAAAAGGAAAATAAAAAGACTCTTAGTAATCCAAATACACCGGAAGATAAAAAGAGACAAATAGCAAGTTAGAGAAAACCTGGAGATACTGAATTTACTGCTACTGATATAGCTAGAATATCTGCAGCTGGAATGGATGTAGCTTCTGCTTTATCGGTGTTTATTCCAGTATATGGTACTGCTGCAAGCGCAGGCACAGGTTTAATTTCTTCTTTAACTAATTTTGGTGCAGATATGTTTGATAAGTCTGTATCAGCAGGAGATATGTGGAAAAATCTTGGGACTAATATTGCTATGGATGCCGTGGGATTGGTTCCAGGTTTTGGAACTGCTGGAAAAGCAGGTAAAATAACTAAAACTTTAATTAAATATGTACCTAAGATAGTAACTGCCCTATCTGCAGCTAATGCTTTATCTCCTGAATCTAGAGCATCTTGGGCTAAATTAGCTAGTAATGAATCTCTTACAGTTAAAGATTGGCAAAATATTGCAGCAGGTTGTTCTGCTTTAGCAGGAGTTTCTAGAGGTGCAGTTGGACATTTTAATGCTCACACGATGGCTAAGGGTACTAAAACTAAGGATTTTAATATAACTGCTTCTGATGGCAAATAGTATAAGGTAATTGCAGAGTAGTTAGAAACTTTAAAGAAACAAAAATCATTAGAAGATATAAATAAAGAATTTAAGAAGTTGTATCCTGATGCTGAATTAAGTAGTTTCTTTAGAAATGGTAAATGGTAGTAGTTAAGACATTTATACTTTAATAATCCACAAGTTAAATCAGTTTATGATTTTAGTCGATTAAATAATTAGGGAACATTTAGTAACTCTAATATATGGAAAATAGCTAGAGAAAATAACTTACGTGGCATTAGTTTAGATGTAAAAAATCCGTATAAGAATTCCTTACTTAAGCAACCTACACCTAGTAAACCTTCTAAAAAGAAATATGAGAGACCTAGAGCAACTGCAAAATCTAAATAGTAGGTAACTAATTCACCGCTAAATAATAGTCCTGAACGATATAATTATGTTCGTAGGAGTGTTCAATCTAATACTAGTGACGAAGTAAAAACATGGAGAGATATATTTACTAAGAATCATTTTTATTTTAAAGAGGGTGGTTCTGTTTAGAAATTAGCTAATGGTAATAGTATAAATGGTAATCCTGCTAAATAGAATAGTGTAGGATATACTAATGATTATAATTGGAATACTGATGTGTTTTCTAAAAATTTAGACCATATACTTGGTAGTCTTAAATAGTATAAAGACGGTTATGCTAATTGGTTAAATACTATGTAGGACTTACACTATAACGATTATACTAATGCTTCTAAATAGGATTATTTAAATACTAATGCATATAATAATGCAACTGTTGGTTAGTATTAGGATAAGTATAAAGCTGGATATGAAGACGAATGGAACGTAAGTCCTGAAGGAAATGATCCTGATGGTTTAGGATACAATACTCTTGGAATTAAGTCAGCTCAAGATTCTGGAAAATTCGGTATAGTGTCGGGAAATGCTAACTCAGGTGATTGGTTAGGTAATGGTAATATGTATAAAACAGATAATTCATTTGGAGGAATTACCGATGCTAGAAGACTTTTAGGTCGTGAAGGTGATTTTAATGATGAATAGCTAAAACAATACTAGCAAAAGTTCAAAGAATAGGGATATGATTTTTATCTAGACCCAAATACTAAATATTATAAATTAAAACCTTACACTGACCCTTCAAAGACAACTGTAGCAGACTAGGATAAACCTAAATAGCCTAATAACTTTAGTTTAAAAGATGCTATAAATAAGATGGATGTTACTGATAAATGGGGTATTCCTAGAGCTATGTATGCTGACATAACTAATAGAAAGGTTACAGATATGTTAAAGAAGTAGCCTATATTATATGGTCCACAAGAAGACCATCGTTATGTTTAGTCTGATTTAGATGCAGAAATGAATGGTCAATAGGCTGCAGCTTAGTTAGCCAGAACAGCCAGTCATCCTATTACATCTGATGGAAATCTACAATCTATGCTTTAGTTAGAAGCAACTTCTAAAGGTAATGATGCTATTATTGCAGGACGTCAATAGAGTAATTAGAGATTAAGAGAAATGTAGGAATAGGCTTGGTAGCAAGAAGTAGCTAATCATACGAGTAGATATAATACAGCTATGAAAAATAGAGAATCTCTCTATAATACTGCTAATGAAAATAAAGCTTTAGAAGCAGCGTATCTTAATCAGAAATTTACTGTATGGGATGCTTTGGCTTAGGAGAAAGAATTTAAGGATAAATCTGATTACGAGCAAATGAGAGCAAGAGCAGATTAGTTTGCACAAGGAGATATAAATAATGCTATTAAATATGGTCTTTCTAATTATGTAGATAAATATGGTTTAACTCCTGAAGATGTTTCTTTATGGGATAAGGTATATACTGATGGTACAGTTAAATTGAGCGATATTTAGAAAGATCCTATTAAATTAAGATAGTGGAATAAGGTATTATCAGCTACTAGATAGATTCAATAGGATCTATTAGGAGAATATTACGGTATCCCTAAATCTAAGTATTGGACTATCAGACAATCTACTCCTTCATATAGTTACAGTGATAAAGTTAAAGAAGCTAAAAAAGGTGCTAAGTTAAATTTACGTAAGGTAAGAGAAGCAGCAAAAGGAGAAAAACTTGCAACAGCACAGTTAAAGGCTTAGACTGCAGATGCTGATAGATTCTATAAAACTACTAAAGACCATATAGATAGAATGTATGCTGCTATAAGTAGAACTATGAATTATAGCAGTAATAAGAAAAAACGTAAAAAGAAATCCTAATGCCAGGCTAGCAAGATACAGTACATTCTTACAGACCTACTTTACCAATTACTTATTAGTATCATTTAAAACCTGGAGAATCTTTTTATAAAGATAGAAACGGAAAAGTTACTATTATCCGCTCTAGAAACGAACAAGTTAGCAAAGATACTAGAAATAATTGGCAAAAGAAATAGGACAGTAAGAATGCTCCAAATATGAGAAAATAGAAGTAGATGACCTAGGCAGAACACAAAACTGCTTAGGTTGCTTCTAATATTTTAGATAGAGTAAGACCTTCTAAATTGGTAACCGCAGTTGTTAGAGGTTAGAAACCTATGGACTATATAGATAATGGAAATAAGGGCACTGGTAATGAAGTTTTAAACACAGGGTTTGACATACTTAGTACTTTTGGAACAAATGCACTGTTTAATATGTCAAAGTTTCCAAAGTTAAATCAAATAAATTTGCTTACTAAGGCAACAGAAGATTCCTCTGATTTGGGATTATTTAACTAGGGAAGACTTGCCCTAATGCGTAGATATAGACAAAATCCTATTTGGGAAAATAATGCAAGAGCCGCAGGATTAACTGATTAGGAAATAGAAACTTTCAGGAACTATGCAAATGGTCTATTATCTACTAAACAATCCTCTGAGCCAAGGGTGCCAAGTTTATAGGTTTTATAGGATACTAATTCATATAGTAGTTATAGTAATATTGCAAGAAATCCTGATGGCTCTATTAAAAGAGAACTTGTTTTAGGAACCGGTCCAAATTCTCCTAAATATACTGGAGTACATGAAGGTGGTCATATGAGTACCCTGAATTATAATCCTGAAAATGAGAGAGTTGCATTCAAGTAGTTAATGTCTAATAAAGAAGCTAAAACTGCAATAGATAAGTTAATGCAAAATGCAAATAATCTTGCCAATTAGTTAGAAATTGATCCTCAGAAAATAGTCAATGTAAGAAGGATATTAATAAAAAGAGGTATGACACCAGAACAAGCTGACTAGACTATACTAAAACAAATAAAATATTTGAAAGAGGGTTAGGAAACTAGGTCTAGAGGCTTGGCTGCTTAGGAGTGGATGTAGGATAATCATAGTGTAGAAGTTCCATAGACTGTAGATAATGGCGTCAATTTTTTCACTGATAAATCTTTAAGAAACGTATGGAGAGGAATAGCATCAACAATTCCAATAACATAGGGTTATTCACAAATGATGTAGAACAATACCTAGGAAAAGTAGACAAAATAATTTTTACACAAGTAGATTGTTTATATGGTTTACTAGATTCTAATTTTAAAATGAAAACTCTAACTGTAACCAAAAATATAGACAAAATCCTAGAACAATGTACTAATTTTCCAGGTTCTACTAATTATATAAACGCTGATTTATACAAAGATAATAGATTAATAGGAAATATAATAATTGATAAATTACCAGAAATATGATATTTAAGTTTCAATAGGGGGGAACTACTCCTCCCTTTGTTGCTTATTAGCCAGTTATAGTGTCTGATAAGCGAACTTCAGCTATTCCAGAAGAAGCCGTAGCTGCTAAAGTAGCTAGTGATGCTGATAAGGGTAAATTAACTAGCAAAGATTTATATACTATGCTTAAAGAAAAGCTTAAAGGTTTACCTAGTGACGTAGATGTAGCTATGTGGAAACTTCAATCTGTTGAAGAGTCCCTCAATTTAGATTTTTTTCATGATTTTACATCTAATGTAGAAAATAGGTATTTAAATGCTTTACAAACTATGAATCAACTTTCATTTAGTAGAGAATAGTATGATAAGGCTTTAGATAATGTAAAATCTAATGGAGGACTTAATGAAGCGGCTATAGATTAGTATGGTCAAGTATATATGACTAACGGTAAAGACTATAAGTTAATGTCTCCTGAAAAAGCTAAATAGTCCGGATGGAAACAAATGACTAATTAGGATTTACTCTATTTAAGAGCTAATGACCCTAGTTTGTCGGGAAAAGATGAGATTTTAAACATAGTTAATAATGGTATAGGAATAGATAAGGTAACAGAATATATTCAAAAATGTATTCAAGGATTAGGAGCTTCTAAATCTGAAGAAAATCTATATGCTAATGTTAATGCAGGAACTATATTAAAGGGCTTAAATGATTTTAAATAGGCGGTAGCTTAGTCTGGAAATTATGATGCCACTGTTCAAGATCTATACAGTGGTAAATTAATGACTAAAGATTCTGCAGAATAGGCTCAATAGGCATTAACTTACATATATAGAAGTTTGCCTAATAATATGAAATCCCTTTTAAAAACAAGAACAAAAGGGGGTACAGATGATGAAGCTTTAGTTATGATAGGACAATTAATCAGTTCTAAGACTTCTCCTGAAAAATCATTTGAACTTAAATTAGAAGATACTGCTTTAGACCATTAGGAAAAATCAGGTAAAGGAGATAAAGATCCTCATTCTATAGAGGGTTTATCTATGAGTCCAGTAGATATGTTACAAGCAGGTTATGGTTAGAAGAATGATTTTACTATTTAGACAGCTGCAGGTGCTTCTAATGGTATATAGATTCCTACAGTACAAATGCCTATAACTAAGAAGGGCGAGGGTATTGGCATGGCATCATTAAGTGATGTAGCATCCAGCGATTATGCAGGTTATCTAGATTTTAGTAATGCTTTTATGGGGGATGTTTAGATACCACAAGCAGGAATGTAGAATATAGCTATAGATGGTACTGCTTTATATACAGCTTATTTACCTTTAGACATGTAGTATTTTAATGACACAGGTTAGAAAAGACCTGATATAGCTATGTTAGGTAGATATAAATAGGCACAGAATGAAATAAGACAATCAGGAACTAAAGATCCAAGATAGATTAATGCCATCTATAAAAATCATAATTTACCAGTAATGTACAGTCCTAATGGAGATATTTTAACTAACTATATCAAGTTTGGTATAGTAAATGGAACCGCTTTAGATAATGCCTTTGGTGATGAAGCTAAAGTAGCTGATTATTTATCAGAAACTACTGATAAAAATACAATAGCTAATACTCTTAATATTTTAAATAAGGGTAGGGGTGAAAAAAATAAGGTAGAATATGATGAAAAAAGTTGGTGGGATTCTATATCTCCTGTATTTAACGATTATACTCATGTCTATAAAGGAACTATATTTATGCCTATTAATGATGATTACTTTACTTATTCGGCAGCAGCAGGTTCTAAACCAACAACAGCTTAGGCAGAAATGATTGAAGCTAGATAGTAGGCTGCTAATAAAACTCGTAATTATGTAAATCCAGGACAACTTTAATGAAAGAAAATGATATTATATTAAATATGTTAGCTAACCCTAAATTTACTCTTGAAGATTTTCAAGCTGTAGGTTTAAATAGTGATAACACTGGGTTACAATCAGAAGATAAATATTTACAAAGTGATAAGATTAAGTCTGTTAGTGCCTTTTAGGATTCTAATGGGCAGTTTGATAAAAATAAATTTCATAACTTTTACTAGAGTGCAGGATAGTTTTATAATTAGATGTCTAATGATGATTATGAGAAAGCTATTTTAGAACAAGCACAGTATAGTAAAGATAATATATGGGTAAATCCTAAGAAAAGAACTGTAGATTATAAACCAACTTTAGTTAAAAGAGCAAATCCAACTTTAGTAACTAATAGTTTGGAATAGATGGGTCAGATGGGAAAAAGGACATTATCTACTTCTGAAATAGCTTAGACACAAGCTGTAGTAAATCCTATTACTGGTGAGAAATCTGCTAGCCCTAATGATTCTTTCTTTTCTAATCTATTTAATACTTTAGTACTCGCTTCTTATGATAATGATGTAGTAGATCCAAAGACAGGAGAAGTATTACATAAGAAAGGTGACTTAAAATATAATGAGGATGGTTTACCTTATTATGAGACTTTATCAGGACGTGATGTACATGATAAATAGGTTCTTAATAAGATGAACACTCTTACCACTGATGGTTCTGTATGGAATAAATTTGACTTTTTTGATTCTGATGATTTAGATTAGAAGGGAATTGGCTCATCTTTATTAAAGAATGCTGCATTAGTGGGAAGTATGTTTATTCCTTATGTGGGTCCAGTAATTACTGGATTAAGTGTAGCTACTTAGACAGCAGGATTACTAGCCACATTAGGTAAACTTGTTGCAGGAAATGATAATCCTACTTTAAACAATATATAGGGATGGGCTAAGTCTGTTAATAGACAATCTGCTACAGAATATGCTTAGCAACATACTTGGTGTGCTGAGAACTTTATTAATATGATTGGTGATACCATAGGATAGTTAGCAGAATAGCGATGGATATTTAAAGCAGCTCCTGTATTATTTGAAGGAAAGGATGCTTGGAAAGTAATGTCTAAAGAAGGCTATGATGCTTTAAAGAAATCAAAGCTTGCAGAGTTACAAAAAACATCAAGTTTAACTACTGACAAATTATTGTAGGATGCAGTAAGTGAAAAGAATGTACCCTTATTACAATAGTACATGACTGAACTTAATGCTATTAATGAAACTAAAGCTGCTAAATATGTTGATGATTTAGTTAGAAAAGCTAACAATATAGGCAGTCCTCTTTCTAAAGCTTACATGATAGGTATTACTGTATAGGATACTTATGGTAATGCAAAAGCTGCAGGAGCTTCAGACTTAGAGGCGGCTTTATTGACCCTTGGTTATGCTGGAGGTGAAGCTTGGATTCTTAATACTGGTTTAGGAGAATGGATATTACCTGAATTACATATTGACAAGTTTAAAAATAAAGCTATAGCTGAAGCTTTAGTTAAACCAGTTAATGATGCTAAAGAAAGATTAGAATAGACTGGAGACAAGCAAGGATTTGTAAAAGAATTACTCAAGATAGGTAGAAATGTAGCTACTAACGTATATGCAGAAAAAGCTATGGCTAAGAAATCTGCTGAAGTTATAGGAGCACATGCATTAGGTGAAGCATTTGAAGAAACTTCAGAAGAGTTATTAGCAGATGCTTCTAAAGCGATACTTAATATAACTAGATGGTTAAGAGGAAAAGATGCTCTTAATTTCTGGGATGGAGATAATGCTTTAGATAGATATACTATGTCTGCATTAGGAGGTTTACTTGGTGGAGGGATAACTTCTGCTGCAACTAATTTTAGTTAGGTAAGAAGCTTAGCTGGAATGGATAACTCTGCAGCTATGTAGCAACTCTTATATATGGCTAATAATAATTAGTTAGGTGATTTCTTGAAACAAGTAGATAAAATGACACTTGGAGACAAGAATAAATCTGCTACTAAAACTATATATGATTCAGAACAAGGAGTAATATTTGCAGAAGGAACTAAAGATGATAATCAAGACCTTGCTGCTAAACAAGCTATTCGTAATTAGGTTAAATTTATTGACAATATATTAACTACTAATGGTGCTAAGATAAGTACTGACTCATTACTTAGTAAATTAGCTATGGAGGATTAGTAGGATGTTCTTAGGAATCTTAAAATAGGTAATTTAAAAAATACCAATGTTATAGGTACATATGCTTAGGACTACTTGAATTTACAAGCAGATTTAATAACAGCCTCAGCTTAGTTAAAAGCTATTGATGATGAAATAGGTGATGTAAAAAGTGCCGCAACACCAGAACAATAGAAAGCAAGAACAGATAAAGCTGCTGAAATTGACGGCATTAGAGGTAGATTACAGGAATATCTTAATGGCACCATCTCTCCTGATTTTATTAGAGATGCTGTATTTGAGATAAATCCTCTGATTAATGACGGTTTTGTTATTACTTCATTAGAACAATATACAAAAGCTAAAGTAGGAAAATTACCTAATTAGCTATCTGATACTGAGCTTACAAAACTAACTGAAGAGTTTAAAAACTACATGAACAGTGATGGTAAAGAGTATACACATACTGCTGCTGCAGCTTACTAGAATATGATGGAATTGGGTTCTCCTATAGTGCAGCAGTATTAGGAAATAATTAAATAGGCTAATGTTAATAATAATGCTCAATTTATATAGGATTTTAACTAGTTTATCACTAACTATTTAATTAAGTTGGATAGTATTGATACTACTGACTAGGAGGCTTATCAGACTAAAGCTTAGTTATTAAATGATTCTCTAGCTTACGGAGCACTTAGATAGATGGCACAACCTTATCTAAGTGAGGATTAGAGAAATCGTCTATAGAGTATTGCTGATAGTACAGAGACTGATCCAAATGTTATAGCGCAATTAAATCAAGAAGCTAATAATATTCTTATGGAAACTATCTCAACTAATGTTGATAACCTAGTTAAACCAGTACTATAGTAGGGATTCATACATCCTGAAGCTAGAAAAGCATTACTCTAGGGATTGTCTAAGTTAAAGGATTTAATTGCAACCAAAGCAGATAATGACTTTATGGAGGTTTACCCAGGACATCCAGATTATGAGGAAGCAAAAAAACGTCGTAAAGAGTCTGTAGAAAATATTCATCAAATTGATGATTTATAGAAAAAAATTGAGAAACTGCCAACCACACCTGCTTTAGAGTTTATTGATAAATTTAAAATAGGGGCAACCAATTCTTAGTTAAAGTTTTCAGACCATTGGTAGCAGACTATGGATTTATTAGATAACAATAAGGATGATATGTCTGAATTTGGAACTGATGAAGTATGGGAAGCTAATAATCAAGAGGCGCTTAGACTAGCTAAAGCCTTTAGGTCAGTACTTAATGGTATGAAAGTTGATAATGCAGATATAAATAACCCAACAGGTTATTCTAGAATGCTTAATTTAGTATATTAGAAATCTGCACAGAAAAATTATGTACCTTTAGCAGAAATAAGTACTTAGGAAGCTAATATGATGCTAGAAGATGTCAGCAAAATTATAGCTAGACTAGAATTTGCTGATACCTTAGCTAAAATGAATAGGGGTTAGAAGCTTAAAGAATAGAACAAAGTAGCTGCTAGAAAAAATCAATTATTATATAATGGTACAAAAAGACTTATTGACACTTTATCAGACTCTGATTGGAAAGATACTAGTATAGCTGATTTAAAAAATACTTTTAATAATATTACTACAGAAGTTAAAGATGCTTTAGAAGGCGAGGGAGTTAAATAGAGTAAAGAAACTAGAGCTGCAGTAGAAAAATATATGATGCAGTTAGATAATGCTATATATGATTTCTTTCAAGCTAATAAGGATTCTAAAGGGGAATTAAGCGTTGAGAAAATAGGAAAGTTATTAAAGAAATTTGCAGGCAATGCAGGATTCTTTTAGAAAACTAATAACATACTTAATGAATCTACTAAGTCTCTAAGTGATAATTCTTATATTTGGTATTTAGCATCTAGAGCAGCAGTTAGAGCATCTGATTTTTATGGTTCCTATAAGAAGGCAGTAAATGACAAAGTTGCTCCTATTGCTAGTTAGGAACTTGCAACTTATTTAGGAGTAGCAGCTATAGCTAATATGAATACTCTTAACAAGTTTGTAGATGCATATAGAAATACTGTTGTTTAGGAATTTAATAATTTATCTGAAAAAGAGAGAACTGACTTATTAAACCAGTTTGATAATAGTGGTGAGGCATATTCTAAGGATTTACTTAAGTACTTCGGGGCACATGATGTTCTTCCTCAATATAAGAATATGATATTTATAGAAGGTATTGCTGGAAGTGGTAAAAGTAAAGCAGTATTTAGAAATGTAATTAATACTATAAATCATATTAATCCAGAATACTTAAAAAATGCTTATTATGTACATGAGACTAGTGATTCTGCATAGAAAGCGGCTGAAGACCTAGAATTACAAGGATAGACTTTTGGACGAGTTGATTTTTTAAAACATTTATCTTCTGAATGGAAAAATATTAGAGATAATAGTAAAGACAGAAAGAATTACTTATATAAAGATTCATATAAATTTGATCCATTTACAGGTAAATTAGAGAATACCTGGAAATTAAATAAAATAGCTGATGCTCCTAAGGTAATTTTTATAGATGAGATTTCTCACTATAATTAGTAGGAAGTCAGTATGATAGAATAGTGGGCAAAGGAACATGGAACTATTGTACTTACTGCTGGTGACTTTGATTAGGATACATCTATTGCTTTTATAGATGATGTTAAATATAAGGGAAATCCTGTAAGTGTAACCTTAAATAGAAATAATTTTATAAGAAGTCCTAAGTTAGGGGTATCTTTACGTACTTTAAATAAATAGCTTACCAATTGTACTAAAATGATGTAGTTAGCTATTTAGAATCTAAATGATGGTAAAGATGTAGATTTAAATTTCACTTATCTAGATAACGATCCAGAGCACTTAGGTCTGTTTGGTGTAAAAATAGCTAAGCCAGTTAATGTCTTAAAAGGTTTAAGCAAAGAGGAACTTGATAGAATTGTTCCTACTATAGATTTGATGGTATCTACTTCAGGTGATGAGAAAATAGGATATATTTATCATGATACTAATACTGAATTATATAAGTTATTAACTACTAAATATAAGGATAAAATAATACCATATAAAGATTCTGATGCTTAGGGTCTGGAAGGTAAATATTATATAGTAGAGAATGATATTCATTCTAATGTACCTGATTCTGTCTATTTAAGATCTTTGTATACAGGTATAACAAGAGCTTCACAGGGAGTTTTAGCCATAACACCAACTACTACTAAGGGTATTAAAACTATAGGGACATCCTAGGATAAGAGATTTTAGTTAGAGACCATAGGTGCTGAAGCTATTAAACATGCTTCCAAAGAAAGATTAGAATAGTTAGAAGATATGGTTGATGATAATAATGCCATAACTAAATTAGAAGCACCTACTAATACACCTACTCCTACTAAGCCCCAAGTTTCAGGTGGTTTACTTCCAATTTTAGCACCTGCAAGTGTTCCTCCAGCTAATACTGCAACTAGTTAGGCTGATGCTAATATAGAAGTTGAGAATTTTAAAAAGCTTATATATAATCTTGATGGCACTACAAATTCAATAGCTAAGAAATTAGATCAGGAATTTGATATAATAAGTGTTGAAGCTAAAGAGGATAATGGTAATTGGATTCCTACTGTTAAGTTAAAGAATGGGGATGATGAGTTTGGTGTTCCTTTAGTAGATTTCAATAAAGAATATACTTTATAGAAGAAGGATGATAAAACAACTGTTCCTCTTTACACAGTTGGACAAACATTTTTATTGCAAACAGGTCCTACAGACACTTAGATAACTATTGATGAAGTCTTATCTGGAGAACCACTTACATATAAGGTACACGATAAAGAGGGTAAATCCTTTGAAATAACATAGGAATCTATTTAGAAATTGTATAAGGGAGAAGTCCCTACTGAACCTATAACTCCATAGATTACTACCATAACTACTGGAATGGAAAATACTTCAGAAGAGGAATATGAATCTGCAATATCTCAATCTAATATAGAAGACACTGTTGAGACTCCTAAATCAGTAGGCACTCTATATACTATGAATACTTACTTACCAGGTATGAAAAATGACAATGGTAAAGCTGTATTTGATGATGATTCTCCAGAAAGTCAAGCTAGACATGATGCACGTATTGATGGATTTGTAGGTTTATCGAGAATACTAAAGACTGATGATTGGAAGGAGTTAGATGACTACTTTGCCTACTGTAGAAACGCTCTATTTACAAGTGAAAGGAATGCTGATGCAGCTAAATATTTAGCTAATATTTTAGGATTAACAGGTAATGTTAATATTAGATATGCCTTAAAAAGTTCTGCAGGTAGAATTAATTCTTCAGACCCTCGCTATTATAGATATGATTAGGGAGAAAATGAAAAATGCGAGTATTTACATTCTGATAGTAAGGATGCAAACGATGCTATGAGAAAAAAGGTGGTAGCCATCTTATTTAATGATGGAAAGCCAGTTCTTGAAATCCCAGTAGCATCTTTAAATTCACCTATTTCACTAATTTATTATACAGATGAAGAAGGCAATTTATTACATCCTGATTTAAATAAAGCTTATACAGATGCATTAATTAAGTATTAGGGTAACAAGAATTAGAGTGATTTAGCAGTATAGGAAGTAATTAATTAGTTTGATAAGAGTGGAACAGACTAGGATATAGTTGACTTATTTAAAGTGTATAGATTTACAGGAAATGGAATATTCTTTTTTGATGAATCATTTAATCTGGCTGAATAGTCTCCTACAGGAATTATACTTACCGGAGAAAAAGGTAAGTTACAATAGAATGGTAGTTATTAGACTTCTAATAAATTTATAGATGTGTCAGAGTTAGCTAAGAACCCTTAGTTTAGGGTATCCAAAATATTGACATCTAGGGACGGTTTAGTTAATGGAACACATGCTGTAAACCCAGGTCATTCTTTCATTCTAGTTGGTAATCCTAAGGAATTTGCAGGAACTACTGATTTAGTTAATTAGTATGAAAGACAAATAGCAGACCCTAAGGCACCTAAAAAAGTATCTTTATATTATGTAATGCCTCCTAAGACTACAGTATCTGCTTGGCTTACTAATTAGCATAATTTATATTTAAATACCTTGGGATAGAACAAATAGGTATATAATATAGGTAATGACTTCACAGGATATAGAGTATTAGACTGCTTAGATAAACAAGGTCTTTTAGATTCTATACCATCTATAGGAAGTACTGCACAAGGCTATAAGTCGGGACAAGATGTATTAGATTCTATTAAAACAATACTCTCTAATGTTAGAGCTATAGAAAGTAAATGGAAAGGTGATTTAGCTTTAGATAACTCTAATCAGATAGAGGGTAGAGGTGAGGAAGAATACTATTAGATGCTAATTAACTAGGGAATGAAAGAACCTGATGCTAGACGAGTAATGTCTATCAAAGAAGTTAATTAGTATCTTAGACAACCTAGTTCATTATTATTTTAGGAAGGACGTACCAATAATTAGGTTCTTAATGCTTACTTAACTTGTATGGTTTGGAATAGGACTAAGGCTATCGGTTAGAAGGAAGTTATTACATATCACCCTGAAGTGCTTGATTAGATATAGTAGGCGTGTGAAAATGCAGAGGAACCTTTAAAAGACATATTCTATAAAACTCAATATACAGATAAAGCTCATGGTTCGTTCCTTGAAATATAGTAGAGAGCTAATTGGTAGCTAGAAGGCATAAACGGAGATGCAGCATTTAGAATTAATGCTCGTATCGACACAACTAATTTTACATCAGATGAACTTCCAATAGCTAGAATTGCTGGAGAAATAGAATAGAAAGCCATAAGAACTAAAGATGGCAGGGAAGTAAAAGTATGGAGTATGACTCCAGATGCTAAATAGAAATATGAGGCAGTTTATTTAGACTAGAAAAAATTAGAAAATAAACCAGACCCTATTGATGAGTATGCTCCTTATATGCAAAAAATAGGAATATCTGAAAAAGAATTAGCTAACATAATAGCCTTAAACCATGGAGACAAATCTGCTATACAAAGAGATATAGCTAGGTGGTTTAATTCTTAGGATGTTCATAATTTTGGATTCACATATAATGGCAATATTTATTTATTTAATAATTCTGAATATTCATTAATTTCTAGACCTACAAGCTTAGCTACCACAGATAACTTAGTTTTAAAGGGAGTAGATAATAATGGAGAACATGATATAACAATCACCTTCAATGTAGATGGTAATGGTAATATTACATCTATGTAGGGTAATGTAACTACTTTTAAATAGGTAAGTGCTGGACGTTAGATTCCTGATTATATGGAGAGTATGGAAGAGCAATTAAAGGATAAGAGGTCTTCGTGGGAATACTATAGGGATGATATTCAAAGGGAAGACCATGGAATAACTTATATAACAGGTATTCCCTATCAATCAACTATAGAACCTTCCATAAACTTAGCTGTTGATTCTGGTGTACTGCCTAAAAAGTATGCAAAGTATTTAAATAAAGATAGACCTGGCTCAATAGCCTTAGAGGACTTGCAAGAGATAATTGATATATTTAAGAAAAAAGGTATTAATAGTCCTACGAATTTGCTATCTTATATTAAAAATGATGGAATTACTGTATCTAAGGAAGAATGGGAAGAAGCTTAGAATGGTATTAGGGATTCTATACCTCCACTATTAGCTAGAAATAGTGTCTTTTTAAGAGAGTATGACAAATCTATTTCAGCTCAAGGTAAACGAGATCTAAAACGTAGTTTAGGGACTGCGAAAAAATTCCTATCCACAGTTAAAAAGAAAGGAGACAAGGTTAAAGAAGAAGCTTGGGAAAAAGTGATTTCTATAGTAGAATCAATAACGTCTTCATCTACCCCTACTATATCATTAGAAAATGAAGATACTGTTATTTAGAATGGTAAAAGATATACAATAATTGATAAAGAAAACTTAATTGGAGAAGATGAGGTTACTAAAGAATAGGTAACTTTAACTACAGATAATTTAATTAAAGAGGAAACTTAGTGTATTCCTGTTAAATTTAATATGATTTAAAATGGCAAAATGTTCACTTAAAAAATCACCTAATGGAGCGTTTGGTGGTTACAGTTAGGAATCTATAGAAGAATTAGAAGACTTTGTAACCACGGCTTTTAATGAAGCTCTTATGAATGCTGGAGATGGATCAAACGGAGGTTTAATTAAAAAAGCAGTTCGAGATGCATTACATAAAATTGGTGATTAGTATTCTATGAATTAGTTAGATAAAATAGCAGAAATTACATAGAAGTTAATTGATAATTCAGAAGATTTAGTATTTTTGAATGAGTACATACCAATAGAGGGTATAAAGAATGCAATAAATCCTAAATATAGATAGACTGTAAAAGAATCAAACTCTTCTCTGGGAGAACCAGAGGAGGGTGAGACTCTTGCCAAGAAGTCTCAATTCTTAGATGATGTATGGGGCACTAATGTACGATTAAAGAACGCCTATAAACAAGAAGTAACTAATTAGTTAATTAATAAGTTTATTATAGATAGAGAGCATGGTGTAATTGTAAAAAATGCCGGGGACGCTAACCGAAATATTCGGGACTATAAGAATAAATTATGGGGAGATATTAAAGAGTATTTAATTGGAAAAGGCTCATTAGATGAGTTTACTCCAGATATTTATGAAGATGGAGAATATACTGGCGTCTTTGAAGATGAAGAGGTCAGAAAAGCAATAAGAATTTTTGGTTCTTGGGATGCTCAGAAGATACAATCTGATAGAGATACTGATGATTATAAAATATTTAAGAAATGGTTTACTCTAAAGAACTTTGACAACTTTACTAGAATGTTGCTAGGTAAAGCTATTATTATTAAACCCGGAACTGAAAATACATTTAGTAATGAAGATAATTACTCCTTTGCTACCAAAAATGATGCGGTAATAACAAGCTGGAGAACTAATGAAGATGTTGTACTAGAATAGGAAATTGGAGCATTAGCACAATCCTTAATTAATTCTACACCATATTATTAGTATAGAAATGATGCAGAAACAGGCTAGTATATAAAGTTCTCTGATTTCTATTAGATTATAACTAAATTAAAGGAGTCTGTTTATAATCCTGTAACTTCTGATATTACATTTAGGAGATTAGATAATAGATATTAGAATTTATTTAATTCAGGTTTACTTACTCAGCATGAATTAGATCTTATACAAGGTAAATCTTTAAAAGATTTAATATGTAGTATTAGAGAAAATCCTGCATTATATAGTAAACTATTATTTACAGCTATAATTAATGATAAAGATACCCTAGTGAGATTAAATTTCACAGATGAAGATTTAAATAAAATGTACTCTTTATATAAGGGTATATTTGCTCCTAAGGATAAGTCTATTCAGGCTATTTAGGCTAAAGAAGATTATAGAGCTTAGAACTACTATAACTTAATAACTTAGGTAGTTGATTCTATCAATTCTGTAAAATTCCTATAGTATAATATTGAAGATGGAGTAGTAAAAACAAGACTCTTAAAAGATTATTCTGCTGAAAACGTAAGAAGATCTATAGAGAATAATATAGCATATACTAATTCTTCTCATATTTTATCTTCTTTATTTAAAGAAAGAGAAGTTAAATTATATAATATATAGACATTAGCTGATAAGGCTAACACTTTCTCAGGAATTACATGTACTATTCCTGACATTGGTATAATTGTAGAGGTCAATGAATTGGGAAATTACATTTCTTACAAAGATGAGTTTGGCAAGCTTTTAAGTTCAGAGGAAATAGAAAGGTTAATCGATAATCCGAAAGTAGAATCTCTATGGCAATTTATTGATGATAACTTATCTATTGGAGTTTCTTATGATACAGATTTGAGAAAAGCACTTAAAATGTACTCGGTGGGTCATACTATATAGGATTTATTAAAATTAACTTCTACAGTACTTCTTAATAAATATATAGCTAATGTAAAAGGAGAAAGAAGTCATGGTAAAGCTGCATTAAATGACTTATTTGATAATATATATAAGGGCTATCCCAATAAACCTAAATATAATTCTGAATTAATGGAAATGGGATTATATAGCGATGCTATGACTCCTATTCTTGATAATATATCTAAAGCTAAAGCACTCACTTCTGGTATTATGTAGTCTGCTTCAGTTAAAGATGCTGATGGTAAAACCCTATCTCAATAGACTCTTAGTCGTTTATTAGGTAACTTAATTCCTTAGTATAATTGGATTAAATCTTACAATTGGGTAGGTAATGATAAGGTTAATCCATTCTCTAAGATGTCCCTTATGTAGCCTGGTGTATTTAGAGGTATATATACTACAAGAGAGGTTAAGTCTCCTTATGGAAATAAACCTCAAACATAGTTTACAGTATCTGAGTTTAGTTAGAGTGCCTTTCTATATGATTTCGTTGATGGTTTTACTACTAAAAAGGATGTTCGAGGAGATGTAGTTATTGGTAATGGAAAAGTAGGATTACTACCATCTGTAAACTCTGATAAAAATACTATTAACAGAATGTGTGTAGATTTGATGTAGAAAGTTGATTCTAAGCATCCGGAACTTAATGGTAAACAATTTATAGACCTTGATTCTAAAGAATTACAAACATTAACTAGTGAACAACTTGGACACTATTTCAAAGCAGTTAATTAGAATATACAAAAAGATTTTGATAAGTTATTTAATTGGATAAACGGTAAGTATCATTTAGCTATATATAGTTTAGAAGACATTAATAGTCGTTATAGTAATCCTGCTGATTAGTTATATCAATGGGTAAAAGAGTACAATGACACCCACAATAATGTTATATAGTTAATTGATTAGACTCACTATTCTATTGATAAAAAAACTAAGAGACTTAAATCCAATATGCTTTTAAAAGGATTAGAGACTAGATTTTCTGACCCTAGTAAGCTAGCTAAATTTATGCAGTGGAAGGAGACAGAAGTTTTAAAATCCTTATTAGATGAAAATGTAGAAATTCGTCTTATTGACGGTACCAACTCTTCTGCTAAGACCTATTTAAAAGACAATTATAAAGATTGGATTCATAATGGTAAAATGGTATTTGCTAAGGTTAACGGTAAGGATATATTAACTAAATAGGACTTAATTAATTTAGGACTAGATATTAATGATCCACATTCTTGGAATATAGAATTACATCCTATGCTTAGTAAGTATAATGCGTTAGACTATTTCTTTACTTCTCAATATATGTATGCAGGAGTAGGATGTCATACTAATCATCCTTCTAAGGCAGATTATAATGTCCCTATTATTTATAAGCATCCAAAATTAGGTTTATCTACATTCTTATAGAATAATCCTCAAGCTGCAAACTATCTCATGGATTTTGATGACTTCTTTAATGAAAAAAGAGATGCATTTATTGAAGCCCAAACTCATGTAGAAAAATCTATCCCATTCTCTGATGATGAAGGCTATGTTTACTATGACACTAATCCAGAATGGACAAAAGCTAAAGAAAATTATTTAATATAGAATTAGAATAATCCAGAATTTTAGGATTTTGTAAAGAAAGCATGGAATGAAGCTAAACTTATAGCTAAGGAATAGAATAAAATTTTATTAAATTCTAGTTCTATTGTATTAAAGATGTTCCCACAGGACTTTAGTAAAGTATTAACCATGTCCTAGGAAGAAGCAGTAGCACGTGGTATGGATCCAGATTGGAAAAATACAATTGATACTGCTTTAAATGGTTTAATAGTACCTAAAATAGAATTCAAATCAGGTGAATATTTTGACAAAGCATTTAGCTCTTATTTAACTAAAGAAATGGATAAACTTCTTCAAAATGAAACTGAAGATGAAGCATCTCGTTTTGCAGCATAGCATAAGAGAAATGTATCTTATACCGCAGCCATGCATGAGTTTCAATTAAATCAAATAGATGGCGTGCCTTCTGTCTATAATATGGCAATTATGTCAGATTTGAAGTCTGATGTGTATACAGTATAGGCAGATGTGGATAAAGCTACTAATTTTGATGGTGCTACCTTTGTAAATCCATTTATAGTTATTTGGGAGAACAACTCCCTTAATGGAGATAAAGCAGGTATAAATAAAAAGCAATTTGTACACTTTTATGATAGAGCCACTGGTACAGGAGGTATTATTAAAACTGCAGGATTTGGTTTAACTAATGACAAAATAAGACAGTTTGACTTCTACCGTAATATGATGTATAATATGACCGGTAAGAAATGGAAAAATGCTGATGGTTCTCAATATATTATGCGTGATGGGGGTATTCTTAAAGACTTTGAAGACAACGACATTGACTATGGTGATTTCTACTATAGAAAAGGGGCTAAATTTTATAAGAGACGTATTTAGTCCTATGATGGAAATAACACTTATTCTATATTAGAGCAAGAAGTTGATGAAAATGGAGAAGCAAAGGGTAATGAGAATACTATTCAAGTATAGGTAAATTCTAACTATGATGTGTGGCAAATGTTTGGAGGTATGAATTCTGTAGACTTCTTAGATGGAACTCTTCAAGGTTCTGAAAAGTCTATAGAAATGACTGCACATGCTGCCAATATTTATGGAACTAAAAAAGAGGGTGTTATCAGAGCGCAGACAGCAGATGACATTATCTAGCCTATGAAGCATTCTGATATACATTATATGCCTACTATAGGTGCTGTTAAACACGGTGCTGCAAACATAAATCCAGTCTCTTCTTTCTTTAGTAGAAATGGTCTAAGTTTTATGTAGGTAGAAGTGAGATAGGCTGGTATTTAGCTTGATAAGGAACATCAAGCTGATAATGAAGACTTGTCTCTTATGACTTAGGTTATTTCAGCTGCTTGTTCTATGGGATACACTAAGGGAGAGGCTACTAATCTATATAATGCTTTATATAGTCTATCTAAATAGGCTACTAAGGCATTTAGAGACGAAATGGGAGACCTATTAAATGGATTCTCTGATAGCTTTAATGCTGCGGTAACAGAAACTATTATGAAGTCTTTGATTAATGCTTCAGCTACAGACGGTGATATGCTATAGTTAGTAGCAAAGAATATTATAAAGAAAATAAATGCTGAAAAATAGTTTTCTATCAATAAAACTAACTACGCTGACATTGATAAAGAAATTCCTTATAGTGATGCTGCTGTTTCTGCTAAGGTAGTTAGTTCTTTAACCGCTGCATTAACTAAAGCTGGAATTAAAACTAAAATGCCTGGTCTTTTAGCAGTATTAAATCCAGCTGAAGGTATTATAAAAATGTATAAAGTGCCAGCCAAAGACAAAGATGGCAATATTCTATTAAATGAAGATGGTTCTACTGTATATAAATATGTAACTATGGATGCCATAGAAAAAGAGTATGATACAGAGAATGCTTTTGAAATAATGGAATAGTTACAAGCAGAAACAGGACCACTTAGTTATAATACTGATGAAACTGGATTAATAACTAGTATGCCTGATGTCAAAATAGGACGTAAATACTTAGTTACTTTCTCAGATGGGGTCAACAAATCTACTAAGGTTGTAAATGTGACATTACCTCATAGAGTGGAGTCTGATACTAGTACTGTATTTTATAATAATGTTCCATATCAAGAATAGACTATGGGATATAGAAAACTTATAGACTATTTAAATGGAATAGTTAATGAGGAAACTGGAGTTACTAACCAAATTACAGAAGTTAAGGAGTTTTTAATAGGAGGTCAGGACTTAGATAGTTATGATGTAAAATTTTAGGATTCTTTAGGTAATAGATGGCAAATGTCTGATTTAGATATTGTACAAGATTATTTTGAAGCAAGAGAATCTAAAGACCCCAGAAGAAAAGTATTAGAAATATTATCTAAGTATGATAAAGACTAGGAATTAAAAGCTGCTATAATTAAGGAATTTAATGAGTCTAATAATTCAAATAAAGTTAAGATTGTCAATGATTTAAATGATAATTTTAATGGAATTTTCTTAACTGAAACTCCTATGTATAAAGAGTTCTTTTAGAAGTATGCATTAAAATTCTTAAATAGAGAAATGCAACGACAGTTGACCGCTTTAAATCCTGAAAATACAGAGCCTTTAAATGTATTAATTAATAATAAAGTAGTTACTGTATAGCCTTCTACTATTGATATAACTAGTTATGGAACAGTAATACCTAAGACAGCTGCTTCCTCTTTTGGTCTTAATTAGTATGACTAGGTTAGTGATATTGTTAACAATCCTGATTTCTTCTTAGATAGATTAGCTAAGAGACTTAATACTAAAGTTTAGGATTATTATAAGGATGGATAGTTAGTATATAATTACCACTTGGAGCTAAAAAGAAATGATGGTAATCATGTTTATATAAGAAGAGGGATTGATAATTCTGACTTCGCCAATGAAATTTAGTGGTTTAGGTATGTTGATTCTGATGGACATGTATTTAGAGTAAACAGTGATGGAAATATTATGCATCCAATGTATAGTGAGAATGATAAAATATATACTGACTATGATGGAAATGAAATAATAGTTACTGAAGCTAAAGATACTTGGAAAGATTCTAAAGGCAATGAAGTAAAGAATCCTGATATAAAGAAAATTCGAGGCATCACCATTGATTAGAAGACTGGAGAAGAAATCCATTTAGATTCTCCATTTACCTTTTACTTAGATAACCTTAATTATAACTTTGTAAATTTAAATGCAAATTGCTCAGAAGCTGAACTATTAAATTTATTAGATGCAGCCAGAAGTAGCAAATCTAAAAAGGCTAATAATTTTGTAAAGAGACTTGCTAAAATAGGTAATTATGATAAATAGGTGGACTATTTAGATAAACTTACTAAGTATGAAGATTTAATAAAAGGAGATACTAAAAATCCAGCATATTTAGCCTTACAAAAGGAATCTAGATAGATATGGACTTCTTTTATGAAATATCTTGAAAATGTAGCAGCACGTATCCCTGCTTAGTCTTAGTAGTCTTTCATGGCTCAAAGAGTAGCTATGTTTGAGAATACAGATACAAATAATGCTTATGTAAGTAAATTCTAGTTCTTCTTACAGGGAAGTGACTTGGATATTGATGCGGTATCTATACAAACATTTGATATAAATAGCAACGGTATTTATGAAACTTATTCTCCGTATGCTAATCTGGATTCACCAGCACTTCTTAAAGTTTCTGAAAAATACTTACCGTTCCCAACTGGAGATAGGATAAAAGTTGAAGAAATTCATGATCCAACTATAACTACTATGCACTAGTTAATAGCTAAATAGCATTATGATGGTAAAAGATTATTTGGATTAGCTAATAAACTTAATTAGTAGGATGCTTTATTCTTAATAAACTATACTAGAAATAAGGATGTAATCGTAGAGGTAAATACTAACAGTGAATAGAATATAAAAGATTTAGCTGATATTCTTGAGTCTATTAATTCAGAGGATTGGTATTCTTACGAAGATGATATATCTAATACTAGAGCCTTAACAACTTTATTATTTCCAGATAATGAAATGGTATTGGATGTAGATTTATATGATAAAATAGAAAATGGTATAATTGAGGCTATAGATAAACATAATACTTATTTAAAGAATAATTCTAAAGCTAAGAACGATAGAATATTAAAGAATTTTGCTGTAACTTCACTATTAAATATTATTAAAAATCCAGTTAATCTTAGAGAGGCTTAGTCTTCTGTAGATGTTATGACATCAACTGCTAAGAACTTAACTAAGGCTTCTCCTAAAAATGCAGTACAAAAAACCTTTACTCCAGGTAATGTATTTAATAAAATCTAGAGTATCAATGAGAATATGGTTGGTAAAGATGGTATTGCTATCTGTGCGACAGGTCTTAAATCTTTCTTTGCATTAACTCATATGTATAATACAGTATTAAATGATGAAAACACTAGTAATTAGGAAAAAGAAGCTTTAATGTGTAAGGTAACAATTGGAGGTAAAACATATAGAGGACTCGCTAACGTAAATGCTAATTAGGAGTTAATAGAAAGTTTAGCAGATGCCGAGAATGGTAATTTTACTACTTTACAGAATTACTTATTAGCTCAAGAATGGGAATCTGATGCTGCTAATGAAGCTTCTGCTTTTCTGTCTCTTTCAACTGATAATGCTAAGGAGTTAGCTTTAGCTAAATTAAATGCAGGTACTCAGACTTTGGGTATGTATTTATATGGGTTATCTCTTGGAGTTCCAGTAGACACTTTGTTTAAAATAATGACTTCTCCATTTGCTTTTAGATTAGTAGAATTAGCAAAAGGTGATACATTTAGTGGTAATAGTGGTTGTGGAACTATAATTGGTACTCTAGACTACTTACATAAAGACCCACTAGAATAGCTTTCTAGATTTAATACATTTGATTTATCTACATATAACGAAGGTAAACCAAAAGATTAGAAAATATTAGGTCCAGCTGATTTTGCTTGGTAGTTATTGTAGAATAGTATAGCAGATGATTATAATGAAAAATTACCACTTCTTAGATAGTTAGCTTATAAAGGTAATGCTATTTAGTTAATTGAAGATTTAAGGTCTAAAGTTAATTAGATTAGTAGTGTTATCTAGACAAAAGATGAATTTAATCTCTATTCAACCTTATATAATCAAGCACTAGACTTTATGGAATAGTATATTGCTGATGTCTAGCTAGAGTTAGATAGTGGAAGTTACGATACTGTATACGGAAAATCCATAATAGCTACAGACTTAGAAACTCTTGCTCTTGGTGCTGATGAATATAAAGAAATAGGTAAAATTCTTAGACTTAATCAAGAAGTAAAGACTAATGCTTTAGATTTACAAAACTAGGTAGCTAATATTGAAGAAGTTATAACTAGAAGACTCAGACAATTAGCTAGAGTTGAAAATAGGGGAAGCTACTATAGTCATGGTGCCACAAAAGATGAGTTAAAAAATCCTGATAAATATAAGATTGATTTAGAAAAGTTTTTATATGATGAAGTATACTAGTAGGAAAAAATAGCGTAGTATGATAGAATTAAACAATCTTATAATGTTTTACGTGTTCTTACTACAGATCCTTAGTATAAAGGTTATATGGAAACCTTATATATGGCTCATCAAGGTCTGTTAAATAAGTAGTTAAAGTATAGATTTACAGTAGGTAAAATTGCAGATTTTATTTAGAAAAATAAAGTTACTGGTAATTTATAGTAGTAGGTACTTAAAAATGGTAACAATTATGTTGACTATAAACTAAGACAAAATTGGATGCGAGATAGTAAAATACAGATTACTATTCCTGGCAGTACCGATAAAATGAAAACTTATGCGTTTATAGGAACCCCAAATAGTTATAGTTAGTTATACTTTGATAAAACTATACAACTGGGCACTGATATGGGAGATGCTAATTTTAAATTATGGATGGAGCAAACTCTTATTCCTAGACTTAAAGCGGACCCAACATTAAAAGATAATATATTTATATAGCATTTAAGTCCTATAGTTAACTCAAGAACTAATTTGGGTATGACTGCGGTTTATTATGGATTAAATGGAATAAACATGTTGCCTTAGTCTGACGCTGAAAGAGAAATGTTTGATATACATAAAGACGCTTTTAATAAATTAGCAACCTATGACTTGATTAGGGACGCTAAAGGTCATACTTTTGCCATAAAAGACTTATTTTATCTATATTCTTTAATATGTAATAACGGTAAATTTGGTCCTACTTCTCTACATAAAATATTTGAGGATTATCTAGATTCAGGTCTAGCCTAGAGTTATAAACACTTTATAGCAGAAAAAGATAGAGACTTAGATTTCTACCAGGATTTAGTAAAGACATGTACAGATGAATGGCTTGCACCTATGAGTTCTCCTTATGTTGGAGGTTCTAAAGTACTCAAATATAAGGATTAGAACAATGAATAGATTCTACTTTATAAAAAGAAGGAAAAGAAGTCAAAAGGTGGATATGACTATGATGTCGAGTAGGATATGGATGACATCTTTATGAATGATATGGGATTTGATCCAGAAGGTGGAAAAGACCCTATGGCAGAAATCAACAACTATGTTAAATAGGAATCTAGTGCCCTAGCTAAAAGAGACTATAGTTTCTTCTCAAATCCTGAAGTTAAATATAATACATCAGGTTTTCAAGTATTATCAACTAAATCAGAACTAATTAATTAGCATCCTATAACCTACGAAGTTAGAGATGGTAAACCTGTATTAGTAAATATAGGGGGTGATGGGGAGATTGCAAAAAAGTTTATGAAATTAATGAAAGATCGTAAGGGAATATTACCTACTAAGTAGATTCTTGGAACAGATGGATTTACTGCAGTAATTAATGAAGAATAGATTGAATCAGAATTAAATAGTATAATAAATTGTGGATAATTGTTTAATTAAAGATTTAGAATATCGGACTAAGCTATCTTAGTCTGGTATTCCTGAATCTATATTTTATCCATTTTGCAATGGATTTATGAATAAGTATGGGAGATTACCTAATCTAGATGAAATTCCAAATGTTGATTCTTCTCAACATATAATTAATAAACTGCATCTAGATAGTAATAGCTCAACATCTATAGATAATATCATGTCTTCTACTAATACATCAAGTATTGAAGAAGCTAATGTTAGTTTAAATGATACCTATAAAGATAAAGATATAAATATAATTCCTTTATATAAAGAAGCTTTAGTTGACATAAAAGATAGACCTTCCGAATATAAAACAATAGAATAGGAAAAACATAAAGTAGATAGAAATCCTAATATGCAGGGAGTATTTAATTAGTTATTTAATAAGTTAGAGAAATAGTATGGAGTACAATTACATACTATTTCAGATAAAGAACTGGCTAGTGATGAATGGTAGGGAATACCTGAAATTTAGACAGCTAATGCTTTTATTTATAATGGAGATGTATATATAAATACAGACCATGCAAAAGCCGATGCTCCTATACATGAAATGACTCATATGTTATTAGGTTCTATTAGATTTAAAAATCCTGATCTTTATTATGGAATTGTACAACAAGCCTAGGATTTTCTAACATTTAATTAGTTTATAGAACAAAACCCAAATAGAGCTATAAATGATAATATGGAAGAATTATTTGTTACAGAAATGTCTAAATATCTAGCAGGGGAATCTAGCATTATTGAATAGTTAGATGAAACCGTTATTAATGAGTTACATTATAACATGAAGAGACTATTAGATACTGCACTTATGGGTTAGTATAGTGTAAAAAGTATTCCTGATTCTAAGTTATATAGAATGTCTTTAGCTGATTTAGTAGAAACTGTAAATTCCCAGATGTTAGAAACAAGTTTTTATGGAAGCCTAGATGACGCTGCTTTGCATAGAGTATTAGCTAATACTAAGTCAGATTTAATGAAAAAAGGTGATTTAAGAGAAGATTGTGTATGAAATGTATTTATAGTTATAAAGGAAAACAGTTTTAGTCCATACAATAGTTAGATGATTTTCTATTAGAAAAACAAATATATGAAAGTAAATATGGAGATTTAGTATTCTCTATGACTGAAAAATAGTTGTCTGCTTAGAATAGAATTGATAGCATCAATAAAGAAGCAGAGGAACTAAATAAAAAATATGCTGAAGCTAAGAAAAACGCGTCATTTATAGACTCAGAAGAAATATTAAAAATGACTCGTCCTTATGTAGGTGTAAGTGAGTTTTTAATGGATTAGAGAAATGATGAAGGAGAACTTTGGGTGCCTACATTTACTACTGAGTATTGGGCTAAACAATACTTAAATTGGAGTTAGGGAATTTACTCAAAGGACGAAAAAGATGCATTTTTTGATGGTGATGATTCTAAAGTATAGCCTGTAGAATTAGGAAATCAGGGGGATTGGCGTAAGGCGGATGGCTCTCTAAAGGATGATTTTGGAACTATTGAATAGAATAACTTCCGTAAAATAATGGAAGATAAGTGGAAACACTAGGCTAAGTATGGTGATGATATTCATGCCATTATGCAGAGTTATTTTGCTAGAATAGGCGAAGATTCTGATGGAAATCCTAAGTATCGATATGAATTATGGGAAGGAGATCAAGGAGCTATGCATTTAGCTAAGAGTATTAAATATATGCGTAATAAAGGAATTATTACTGATGAAATGACTGATGCTAAAATTAATAGTATATTAGAAATAGCTAGAAATTTAAGAGATTAGTTATAGAGTTAGTATGGCAAAAAATGTATATTTTATCCTGAAATTACTGTTAGTGCCAAATTGAATCATGAATATGAAGGTAGAGACGATTTAAGTGTATTAGGTCGTCTAGACTTATTAGTTATTGATGAAGATGGTATTCCTCATATTATGGATTACAAAACTTCTCCTAAAAATTACGATGACTTTGTCGAAGCTAAGAAACTCACATTTACTTACTAGTTAAGTACCTATGAAAGAATGCTTAGGAGACATGGTTTTAATACTACAGCCACAAGCTTAAATATTATACCACTTAAACTAAATAACTTTAGAAAAGAAAATGGTAAATGGACTTACGATGATGTAGTACCTGGTGGTAATTTACTAGAATCAATAACTGATAGAGCCAATAAAGATTACATAGCTAATAATCTTGATGAATACATAGAAGCTCCATTATTATTAGATGGGGATTCTAGTAAGATTACAGAGAATGTAACTGATTTAATGAAAACTTGTTTTCCTGAACATGGTAATGTAGCCACTGATGAATAGATAAAAAAGATGATTGATGGCTAGGGAGGTTTCCATGAAAATAAGGAAGCGGGTTCTTTGGAGTTTAAGCCCAAGGGATGGACTAAGACTATATCGGTAAAGTAGAAGGAAGGGGCAGAAGCTGAATTATTTAATAAGGTTAAGAAATTCTTTACAGGCTAGAGAGAACGTAGTTTAAAGAGAACTTAGGAAATTAAGAGAGCACTTAAACAAGCACAAGCTGAAGACACTAGATAGATTTAGTTACCTAATTCTATGAGTGATTGGACTAAAACAAGGCTATCTAAATATTGTAGTAAATCTTGGGAAGTAATGGAAGGTCATGCACAAGATGTTGCTGAGCAATTTGGTATGATATTTTTATATAACAAAGCTAATGATTTAGTAGAGGTAGTTAAAATTAGTTCTGCAGATTTATCTTTTTAGCATTCTTGGGGAAAAGGTAGATAGAATATTATTGGGGCAAAGGAAGCTGATTTGGGAGAAAATTCCAAGTCAGACAGTTTGATTATTAAAGCTACTAATGGTAACATAGAGCTTATGGAAGCCATGGCAGTTTTAAATAATATTCAGTTTAATAAGTTTATTTAGTTAGGAAACATAAGTGTTCTTAATCCGGTATTTGGTTAGGGAGCTGAAACTAATTCTAATAAAGAGCTGCTTTATAACTGGAGAAAACTTAGAAAAACCTTTAACATGGATGGGGAAGATTAGTTTAAATAGGATGGTACTATTAAATTATTGTCTTTAGCTGAAAGAGCCTATCTGGAGTATGCTGATATAATGGATAGAGTTAATGACAGGTGGCAAGCTCAAGAATTTAGTAAGTTTAAACCTGCTATGACTGAGTTACAAAGTTCCTTACAACCTAATAATGTAGAAGAAAGTCTTGAAGCTCTTAATTAGCTTAAAACCAAATTGGAGAAAGACTTTGGAATGAATAAGGATATTTTAACCAGGGGAGAAAATAAGGGTAAAAGTATATATTCTGAAGTATAGAATTATGACTAGCAATATACTAAGTAGATGTACCAAATAACTCTTAGAGCCATTGCTGAACTTAGCGGTTTTGATATTAGACAGGAAACAAAAGCACACAGTTCTTTCTTAGATAGTTTAAATATCTTAGAAAATGGTATGTCTGGAAATATGATAGATAACCCAGGTAACTTTGGTAATAGACTTCTTAATTAGGTAACTTAGTTAGCTCTTGATGGTTATTAGAATACTCGAGATATGTCAATTAAAAGACTTAATGCACTATCTGAAAAAGTACGAGAGCTAAAAAGAGGTGAAAACTATGGGGTTATTAGTGAGTATGGATTTGGTAATTAGGCTTCTCTCTATAATGGTATGACTTATTATGATACTGATGGTGACTTTAAATTTAAAAATCCTTGGAAAGATAATTCCCTACCTGAACATAAAAAAGAGTTTTTAAAATGGGCATTAACCGAAATAGCTAAAAATAAACATCCTGATTGGACTCCCGAAGTTATTAAAGATAAAATAGAAGCAAATGATCCAGATTTCTTTTAGGTTCCTTTAATAAGGGCTGATGCCGCATCTAAAATTAATGCAGACGGATGGTTAGGTTGGTTAAAAAGTAAAATGAGACCTTTAATTAGCAAAGATAATGGAGCAACTTTTAAAGAGAGAATTCAAAATACTTTAAAAGATATACAATCTAAATATTTATCTGATGAAATAGATTAGTAGCAAAGTATTGACGGTGAAGTATTTAAAGTAATAAATACTATGGATTAGGGAAGTGGTCCTGGCAGATTAGACTTAATTAAACATCTACAAGGAAAATACGGATCTAATTGTTTTGAAACGGATATAGAAAAAATATTAGGTGCTCATATGATGGCATATGCTACTCAACAAGCCATGGAAGATAGAATGCCTTTAATTAAAGCAGCTTATATATCCTTAGCAGTAATGGGTAATAACTAGGGGGTAGACTATTCTTCTGATGAGAAATATATTAAAGAATATGTTCAAAATAAAATAAATAAATTAGCAATAGATAATCCTTAGTTAAGACATTTAAGGAGTGCCACTGGAATGTTACAAAAAAGTGCTTCTTGGATGGCATTAGCTTTTTCACCTTTACAAATGTCTTATTAGAGTCTGGAAGGTGTTTGGAAGGCTGCTAAATTAGTTATAACTAAACCAGATGGTAAAGAAACATTTAGTTTTTCTAATATGCGTAAGGCTATGGGTATTGTATATAAAGAATTGTTTAATTATAGTGAAACAAATTCTGTAATAGAGGGTTGTAACGCTCTTTATGGTATAAACGATATGGATGCTGCCTCATTTGCTCAAAACAATAGTACTAATAAGCATGGTCTGTTTAATTTCTTTGACAGAATTGCATATTATTGGTCTTCTCGTCCCGATTTCTATAATAGAATGTCAATATTCACAGCATAGATGCTTGAAGATGGTAGTTATGAAGCTCATTCAGTAGATGCCAATGGTAACTTAATATACAATATTAAAAAGGATAAGAGATTTGAAGCATTATTTAATAAACCAAAGGGTTCTCCTGAATATAATAAAGCAAAAGCCTTATTCTTAGCCACTGCTTAGTAGTTAGTGAGGGAAAACGCTAGAAATGCCGATGGTTCATTATACACCATAGATTTAGATAATCCAAATTTACCTAAAGCCTACTCTAATAAAGAGTCTGAATCTATGAAAGCTATTGGGGATACCATGTATGGATATTACGATAGTTCTAAGAAATCATTATGGCAATCTACATTCTTAGGAGGCCTTATGATGCAAATGCAAACATATTGGTCTGGTAAAAAGAATTAGTATCTTGCTCCTGGAGGTATTAAAGCACAGGGTAAATGGGTCTAGATGGTAAGTCCTAATGGTAAAAAGTGCTATTATTCTAAAAATGAAAATGGAGATATTGATAACTCCTCAATGCCTATAGAAGAGGGAGATCCTAGAGCTAGTGAAGTACCCTTTATGCAATGGAAGGGTAGATTTGAAGAAGGCGCTTTTATAACCTTATATGATGTACTTAAAAGAACTATAGGACATAAGGGAAATCTTAAAGCTGCTTGGAAAGAGAAGTTAGATGGAACTGACGAAGACTTATAGAAACTTTATAAGTAGAACATGAAGTTGATAGTTAGTGACTTACTCGGTATGTTACTTATTGGTTCTTTACTAGGCGGATTATTAGAAGATTTAGCTGATGAAGAAATTAAAAAGGCTAAAAAATCTGCACAGATTGGAGATGCTATGGCTGCAACAGCCTTAAGTCTAATAGCTAAGACTGTAAGAAATTCAGCTCTAGATTTTAACATGATAGACTCTTTGTTTGGCTTCGTAGGGGATTGGAATCCATTCTCTATTAGTTATGCAACTAATTAGCTAAGTAATGGTTGGAGTCTTATAACTGGAGATAAAAATTGGGAATAGACTCTATGCAGTGCCTTCTCTGCAGCACGCTAGATGAGACCAATACTTAATTGCATTAATTAGTCTTTACAAGAGGATTAAATACACTAATATGAAACCTAGAGACAATTTATCTACTAAATATCCTAGATGTCATTATAATAAATTAGGTAAAACTAAAATGACATTCGATACTACAGATTTAGCTGAGAAATATCTCAAAAAGATGCATTTAGATACTTATACTATTTATCAATGTACTTATTGTAATAAGTATCATATATCACACATAAATTAAAAAAATAGGGGCAAGCTAGCATTTGCTAACTCACCCCCTATAAAGAAAAAAGGGCAAGCCAATGGATTTTACTCCACTGACCTGCCCTTAATTATTATTTATTATACCATATTACATGTGTATATTCCATATTTTTGTTGTTAACCTCATCTAATGTAAAGGAAGAAGGGGATAGCCATTTACCTGTCCAATCTCCATTCTCATTAGAATACTGTCCTTCACCGTCAGAATCTATAAACAATCCATTCTCAACACGCTCTCTAAACTCATCTCTAGTATAGAGATTTCCATTACTTAATTTCTTCATATTAATTATTTTGTAATTGTCTTATTCTCTCTTGACATATATGAATAATCTTTTCGTAGTCTTCTATTCTAGCTTCACTCTCAGTCTTTCCTTGTAATACTTTAGTTCTATATATACGTTTAACTATATCAGCATCCCAAGGATTTAATTTCCAATCTTGCCATACAGACCAAGGCTGAATTATAGACTTAGAATAGTTACTTTCTCCAATATTTTTATCTCTTACATTAGAATCATCTGGAAGTATTCCAATCTTTTGCAAATACTTAAAAAGATCAAGATTATTATTTATATATTCAGGAGTTATTAATTGCATTATTTGATATGTGCTTTATAATGAATTTTATCTAATAATTCTGCCAGATTTACAGGTGTGAAATTATTATTATCTACACCCACATCATACTGATTATCGAAATAATTCCATGGTTTATCTGGTGTACTATGCACATGACCATGTAATTGAATTATAGGACGATTAGTAGCTGGATCTGGTAGAGAACCAAAGGGAAAGTGGTTAAGAATTATAGTTTTCTTTTCCACCCTAATTACTTCTTCCCAAGATACTGTTTCGCATCTAAAAGGAGACTCAAAACTTTTCATAATATTCAAATTATCATGATTTCCCATAATAAAGCTTATATGTCCAGTTAGACGTCTTATAAAATCGGGGATGAGTGATTTATCACCTAAAGCGAAATCTCCCAAGTGATAGACTATATCACCCTTAGAAACTACTTTATTCCAATTTTCTATTATAGTTTCATTCATTTCCTCAACAGAAGAGAATGGACGATTACAATACTTAATTATATTAGCATGATTAAAATGGGTATCTGAAGTTACCCAAATATGTTTTGCTTCTTCTTTTGTATATTTAACCATTTATAATATATTTATTTCTTGAAATAAAAGCAAATATCAGGTCTGCCAAAAACCAAGCTTGTATCTATACTACAAAGGTATTTAGTTTTACCGCCCTGTGTATTGACAACATCATAGTTGATTCCATGACCTACTCCTATTATATTTGTTATTTGTCTTTTATTCCAAATGTTTTCATAATACCCACCACCTGGATAAAAATCTATATAGATAGTTTTTTCACCCTCTCTTAATAAATATTTACCAATACATTGTGGAACCCCTGATTCTATTAGAGCTTTAATTAGGGGTCTCAAATATAATTTATTAAATCTTTTCTGATTCTCGTTATATTTATTAATTATTTGATAATCACTCCCTTTAACAGGCTTTTTATAATTAAGAATACCATTAGTTACATAAAACCCACCACGTTGAGAATCTATATCTTCTTTATCTTGAATAAAGCTATAAAATTCTTCTTTAGGATTAAATTTACTCAGATTATTACATCTAGATAGGAACTTAGAAAATACTTTATTAACTGGATATCCTACATGGCATTTTAAAAATTTTTCAATATCACCATTAAGATAGGTATAGTCATCATCGTTCCAATTATGCTTACAATACCCCCATTCTTTTAAATTTCTAGGAATAGCTGTAAAATCCTTAAACTTATATCTGGGAAATTTCTTATGAGTTCTTTTACTTTTAGTACTACTTCTTTTTAAACCGAATGTTAATGTCATAATAGTTTTATATTAATGTTCTCTGCTTTTCCTACTTTCTTATTAGGGATTTTAGTCAAGTTCTTTTAAAACAAAGCACTTAATTTCACCTTCAATTTCGTAGAATACAACATCGAGTTCATTCAGCCAGTTAAGCATCAAATGTGAATCGCCTTCACTAATTTCCTTGTATTCTTTTAACCATCCTTCTAATTCTCGAATTACATACCCATCCATTTGATCAGGACCTCCAAAATGATAGTAACCATCAGGATTAATGAATGTAAAGCCTCCTTCAATTTCTACTAATTCATTTTTAATCTTAGTAACTAATTCACGTTCCAAAATAAACTTATTAGAGAAGTACATAATTAATATTGATTTAGCTAAATCTAAATTATTCACAAATCCATACTCGTCCATACTTAATATAGTTATTAATTAATTAAAATTTTAATTAAATTCTTTTGATTATTATTCAATCTCATTGGTTTTTTATTTATATAAATAAATTTCTCAATGAATTCTGCAGTACTGGCTTCATAAAACTCTGAAGAATTATTTTGATTCATATTCAGTTACGGTTACTTCCTTTGGAAATACTTCTGTTAAATCTGCATTTGCATCTACTTGGTCTTCAAAATCCCAATTCCAAGTATAATACCAATCAAAAGAATAATATTTATCTTCAATCTTTATAATAGCAGTATAATTAATATAAGACTTTTCTAAGTCAATATAATTAGTACGATATTGTGTATCTATTATTTCTATATGTGAATATAGGTTTTCTAAATAATCAAAAGCTTCCTCGGGGGTATGAGATTCTCTAAATTTATCTAATTCTTCTACCATATACTGAGGCATATAGTCTTCTATTTCATCAAATTCATCAAATTCATCACTAATTATATAGTAATATTCGTCCAGTCTTAATTTCATAATTCTAAAAAGTCTCTAACATCAATATAATCTATAAAAAATCTTGAAGCACATCTCTTATCAGAATCTGAAAAATCTCCTAGTTTACCAGAAGCATCCCCTATCATAATACATTCATCTTTAGACTCTACTTTGTATTGATAGTATAATTGTTCTAGCATTCCAGTATTAGGTTTTCGATAAGTATCATTCTTATCCATAGAACAACAATACAAGCTATCACTATATGAAAAATTATTAAGTTTATTAATAAAATAGCCATGACATATACCTTCTACAGCCCATATCTTATAATTAAAAATACGTTTATCTGTAAGAGTCTTTAAACCTCCTTGATTACTTACTATAAAAAACATACTAAGATTAGGCATCTTTTCTATTATTTTATCTAATACAGGAAGTTGTACTCTAAAATCAGTAATGTCTTCAGGAAATGTTTTACCTGAAATAGTCTTAATTAAAGTACTGTCCAAATCAATGAACAGTACTTTTTTAGTTTCAAAATCAATCATCTAAATATTGTTTAAGTAATACTTCATTAGTTATAGCATCCTTTTGATAACCAATATTAAGTTCTTTCATAGCCAGGCTATAACCCTCCCAATTATCAACTCCTTCAGCCTCTAAAGCCTTTAACTTTTCGGAATTTTGAATTAACATTAAGAGAACCTTCTTATCTATGAATGCCTTGTCGTTTGATAAGTTAACAGAAGATAACTCACTTTTACCCCACGGTATATATTCTTCCTCTCCTTCAGAATTTTTAGGTAGCATATCTTGATAGCCATCCCATAATGGACAAGTCATTCCAGCAACCCAATCTAATATATCGTGCGCTGATAAAAAATTAGTATTATCATTAACTAAATATTCAAAAACTTCAGTTACTTTATACATTTTTATTTACTAATTACTCTGATATTACTATTACCCCAAGGGCTATCTCCATACTTATGACTAGGTGCATTCTCTGTATTATACCAATAAGCATCAACTCCTAAGTCTTTCTCTTTATCTACTATTTCTTGTACTGGGCAAAAATCATTTGGATTTTCTACATAGTACTCAAAAGTTTCGATAATTTTATACATTATACCAAGATACTCTTAAGATTATCTACAAATTTATTTGCCTGAGCTTTGATATTCTCGATGTCTTTAATTTCAGACTGAATCTTCTTTACTTCCTCTTCTTTTTCTGAAATCTTATCATTCATTTTAGAAATCAAGGTGACTGCTTTATCGTGAGCAGTCTGAAAAGAAGACTGAATACTATTCAACTTAGAGCTAAAAGAAAGACCAAATAAATCCTGTAATGAGTTCATATAACAATATACTTTAAAAAATAAATAATTGATCTTGTTAATACTAATCTAAATATTTAATTATTCATAAGTTACTTTTATTGTATCCAGTACATAATTATGGTAATACTCCTCTAATTTAGGTATAATTTCATTTAAAAGAGTTGACTTATGATTAAATGCCCAGTTATAATTAGGAATTTCTTCTATAGGCAACCATTTAATTCCATCAACTTCATCTTTCTCCCCGCCTTCTTGAAGTTTACCAATATGTTTTCTAAGACCTAGGATACATAAATGTCTTAAAGTAACATTACCTTTATTACACTTTTTAGGGTCAGTCTCCACGTTAATTAATGCAAAAGCTTCTGAAGGAATACTAACCCCACATTCTTCAGCAACTTCTCTAGAACATGCTTCAGTGGCAGATTCGCCACCATCTAAATATCCACATGGCATATTCCATTTACCTTGGTCATCAGGTGTTCCTCTACCTCTTTTATTAATTAATACATACCATTTACCATCTTTTTCTTTAGCTAACACGACACAACTAACTGCACAATATCTACCACTCCAAATGGTTTCTCCTTTATGAGGACCATCTGGAATAGTATAAGAATAAGATTTTTCTATTTTACCTATTTGATTCATTTGCTTAAAATTAATGAAATTTTCTCGAGACATTTATCACATATATATTTCTGTTTATTAAGTGTCCAATACCGAGTATAATATTCCAGTATTCCTACTTGCTTATCTAGGTCTAGAGTAGAGCCACAGAAATCACAAGTATAACTAATGTTTTTACCCATTTACTTATAATATTTATATAATGAAGTTACATTAGGGTCTTTACCACCATCATAAATACACACAGTTTGAATGATTTTACAACCTTGACGAATTTCTTTGAGGGCTTCCTCTATTTTATTTCTAGTAGTGCCTGAATAAAAAGAATCATCAAATAAAATAAAATCATCAACGTCTATTTGATTAACTAATATTTGTGCTTTAGTATCTTCTTGTCGCAATCCTCCATTAACTAGTATTACCTGTTCAAAAGTCTTACGTAATTCATAAGGCATATAATTAAATACAGCTCTTCCGAAGGCACCTGTGAGAATTAGACCATTCCAACCAAATGTAGGAATGCCTCTATTTACCCACAGATGCTCATCATAACACCATTGAACCAACTTATCCCAGGTAGCATCAATAATACTCTTGTGTCCACGAATCATATCATCTAAGTGATTAAAGAAATCTTCACCACTAGAATGATTTTTAAGAATCTCTTCTACTTTTTTATCTAAAAAGTTCATTTTCTTTTATATTTAATTAGTTTTATAAGAGGTTTATTAAACTTAGAAAGAAATCTATCATTTATATAACTTAAAAATTTACCTAATTCATACACAGCTACAACAGAGTTTAATGCTGGACATAAAACCAAAAGTAATACACCATCTGATTCGTCAGGATAAGTTTCATCATACTCTGAATCGTATCTAATATATAAAATAGCTCCTATAGCTGAAATTATATAAATAGCTAACCCAATTGTTACCATTTTTTATGAGTTTTATAAGTAATCAAATTATACAATTTTTTATTAAGATATGATAAACTAATGGGCACGAAGTCCATTATTTCTATTAAGCATGTACCACTATTTACTATGGGACAGAATACTAAAAATATAGTCCAACTATCCTCATCAAATATGGCTTGATCATATCTAATACTTAATATGGCTCCTATAATAGATATTATGTATATTATAATTAAGATAACCATTCCGCTTTAGTTAACTTAAAAAATTCTTTGTGCATTGGATTAGCTATTTCCTGAGCCATTGGGTGTGCATCTGGAGCATCTCTTCTCTTAAAGAAATTTTCCCAAGCATCTTTAAATCCACAAGAGATAAGTTCAGACTTAATGCCTAGAGGAAGTACAGAACGAGCTTGTTGAGGTGTCCAACCATTCTTTAACATTCTAAAATAGCCCCACTCAGCGTGTTGTAAAAAATCAATGTAGTTACTACCTCTAATATCCCAACAAGGTTGGATAAAGGTTAATTCATTACCAAACTTATCCTTGGAATAATTACAATAACGGGTACTTTCAGCCAAATGGGACAATCCTACATGAGTTCTGAACTCATCCATAACTCCACGGTCAAGAATCATGTGAACTGTGTATCTTTTATAATGATATTCAGTAGGCTCACAAAGATACTTCAAATCCTCTTCTAGATGATTTTCTACTATAACTCTATAATTAGTAGTGACATAATTCAATACAACACGTATATTAGGGTCATATTCTGCTTTAATAACTTGTTTACGTATTTTAGTCCAAGGATTTTCTGCATATATAAAAATATTACGTAGTGCATCTGTATCATCTCCACGTAATGTAAGGTAAACAGTGCCAAACTCAAGAGGTCTATCATGCCCTCTAGATTCTAGCATATTTACAAACTTCTCATAAGAGGTATCTGTAATCTTATTTTCACTTTTATAACTGACTCGTGCACATCTTTCAATATGCTTTTTGATTCCCACTAAAGAGAAATCTGTTTGATTAATAAATTCAAATGACTGTTTAATTAACTTCATATTAAGATTGATTATTTAATTTATACACTAATTCAGAAACAGAAGCCTTTAGACTTGTATTTTGCTTAGTCAAAGCATTTACCTCTTTCTGTAATTCGAGTATTTTAACTTTGGCTTTAGCTAAATCAAAGTCTTCTGGAACTTCAAGTTTAGACGCTTTAATCAAAGCACTCAAGTTAGTTATAGTTTGCTTCTGAGATTGTATTTTGCCCCGTAACTTAAATTCTGGATCAGTTTCATCTATCCAAGATTCTAGTTCACCAAGACGCTGCATAGCTTTACTATAATAAACTTTTCGATTAGCATCATACTTCTTAAAGTTATCAACTTTATGTTCTAAACTTTGAATTGTACTTTTTAATTTACCAACGTATACTCTAACTGGATCTAGCAGTAGAGGATTCATTGATTTTACCATAACCCTATTGTCTTTCCTACTTCATTATCTATTAAACAATACTGAGAACCATCTGACAATGTTTGAATAAACTTCTTACAATGTTCAGCAATCTCAGCTTCTTTTTTAACACCAACAATTTGTCCTGTTCTATAAGGGTCTGTTGTAGTAGATTTAGAGGCATCTATACCTACAAAAAATACAGCTTTATCTTTATAAGTGGCACACTCTTTACAAGCATGGTCAGCATATCCAATAGCCTTATTATGTAACTTCTCTACTTCTTTAGCATTTTCCTCAGTAAGCAAAGAGTTCATAATAATTCCATTGTCTGCTTCCTTACCACAAATCGGACACAAATATTTAACTATTGAAACTCCTAATTTATCAGGCATTTCCTATAATTTCATAATTCATAAAATTTTGATCTTTATATTTAATTAAATTATCTAATTGCCAACAAGTACAAGGTTCTATTTCAGGATACATATAGCTAGGAATTATTGCTAATTCTCTAGCATTTACCCAACAATATCTTCTAGAACATCCCCAATACTTTGTTGGATTATCTTCTTTAAGCTCTAATTCTGGTGTATCATAAAATATGTGTAATTTACCTTTATGCTTTTGACCATAGTCATCATTGGGGTAATCATACGTTATATAATCAGAATCTCGAGCTATCCATAATTTTTTACTCATTTGAATAATATAGAATTGTTGGATTATCCTTATGTATATCTATATTATCTAATTTAGCTATAGCTAATTCTTGTTTAAATTGCTCTAAATCAAATCCTAGAGTAATTACATGAATACCATTTACTGTAGGAACATAATATAATATTTTATTTACATTAGGTCTACATTTTCTAACTAAATCTAAATACTTATTTATAAGACTCCAATCCTTAGTATCAAAATCTAATATCCATTTAGATTTATACTTATTACACCGTTTTCTGCCAAGAGCCCTAGATACACATTTAAATAATTTATGAGTTCCCAGTTCTATAGCCTCTAGAGCTTCCCTGATTATTTCATATTGTACTTCTTTACAATTTCTAGGGTTTATCCAAAAATAAGCTCTAGCATTAAAGGCTTTGCACAAAGTAGTAATTTCTTCTTTCTTAGATAAGAATGTTTCTTTATCAAAGAAATGATAGTCTTTAATTACGTAACCACTACTACCTACATTATTTTTTTCTTTATTTCTTTGCATTACTTGTACAAAGAAGAAATCTCCCTGGTCTGAGAGATTGTCAAACCAGGGAGCCACTGCATTAAAATTATCTATTGTCATTTAATTACCATTCAAAGGGTATTTATCCTTATAATTATTATAAAAACTTCTAATAACTCTTTCTGTAACTTGTAAATCTCTGTTTTTATCACGCTCAATACATACAGATAAAGGAGTATCAAAGAAATCCTTAAATTCTATAGCATGATTTCCATGAGCTATAACTAGAGCACGATAGTTATCTAACACTTTTTTATTTAAATTAGTGTTATCAATAACTATGTCATAACCTTTAAGTAAGGCTTCAATTAGAGCTTCTTCTTGTATGTGTTGTACAAGAGGCTCTCTCTTAGGTACCCAATACTTACCTAACATAAGACGAATATCATCTTGATTAATTCTAACTCTATGTTCAGGATCTTCAAGAACCCATTGCTTAGCCCATGTAGACTTTCCACTTGCTGGAAGACCTCTTGTTATAATTAATTTACTCATCTTCTTCTACACTAATGCTTTCTGGTTCACCTTCTAATTGTACATCATCAAAGAATTCATCTGTACTAATTACTTCTCCAACTTTAGCCAATTCAATGGCCTCATCTTCTGACTCTGCTTCTACTTCATATGTAAGGTAGCTTTTACCTTTACACTTATATACCATATTTACTAAATACCTCATATTATACTGGCAAAGATTAAAAATAATATCATTAATACAACTGTAAACATACTTACAATTATACCTTTCTCATAAAAATACGCATCTTTCCAATTTTTATTCCATCCAATATTATTAGCTAATTTAATCATTAAACATTCTTTAGAATTTCAGTTATAAGTTTCTTTGTATCTTCTACTGCTTGTGCAATAGTTTCTTCATCTAAAGTAATATCTAATCCAAAATCTTCAATTAGTCTATCTATTATACAGTCCCTAAATAATTTAGGGGTTCGTGTATCTTCTTCTAGATAATCTGTAAATGCTAATTCTAAACTTCTTTTATAATAAGTTTCTTCAATTTCAACCGTTCCTTTTAATTCCATAATTATTTAATTATTAGTGAACCCAATGGTCATTTATATCTATATCTGCTCCTAAAAATACATTAGGACAGAATGGTTTACCTCCGGCTATCATACAATCAATCAACACTTTACCCACTTGTTCTTTAATTGCTGCTGGACACTCCAAGTTGAATTCATCATGAGCTGGTACACACATCTTTACCTTATCTATTAGCTTATGATCCACAATCCAATTAAATAGTTTAATAGAAGATAGTTTAAAGCACATTGCTCCTCTATTTTGTATCAATGTTTGGACTATTTCATTATCCCATAGGGATATTGGGCGCTTATAGGATATTATTGCTTCAATACTCAATCCTTAGTCTCTGAACCTTCTTACTACTTTTACTTGATTCATAAGCTTGGCTGCAGATTATTCTAATATTAGACCTTCCTGCAATTCACCCAATTTACAGTAGATAATTACTTATCTACGCCGCATACATTTTACGGTAATTAATAGATTGTTTCTCAGAAGCTGCTTTACGCTGCATATAGTGTCTTACTTCCTGTACAATTTCATCTTGTGGATTACGTTTTCTTACATTCTGATAATACTCCCAAAATCCAGGTTCCTGCATCTTATTATGAGTCTCTTTTAACTCTTCAGCATCATAAATATGTGCCCTATGTCCAGTGAGAGGATTAAGTAATATATAACCATCTCTCATAACAGCTGCTCTACAATAATCTTGGTATCTTTTTATTCCTGGAAAACCCTCCATAAAATTATCATAAATTTCTTTTGCTTCTTCTACAGGAATACCATCATTCTTAGATATAGTATTATAGTCTCCTCCATAATTAATAGCAAACTCGATGGATTTGGCTTTTTGTCTCCAATTATGATAGAGTTTCTTTATATCCTCAATCTTAGTGTCTCTTGGGATTATATTAGGATAACTCATGTAAGCTACCAGAGAATGGACATCACCACAACCATGTTCAAATAGGTCTATCATCTTCTCATCTTTAGAAACAGATGCAATAATACGAGATTCCTGACTTTGATAATCAGCAGATAACCAAGCATTACCCTCTTCGGATGTAAAACATGCTCTAGTTTCTGGATCGTGAGGTAGATTTTGCATGTTCAGTTTCCAAACACCTCCGCCAGAACTAACTCTTGCAGTATCTGTACCTATAGAATGAAAATCTGCATGTATTCTACCTGTTTTAGGATTAATTGCATTTAACCAGTTTTGTCCATAAGTAGATACGACTTTAGCAGCTTCTTGATATTCCAAAAATATAGGAATAATTGGAAAATCATTCTTTTGAGGTTTTAAAACATTTGCTTCAATAGACTTCTTTTTCTGTTTAGTCTTTTTATCAAATGTTTCTACATTAATTCCAAGTAACTCAAATAGAGGTATTACTTGTTTTTGACTACTCCAATTTATTACACATTTAGGTTCAGTATCAAATCCTGTAAATAAGTCACCTTGAGTATCAATTCGTGTAAACTGATTCTTAATTACTTTCTTATAAGCATCAACCTTACCATCAGGGGTTTGTAAGTCTTCCTGAGGGAACCTTTTATATCCATCTTTAATTAGTCTCTTTACCTCAGCAGGATAATCTGCAGAATACTTTGGATATTTAAGTTCAGGATATTGAATATCATAGCCATTATGAGGATTTTCTTTATCCCAAGCTACTACCCAAGCATTTAATTCTGAAATAGCCTTATCAAGTTTAGCTTGATCTTTAGTCATTTTAGCTTTCCACTTCGTAATATCGAGATGAACTCCACAATATTTAAAGTAAGCAAGGGATTTAACAAATTCACATTCCAGCTCTACTGCGAGTTTCATGCCTTGTTTTTCTATTTCAATATCTTGTTTTTCTTTTATATCCTCTATATACGTAACATCTCCTGCAGCATAAATAACGACCTCAGTAGTTAAACCATCATTAACAATTTTACCTCGAACAGTTTTATCAATGTTAATATTTAAGTAATTCCATGCAGCTGCTTTCAAGCTCTTTTCACGCATTTGAGCTGGATACCCTAGATATAAGAGCTGTTCTACTATCATACCATCCCAAATATGCTTAGGATAGATACCCTGAACATATAAAAAGGTTAAATCAAACATTAAATTCCATCCCAGAAACAATCTGTCTGATTCTAGGTAGTTTTTAACTATTTGCTTTTCTCTTGGAGTTAGAGTAGTCCAATCAATAACTACTTGATTATCTTTATTACCTAACTGTATAGTCAATAAAGCTTTGGTATGACAGTCGAGACCCTTAGTTTCTGAATCTAACTGACATAGTTTGAGCGGCAACAGAACAGACATTGCCTGCTCCATTGTCGCTTCTATATATTTATCCGTTTGAAATAAACTTTTATTATGACTAACTAAATAAATCATTGATAATTACAAATAGTTAAATTATTTAGAACTATATCTTCATTATCAATATTTAATTTGTCTTTTATAGCTTCTTCTACAGCTTCTTTTAATTCTTCTTCATTAATAACTAAATGCCTACCTTCTTTATACTGAGGAATGGTAATATCTACAAAAGTACCTAATTCAACATTTACTTCTACAGTAATATTTCTATTATTAGGTTCATTCCAAGGTGCACTTGGGTCATTATAAGCTCCTGCTGGATAATTTTCTGTCATGCTAAATAGTCATTTAACCACTCTATTCCATATTCATCTATTACCTTTTCATCTATCTTTATAGCTTCAAGTTCTATATCCTCAAGCTGCTGTTCATACCAATCTTCAAATTGATCCTCATCATCCTCGTCTATATCTGGACTATCTAAATAGCTAAATGAGTTAACACACTCATCTCTTAATTCATTTGCATAACTCAGTTCTAATGTAGGATCTTCTTCACTTTCAATTACTTCATTTATTGAAGCATCACAAGCAACTGGATACTTAGCAATAACTAGCCACCAATTCCCATTAAGAAATTCTTCCTTAGATATCATTATATTAATTTAAATAACTGTAAATTGCATCTTTTTCTTATTTTATCTAAAGCTTTTTCTTTTATTTGTCTAACTCTTTCAACACCAATGCCAAACATATCTCCTACTTCTTGCTTGGACATAGGATTCATTCCTATGCCAAATAACATAATAATAATATCATGTTCTCTGACAGGAAGTATATCTAGACATTTGCATAGTTCCTTATTAATAAAGCTTTTATTAACTTGTTCGTCAAGAGAAGGCTCTCCGTCCGGTATCACATCACATACTTGACTATTTTCCTCATCCCCACCAATAAAGTCATCGACACTAACTAATCTGTTAGAAAATTGTGCCAAATAGTCTATTTGCTTTTCAGGGATATTAGTTAAAGTATGTAATTCATTTGTAGTTGGATTTCTACCATTCTTTTTAATAAACTCATTAGTAGCTCTTAATATTTGAATTACTTTTAAGTGTTGAGTTACTGGCAATCTAATCTCACGACCATACCAATATATAGTAGTATAAATACATTGTTTTATCCACCAAGCAGAATAATTAAGAAATTTAACACCCCTAGTTGGATCAAATTTATTTACAGATTTACATAAACCTTCCAATCCTGAGGATATTAAATCCATAAGGGGAATACCTCTATTTTGAAACTGCTTAGCTATAGTTACTACAAATCTTAAATTAGAAGTAATTACTTTTTCTCTAGCCTTTTCATCTCCATTTTGAGCTTCAACAATTAGCTTGTTTATTTCTTCATTATCTAATATTTTATATTTAGATATATCTCGAAAATAACTCTGAAGTAGAGAGTCAGACTTGTCAGAAAAAATAATTCTTTTATTCATTAATTGTGGACTTAGCTAGTGCTTTAGCTTCATCTAATTGTTTTTCTTCCTGGGTTGGTTGATTAAGACCTATACGTATACTAAGAATAGTGAGATAAGCTTCCATTGCCTTGAGTTGAGCTATCAATAAGTCTTTATTAAGATTATCTATAGAAGTCTTATCTATTTTATTAATTAAGAAATCTCTAAGCTTTGTAGTTTTAGTTTCCAATTCTTTGTACTCTGTAAGTAGTCTGTCAAACACGCTCTTTTCCATGTTAATTTTTATTTTAGTTAAAGTAGAATCTAGAACAGTAAATATCTAATATATTATCTTCTTCTTTATTAATCGATTTCCAAATATGCAGGTTCATAACTAATATGATAGTCATTATCAAGAATAGAAACATTATATATTTCTGTATTATCCAACTTTAGATATTTATCTTTACAAGTATGTAGGTGCCCACAAAATACATATCTAGGTTTAATTCTCTGAATAGCTTCAGCTAAACTTTGACCTCCAGCATGGATAGATTCTTGACTCCATCGACTCGGAGGTAATAAATCTAAATCTCCCAAAGCGGGAGTATCGTGAGTTAACCATATATCTATATCATTTGGAACTTGACTATATAGACCTTCTAAAAATTCCTCACTGTGCATAAATGCCCAATTCCCAAACATGTGACATTGTGGAGACCCATATACCTTATAATTTTTACCATCAGGAGCTCTATAATTAGTATAATCATTAAGTAAATAAGTAAACTTAAAATCAGAAAGATACTCTAAGGCTTTCATTACTGGATATTCTGAAGCACATATAAAATCATGATTACCTGCTACCATATATACTTCTTCACAAGGCAATTCCTTAATCCAAGGTAAAAAATCTTGAAAGAACCATACAATAGATTCTACTCTATTTTTCTGTATATTCAAGGGTACAACATCTCCTGCAATTAAACATAAATCACACTTCTGTATATGGATAAGATTACCATGTAAATCAGACATTGCACATATTTTCATATTCTATTAAATATTCAAAGAATCCATCATAAGATAAGTTATCTTTTATTGTAATAACTTCCTTTCTATTATCTACAGATTTACACCATTGGTGCCTATTAACTACCTGATAAAGAGTTTTATTATTGTATACCATATCTAACATAGCTTCCCAAGTAGCTATATTTCTAGTACTAGAATCTTCATCGTCTTTAGTTATATAGTTAAAAATAAATATCAATTGCCACTTTTTAAACAAAGTAATAGAAATATAAGGGTCCCATTCATGTTCGATTCTCTCATATTTCCATTTCCAACCAATAGCACTAAATCTAATATCTAATATCTTATTATAATATCTATCTGTTATAGGTAATCCAAAGAACCATATTTTCTTGCCACAATAAATATGACAGTTAGGTCTATGGAACCAATTTCTACACTTCCACCAAACATAGAATGGATTTTTATACTCATTCCAATGCTTGATGAAAGTGCGTACTTTATTAATTAAGTTCATCTTCTTTATCCATCTCTGGGTCAGATTGAGCTTTATCTACAAATTTGAAACATTTTAATTTCCAAGCGTGACCAATCATATCCTCCTTTTTAATAACTATACCTTCATGAGGTACCTTATTAACGCAAGAAGGTGATTTACATTCCATATAGAAACGCTTATCATTAGATAGTTTATCCAAAAACTTTTTTGCCCAGTCCCTATCCTTACTATCTAATTCAGGATATAAATCCTTAGCATATCCATAATAATATTCAGTTACAGGAGTTAGCCCTACTGATTTACAATACTGTTGCACTTCTCTTGCACTAAATTCATGTACTTCACCATCTACATTAGTTAGTGTGATTCTATAAGGTCTTACCTTAAAATGTTTTTCTGGCTTATATATCAAATTGTCTATAATAGCGTTAGGCTGTTCACAACCATAATCATATCCCTTTTGAATATATGTGCCAGTTGGATTGTATCCCACAATCTCTGCATAAATAGTCATACCCTTTTGAAGATATGGACGCAGATAATCATCGGCATACTTCCAAGTATCACAACCATAAAATCCTGGTGTTACATTAGGATTATAATACTGGTTCTTAATTACATTCTTTGAAGCATATAGATGGTCATAAATATCGAAGTTATTACCTGTGAGCCATTTAGCTAATTTCTCTTTCCAAGTAAGTTCTTTATGACACATTACATATGCTGAAATATGGGAAGTTCCATGTATTTTCTCAGTAATACTAATTAAATCTTCAGGTTGAATTACATTAGGACATTTCTTGATAATAACTGTTTCGTAATGATATCTAAATTGAGAAGGGATGACTTTATCGAGTTCCTTCTTAACTTTACGTGTCTTTTTTGAGCCTCCTCCAGGAGTTCCCTGTGATCCTTTAACGATGAATTTCTTATTAACCCAAAATGTCTTGCCTTCATGTTCTACTGTATCAAATTCAGTTCCGTCAATTAATTCAATATCTCTATTAGTTATGGATATAAGCCAGTTAGTAAATTCTACAGCAGGTACAATAAATCCTTCTGATAATTCACCTCTTAATTTAACGGCTTTAACCTTACCATTATCTTCAAATAGACCAGTTTTATGTGGATCATTGTTTTTCTCTGACTTTCTAAATAAGTTATTATAGGATAAAAAATCAGGATTAATACAACAAGCTGTTGGGAAATATATATATAACCCTGGTTCAGCATCTATTGAAGTAATGATATTAAATCCATCAATAGTACAACACTTGAGTTTAGTTACTTCTGGATTTGAATGCTTTCTAAAAACTTTAATATTAACTACTTTAGCTAAGTAATTAATGTTACAATTTTTACTCTTGATTAGTTTCATTATTAATTAATTCTTGAGAGAACTTAATATTATCTAATGAAATAATCTCAGATACCCAAGGACACTTATCTAAGATTGCTAATCTAACCGCTTCTTTAACTTTAGATATTACTTGTTCTTTAGTTAAATTGGTATATTTACTTTTATCTACTTTGATACACCAAGGTAGGGCTGATTCAAACCCTCCTTGGTGTATTTTTATAGTAGCATCGAAATTAACAGCATATTCCTTTAGCTTAGAAACATACTTAACTTTTGGTTTCTTTTCGATAACTACTGGTGGAACAACTATTTTCTTTTTAGGCATTATGCAAATTCATCATCCGAAGCAACAGATTTGAAATATTCACACAGAAAGTTGGCATATACTTGTGATTGTGCTTCACTATAGCTATTATCGAAATAGAACTGAAAACAATGGAGGAGTTCATGCCAAAATGTATTGGTTATTTGATCTTCTGTCAACTTCACCACAGTTTTATCTTCTAGTTCTATGGTCTTAGCTATAGTTATAGTATTAGTAGCATCACACCAATTTCCGTAATTATTATCATTTGTTTTTTCTACTAATTCTACTTTAATAGTATTTCCAGCACACTTAAACTCACTTGGCAATTGCATCAATAATTTTCATTACTTGTTCGGGAGTCATCTTACATATGTCTTCAGGATCTTCTAAATTTGCTCTGTTTTCTAGATAGTTAAGTAAATCATCCATTACATCTAAGGTGCCTATTGGTAGATGATTTTTAATAACAGAATATTCTATATCAGAGAGTTCTACTGGTTCAAATTGTAATAAATCTAAACCATATTCTCGACCTTGGTATATCTCATATTCCCAGGCTTCATTACTACCAAATCCTTTTGTAGTAAATGCACTACCTAATTTGAGTTTAGCATACATATAGATGCGATACATATTTTCATCTAATAGTTCATAGAAAGGCATATCAAATTCATCACACCAATCTACACTATAATTAATTAAATAATGTTTCATATACCTGTTTGTGCTGTATAAAAGTTAATACTTCCAGTTCCAACTATATGAGCTTCTTCATCTACTTTATCTATATAGTACTCTACTTCACCCTCAAAATCCTCAATTATAGTAGCACACCAAGAATGCTCTTCTATCCAAGATTTCCAATCAGGGTTATATGCAAGTATCTCATCAAGTAGGAACACTCCTACAAGACCTGCATCTGCACAGAATCCTCCTATAGCTTTACCTTCATCAGGAATAGGGAGTTCGTCATCTCCATATTCCTCATCTTCGAGGTTATCATTCAGAACTCGTAGAATGCTTTCTAGAAGTTCTTTTGGTTCCTCCTCTGTTTGATAAGTAGTACAACTCCAATCTCCATAAATAGTAGATTCAGAAATATAATTATGGATACCTAATACTTCCATATTCTCTCCAAAATCACATTTACCCCAATCGTCATATTTACGAGACTCACTGAAGTAATAATCTAGAGCAGCTTTGTAAGCTAACTCTTCTGGGGTAGAGTAATCCTTAAATGGTTTACTACTTATAGACGCCAGAAGTCCAAAATCCTCTTCATTAGGACACTTAATAGGATTCTCCTTAATTATATAACATGGGTCTGTAATTACAATGGTTCCTTTAAAGTACATTAGTCTGCAAAATTTAGAGTTGCCCCTACTTGAGCATTATTTAATGTATCTAAATCATATTTATCAAATCTACCTATGGATTTGCCTTTATAAATTACCTCGTAGTGTCCTTTACCTATCAGTTTTATTTTCATATATAAGATTATTAATAAAATTTACTCCAAATCGAAGCGGAAGATTCTCAATTTTGGCTGCGTCGGGATATTATCATCTGAATAGTTAAAGAAAGTACATTCAGCTTTATGCCCTTTGTACTTAGTTTCAAAGTTCTCAACATATTCAGCCTTAATTTCCCTATTACCTACTGGCATAGCTTCAAAAGTACGTCCATCTTCTAATTCGCAAGTAAATGTCATATCTTCAGAACCTCTAAGTCCCAATTTATATCCAATTACTTTAAAATCCTCAGACTTATATTGTTTAATCTTTATAAGATTATTACAACGAGAACCTACTTTATAAGGCTTGGAAGGGTCTGTAATTACAGCCCCTTCAAATCCTGCAGAAACCCATTCATCGTGAAGTTTCTTCATATTATCCCAACCAGATACATATTCATGTCCCAAGAGTCTGATTGGTGCTTCTGATTCATCCTCACTACTTCTATAAATAGGGAAATTATGAGCCTCTGCAAATTTATCTTCTAAGAACTTATAACGTTCTGAAGCTATCATGTCAATATCTGCAGAGTTATAACAATCATATACCCAATACTGCAACCAATCACAATCATAAGCATTCTTCTCCATTCTAGCAGCTCCTGAAAGTTGCTGAAGAGTCTTACCTCTTACGAACAACTCACCATCAAGAATAACAGTAGGATTTTCTTTGAAGAAAGCGAGCAAAGAAGGGTTAGTACGCAAGTGAACTGTACTATAGTCGTAATGTTCACCACCACGGCTAGCTGTATGAATTTCTTTACCATCCCAGTAGAATAATGCCTTTACACCATCGAGTTTTCTACTAATTAGCCATTCTTTATTAAATATCTTAGGATTTGTAACCTTATCAGCTTGTTTAGCTAATTGAGGTTTAATTACACCATACTGATTGGTTTTAACATCCCCAAATATACTAAGGAGTTCATCATCAGTATATTCATTAGGATGTTTATCAATTTCTTTATAGCCCTTATCTAAATATTTCTTAACTTCAGAGTTGAATTGTAAAGTATATTGTTCTTGCCAATTTCTCTTCTGTTTAGTTCTATCTACAATAATTTGAGGTGAGAGGGTTGTTTTTCCCCTCACCTGACCATAACTACGTTGAATTATATAACCAGCTCGTCCATCGCCAATTGAATGCCATTCTTCATCACATTCTACAACTGCAAAACGAAACTTACCAGTACTAGCGCGTCCTAAAAGATATTTAATCATTACTTACGAAACTTTTTAACAATGTTCCAAAGGTCATCTACTGTTTCTGTTGGAATTTCTGAACCATCTTCATTATAGGCTTTATTTACTTCATCACCTTCAAACAAAGCAGGTCTTTCATATATCCACCAGTTAATCCAATCTACTCCATCTTCATCGAATGTAATATCCCAAATTGATTCGGCAAGATCAGCTACAGTATCTCCTATAGGAAGTTCCCACAGATTAATACCAAAATCATCCCATCTATCGTATTCTTTATTCAATTTCAATGTGTCTTCAATAACCTTTGTGAATTGTTCCTTAGTAATCATATTAATTAATATTAAATATTAAGTATTTATCTAATTAATCTAATAAATCTAATATCAGTTACGAACTCCAGTGTGTCCATAACCACCTTCTCCACGTTCCGTTTTATCGAGTTCATCAACTAATGTAAATTCAGCTTGTTCACATTTATAAATAATACCTTGCCCGATTTTATCCCCCTGCTGTACTGTAAATGGTTCAAATCCATTATTCTGTACAATAAGACCAATGTCTCCACGATAATCAGCATCTATAACTCCGAAAGAATTAGCCATAGTCACTCCTTTCTTGAGACCGAGACCACTTCTAGTTACAACAGCTAACATATATCCTTTTGGAATAGCCATGTGCAAACCAGTTGGAATTAAAGCACGACCACCTGGATAAATTGTAATCTCAACAATCTTTCCATTTATATTTCGTGAAAGAGAACAATTCCAAGTAAGCTTTTCCTTTACTTCAGTTACATTGGCACAAAAATCAAATCCAGCAGAGCCAGATGTTGCATATTCAGGGAGAGCATTGTTAGACTTATTAATTACAGGTACTTTCAACATTACAATAACGATTTAAAATTTCAGAAATATTATCTAAAGTGCATTCATTTGATTCACTATAAAAAGGAATCTCATGATTATTATCTTTAAATAAAGCAAATGGAGTTAATCTAGCACTATAACCACCTTTTAATCGGTATGCTTTCTTTTTCTCTAGATAATGAGACTCATTATAAGTTTTTATAGTGACACTATAAATAGTAGCCAAGTCCTCCAATTGTTTTTTAAAATCTAAAATATCATTATTATAAGCTAATTCTAAAGTCATTAATTACTTTTATGCCAAAAATAACTAGTTATATCTTTAGTTATTGATCTTCCACAAGTATTATCAATTTCCAACATTACTTGATTTGTATTAGGATTATCTAATCCTCCTCTTTCTTCTACATAAGGACCTAATTTCACATAATCAAAATACTGTAAATCAATTTCTGGAGCTAAATGATTTCTACCACTATACCAACCAACTTTTAAGTTATACTCTGTTTTAATATATTGTGCAAGAGCATTAACACTTTTTGGCTCTATGTCTCCACCCATAAACCCTACACAAGTAATACCTTTATTTTCTGTAATTAACTTATGTAAAGTTAATTCTCCTAAAGGTTCTCCTATGTCCTCAGCAAGATAAGATGAATGGCAACCAGGACAATGGCAAGGACATTGACTAATATTGATACACAAACTAATTTCGTTAGGAAACTCTGAGAAAGTAACCATCGAATTGACATATTTAATCATTTAAATAATCATTACATTCTTCCCAGAGTTCATCTATTCCGTCTCCCCATTCTACATCTCCATGTTCTACCCCTAATGTATCTAAATATCTCAGAACAAGAGTATTTATATGCTCATAAATGAACATTCGTAAATCTTCATCAGACATTGAAGCACATTTAGAATCTAAAGACCTTACAAAGTCAATAAGTTCTCTAGCTTCTATTTCTTCATAAACATTAAGATTTATATATGCCATTCTTCAATTTTATTGGTTTCTGTGTTTAGCACAAATGGTTTACAGCAATCTAACATAGCATGCTTATCTGTAATTAAAGGTTTAGTTCTTCCTCCCCAAGAGTGTCCAAATATTTGATAATAACCTTTATATGGAGTTTGCAGTTGAAAATCTTCTAAATCATTCCAGACACAAGAGCCATATTTATTATATCCTCCTCTAGAATAAGGGATATGATCAAGAGCACTAAGATTAGTTATATCTATACTATCTAAGTCTTTTAATTCTAGATTATTATAATCTAACCAGTCTTTAGTAATGCCTGCATGGGAGAATAAGTATTTATGAGGCTCTTTAAGAGTTAAATCTTCATATATGTAATATAATTGAGGATTTAAACTACTAATTAGCTCCTTTACTTCTTTTTGTTGCCAGTAATCGAATCTGCATTTACCATTTCCATTGAAATAAACTAAATCGTGATTACCTAATAAACATATAACATTAGAAGTATAACGTCTATTTTCTACAAAGGTAACTAATTCTCTAAGATTAGTTAAAGATTCTACTTTATCAGGCTCTTCTACTATATATTCTCCGTAAGGGTCGTGATAATCTCCTAAGAATATAATTTTACCTTCCCAATTATTGCATGGTTCTTTCCAAAAACCACGACCATGCACATCAGGCACAATTAATATTTTAGTCACTCAAATACCACTTTTTAAATTTTTCTAAGAACTCATCTTCGGTAACTAACTCTGTAATATCTTCAGCATCTATATCACCATTAGAATAATTATAAGGAGAAGCTTCTTTAATTAATTCCTCTATGTAATTTTCTATATTGTCTTGAATGCCTTCAATAATCTCGTCTATGCTATCGTCTTCAGTTCCTATATAAGTACGATATACGTAAAGTAAAGCTGAATAAAGGGTATTTTCATCAACAAATACTTGTCGAATTTCACGCCATGTTAAATTTATCATTTTTGAAGTTCTTTTAAACATTTAGTATAGTAATCTACTAATTTATCTCCTGCTACTTCTTTTATTTGTTCAGCAATATCTTCAGAATACATATTAATATGGTTCGAATTGTTGTTTTACTAACTTACCTTCTTTATATTCAAATGTTCGTTCGCCTCTTACTGAATCATCAGGCTCATATCCTTCATAATAGTATTTACCGTCTTTGAAAAATATTTCATCTTCTACGATGGTACAATTATAAGGAAGCCAATCTGCGTCTAGATTTTTTTCAAAAGGTATGTAAACATCATATATTGATACAGCTTCTTTAGTAGTATAATAAATATCATCATACTCTTCAAAAGCTTTCAAATTATAAGATATTTCAGTAATAGCCTCACCATCAAATTTTCCGTATAACTTCATTACAGTAAAGATTTAAATATTTTGACAATAGTACCTTTCTGAGCAGTAGGAAATTTACGTTGAATATGTGTAATAACCATTTTAGTATCCTTAATAGTCAGAGTCATTATTTTCATTAACTCGGAAATAAATTCTCTAATTTCTTGTTCTGAAGGTTCTACAGGCATTATTCCTCGAATATAACCAATTTCTTTAACCTCCTTAAGTGCCAAATCTTTACGACCCGCCTTCTCATAAATAGCCATAGCTTTTTCGCGCTCTTTAAAAAACATCTAGTTCAGAAACTGGTTTCTCGGAATGCTGATTATTAATCAACGCAGCTTTAATTAATTTAGCTGTTTCTAACATAAGGGTATTAGAAGTTTTTCTAGCACCTTCAATCAAGATATCAACTGTCTGTTCTATTGTTATTTTATTATCGTTCATCATTAATTGTAATATTAGGGTTAATCATATAATCTATTTCATCTAAATTAAAGTCCATTGACTCTAACTAGTCATCTATAGCAGCATTATTCATACTTGGATAGGGAAGTTTATAAATCCATACAGACCCATCATAATAATCTAGCACAATTATTTCTTCCATAATTATTCTAAATGAGAGTCATAATCGTAATCTATCATAGCAGTTAAATAATTAATAGCTGCTAATTCTCCACTATGTAGACTAATCTGTTTATCGTTAATTGTTATATCCCAGCCATCTCCATTGATCCATTCTGTTACTACTATATAATCAGAATCTTTGCCATATGTGAAATTGCGTAGAGAACAATTAACTGATTTAAGCTGTTTTCTTTCTACACTCATAGATAGAAAAAGGAGACCTAGTTACCTAAGTCTCCTTAACCGTTTATAAATTGTTTTCTAAATAATCTAAAATATTTTGATGGGTAGAATCATCTATTTGCATACCAACCTCACCTACCAAATTACATACACAAGATTCTAGATATTCAAGTCCTTTGTCGGTTTCTAAATAGTCTAAAATCTCATCTATGTTTTTAGTGTAAAATTCTTGATGGATAAAGTCTCTTAGAGCTTCTTCATCAAGTGTTTCTTCTTTAACTAATGTTATTTCCATTATTTACTAAGTAATTCCTTTATCTTACTAGCTGGAACTGCTCCGGACAATCTGCCTACTTCCATTCCATCTACTAAATAGATAAGAGTAGGCATATTTCTAATCTGATACTTTAGTGTTTTCTGTTCTTCAATTTCACAATCTACTATTGTTAACTTAACATCAGGAAAGTCTTTAAGTACATTATCCAATGTAGGTTTAAGAGCTTTACACTGACCACACCACTCTGCTTCAAACTTTAATAACTCTTTCATTAAAAATCAATTTCTGTTATATTAATAATTTATTTCAGTAATACTGCCACAATATTCAACTCTAAAATCATCTACTTTCACATCTCCTTCATCCCAAAGCCATTCTTTTTGTTCCTTTAAAGACAAAGATTTAAATTTCTCAAAATCCTCATCATTTAACTCCATTTCTAAATGACCCATTCGTAAATAACCTTGAACATAATCAAGGTCTCCAAAAATTGTATGCATATTAAAGATTTGGTTTATATGTAAAGCTTCTATCTCCACTCTTATACTTACGTATTGCAAATTCTAGCTGTCTAGGATTACTCCAATTGTCTACACACACTAAATCCTTTATACCCTCTCTTTCGAGATATTTAGTTTATTAATAACATAATCTTTTATTTCAGCTTTTCGTTCATCTGAAATTTTATCAATATAAGATTTATATACTGAATCATTAGCTTCATTTCTATACGATTTTAACATATATATTTCACAAAGATACCTTTGATATACTGCTTCTTCTTTTAATGTATATTCTTTCATATAATATCTTTGTTTCATATAAGTAAAATCAGTCTTCCATTTGTTACTTTTTTTACAAAAGGAAACCCCTCGTATTCCGGAAGTATTAGTAGATTTCTTTTGCAGATTTAACATATTTTCTTGTACAGTTACTTCTCTAAGATTAGATTTCCTATTGTCACGAGTGTCACCACTTATATGATCCACTTGTTTATCAGTAGGCAATACCAGTCTATGAAAGTATATACGCTCTTTTTTCTGATTTCCTGTAAATAAATATGGTTTATCATTTTTATAAACAGTTCTCCATTTATGACCCTTTAATTTCGAAATGTCATTTACATCTAGAATAAATGTTTCCATAACATTTCCATAAGAATCATAAGTATCTATTTCTGCAAAATTATCTTTTAATCTAATTTCATTATCATCAAATACACCTCTTGGATTAGAGTCTTTAAATTCTCCATAATTTTTAAACTGCCTTGCATGTTTAAGACAGAGTGTTTTTCCAGCTAAGTTATTAAAACTTACTTGTTTAAATTTTGATGATACACCACATACTTCACAAAAGCGTTCTTCAGTTATTTTTCTCATATTGTCAAAATTGTGTTAATAATAAGGGAGTGGACTATACCATCAACCGATTAGGTTGCGCATTGGTAGTCTCTGAGACCCATAAATTTTTATCTATGTCAAGTATATACACGACTTGTATATACCACAATAGTATTAACATAAATTAACAATTTATATGTCTGCTGATTGCCCAATCCTAAGACTTGTTCATTTTTGAATTAAATTCAAATATACTTAGGCTCTAAGGGGTTTCCAGCATATTCTGCGTTTTCATCATAACATTACTGTTATAAGGGGCGTTTATTTCACCCAATAATTCTAGTATAATATTTGATGTGTCTACAATGACAAATAGGACACTCATCAATAGGGGCATTTACTACATGTCCGCATTCTCTACATTGAGACATTGGGATATTAAATGTGAAATAACTAGTACCCTCATCCTTAGCTACATCTAACAGATGTAAATACTGTTGTTTACTTAAATGAGCATCAAGATTTGCATGAAGTGCCTGACCTCCATCACAATACTGAGCTACTCCTCTACCATGAAGCTTAAATTTATCAAGAATAGAGGTCTCATCCCATGGATTATAGAAATAACAATTATACAGATTCTGATTTTCAGGTACTGCATAACCATCCTTCTTATCCCAATTATAGAGTTTTACACCTAATCCTTCCCCAGGAATAGCTTCACTATTAAACAAGAATGGTCTTTTACTATCGTGGATAGAGTTTTTCTTATTTTCTTCTTTAACAGTACCAAATACTAATTTAAGAAAATCTTTATATTCCTTATTATTAGATACCGATAGTCCCAAGAATTGTGCAGCTTCACAATAACCTATCAATCCAATGGTAGAATACAATTTACGCATATAAATATATCCTGCATTACAATCAGAAAACATTTTAGCGTCTTCCATTTCATAAAGCATTGTCTTATATGCAATATGATACTTATATACTCTTTCAAGAATATTAATAAGATAATTTTTTAAGTCTGAAAAACTCTCAGAAAACCACTCAAAAGGAAAGGCACACTTACCATCAACAATATGATCCTCCCAATTTTTCCATGTATGTATATAATCCTGAACAATTCTATTAATATTAAGAGTAATTACATTACAAGAACCAGTCATAACTCCAGTCATACCTGTAGTAGAACTAAAGGTATTATCAGACATTTTATTTAGGACTCTACAACATGATGCCAAAGATGTAGGATTATCACTAGTATAGCAGAAGAAACTTCCACCTTTAGCCCACTCTTCGGCACATAACTCTTTGTATTCATGATCAAGATACTCTTTACCATTATGTACAAGAGCCATAGTAGTTACTGGAAATGTGAGAGGTTTAATTAATCTGATTTCTCTTAAAAGTTGCATAAAGATTCTCTGCAACTTATCTATAGCATTCCATTCAGGTTGTGTTCCATCAGGATAATAAAATTCTCCAAAGAGTGATTTAAAATATACTTTATCATAAAAAGATACATTAGAGAAAGGTGAATTGTAGCTTCTATTGCCTGCAGGTTGATTAACTCCATAAATAAACTGCTTCATACCCTTTCGGATATAATGTCCAACAGTATACTGATGCAGAAAGTGGGAATTAGTTACAACTTCATCCACCTTATCATACCATACAGGTCCAAACTCTTGAATTACATAATAATTAAGAGCTATAAAATAATCTCCAAGAGCAACCGCTCCCTTACACTGAGAACTAAACAAAAACACAGCATTAGTTACCTGACCACTAAAAGACTGAATATCATTTGGAGCACTAGGAGTAACTCCATCAATATTACCTACACCCTTAAGCATTAATGGGTACAATGTAACTGCTTTACAATAAGGTTTAAGTACCGGAGTACTTGCCTCATCATGAGTATAAATAATATGATTTTCCAAATCCTTAATATACTGTCTTCCAAGTTCTTGACCTGGATACAATTTATTAAGTTTATCTTTCATTCGTTGTCTTTGGATAATTCTATTAGTTACTTTATATACTTCACCCTCAAGATTAGCTACATTCTTAGAAGCAACATTAGCATTAGCATCTGTTTCTGAAGAAGTAGATGCATTTACACCAGAATCTTTATAAGTGTCCATGTAATTAAGTCTACTTCTAATAAATCTAGCTTTCTTGTGTTCTTCTCTATAAATGGAATAAGCTCTGGCTACATCAAAATATTCGTAATTATATAAAGTCTCTTCTACTTCATCTTGAATTTCTTCTACAGTAATATTATCCCAGAATCTCATTTCTGAAACCATATCCCGAATAACATTTTCAACAGAAGTATAACCACAAGCTTTAAATGCCTTAGTTAAAGCATTAAATATTTTATCTGCATTAAACTCTTCCTTTGTTCCGTCTCTTTTTATAATGACCATATATTCTTTTTATTCATTAATTTTTTAGTATCTGAAGATAATTTATCTGGATTATAGTTATCTAAATCTATTGTGAAATTAATGAGTTTAAAATTATCAGCAACTTTATCCTTTATAAGCCATTTAACTAAATCTGTCAGGGATTCGTCAGCATAATCACCTCCTTGAGCATTTTTAACTATCATAGTATTATCCATACTATTAAAGAATGCCCAAGGGACTGCTTCACCACATGTATAAGCTATGTAACCGACAGCATCATTACCTTTATAAGATATAACTATACCTCCAGTATTATCATCAATAGCACCCAAATCAATAGCATCTGAGGTTTCACTTGGCAATATAATATCTTTCATACTATTTATTTTAAAGACTCTAAAAACTCATCTACAGCAGGATACTCATCATCATAGATAATATCATCAATCTTGAAATCCTTAATAGTAAAGTCAGGTCTCCCATGAGATTGCCAATACTTTGTTACATACTCGGCATTAGAATTAGGACTTCCCACACCTAAAGCCATAGTCATGTCAAACTGATTAGACTCTCTAGAATGTCCACAATAGAAATTCTGACACTTTTTAATATGCTCCAGGCACTTATCGGTAGCTTCCTTACCAATCAGAGTATCTAATGATGGAACCTTTTTATAATCTCTATAAGCAGGTCTATCTTTAGTGGCAGGTTTATAATCGTCTTCCGTGCCTCCTTTGACTAGATAATCTATTAGTAATTCAAAAGTGTCATTCCAATCATCGGTAATTCCATAAGCATCTTTATATATATCTCTCAGATAGATAAAATTCTTTTCTGACAAATAGTGTTTCTTATATAGGGGATCTTCCTTAGAATCTTTATATCCATCTGCAATAAGTTTATCTAAGTCTATAGCTGGTTGAGCCCATTTATACATTTCAACCAAGCATTTATGAATTGCTTCACTTAAAATATCACTTCTTGTTAACATGCAGTATTTGTTTTCCTTATTAAATGCTAATCTAGTTATTTCCCTTAACTGTTCCCATCAACATATCATCCTTTGTAACTACAGAATAATTAATACTCCATTTAGTATGTCCAAAATTAGCAACAATATAATTACTACTTCCATACATACTACCTACTGAAATATAATCAAACTGCTTACCGGTAGTATAAGCATAATTATGTAAATCTCCCTTTACTACATAGATATATTTATTACTGATATTCTGTTCTGCTATATAGTTAGCAAAATATAATTCAGTTTGAGGATTAAGTGTAAGTGGAAATTGACGAGACTGATTGTTATTGTCTTTGCCATGCATGAAAATCCATGAATGCTTACCAATAGTAAAATGGTCAATGGGAAAGTTACTGATAAAACTCTTAACCCCTTCATTAGCTAAATATGCAGCTAATAACTTATTATTTAACCATCCCCAATTACCATCATGATTACTTTCACCTATACAGAGATAATTAAACTCATCACTTCTTACATTAGCTTTAAGAGCTTTGAAGAACTCCATCATACACTCTATATAAGTCTCGCTAATTTCTTTATCATCCATTACCTCAGGAAGTTGATGTCCACCTCTAGTAGTTTCTTTATTATAACCATCAATAGAATCGCCAAGATTAACTACATAAACTGCTCCATAAGACTGTCCAGCAAATGTCTGTACAATCTTAGTTAATCTAGCTTTAATCTCCTCTTTATCATAATTAGGAAGAGTTACGAAACTACTATACTTAGCATTATAAGCTCCAATATGTAAATCAGACAACCATATAATTAATACTGGATATGTTGGATTACTGCTATTAATGTTAACTGGAAGCTCTTTATAGTCTTTATTAGTTTCTTTAATTAATTGAATTAGTTTTTCCTCACTAATAGAACTTTTCATTTGTTCTTTAGTGAGTTTAATAACTAGTTGTTTGAGGTCTCTTACCTCATTCTTTTCTACAGCTTTTAAGAAGTCATTCTCCTTCTCTCTAAGTTGCATTTCCTGAAGTTCTTCTGGTGTATGCTCTTCAATTACATGAGGAGCAAATGGACTAGAAGCTTTAGTTATATTAAAAGCCCGTAAAATTCTCTTAAAATCAACTAAAGAATAATCAGGAAAATGTCTACTTACTTGTCGCTGTGTGAGACTAGAACCATAATAAGAATAAAGTCTATAGATAAGATTCATTTCATCTCTAGTTAAGGCTCCTATCACAGGAGTCTTATCACGACGGAATACTTTAAATCTATAACTAACTATTGTGCCATCCTCATTACGAATCTGTTCAGTCTCCGCTCTTTCATCAGTATCAATATGCTCTACAGAATTACCTGTAGGCTTTTTTACAGAATCATATAGAGAAATAATATCTTCATCTTTACCAATACTACGAGTATATTTAATAGTATTCATTAAAGTACTATAATTATAGTTCTTTGCAATACAAGCTGCTTTTACACTACAATTATTCTCTTTAGCATAGTTCAATACTTTCTCAATACGATTTCTGGTTTCCTTTTTCATTGTTAAATGTTTAAATAAGCTATTAAGCCGTTAAAAATATAATCTATTTATAAACATCTAATTATTACTGAATCTATATTATATTTTATTATTTAGCTAATTCCAAATATTTCTTTACTTAATACCTAAAATGTCTTTAACTAAATAAATCTTCTCAAATTTATTAACTATATCTCTACCCTTATCATGAGTAATAATATCTGTAAATGCCTGATAAGCATCGAACATACAAATATCCTCATTATTAGGTACAAAATAGTCAGACTTCTCGTCAATTACTAATTTTTTATAAGCATCAATAGCTGTAGATTCTGCCAACTTTACAGTACCAAATCCCGAATTAAATTTGCTACTAATACAATTATCTACCCAATGTCCCAAATTGTCATAGAGTTCATTTCTCTTAATATATGTATTAGCTAAATTCTCTAACATCACCTTTGTATTATCAGTCATTTCCATAACTTGATTTACAAAGGTATATTCCATAGCTGTTTCTGGCTCTAATTCCCTAACTTGCAGCATATTTGGAGAGAATACACACATATTTAAACAAGCACTACGTACTGCATTTTGAAATATCTTATACACTGGTTTACGGGTATCTAAAGCATACAGAAGACTAACTGACTGAGTATGACCTTCATAAGCATATTCTCCTGGAAGTTGTGCTTCTACCCACACCCTATTATATACAATATTTTCAAAATTAACTTCACCATCATTAGTTAGACTAATCTGATCTGCAGGCTTAACCTGAATTTCAAACTTATCTGTAAACTTAGACATCCTGTCTATAAATGGCATTACATATTGCTTAGTTGTAAAATACTCCTTTTCTTTAATTCTAGTGGCTTTTCCTGAATAAAGTTGCTCTAAAGTTACTTGCATTTAATTTAATTACTTAATTATTTAAAGTAATCTAGCTATTAATGTATCTAAAGAAAAAAAGGTGACTATCCTCACGGACAATCACCTTACTTAATTCTAACAATAATGTTAGTTACCCAATATATGATTATGCATTTTCAATACCAAAAGCAATGTATGAACCTGGCTTAGTATTCTTAGAAGGAGTATACTTAGCTGTAGCTACAACTGCATTACCCTCTACTACATCCTTTGTCTTTACCAACTTAGCATCACCTCTAAATGCGCCACTCTTATAGAGTTCCTTGATTGCATTCTTAGCGTCTGCCTTATTAGTATCAACCTGACACACTGTCTTACCTTCAGCGTCAATCCACTTGTACATTGACTTAAACTTTCTCTTACCCTCGCTCTTTACATCTTCAATCTTATATGGACGCTCACGAGTGTCACCAATAGCAGCCTCTACTACAATAATGTAACCAGCACCTGGGCAGCTCTTACCTTTCTTCTCCAAATAATCCAACTTAAATGCCTTGTCATCACGCTCTGTCCAAACACCCTGATGCTTAGCCTTTGCGTTCTTGTAAGCCTGAGTTGCATCACCATTAATATGGAAATACTGCTCTTCAATGTTTGCGATTGCTACATCCTTAGACTCTGCTGATACTGCTACACTCTTAAAATTCAAAACCTTTGTACTCATAATTATTAAATCCTTATTAAACATTAATCATTTTCATATCATCTACGAAATACTTATCTAAAACCAGTTTTCTTGACTGATGTAAACAACAATAATCTATTTAGGAAATTATCCAAGGATTATAGTGTTAATTAATGTTAATCTAAATAATTGTACAAATTTTTGATAAAATATTATCAAAATGGTACATAAGAATCTAATAATTTTTTAAGCTGTTTTGGCATATTTTTGAGGGACACTCCATAGTCCGGAAAGTCTTTAACTCCGTACATAAAGTCCTCACAAATAGCACCAAGTGATTTCAGAAAGGTTTCCTTTTCTTCTTTTCCGAAATCTTTCCCTACTTTCAATAAAACATCATAACAAGTGATTTCTTTGTCTTTTTTCCTGAGTTCATTAGTTATATAACAAGTTAAGGCTATTACAGCTAATTTATCACCCAAGTTACTATTTAAAAAATGAACACTAAAGAATTTTTTATATATTGCTAGAGTTTTATTAAAGTCTAAATCTTTAAGTTCCATTAAAGAGAATATCCTTTATAGCAAATTAGATATGCTACATGACGTAACAAAGTTCCCAATTCATACATACCTTCCTGTATTTCTTTATTGGTTACAGGTCTAACTTTAGTATAGTATTGTGGAATGGTAGATACTACTAAATAATTAGCCTTTATTGAAGGTTTTGATATATTATACTCCTTTGCTACATACAAATTTAACAGATATAAATATTCAGCTAATTCTCTACTATAGTGATACCTATTAATATTATCATCGATAGCAGACACTACTTTACTAATAGTCTTAACATCATTTACAGTAATAATGTCTTGCTCTGTATCAATAGTAAAATTATCCAGTTTAGCTTTTAAATGTAGTATGGTTTTCTTACCATTAGCACATTCAGCTTCTATATCTAGTAGAAATGCTTGTTCATTCATAGAAAGAGGAGGGTCTAAGAGTCCTGAAGGATTAAGTAACTCTTGAATTTGTGGATTCTTAGTTAATGCTTCTACACAATTATATACAGTATCACGACTCTTATCATCTAAATAGATAAGTTCTTTAGTATTATTTAATTGCGCATTCTTTCTAGCTTTCCAATATGGAATACATTGCTCATTTACCCTTTTAATGATATCTGGAGTAAGCTTATTTTTATAGTAATTAACCTTACTTGAAGCTTCTTCAATATCAGAAGTTCTAATGGGATGTTGCAACCATACTGGATAAAGTTCATCTGCCATAGCTCCCAATTTAGCAGTAGGTTTACCTAGAGCAGGAGCAAGTTCAAACTGGTCGCCCTGCAAAGAGAGACAATGAACTGCGGAACCTATAACTAAACTAGAAACAAACCCTTCGTCTTTGAACCCAGCAAAGAAGGCATCTGTTGAACCTCCTTGAAATGGATTAAGTAATCCTAATCTTGAATTACTTATGTAACTTCCATACTTAGAAGAGAAATACTCTGCATCATCAATTTTAACTAATTTAAGAGTGTCAATTAATGGAGTAAGTTTAACTATGTCTCTTAATTTTGCCATCCTAAGACATTTAACTCATTCATATATGCATCTAGGATTTCTTCATAATCTAAATTGTAAATGCGAAATTCACACTCCACATTTTGATTGTGTGGTCTATCAATAAGAAGGGCAGGTAACCCACTCTGTATAGCTTTAGTTACATTAAATAAACTATCATCTATAAGAACATCACACCTTCCCTTTATTTTATCAGCTTTATTACCATTTTGATTATAAGTCTGATAAATAGGTTTTATTGGTAAACCATTTTTAATTAAAGAATTACGAGTGTAACTCTTTTGATTTATACGCTTAGTTGAATAAATATGAGGTTCAAAATTAGGACGCTCTAGTAACTCTAGATTTTCCCAAAATTCTCTGTCATATTGTAACTTACGTACATTTCTGGTAATTATATGTTGCACCAAATTACGTTCACCAGGGAAACGTTTTTGATAAGCTTCAAACCACTTTAAAATGGTATCATCTATATCTAGTGCAATACGTAGGTTATTCATATTCTTCAATTTCATGAATGCTTCCCAAGAAAATATCGTGATTATCATATATCAACTGCATAAACTCTTCATAATCAGTACACTCTGCTAAAGCATCTGAATCAAATTCTTCTGCATAATGTTTAATTACTTTGTCTACACAGTCTTCATAACTATTTGCAGTAATTTTGAGAATATCACACTCTCCTGGGTCACTCCAAGGAATCAAATAAGTATTCATTTTAATTTACTAATTAGTTGGTAAAAGTAATCTATCGGTATAACGGCAACTGTACCAGGACTTTGCTCCCCATCTTTGCCTGCCTTCTTCCAACACATTACAAAAGGCTTGTCCTTTAAACTACAGGCATCTCTAATTGTAAAATAATTAGGCATGTTCTGAGTATATTTAGCTTGTATATAACAAGGAACTTCCTCATCACAAATATCCACTTTGTTAGCGTCTAAAGTTTTATCTTTGTTACGGCTAGTCATGCAATTAGGATATCCAATTTCCCTTAATTTATGTACAATATCAAGTTCAAAGCTAGATCCCTTTTTCTTACTCTTTTTAGCAGTAAGACTCCTCCTAACAGCAGGATCTGCCCATTGAAATGTCATTCCATCTTTAGATTTAGCCCCAGAGCCAGGTTTATTAGCTCTAGACTTAATTGAATTAATTGTCAATTTAGTTACTTCGGAAGCTTCTTCTATTGTTTGGAATGTTTGTGTGTCGCCATTCTTATATTTTACTGTTACACTAGTATTTAGCTATGTCTTTCCCATTCTTTTATATATTTAATAGATTCTTTAATAAATTTAATAGTTCCCTTTCTCCCATACTTCTTATAGAAATCACTAATATCCTTAGCCCCATACCTTCTAGGTATAATACAAGGAATTAAGAAATCATATTTTCTACGCAGTACATTAGTATAATGTATTCCTGTAAGATCTGAATCAAATAAAAGTACTATTTTATCAAATCTCTGCCTTAAATCTTCTAAGATAGTATTAGAAATAAATTGAGTTTCACTTTGTGGAGCACATGCGGGTATTCCCATACCATATAAGCAAGCACAATCTTTTAAACTCTTAGTTATTACTAATAACTTACCATTTTTGGGTAATTGTCTATAACCTTGAATAGTTTTAGTAGATATATTACCTATAAATCTGTAATCAGACCTTTTCGGATAATATATTTTCCACTGTTCTACATGTTCTTTCTTTCCAAAATAATATCCATAACTAGGACACTTTGAAGTAGATTGACTAAATATAGAACCATTTAAAAAGACTGTTCTACAACTAAATATTCTATACTTATTTAATATAGGTTTAGTTATACCATACTGATTCCACCATTTTAGTTCCTCTTCAGAAAATTCTTGTGCCTCTATTTGAATGAAAGTTTGTTTGTCTCCTTTAAATTCAGCTTGCTTAACTACGGGTTTAGATATAGGAGATTCTCCCTTAATAAATCCAAAGTCTTTAGCTATAATTCTCAAAGCCTCATGGTAGTTACAATTAAACTTTTTCATTACAACATTTTCAAAGGCAAAGCATTCCCCAGTAGCAAAATCTTTAAAGTAAAGTCTGCCAGATTTACCTCTAAAAAATCCACAAGTTTTATGATGGTCAGAACGTAGAGGAGACACATACAAGCCTTTATCTACAGGTATTCCTAGATAATAACTCATATATGTCTCCTCATTGTTTTCACTTAGAAGAAACTCCCTAGTAACTTTAGGTTCAAAACTAAAGTCCATAGAGAATTATTTAATTAAAGCAAGCTATCGAGATCCAAATCATCCTTAGGAGCTTCATCTACTCCTGCTGTATCTGCGACAGCTTTATCTGGGTCAGTAGGAGTTGACTTCAAATACTCATCACGCTTACCCGCCTCATAATCAGACCAGAAGAGCTTTGGACCAATATAATTGTCACAAATAAATGCTTCTCCCTCCTTATTCAAAGCCAAGATACGTGGAATCTGAGCAACTACCTTACCGTCACGATTCTTACCTGTCAATTTAATTTTAATATCTGTATCAATAGCTGGTGTAGTTACTTTAATGAAAGTCTTTGCAACATCATCAAAGCTCTTAAATTTAACACTCAGCTTTTGCATCTGTTCAAAACCTTTAGGGTTAAGAATCTGTGCAGTCTGTTTTACTATTGCCATAGTGGTCTCAAATGAGGAAGCCATCTGAACTTTACCACCATTAGCACCATCAAATTCTGGTCGTACGTCATCACCATCTTTAGGGAAGAACAAATCTACACTAAAGTAGCCATCCTCATTTTCATATTTAATGGAGAGCAACTTATAATGAGCATTAGGGTCTTTCTTACCGTTAAACTCACGAATTTCAGCTCCCTTAAACTTTACATCATGGATTTCCCATGGTGCGAGTGGACGACGACTGTTACGAACTGCAGAATCAGATGAAATAGCAAAATTAAATGACATATATTATATAATTTTCAAAATTTAAGTAATCATAATCTAATAAATTAATTGTTATCTAATATATTTAATTAACTCTATTTATTAGAGAGTATAACTCAGACCAGATAGGTCTGTAGATTCCTCTTCTATAGCATCCAAGTTAGTTATATCAAGCTCGTCTTCAATATTAACTAACTCTTTTGGAACCTCTTGTTCTTCAGGCATTTTGTCTCCTACAAGCCAATAAATACCCTCATCTTCAGTTGGTTCCATTTTAAAGGTAGTACCATATCCTGCTAACTTCTTATTATTAGCACCTCCATATCGTACAGTATTCTTACCTGAAAGTAAATTACCTCCCTTAGATTTAAAAGCAGCATCTGTTCCAATCTTTGGAAGCAGCTGTTTGCCTTTCTTGTCATACTTGATGTCTATACGACAGTCTTCACAGACTTGTAATAAATCAACTGCTCCTTGGGTAAGCGTTAATTTAGTAGAATCAAGTGTTACAATAGGCTCAGGGTTTTCGTCTTTCTTAGTAGAACTCTTTCTAGAGGTAGAAGTTTTCTTAGCAGTGTCTACCTTAATCTCATCTTTACCAATAAAAGTGATTTCTCCTGTTGCCTCATCAACAGAATAGTGCATTACAATATCCAGCTTCATATATTCAATAATTAGTTAATTAGTTAGTTAAATAGTCTTAATCTTCGTTTTCAAATGCATTGATAGTATCTATAACTAGTTTCATATCAGGCTCAATATATTTTTCATCGAAACAGCCTGCCACACTTCTACAAGTATCATTACCATCTGTTCTAGTCTTAAAACGATAATGTACTTCCCCATCTACATCATCCACATAACGCTCAGAATAAATAATATATGAGAACAAACCATCAAGATTTATCTGATTTATCAACATTTTGCCCGTGGTCCACAATCTATACTGTGGATCTAGTTCAGTACCAAAATTCTCTATATGAGAAATAACTACAATGGTTAAATCATCTCTAAGAAGTTGACACTCTGCTAACAAATCATAGTAATTCTTCGCCATAGTTACGAATTTATCATAGCCCTTGATACTAGCGTTCTCAAAAGTCTCATTTGAGAGTAAATAATTCAAATCATCAAGAACTATTACCTTTATATCTTGCCTAGAATCAGAAATCATATGTAATACATTCTCAATTTTAGTATAATTATTCTGAACATACCAATTGCCAATAAGCTTCTTATCCTTGATAGCCACTTTAGGATACTTCTTGCGAAATCCTGGAATTTGAAGTTGTTTATTAGTACAGCTTATAATGAATGTAGACTCTGGGTCAAGAGTACGGAGACTAGTTGATTTTCCGGAATTTGAAAGGCCTGCTAAACACACTAAATTCGACATATTTTTATAATATAAATGAAAGATTTGAATTATTATCTATTTCTTTTGGCTCATCTATATTATTAAGTTCAACATTTAATTGCTGAACACCATCTTCTAATAAATAATTAGGACTAGTATATTTCTCCCAGTCAAATATATTCTCAGGTTTAGGTAAATCTGCATAATGACTACAATCACCATAAAAACCAGTAGGAATCATTAAGTCAGAAGAACCAAATCTACTCTTTAAGATAAATACACCAATAAAACACTGCTCCAGTATCTTGATATTATATTTCTTATAAGTAGATAATTTATATTTATGTGGACTAAATAAACCTATAGCTACTTGTGAATCCTCAAGTAATGATCCACTGTCTTTATAGTCTTCCATAGATGGGTCTTGTAGACCTTGTTTCATTCTCTCTTGACCATTAGCATTTCTATTAAACTGAGAAATCATTATAGGAGATACAATTTTAGTATTATTTCTGATTTGAACAGAATCTCTAGAAATTGCATCAATTTCATCTTTCTTAGTTCGACCACCACTTGCCTTTACCAAGGTCATATGGTCAATCATAATACCAAGGAACATGTTAGGATTATTTGGAATGTATTTGCCATTCTCAAATTTACCCCATTTCAATAATTCCTCATTTACTTCCTTTAAATAGACTGCCTCTGTAAGACTACCCTCATAAAAAGATAATCTTTCATCAAGAATTCTAATAAAGTCAGTACTCTTAGTTAGGAGTTCATATTCTTCATCAGATAATACACAGTCCTTTCCTCTAGAGAATATCTGCTTAAATCGCAGTTCAACTCCATAATTGTCAAATATGTACATACTAACTAATTTAGCATATACTTGACTACGAGTCATCTCTAGTGAGAATAATAACCATCTAGGGTCTCTTTCTGGACTATCCCCATTTAAATAATGCATTAATGGTTGATATACATAAGTCCAGAGCGCCCAGGTAGATTTACCACTGCCTGAAGCACCTCCTATTAAATAAGAGGTACCTGGAAGAACTCCATCAGTATATAAATCTAACTTAGGTGAACCTGTACTAAGTCCTATATTGTGTCCTTCTCTTCCTTCTTTAACTAATTGAAAGAACTCCTCTAAACCACTAATTTTCTCTGCCATAATATTTAATTACACAACCTTAATGGCATCAAAATTAGTATTAGCTAAATCTCCATTACGAAGAGCTTCTAATTCATCCCATCTATGATCTATTACAAAGTTACACAGACTTACACAGAGAATATTATTCTCTCGAGCCCATTTAACTAATTCAATAATATGGTCATGAGTTTCCTGTTTCCACCTAATAGTCTTTCCATAGAAGCGATAAAAGTCTTCTAGACTATCAAACTTCTTAGAAACACTACGTATACCAACTGGATTCCCATTGATAAAACCGAATTGAGGATATTCTTCAAATAATTCTTTACCTAATTCAAAAGAACACTTATAAAAGTCTTTTACAAGATTTCTATTAATAGGAATACTAAATAAATCTAATCGTTCACCTTTCTTAGGCAACTTATAAGACTTTAATATTACTCCTACTTCTTGTAATCTAATTAATTGTTCCAATAGGCTTCCCTTTGCCTCTGATTGAAAATAAAGCTGGACAAGTTCTGCATCGTCACCCTCTTGAGCGATGAGAATAATTTCTAGCAACAATAATTGATTTGCATCAATTTTATATTTTTCACAAAATACAAGTTGCTGTTTAAGTTCTAAATTCTTCACGTATAATTAACATATTTAGCTAGTTAACACTAGACTTGTAATACTTGTTATAGCTTTAGAGTCTAGTTACGTGAATATTATAGACTTATCTATTCAGCAGTTTCTTCAGCCACTGGATTCATTTCGAAGTCAGGTTCAAAAACAACCTCATGTGCATATTCCAAATCCTCTATTTTCTTTTGCAATTTTGAAATTTGCTTCTTCAAGGACTTATTTTCACGTAAAAGAGCACTCTTCATTGAATTGTACTCTTTCTTTGTATAATACATTTCCATTTCTAATGTCTTAAAACCTAAATGTAAAATTCTTAATCTTTCTTTTATAAAGCTCGTATGGTTCGCCTTTAAGAACATGCATTAAATTTTCTACATCAATAATTTCAATCTGAGAATCCTTTTTAGCATTTTGCATCCATTTAGTTTCTACAGTATCATTAATTACTAATGTAAAAAATTCAGCACCTAGTTTACCCTTTGCTAATCGTACTACTCTTCCAAGAGACTGTACAGCTTTAGTTTTACTACTATCTATGCCAGTTTGTATACCTACTGATAAATCAGGTACATTTAAGCCTTCAATTGCCATCTTACAGCTATTTAATACTCCGCTTGGCATTTTAGAAAACTCTTCTAGTGTTATTCTATTCTTCTTTTTACCTTCTTTACCAGTATAAACATATCCCTCTTTATAAGCTTCAGCCATAGCGGTATTAGCATTAAAAGTAACAATCTTCTTATCACTTCTATACTTAATTATCTCTTTAGCTATTCTTATTTTTTCAGGATGATTTTGTACAAACTTCTTTCTAGACTGCATAGTTTTCATAAAACCCATAGCATGAAATGTGACAGATTTTAAATAGTCCTTTTGCATAGCATAATCATCAGGATAGGTATCCTTACAATATTGCCATCTATTAGTAAAACCATTTTTACCTGTCATAGACATAACCTTGTTGAAGTCCCATTGAAAGAATTCAAAGTGTTCATTAAATTCTTTATTATATTTCTGATAAACATCAATATCAGGAACATCAATGACAACTACATAGTCTTTATATTTAGCTACCCACCCATTAAAGAGGGCATCTTCCATAGTTATAGTGTCTACAACTGGAGCATATTTAGCTAAAATTTCATGTCTTCCATCCAGTCTTTCAAAAGTAGCAGTTAAACCAAGTATCAATTTAAACTTAGTATTTGTAAGAACATTACTAAGAACTTCACTATTGATTTTATGGGCTTCATCAATAATTAGTAAATCACAAGACCATTCCTTTTTAGATGCTCCCATCATTACTCTTACATCAGTATTAAATCCTAAACCTCTCTCATCAAGTTCTTTAGACCATTGTTCTCTTAAATTATCAAAAGGTACTACTACTAGTACTGACATTGCAGGATATTTTGATCGTAATTTAGTTATTGCATTTAAAGCCACTCTAGTCTTACCAAATCCAGTGCATCCTACAATAGTCCCGTGTCCTTTAGCTTTAATCCAAGCTTTAAGTGCTTGAGCCTGCCTTTCATCCCGAGAAACAGGCTCAAATAAATCGTGCATTACTGGCACTTATGACAATATTTTCACTAGTATGCTAACTTATTACAAGTCAGCACGTGTTACATCCCAACCTTTATCTGCAGCAACTTTATTAATTTCATCAATCTTAGTAAGCCATTGCTTAGCCTGCTCTTCACACTGAATCTGAAAACGATACAGAATTTTATTAGAAAGTAACTTAAGCTGCTCACTAGTTAAGTTAGAATATTTATCTCTCTGCAGCATATAGATTGCCTTAAACTCAGTATAAGACAAACCAGTGTCACAAATACGTAAATACTGATTAGGTCTCAAACTAATCCTAAGTTCTTCCTTAACTACATCAAGACGATTTCTAGCCTTACCAGTCTCAGGGTCTTTACGATACAAATCCTTTTGCATCTCACGTGGAGTAAACCACAGACCCATTTTAAGAATAAAGTTAAGTGTGATATGGCTATTATCAAAAATTCCCAAAAGGTCAAGACAAGCATCCATTACCAATTTAACAGGTACCTGCTGATAATCGATAGGAAGACCATCCATTACCTTACTAATAGGGAATGATTTAATAGCCTCTGGGGTTAGTGTATCTTTATTGTTACTAATTAACTTTCGTAAATCTTCTAAACATCTTGTGTTAGAATACTGCTTCTCAGACATGAGCCATCTTACAAGAAGTTCTGCTCTACAACGACTAATTTGATCCTGTACAATCTCAAGTAAGGTAACTCTTCCTGGATTTTTAGAATCCTCATTATAAAGCATTTGCTGACAATGACGATACCACTGCTTAAGCTGATCAAAGGAAGCATCAATCATTAAGATTTCTTGCTGCTCTCCATTAACCTTTGGACCTTTCCATACATAAGTAGTAATATCACTTGCCTTTTTACTCATAGCTGCCTGAAGCTTATCTCCTAATACTGTCATATAATTAAATTCAAATAATGTTTCATAGTAATCTAATAATTAATAATCTACAATATAAATTTAATCTAAAATAATTTCACTTATATCAACTTTAGGTTTATCCTCAATAAACTTGAGGAATATGACATTAGTATATTTATAAGGTATTAGGTTCTGACCATCAAACCATGTATCTTTTCCTCCTTCTACATATCTTATATTTAAATATCCAATTTCATCAATTTCGATACTTTTCTGCTCCCAATTAGGAAATCGGACACACATTATATATCTAAAGTCCTCATCCTTAGGATTCAAATCTTCAAATACATAATTAGTATATCCCATTCCATCTATTTGTTCCGCAACTAGCTTAGCATGAATTGTTATTTGCTCCATTAATGAAACACATTCATATCATCAAAGTGCTTACATCCATATTTAGCAAAATCACTATATAACTTATCCATATTAGCTATACATGGATATTTTAAACATCTTTTACAACTTCTTTCTGGATGTTTATAAGTTAATCCATTTGGATCTTTATAGTTTACTTTACCAATAGGCATGCAAGAATGATATTTAATATTATACTAATCTTAGTTACAACTTTATATTTTTTGCGTGAACTTTGTAATTGTGTTATTTTAATACTATCCTTTTTAATAATAGTATTATATTGCTTTTCATTAATTCTTCTTATAGAATCAGTATGTAACCAAGATTTATTTATCTTTTCTAGTGTTTCAATCTTCTTATTTAATAATGGAACTTCTTTTGTATATTTCTCATGCTCTAGAAATATAAGATTAGTTGTTTTCAGTTGTTCCGGAGTTATTGTAATGGTTGATGTAGTTTGTGAAAAACTGTATGTCGGCAGAAGTATCATTAGACATAATAATAGCTTTCTTATCTTCATACGTCTCTCTTATTTTTACTATTTTAATTGTTAAGGAATCCTTAGTGTGATTTAGAGTATCCCTAACTAAAGAATCTCTAATTATTTCTTTATTAGAAGGGATACTCTGTATATTATTATTTAATTGTTCTATACGTGCAATTATAAATATGATTCCTACAATTATAAATAGTTTAATCAACCAGGCTAGAACCGTTCTCAACTGCATCTACTAGGGTCTTTGTTTTATCAATAACTCCCTGCACATCTACCCCTCTAGACATTAAAGTTAATACTGCTTGTTCTGCAGGAGAAGCATTCTGAATGTACTCTTTCTCTTTCTGAATCTGCTCATATTTAGCCTTGTTAGCATTATAATCCTTAATGACTATCTCAGGATTCTTAATAAAGTGATTAATTTTCTCTGTCAGGAGTGCATCAATACACTCTTTAGTAATTACACCGCCTTTACCAACAAACCAACAAGGATCTCCTGCAAGAGCCTTCTTATAAGCTTGTTCTTTACCAAAAGTGAGATTGAACTCATCTTCCGGATTATATACTGCAATGCCGATAGATATGGCTCGTACAATCTCGAAAGAATCCTCAACACCTGGAATATCCCAAGTTGCAGTAAGACCCTCCTTTACTGGCATACTTACAGCACAAGCAACTATTAATCTTTCAACACCCTTAAAATCAACAAACTGACCAAGCTTATAACTAGCAATTTCCTTCTTCATTTTCATTTACTATTAATTAGTGTATAACCCTCTTTAATTAAGTAGGATTCTGGAGCAAATTCCAGAGTTAGAAATCTAATAAAATACTCATCTGCTTTTTTCTTCCTATTTATGAAGTCTTTCTTTTTAAGTTTTAAAGGTTTATTAGTACTATATTGTTTTTCCTCAAATAAAGAAACTCCACCTTTAAATACTTTATAGATAGAATCTTCATAAATAAAAGAACTATGTGTTTGAACTATTTGACCGTCCTTCTCGTAAATCGCTACTGAAGTTGTCATATATTAAATTAATTATATACTTAATAAACTTATTTTTAGCAATTTCGTAAAAAGAGTTCCAAACATTATTGGTATAGAAGTTGTATATATCTTGTGAAGTAATATTATTATAATGAAAATATTCTTCCTCACTATATGTACCTACATTTATCCTATACGTATCTTTAATAGGTTTAGCCTCCAGACATATATGATATACTGAATCATCTAAATCTTCAAAATCATCAGGATAACCATCATCTTCATAACGAGGTTCTGAAACTAATACTTCAAATGGAATATCTTCTCTTTCAAGTATTTCTGCTATTACATAGGCTACATAACAACAACCACCATAGTTTGTATGATATATTGTATTTAAACAATCACACAAACTATTTATTTTATTAAATAGGTCCGAATAATTATCTTCCGACTTCTTTATAGATCTCCTCTTGAATTTGCTTGAAAACATTTAAATATTCTTTCAAGGTCGTAATCTCATCTTTTCCATATTTGCTATTAATAGCATATCTAATTATTCTACCAATAGCAGAATCTAAAGGCATACCATAGCCCTCTAATTGAAATTCTTCTCTAGGATTAGTTTTACTATTCACTTTTCTAAGCAAATATAAATCCCATAGTGGAGAAGTATCATTTATTGGTTCAATTCGATAAAAATTACCTTGAATTATCATTTAAATATCGCGATTAAGCATTTTAAAGAATTTAGAAACTGGATTAGAACCTGCAAGGCTCAGCCCATCATGACACCAAATAGTTAATAATACGCCAAATACTATTACTTCTATGATGTTAAGTACAGGAACAAATAGCAGTAATAATGCTATTATAAATGCATAAAGAGGTATGCCTATCTTAGGCTTTAAATCTATGACAAGCATAAATTCAATAGCTGCCACAACTAAACAGAATATAAATAAACCAAACATAACAAATTATTTATCAAGTCCTACTAATGTTGATGAGTTACCTGTAACCTTAGGAAGGTTGCTAAATGATGATTCTTTCTGAATTTTCTTCATATAATGGAAAAATTTTTAAACGTTCTCTATCTGCAATTATTTTAGCTTCTTCTAAAGTATCATAGTATCCAAAAGAAATACCTTTAATTCGTACTCTGTATTTACCATTTTCAATAGTAACATTTCTTATTCCAGTTTTGCTTTTATCAACGGAGGTATTAGTAGCATTATCTTTCTTAGATAACTCCCTTAAATTACTTTTTCTGTTATCTAGAGTATTATGATTAATATGATCAATTACATTATTTTCATCCGTTTTAGACATAATCATATTATGCATCCAATATTGTTTTCTAACACCTTCTTTTTGTATCTTAGTACGAACCCCGTCTACATGCCCTTTACGATTATTTGTAATGTGCCATGTTCCTTTTATGCTAGATACTTTTTGGAAGTCTTCCTTATCTACATAACATTCTAATTGATTATCCTTATAATTTATGTAGATTATATAATAATCCTATTCTTCTTTATATTTATTTTTCATTATTTTAAATCATTTAGTCCAATAAGTACAGAACTCCCTGCACCCACTACTTTTGGAGATTCTCCAGACCATTTCTCGATCCACTGCTTCTTAACAAGCAATGGTGTAAGAGAAGCATTTACAATGGCATTAGCCTTAGCCTCTGCTTCGGCTACTACAATCTTCTTCTTTGCTTCTGCCTCAGCTACTTGTACTTCATTAGCTGCTTTCTGTGCTAACTGAATAGCTCTGTTCTTAGCATCTACAGCTTCTACAATAGTCTTAGGATATTGCAAACCACTAGTAAACTGGTCAAGTACAAATCCTTCCTTGTCAAGAAGTTTAGAAAGACGCTTCTCAATTGCCTGTTCTACAGCTTCACGATTTGACACAATCTGGTCTGTAGTAAATTTATTAATCTCAATACGACAGGCATCCTTTACATACTTAAATACAGGACCATTAATCACATCAGTTAATTCTTTGCGATATTTACGAAATACCTTTGGAGCAGCACCATCCTTAACTTTAAGATTTACATTTGGATCAACTTTAAATTCAGAACCATCCTTAGCATTAATTGTAAATGGCTCATAGTCAATAGTCTGTACATAGGTAGGATACTCATATACTTCCTGAGTAGCCGGATTATAGAATACTCGTCCAGTCACCATAGATACATCATCTACACCTCTTTCAGAGCCATAGAGATTAACTAAGATACCTTCACAACCAGCATCGATACGTTCACAACTAGTGAAACTTAATGACAACATTAAAGCACTCGCAAATAAAAAGACTTTTCTCATTTAAATAAACTTTTTAATTTATCAACACTTTCAACAACTAAGGTAACTACTAACACAGCCATAGTTGCTAATATTAACATACCCATAATGCAACAAAATGTACTCTCACTGCTAATTAAGTAAGTACACATACTTATTAAATACATCATAGCTATAAAGCCAATGACATATTTAATAACTTTAAAAACCAATTTATACTTTCTCAAGAATTTTGGGGTTTCCATAAAATATAATGTTTTCTTTCGGTAAACCAATTATACCAAATAATTATCTTATCTTGTTGTATGTCTATATAAGGATTTAATAATATAAGACATACTAAAACAATAATTAAGATAATCATCGTGTTTTTACTGAACCTGGTTTAGTTGTTGCTTTCTGTACTGAAGCTGGTAATTTTGACCACCAATTCTGCTTCATCTGTAACCACTCACGCTTATGCTTTGCTTTCATTTTCAAATTAATTAGAATATTTAATTGTAATCTAACTAATCTGCAAAATGACTAGCTTCCACAGCCAATCTATCTGCTAGATTATTATATTCATCTATGTTATGTCCCTTTGTCCATTCAAATTTTATATCTGAACAAAACTCTTTAGCTTTATTATGTACTTTATCAAATAGCTGCCAATAATTCTGGTTCTTCTTGCGTTTCCATCCCTTATTTATACATCCTAAAACGTATTGTGAATCAGATACTACAGTAATGGAATCAAAGTTTGTACTAATGGCATGCAGAGCATAAATAACAGCCATTATTTCCATTTTATTATTAGTTACATTTTTGAAGTGTTTATTAAATTGATAAATTACTTCGTTATCTTTAATAAATACAACTCCAACACCTCCATTACCTGTAGACACTTGACAAGCTCCATCTGTATATATGGTTAATAATTTCCCCATGATTCTACTACGAAGTCAAGAGTTAAATTACCATATAAATAAGTTACTTTAAATGGACCTGAGGCTATACCCTGATAATTACTTTTAGGGTTTTTATGTACTTCTTTAATTACATCATCAAGTAATCTTTCTGCACAACAATATAAATCGTAAACACTGGGTACTCTGAGTTCATACTCTGTAAGTATTTTCCAAGGTTCATATCCAATAATTTCTGGTTTGTCCTCTTCTTCATTCTTATAGATAGGCAAACATGGAGAAGCCATAATCATAGCTACTTGCTCAAAACGAAAATTACTCAGAATATCCATTTTTTGATCCTCTAAGCTACCTCTGTAGGCATCTTCCGAATTAATTACTTTTGGTTTTAACATAAATAAATAAAAAGAGCTACCCCTTTCAGAGTAGCTTAATCAGGACACACCATAGAAAACGATGTGCTATCTACAGAATTTACAGTATCAACTTTAGCAGAATCTACTGTATCACAAGTATCGACAGATGTAGAATCTACACTGTCTGTTGTCCTAGAACAACCATTACCACAACTTGAACAGAGGGCAATGATTGCGAAAGCAAAAATAAATAATTTCTTCATAATTAAATAAATTAAATAAATAATAAAGGGTGGAGAGTTTCTCCACCCCTCGATTGTAGGAAATCAACCTCCCGATTTCTCATCTTGAAAAGTATAGGAATTAAAAGTCACTATAATCTTAATTATAGAAGCACCTACAGTTTAAAGAAACATAGGACAAACTAAAGAATATCATAAGGATTAGCCGCACAGACTTAGAATGTGTCTTAGCTTTAGACTCGTTCCCACGACTTAGACTTAGACTTAGACCAAGTAACACCACATAATGCTTTTAACCCGATTATGTTTTAGGTGATACTTAAAAATAAAAATATGTGTGGAAACGACCATTAAATATACCTAATATGTGGTATTGCGACAATCCCGCAATAAATTATATTATTTTCCTGTAATATATTTAATGCTAATCCTTAATCTATTCTTATTAATTACTCAGCGAGTAAAGCCTTAATAGACTTATATGTTTCCATCAAAGAATCCGGAACATTAATTTTAAGTTTACTAATCTTTTCTTTCTCAGTAATTATATATTGATTGAATCTTGACTGCAAATCTTCAATTTTGTCAAGCCAATCATTATATTCTTTAGAATAAGCAGTTCTAGCCTTCTGATACTCTTGCTCATTAGCTATATTCTGTTTATTTGCTTCTTCAATAGCATCAGCTTTAATATTATTAAGTTGAGCATTTAAATTTCTATGTTCAGACATTAAAGACAAGAACATACCATTAACTTCAGCGACTTCAACAGAAGGTGTATATCTATATACTACAGTATCTCTACCGGCTCCACTAATCTTATTTGGTTCAGCAATTACTTTATTTAACATTACCTTAGCTCTAGATACAGAGCCTGTTTCATGTATAAATTTACCAATAGCGGCAGCTCTAGATTGCAAAGTAAAATACTTATTTAATTTAATTGCATCTAAATTTTTAATTACATCATCTTTAGTTACCGTAGCTTTTTTACTTGGTGATTTAGGAGTGGGATAATCTTTATATTCTGACCAATCTTGAATACGTGTACTTGATAATTCACCAAGAGCTTCCTCCTTATTCTTAATAGCTTCTTTAAGCCAAGCAATTAATGAATTATATTGTCCTATCTTAATTATAGCATCTTGAATCCATGAAGTATCTGTAGTACCTTTTCCAGCATTTACTGCATTATCAGAAGATACAATACTAGTTATTGTAGTATTATAAAATTGAACAGTATTTAATGAATCTGTCAATCCTGCAATAACTTCGTTAGCTACATTACAAATATTTTGAGCTTCTGTTGATGTAAGAAACCCATCTTTAAAAAATACATTATTCATGTTCCTATGATATATAATATTTAATTACTTAGTAGTTAATAATTGTTAATCAATAAATTCAATAGTATCTACCATTGTATTATATGATACTTTACCATCTTCTAATTCTATAATATAATAATAGTCCTCCCAAGTTTCTTCTATACCTTTAAACACACCTACTATATCATGTGATTTACATTTGTGTCCTATAAAAGGCATTAATTCTTGTACTTGAGAACTACAATCTTTAGCATCCTCTGAACTCTTTATTATTCTTCGGGTTTCAAATATGTAAGCTGTTCTAACTCTTTCAAGAGCTCTCATCATAGCATCCTTCTCTTTCGAAGAAGCTTTATCCCAGTCCACAATATATCCCAATGTACTTACTTTAAATATCATCCAAAATTACCTCCTAATGGTGTTTCTGGTTCTAAATTATCTATAAGAACTTCTTGTAATTTAAAAGACTTTCCTTCAACTTCTACATTATTGTATACAAAGTTATAAAGATAGTCAATGGACATAAATCTAGTTGGAGTAGTAATACAATGATCATGTTGAGTATCTTTTTGATACTTTTCAACATGTTTAGTTATATTACCACCTTTATATAATCTATAAACTATAGTTCCTTCCCATTCATTTATAGGAGAGATACCTGTGATGTATAAATCACTATTATTTAAATGTACCTGTTGTATTATCACTATAATTGTATTTTTTGAATTTCATTGGATTCCAAACTTTTTATATAATTATATACTTTACTAAGATTTCCTCCACTAAATGGAGTTTTATTACTAAAGATTAATATCTTATATAGATTTATAGCCTGTATAAAACTTACCTTATTCTCTTTTAAATATTTAGTAAATATAGTGCTAAATCCACAAGATTGCTTAAAATATTGCATGATTGCTTGTTTAAGACACTTTATTTCTGAATTTGACCAGTACTCTTCTTTCTTTTTAAATATCTTATTTGTTGCAGAATCCCTTATAGGTCTTGGTATATATAAAGTTTCTGGTAAAATTAATTCATCCTTCTTGACAGCATCAGTAAATTTTATAGCCGAAGTATTTAACAATTCGTTAACTTGTGCATAGTGTATTATAAAGTCTATAGTATTAGAAGCATTAATTATCATAATCTTAGCACTTCCTTTTATAAATACAGCATAGTTAATGGAATCAAATACAGAAGACTTAATTATTTGTAAATCCCCAGTACTCTGCTTTGCCATATGGTCTGAATATCTAATCTCTAAGTTTTTATAATAGAAATATAAAGAATTACTATTCTGCCCATTGTCTTTTAATGTACAATTAACCCATAGCCATTTTTCAAGTTTATTCATTTCCTTTAATCTGTTAAGTATTAATCTATACAAAAATAGCTCACCTAAATTAATAGATGAGCTATATACTATAAGTAGGTTGACTTTGTAATAGGATCTTATTCTCTACCATTACTAGTTCTCTACTTTATTATTAGTTGTCTAGGAGAGATTTGAACTCCCGAAGCTAAATAGCAGCTGATTTACAGTCAGCCGTGTTTGACCACTTCACATACTAGACAATAAATTCTTTTTATGAGTTGCAGAGGCAGGATTCGAACCACTTTGTGCGACCTCTTGGTTATGAGCCAAGCGAGATGACCAACTTCTCCACTCTGCGATATTAAAAAGAGCTTCAAGTAGGATTCGAACCTACGACCTGCTCATTACAAGTGAGCTGCACTACCACTGTGCTATTGAAGCTAGAATAAAGGCGAATATGGCATTAGACGGGCAAACTATCGTGACCATATTCTAATAATACATTGAGCTATCAGGCATACTCGTGGATTGCCACCGCTACCTCTAACAACCACCCAGTTAAACGCTAGGTGCTCTCCATTATTTGTAGGTGATATAGGACTTGAACCTATGACCTCTTGCTTATCAGGCAAGCTATCTAACCAACTGATATAATCACCTAAATTGTTGGACCACTAAGGTTAGAATTCTGTAGTGTTTCCGGTTACACCATAGTACAATTTGTTTGCGGAATATAAGGGACTCGAACCCTTAGTTTTACTAGAGTGACAGTCTAGTTCCCTTACCAACAGGGCTTAATACTCCGGGCGCCTCTTGTGTACACATTTCTTTTCGAGAAGGTGATGAACCTTAGAAATAAGAGGCATATATTTAAATTTACTCTCCCAACATCAGTAAGTACCCCTTTGGCACTTACTAGTAGAAATCTAATTAAATAACTGTAAATGGTAATACTCGATAGTCTTTAACATCGTACCAAGCTGCTACAGTTTTCATTCCTTTCCACCATGATTTGATAATTCTTTTCATACAGTTTAAAATTTAATTGTTAATTAAATAATCTAATTGTATAGAAGGAAGAAGAAGTAAACATCGTGCGAGATGTGGGAATCAAACCCACGCAAGCCTTCTGGTTGGAAGCCAGATATGCGCCTTCAGCTACACTAATCTCGCATATTTATTAGTGGACCACGGTGGGACTCGAACCCACGACATCTACCTTGCAAAAGTAGCGTTCTAGCCAGCTGAACTACGAGCCCAAATTGAATATAATTCTTTAATTAATTATTTATTAACTTAACACATCAACAGTATATTAAATTACTGAATTTAAATAGTTAATAAATATTAAATATATTTATAGTACTATTCATATAGGTAGTCTTTGCCTTAAACGGCAAGTTCTCTACGAGAACAATATAAGAGCATTTCCTTCTCTCCAAGTTAAGAAATGTTAAAAATTCTAAACAGAGATTAAGAAATGCTCTCCACCTAAATAATCACACTACTTTGCAGATGGATGACTATTTGTAGGTGTTGTCTCACTAAAATAATTATCTTGGTTCATAATTTAATCTTGTTAATAAATTCATTATATTTATCAATAAATTCTTGCTCTGTAATTATATCACCCCTGTTAGCCAAAGTTAAAGATTCTTCGCAATATGAAATAGAACCAAATTTGTTAGATTCTCTTAAGTGCAATTCTAGAATAGTACAGTTACATTCATTAACCGAAATGATTTTATACCAATACATGTCTTCACCATAATCGCAATATCTATATCTATTTTTGGATAATTCAGCTTTCAATATTGTATCTTGTATCTCACTTTGTTTAACTAATAGGTCAGCTATCTGTTTACTTATGTCTTTTAAAGTTTCAGAATCAGTCATTAAATAATTTTTCAATAGATTTCTTATAATCTGCATTCTTATTCATAAAATATATCGTAAGAACAGTATTAATTATAGGACAGTATATAATTACTAGAGTTAATAAATTTGCTTTAACACGTTTTTCTACCCTACGATCTTCCATATAGAATATACTAAAGAGATAAAAAACAAGTAAAACAAATGCTCCCATAGCTATTACAGGCATATTACAATTCCTTAATATTGGAATCTTCAGACTTTCCTAGATATATCTCATTTATAGTACAATTACTTGTGCGAAATTGTTCTATAAAACGTATTTTACCAATAATCCTTGGAGACTTATCTTGATAATCACATATAGTAGGAATATATGCAGTCTTTAAACAATCCCAATGAGTTATGACAATGTTAAATTTACAATGATAAGTTTCACGGTAATTATCTAAACAATGTCTTTCAATAGCTCTTTCGAATAAAGTATAGTCAAAAGGACCCGTCTTAAACTCTCCTTGTGGTCCATCATTAGTATTTGATGGTTCTTCTAGAGTAAAATATGTATCCAAGTCCATAGAATAAGGATTGTACCCATTTCCATGTCTAGTTAAATATGGACGCATAACTAAGTATACCTCTGCATTTTCTAGACACTTTTCTTGGATTCCATTTAATCCTACTTTGCTAGGAGTACAATGAGGCATAAATCCTCTTTCCATATCTAGAAGGAGACCTTGAGAACCCTCCCAAATAACAGTATCAACCTCATCAGGATAATAAGTTCCAATTATAAAGGTCTCTGGGTGTTCTTTAATAAAGGTACAAGCCTCTTTAAAAAGATCATCTAATTCAGTGTCTCGTTCTAGATTGTGATAATCCCTTATAGTTTGTAGAATTACATCTGTATATTCATTTATATAAGGGCACATACGAGCACTATAAGTTACATTATCTTTGTTTCTTTTAAAACAAGCATGTATTCCTTTACCACAAGTTCCATTATACTTTACTCGTCCATCCATAGAATCAGCTAATACATCATAAGGTGTAATAACTCTACAGTTAGGATTTATATATAACTTAGGAACTTCAATACCTTCATTAACTAAGACCTTATACTCATTATAGATACATATCGGGTCAATGAATACTTCTTTATATAGACAAGTTGGTACTCCTAGTAAAACACCACTTCCCCAAGAAGAACATACGTGTGATTTACCTTTATAAACCACACGATGCCCAGCTTGTGGACCTCCACTAAATCTAATGACAACAGGTTTATGGCTATTCATACATAACCATTGTACTACATTACCTTTACCCTCCCAATTGTTAGCTTATAGGCTTTTTATCCTATAATTCTGGAGATTACTCTCATACTCTTTCGAGATACGTCTGTCAATTCAGACCAGTGCGGCGTACATTTTCACCATATTACTAAAAGTAACTTAGGGCAGGACACTCTTGGGTCTATTATATTTATTCAAGACCTACGCTCTACAATACCAATTAGCCTTACGCAATCTAATTAGTTATCACGGTATTATCTAGGAATTATAGACTTCACCGTTTTTGCCCTGTAATAATAGTTACAGTTTCCCATAACTACGACGAAATTCTAAATATCTATTATATTTTCTATCTAAGTACATTGTTGAATTTTTATATAAATAATCTATGCATTGATATGCTACATTGTTAGTTAAAAGAATCTAATAAGTTTTACCATTATTATGTTTAGCATATAAAGTTTTTTCACCACAAGGTAGATATCTCATCATCCCTTGCAAGAAATCTTTAGTTCCAATTACATTAAACTCAGCATATTTATGTTCTTTATCTGAATAAGTGACACATCCATCACCATCAAAGTATCCTCTAAGAAAATGACGAATTAATTCTTCTTTACTATATCGATCAGAACTTATAAATATGTCTTCGTTAGGAAATTGTAGTATTAAAGACTTTTGAGGAACACATCCCTTTGAAATTAGATTTTGATAAATATTTCTATTATCAAACTTCATTCTACAAGTTATATAATTATCTTTTTCTTGAGTTCTAATTTCACTAGAATAATGTAATAAATCACAGAATTTTTGCATATGGCTAATATCTGCATATTGCAAATTCATTGCAAATGTTGGTCTATCTTTAGCTACATACCCATCAGCAAATATGAAACCTAACCAATAAGCCTTTTCTTCAGTATCTATTACATCAAAGAAATGTTCATTAAGATCCCACATTCCTCTTTTATCTACTACAGATGCACCCATTAATGATAAATTCTTTTTAATGGTTTTTTCTGTAACATTATATTTAATTGCTAACTCTTCTATGGTTTTACCAGAATTATATAAGGATAAAGCTTCATCTTTATTATAAGTCTATCTAATTTCTTTAAGAGTTACTCCTTTATATACTAAATATTTTTTTACACTATCTTTACTAACTTTATTATCTTTACATATCTGGGAAATTGATAATCCCTAATCTACATACATAGACACTATATTTAAAGTGTCAAACTTTTCAATAGTACTTTTTCTTATCATATAATATTATTTAAAAATTAATTCATCACCAAATAGAGATCCAAGTACTATCTGATTACGAATTTGTTTGCTGTCCATAGCTGTTAGAAACAATACGAGCAATAGATTCACCTACGTGCTCTTTATCTGAAATAATAAGATTATCCCCTACATAAGGCTTCCAACTGTTAGAAACCCTCTCTACACCATAGTAACCACCATGCTCAACATGAATATGATAAATATCCCACTTCTCAGCACATTCTCTATATATGAAGGAAGTGGCTAAATCTTCACCACACTCATCACCTATATAATGAGTTACTGCTTCTTTAGGAAGAGTTTTATGAATTGGCTCATCACTAATTGTAATTAAACAGCCTTTAATACCTCTTTTCTCTAGGGCGTCGGTCTTAATGTGATTAGTAGCAAAATACCAACACATATGAGGATCCTCTCCGTTATTACCGCCTCCTCTACCTTCAAGATCAACCTTACGGAGCCATTTCTCCATAAGTTCATCACTCGATTCAAACTGTCCTACTTGTAAAGGGGCTTCTTCATAGCAGCCTTCTACATCACCAAATGCCATAAAACAGATTTGAGGATTATCAATACCCGCCTTCATAATACTAGCTACACAATCTGGCAGGGTATTATCAATAAGATATTTAGGAACTTTACCCATAGAACCTGTCTCATCAAGGGCAATAATAATAGGAAATGATTCTGGATGCTCCTCAGAATCACAAGACTCTCTGAAATTAATATTAAGAGGATTCATTTCAGGGTCTAAATTCTTCTTACTAAATGTCTTTTCGATAGACTGAGATCTGTAACTATGACTTCTAGCTACAGCATCACTATATGAATAACTACCACATCCCATTATGCTTCCTCCTTTGCTTGTGATTTAATATTACTAGCTAATGCACTAACTAAAGCATTTACATTATCTATAAGTGTATCTACCTTAGCATTAATCTTATCTAATTCTGATGGTTCTGGAGTCTCAGCAGCGGGCTTGTTTGCTGCTCCGAACATATTACCAAACATGTTGCCACCTCCCATAAGCTGACTCATAAGCGTTATAGTCATAAAATCAGAACTACTCTTATCTGCAAGAGCCATAAGCATTATAGGATTAAATCCTTTACCTGCATTATTAAACAATCCACCACCATTAAAAGCAGACATCATAAGCAGATTCTTAACATCGAATCTGTTGCCGCTCATAAATGCAAGTGCCAGTGGATTAAATCCATTAGAAGAATCAAAGTTAAATGGATTGACAATAACTCGGAATGTTGCAGAACCCATCAACTCATCTTCAATAGCAATCTTATTATTGATATTACCATTGAAGTTCATAATCTTGATAGAACCATCTTCTGCTTTAGCCTTAACTACACCATAAGATCTGCCTGACTTTACAATATCTCCAATTACAATCTGGTCAGAATTCTTACTAATATTGTAAATACAAGGCATAGGGTAAGTCATCTTGTATTTCTTGAGTTTGCCAGAAGGAGACATACCTACATAAGCACCGTCACTATTCTTAAAGCAGAGCACACCATCAGTAATACTAATCTTAGCACCCTCTTCAGCCTGCGGCATAAAATCATCGTACATGTCTTTAGTTAAATCACCAAAGACATCACTCATATCCATTTTTCCAAATTGTTCCATACTTGAAATATTTTTACCTATAGTATTAATTTGTTTACCATTAATCTCAGAAATTGTTACTGTCTCATAACTTTCTTGTTCTCTAGAACTTGCATAAGTCCAGACAACTTGAAATTTACTGTCATAACCTACAAGTTGTACTAAATCACCTCTTTTAAGTCCTGGACACTCATTAGCTACTATATATGGTACAGTAGTTTCTGAATTCATTCTCTCAGGACTTAATTTAGTATTTGTAAATATACCTCTAATTATCATAATTATAAACTATTAAGTATATTTTTATATCTATCTAAATATTTAGAACCTAATGCAGACATTATCTTATAAAATCCTGACCTAAATCCATCATCAGAGCTAACTAATTGTTTTATGCTCTTTATATAATAATCAGGTATATCAGATCTACATTCATGTTGCATTAAGTTTCTAACTAGTGCCATTTTATTTAATATTTCACCAGCTGCCTTAGCTTTATCTTCAGTCATACTTTATTATAGCTAAATATATTAATAAGATGACTAAAGTCATTCCTAGCATATCTATAAACATTCAAATAGCCCTAATAGACTTAAATGGATAACGTTTCTGATCATAACTACTAATGAAGTTTTCTTTTACTTTAGCTTCATTAATACCTGTGAGTCTAATGGTTTGTTCTTTGTTTTTTAAAGAATCAAAATAAGTTATTTCAAATTTCATATAAAAGATTCTCTGTTATTAAATTTATTTTGAGCATCAAGTACTCCTTCTTTATCTGTAATATCTACAATAAGTCCTATTTGTCGTAACCAAACATCAAATGGACCACTGTACCCCTGGTCACCAACCCAACCTCCTTTACAAAATACTATCTTCTTCCAAACGAAGATAGCACATAATATCCCATCAACTTCACATAAATGTTTGCCTTCTGGAATATCTAAGAATGTTGGAGCTAAACCTATCCCTTCTCGATAATATCTAGATATTCGAGTATGAAATACATCATCCTGCATAACTACTGAATCAGTTTCATAATTAGTAGACAGTTTACCGTGCAAATAAAAATCAGGCTGATAAATCCAATTCTCGTTTCGACTACTTAATGGCTTAAATTTAATCATTTATGTTTCTTTTTCCATCGAAACCATAAACCTAATACAATACCAATTATAAACCAAACTAGTATTGTAATAATAAAGGTTCCAATATTAAGTACAATCATAATCTAATATTTATAGAGAGGACTAGCTATTAACCAGTCCTCTCTCGTTAATTACTTGAATAACTTTTTAATCCAATAGAAAAGCTCTCTACAAACTGGTACAATTGCAGTAAGACCTACAATCTCTAACCATGTTTCAATACTTAATGGTTCTGTTCTGAACACATCGCCACCAAATTGAACTATCAAAATTTGACCAATAAATATAACCAAACATATTCCAATAAATGCAGGATTACTTAACAAACCGTTAAAGATACTTCTGTCTTGTCCAAATACTCTTGCATTAAACAAGTTCCAGAATTGCAACATAACAAAGATAGTGAAGAACTCTGTAAGGCTATATGTATTACTAATCAGCAAATATAATAATATGCCAAAATACAAAATACTTACACCAAAGATTTCATACCACATTCTCTTAGTGATAATAAATGCCTTAGGATCACGAGGCTGTTCAGACATTACTGCTTCATTAGCTGGTTCCGTAGCTAATGCTAAAGCAGCAAAAGTATCCATAATTAAGTTAACCCACAGCATTTGGATAACAGTGAATGGTAAGTCTACTCCAATAAATGGACCTACACAAGCAATACCAATAGCTACAACATTTACAGTAAGCTGGAAGAGAATAAAGTGCTGAATATTCTTATACAAGCTTCTTCCCCACTTAACTCCTAAGATAACGGAAGGGAATGAATTATCAAGAAGAATAACATCAGCTGCATTCTTAGCAATATCAGTACCATTATTCATAGCTACACCTACCTCAGCTTGGTTAAGAGCGGCTGAATCATTTGTACCATCACCAGTTACGGCCACTACTTCTCCCATACTTTGGAATCTCTTAACAAGTGTCTGCTTGTCTTCAGGTTTAGTTCTAGCAAATACATCTACCTTACGTAAATTAGTATCTGTCTGGGTTTCGACTTCCTTACCAAGCATCGTATTAGGAGTTTGAGAGATATTAGCTTGGGCAGCAATAGAAGCAGCTGTTTCAGGATTATCACCTGTCACAATCTTAACTTTAATTCCCGCGTTTCTAGCAGCCTGAATTGCATCAGGTACATTACTTCTCACTGGGTCTTCAATAGCTACGTAGCCATCCCATATGAAGTCCGAGAGGGTATTTATATCAGAACCGATCTTGTGTGCAAAAGCAATACATCTTCTGCCTTTAGATTGTTGTTCTGCAAAATTAGGTATGTTCTCATTAGAGCAGAAATTCATTACTATTTCTGGAGCACCCTTAATATAGGTAACTGTCCCATCACTAGTAATCATATATTTATTCTTAGAATTAAATTCTACTCTACCTGTTATATGAGTTTTATTTCTTTTATCAGTGATATCAACTGATTTTTGTACATATTGCAAACAAGCCCCCTCCGTAGGATTTCCTACTACTTCTCCAGTAGGACTAAGATTAGCAGTAGAATTAAGTACAATATTATTTATAACAGCATTTCTATCTGTAAAGTCCTGGAATACTACTTTCATTTTATTCTCTGTAAGAGTTCCTGTCTTATCAGTAAGAATAAGAGTTGTAGCACCAAGAGTTTCACAGGCATGCATCTTTCTAATAAGATTATTAGCTTTAGCCATTCTCTTCATAGAATAAGCAAGAGCAAGAGTTACTGCCATAGGTAAACCTTCTGGTACTGCTACTACAATGAGTGCTACTGCAATCATTAAGAATTGTAAGCAATCATTTACAATATCAATAGCATCTTTGCCCACATATCCCTGCTCTATAAATATATAACGTATAGCAAGAGACACAATAAGAATACCTGCAGCTGTGAATGCTATCTTGTTAATTAAGCTAGCTAATCCATTAAGCTGTTTGTTAAGAGGAGTTTCTACATCAGTAATAGAAGATGCTTCTCTAGCAGTCTTACCTACTTCTGTTTCATCTCCTACTGCAAATACTTCGCCTACACAAGTACCTTCTGCTACGATAGTGCTTTTATAAATTCTATTTGTAGGATAGGTAGCAGTCTCTGATTCAAAATTAGTTTTAGTTACAGGATTTGTTTCTCCAGTTAAAGAAGCTTCACTTACTTTCAAATTGCTATATTCTTTAACAATAATATCAGCAGGAACTTCTTCACCGGCTTCAAGTATTACAATATCCCCTACAACTAAGTCCTTACGAGCTACTTGAATTACTCCATTATCTCGTCTTACCTTAACTAGAGTATCATCACTGCTAGTTAAAAGAAGGTCAAACTTCTTAGCTGCTGACCAGGTATTCCAAAAACCAATACCTACAGCTAAAGCAATAGCTACAATAATACCAATAGGTTCTGTAAACTCACCCTTTACAAATCCTAAGGCAATAGATACTGCAGCTGCAATAAGTAATATTACGATAAGCGGATCTTTAAATCCATCAAATAACATTACATACCAAGCATCTCTCTTTGGAGGTGTCAATACATTAATGCCATGTCTAGCACGTGAATCTTCTACTTCTGTTAAGCTAAGACCGTAATTTATATCTGTCATTTTTTCTGTTATTATAATTAATTAAAGAAATGCAATTGTTGGACGCTTCATAGCATCAATTGAAGTCCAACCTCCGAACTCACCAACTGCCTTAAAGCGCCATTCACCATCCTTCTTATAGGCAATACCAAGGATAACCGCCTGCTTATCAGAAATCTTAGTACCCTCTTTGCCGTCTTCAAGATTAAACTTAGCTAAGACATTTACAGGAGTATTAGTGTTTCTCTGTACTTGATCACCAGTATAGATACGAAGACCCATATAAGGAATCTCACCAAATGTCTGATGTGTAAAGTTATTGAGAGTAAATGCAATATACTCAACACGTGGGTCAAGTTCATTCAAGCATACCTCAATAGTCTCATTATCAAGACCATCATTACCATTGGTGTCACCTGAGCGGTCATCACCACTATGACGGATACCTGGAGCACTCAAATTGTAATAAGCTACTTCGCCAATACAATTCTTATTGGCATCATACAGAAGAACAGTAGAATCCAAATCTACTTTCTCAACAGACCCACCAATACCGAACAGTCCACGATGCTGAATGGCGCCCCAATTTGAACCAAAGTACAACTTACTCAAACCATTGTTAGACTCTTTAGACAGATTAATTCTGCCACCTTTACTTAAATTAATCATAAAACTTTACTAAATAATTGTAAATTACTAATTAACTAAAAATGGGAGTACCTAATTAAAGATACTCCCTTATAGAATCAAGAATTAAAACCGAATTAACTTAATTAATTAAATAGCTGGAGCATCTGGCAAGATGAGTCCATAGCCACGAAGAATATCACGATAGATAACGTTCTGATAGCTACCCTTATCTTCTCCAAGAGCCTTGAACTTCCAATCACCATTATGGCGATAAAGTTGGCAAAATACAATACAGCGAGACATACTTGCATCCTCAGTGAGATCAAACTTAGCCAGAGGAGTAGTATTACCTTTAGCATACAAGTTGCAATAAGCATTGTTAACCATACCAAAGTTCTGCTGACGATTCTTAGCATCGTGAATATTAACTAAGATAATAATTTTCTGGACATCTGCAGGAACCTTAGTGGTATCTACTACAATTGTCTCATCATCTCCAGCACCAGCACCTGTACGATTATCGCCTGAATGCTTAATAGCATCTTTCCAATTTGGATTATTGTAGAAAATGAAGCCATCATCAGGATCTACTGCTTTATCCTGAGCATTCAAAGGAATAGTAGCTACATCCAAATCAAATTCTACACCTGCCTGAGTTGCTATATCCCAACCCAAACCAATTGAAAACTCTGTTACACCATTTGCTTCTTTAGCGAGGTTGATGTTACCTCCTTTACTTAATTGAATCATAATTGTGAATTTAATTAAAATTTGCCGCAAAGTTTACGGCTAATTATAGTCATAACTTTATCATAAGTTAACTTTTTAGCTTCTTTCTCAGAATAACCTTCTATAATATAAGAATCTACTATTTTCTCAATTGCAGCATTCATTTCAGAGAATAAGTACTTTTGTTCTTTAGTTAACTTATCATCGTATAAATAAGATTTATTCATCTACTTGTAAATCCGCCTGAGTACTTTCTAAGTAATCCTTATTATCTAAGTCTTTAATAAGATTAACTAAGTCTTCCACAGTCTTTAGATTCTGAACTTTATCATCTTTAATAGGATAACCAAACTCCTGTTCACATTCAATGATAATTTCTACTAAATCAAGGCTGTCTATGTACAAATCATCGAAAGTATCTGCACTAGTTATTTTTTCGCTTTCTATTCCAAGGACTTCACTAACAATGCTTATTACTTTTTCTTCTATACTCATTATATATCTTCCCTTTTAGTTTTAAACACATGCTCTGTATGAGTAGAAGTAAATCCTGGATTATACTGCAATTTCTGAATACCAAGTACTTTATTATACATCACATTAGGAAAAGAATCCAACATAGAGTTCTGCTGTCTTACTGTTTCCATACATGCTTCTTCTAACTTGTAATACTCTTCTCGTTGTCCATTTACAAACCCAGATAAATCACCATAAAATTTAGTAAATTCAGAATAAGGAATATTTTGATTCTCTTGAAGCCATTTCCAAGTAACTTGTGCTCCATCATGTCTTCCTTCCATAATCATATTAGTGACTTCTAAGAAAGTATTCTTGTTTAATTCACAAATTTCATACTTCTGAAGATACACTTTCCATAATTTATCGAAGAACATTTTACGAGCATACTGTTGCTTGTCTAGCTGATTGGTATATTCAATATTCTTATTATACAATTTTATTATAGCACCAATAGGACTTATAAACCAACACAATATAATAATTCCAGGAATTACAATCCACTTTTTCTTAATATTTACATTTGAATAGTCTTCCCTCTCATTACCAAATGTACATATAGCAGTTATAGCTAAAACAAAGGTCGCGATAAATAAAATCCACTGAATAATACAATGACAGAAACCCATTCTTATAGCGTTAGGGGAACCCTCTAAGGTTAATGGACCTTTATCACTAATTATATCATCTAATATCTGTGTATTCCACAAATATAAAAACAGGATAGCACATATAATAGATGCACCTAAAAATAATAAACCATGCTTAATATTATTCTTCATATTATTTAATTAAAAATTTATTAAACTTATCGTGAAGAGGTTGAAATTCCTTTCTAAGTTCTACTAGTTCTCCCATTTCTTCTATAGAACTAACATCACTTAGTTTAATGTTATTAATCATATTCAAAGCATCTCTAAGACGACATTGAATACCTTTTATTAAAGTGTCATTTACCATAATTAAGATTCTATAAAGACTATTACAATTAAAAAGATAAGTACAATAAGTGCTGTCGTTTTACAAAACTCAACGAGTTCCATATTCTGTACGGCAAGTATACTTTCTATTATACCAAATAGCAATAAAACACTGCTTCTTATTATAAGTTTTTTAATCATCACCTAATAAACCTAATTTCTCTAATTTGGGGGTATCATCAATATGTATCTCCAATGGGTACTCCACATCTTTGATGTCTCTCATAAATTCCATATGTATAGCTCCATAATAAGCATCTGAATAAGCTTTTCGTAAAAGTCTTAAAAATAAATCAGTAGATAAAGTAATAGTACCATTAACTTCTTCTAACCCTTCTAAATACTTACGACACCATTCATATGATGCAACTTTAGATAAGGGCTGTGAAGTACACATAGCAAAACCATCAAAATCAGGACATTTTGGACAATTTAATTTAGCCATAATTAATTTATTTAAGAATCTTAACCTTTACATGTCTTATACTAATTCTTTTAGAGTTTTTGGGGTGTATCAATATATCGACTCTATGTTTAAATCGTTTATTAGTAACATCCCTAACTTCATACACTCCAAATCCCTCTATAAACACCTTTTTAGGCTTATTCTTTGGAAATAAATAAAGTAAATCGCGGGAAACTGCACACCACTTAATGTGACCCCTTTTCAAATGACGTAAATTAATTTTAGAACCATCAGCTGTAACTAATGGTTTACTGTCACATTGACTCTTTACAGGTTGATAACAAGTAAGAGTTACATGAGTAGTTGTTTGGCAGAAAGCCCCACTCATGAAGCTTAATAATAATAAAAATATTAATATCTGTTTCCTCATTTAATATATCTGATTAAACTTACCTGAAGCATTCGTAGAATACCCAGATTTAATTATATAAATAATAAAATGGTTATAACAAGTTACAATATATCCCTTCTTAGCATTTATATAGAATATAGGACGGTCATCAAATTCATCACCTATTTTAAGATACTTTATTTCTTTATTTACACTTACAGAATCTGTACGAATATAAGCACCTGCCATAGTGATTTGAGCATCCCGTTCCTCTTCAGTTAATTTAGAAGGGGACTTTCTTTCTATTTTACGAGTTACTTCACGACTTCTAATTATTTTCTCAAATAACTGCTCATTAATATTCTGAACATTACTAAGAGAACCAGACTCTAACTCTATAGACTCTACTAAATAAGTAAAATCAGAGAACTCAAGATTAAAATTCTTACGGATTAAATCTATTTTGTCAACACCATGAATATTAACTTCCTGAGCGAGAGCCTTAACTAAATCAACAGTAACTATTTGCATCTGTCTAATTAAATCCAGTACTGGTTCTATTGCATCTTTGTCAATTAAAATATCATTAAGTAACTCAAGTGTGGTTTCTTCAGGTAAATTGCCAAAAGAACGTACATATCTAATACGTGATGGACGACCTAATAAATTATTATTAATTTCTAACTCATTAGTGGTAAGTAGGAATATTTTACGATATTGTGAGTTGTGCACACCATCCATAAAAGAAAGCACTAATGAGGATTCCCTAAATTCTTTTTCGTATTCATCAAAGAAGAAAATACAATCAAAGTTAATTTGAGTAGCTAAGAATTTAAGCATGTCATCTACTTCCTTACAGGATTTAACAATAATAACTGGAAGTCCAATACGATTACAAAGCTCTTCTGCAGTTACTGTCTTACCTGTTCCCTTGATTCCATTAAATAATACGCCTAAATTACCAGTAGTATTATTGTAAGTCTTTATAAAATGATCAATAAACTTGTTATTAATACCATATAATTTGTAATTAAATACAAAAGAATCTCCAAGTCTATTTAAATAATAACCTGTCATTGATTCTTTAACTTCATAAATTCCTTTAGGTAATCCTTCAGGATGTGCTTTTGTTGTGGCACTACCCTTTATAAAAGTATTACCGTCTTGAATCCAAATGTTTTGTTCCATAATTAACTAAATTATTTAAAATTATTTAATTGTTTCACCTACTCTGTAATCGTCCCCATCACACACACGAATAGTTTTAATCTCATATCGATTAATTTTCTTATTATACATTCGTATCTTGAAAGTATAATGCTCTATATGTATTGTTTTTGATATTATTACCCCTCCCTTATAATTCAATATAGAATCTTTATATTGAACTGGAGGACCACAAGATACTAATAAAGATAAAATTACTAATACTATTACTTTCATAATAATTAAACACAAAAATCCCTGAACTAAATAAATAGTCCAGGGATTAAAATAACGTTAAATAATAAAAACAGTTCTATGAACTGGTGGAGCTAGACGGTACTGCCCCGTCGTCTTGCCTATTTGCATCAAAACGTTCTTACAGCATAGGTTTTAAAGACTTTCCTTGTCTTAGGGTTGACAAGATTAACATTGTCAACTTCCACCACTCTGTTCCTAAAGTATACAGAGAACTTATAAGAAATGAAAGAATAGTGCACCTTTCTGTTCCTAAGCAAGTGCTGCTCGGCTTCTCAGGCTGCAATAGCGTAAGAAGCGGAAGTGTTATTTACTTCGCCAATTAATTTTTTACTTGTCTATCCAAGTTGTCTTGCTGTGTTTCTTATCTCCTAGACAATCAAATACTAGTTTAGCCCCATACTTAAAAGAGTCCTAAATTAGAACTCTTTAATATCTTCTGATTCTTCGGCTATATGGAAAACCCATATCGTACCAATCATCTGGATCTATTCTATCTTCATTACCCATAATTTAAAACTTAATTAATGTTAAAAACTAAATTGAATATCTCTATTGACATCTAATAATCCTCCTTGCCAATTAGATTGAATATCCATACTGAACCATGTACCATATTTAGTTCTTGCAAACCAAATAAGATGATTGTCGTACTTAGGAATATAACAACCTATAAAATAGTCAGTATCTCCATTCCATATCCAACTACAGTTAAGAGCACTATTTATTAAATGTATCTTTAGATGTATATCAGCCCTATTAAAAGGAATTACTTTCTTTACATAAGCTTTATATAATCTACTTGGCGAACATTTACCATCGTCAAAGAAATTATAAATCTGTCTCTTTTTCGGAATCATTAATCATATACTGTCTTAATATATTTTCATTAACTGTACCATCATTTTCTCTAGTGAGATTGTCTAATAGTTCCAAATCAAATTTTTCTTTTCGAAATTTAAAACATTGTCTTAATATAGCTTCATTAACTATATTCTCATTTTCTCTTGCAAGTTTATCTAATAACTCTAGATTAAATTCTTCCTTTTGAAACTTAAATTGAATCCAATTAGGTTCAAATTCTCTGTAATCTAGATGAGACAGAGGTTCATCTGTATTTAATACATATTTAACTAGTCTAGTTAAACGTTCTCCAGCTAGTTTAGATACCACAAAACCAGATAAATCATAACCTACACCTCTACTTCTCCAATATTCACCAACTTCAGGTTTAGAATCCGGAGCAACATAGAACATTTTATAATAATCTGAAGACTCTAAAGTTACATAAGTACCTAACTGACTACTACAACATATACCTAAACCAATATTAGAATACAAATTATTATCACGCTCTAATGTAAGAAATACTGGAACTTTATAAGGGTCTAAATTATTAATCTCACAATGATGCAATGCAGTATGTGCATACTCAAGTAATTTAGACACTGATATAGTACTTAGTTTAGTATCTTCTTCACTTTTGTTCTCTTTAATGGCAGCATCAGAACATCTAGTGTGCCAATTTTTCCATTTATCTCCTTCTAAATACATAGCAATTAACTTATATAATACAATAAAAAAGTCATAGAAACAATTAATATTCCTATCATAATAAAGAATAGAATTACAAATTGAATATCTGCATTCATATTATAAATACTTAATCACCTCCAGGCAGGCTATCTAAATACTGAGGAATAGTTACTTCTGTATTATTCTTCTCTTTTTCAAGTTGCTGAATAGCATTTGACTGTCTATCTACAATTATTTGCAATTCCAGAATTTTTGCTTTCTGATAATAGTAGTTAGGAACTGACCAAGCTAAAACAATTATAAAACAAATTGTTGGTAATATCCAAAGTTTATTCATATTTTTTTATTTTTTTTATTTTTAACCCCAAATTACATAAACTCCATGTTCACCCTTATAACGAAGACTAATCTCAAATCCTAACTCTTTAAGGTAATTATAATATTTGTCAACATTAGTTGGCGGAAGTATAGAACCAATCCAAGCTGCATAATTACCTTTACTAGCTTCTTTAATTATAGCAAAGTTTATTTGATCTAATATATGCGGGTCTAATACAGCAGACCTAGATATAGTCTTTGCTTCTGTTGCTTTAATCATAACTTTTTAATTTTTAAACTAGCATCTTTAAACCATATATTAAGTCTATCTATGGCACTTTCCCATTCAGATTGAGAGCAGATTTTATAATATTTTAAAAAGTTAGTATTACCTGCATTAAATTGGTATATACCTATACATTTACCACCAGGAGTGATTTTAGTTACAGTATATCCAGTACCATCATTGATAACTACTTTTAGATAAGATGTGTTATCTTTATAGTAAGGATGTTCTCTAAGAGCGCAATTATTAACTTGTATCTTTTTAGCTCTTATGTTACTTACTATTTCTCCTATAGTATTCTCTAAATTGTCTCTTTGACTTAGAAACTTTATTTTGAGTTTTTCCAAGTCCTCAATAGACATTTCCGAATAGTTATTTATATTTTCTGTTTCCATAACTATAATTTTTTTAATATTTTTACATTTTTAATTAATGGTTCGCCATCAGTACCAGTTTCATCTAACAAATCACCAGTTACTAGATATTTATTGCCAGTAAAGTATTTTACATTATATATAAAATCATTAAATGCCATCTCATTTGTTGGAAATGGAAGAACGGGAGAGTATGTTCCATTTATATTTTTATGAGCTTCATAAACTGAAACTCCAGGTTCTTCTCCAACTTTTTCGTTGCATTTCCAAATACATGATTTCTCATTTTTAGGTATTTCACCAAATCTATAGAATATCATTTAGTTTTTCCTTAACATTCTTATACTCTTCTATGAAATACATAACTAGAGAAACAATACTTACTATAGCAGCTGCCACACAAATAACTGCTATCAAAATCATTATAGTTAATAAAATAACATCCATAGTTATTTTGTTTAATTCTCTTTAAGTTCTACTGGCTCATCATTCCAAGATAGTTCCCTTCCGATGAGTTTCTTAATGCTACCTTGTGGTATTTCTATGCATTTGCAAGAACCATAATCGTCTCTCCAGCTATATACAGCTTTGTGAGGCTCTGTTTCAAATATAAGTTCCGTACCGAAACTATTAACACATACCCATGCCATAACTATTCCTCCAATTTTTTAATTAATAAATTACTTTTCTTATCAAATAGTTTATAACCACTACGGAGATACCAATCCAGAACAAATCTATCAGATTCCTCTTCAACAAAGTGTAATCCGATGGTTTTTACTCCATTCAACTTAGCCTGTTGTTCTGCAAGTTGTAATAGGCTTTTTGCGACACCCTTTCTTCTATAATTATTATCTACAAAGAGTGCATATATTAGAGCATCGGCTTTGCCAAAAATATCACTAACATATAATGGAATAAATATTTGAACCGAACTGAGATTTTCTTCATCGGTTATTAAAATTCTGATTTCATCCTTCCATGTCTGCTTTTGTATCATCCTCTAACTTTTTAAATTGATTTTTATAAAAGTCTGGAACTCTATTGACTCCCCACCAAGAACCTCCTTCATCACCACAAGACACTATCCATACTGGTTCTTTAGTATCTTTATCTCGGCAATAAACCATACCACGAACTTTATCATACATAAAGATTGATTCTAGCTCAAAGTCTAAGTCTTCTAGAGTAGTATAGACTTTGCAAGAAAATACGTCTCTTTCTTCATTATAGAACCTAGCAGAAGATTCTTCATCATTCATTAGGTCTATTTTAAGTATTTCTAAGTTATAGTATTCAACAACTTCTAGAAGTGACTTTTTAACATTTATTTTACACATTATTCATCCTCCAATTCTTCTTTAATGTTGTCTAACCACATAAGAATGACATCAATATTAACATAAGTGGTATGTTTTTCTTTACACTTTCTTAAAAGATTTCTCCTTTTAATGATTTCATTGATTGCAGTTACTTTACTCATTGCTTATCTCCTTCCTTTAGGAATAAATCATCAATATAAAGCCATCCCTTAAAATTTCTTTTAAAATCTTTAGGACTCATATCATCACATACCCATCCTTCTGGATTACGGAAATATACACATAATTCCGTACTTTCATTTTTAAACTTAACCAAACATGTAACACAACATTCTCCTTGCTTAATGTTTGGCTCTTCACTAGCAGGATGCCATAAATTCTTCAAGAACTCATTGATAGCCCACTTAGCACCGGCCTTAAAAGCAAGAAGTTTATTTATATTATAAGAATATCCACAATTATCTTGACTATATTCATTTGCAACAGTTTCTATTTTCTTATCATCTATCATATTTTTAAGTTTTATAGTGACCTCCACGACCAGTATTGTTCTGGGGCTAAGAAGGTATATGGGCATAAAGCCTTAACTTACTTTCGCTCATTCTGTGTCGTGGAAGTTGTATTATTCAAAATTATCTGTCGTACCTAGAAGATGTTCATTACCTTCGTAAGGAATACAATACTTACGACTAAATCCGATACACCGAAAAGGATATTGTGATTCTTCTCTATAATGAGAAAAGAGGTCAGCTTCCCATACATCATCTTTCTCATTTCGTCCCAATACTTTATCGAATGTCTTAAACTCACACTTAGGCTTTTCAATCTCCAAAGTTTCAAGATTGGGCTTGCCATCCAAACGCTTCTCTATGGTGTTAATGTAGGTCTGAGCAATATCCTTATCTTCAAGGGAATATCTTTCAGTTGTGCATAAGAATTCTTCGTAATATACGATTTTATTCTTATCTTCACTGTTAAGGTAATGCTTACAATAAAAACTTGTATAAGTATCATCGTACCATTTGTCAAAGATAACCTCTGTGCCACCATCATTACTTATCAGTACATCACCTTTTTCCCATTGGAACTTAGACCAATCACGCATTTCCTTAGATGGGAAGATAATACATTCTCCGCCATCATACATATTACCAAATTTAATTAAGGTACATTCTCCAGATTGTGTTAAACCAAATTTTGAAGTACAGAAGTTTATTTTAAAAATTTCATCTGTTACTGCTTCAGAACTACATTTACCATGAATCATAGAATACAATTTAGTACCCCTTGGTTTATTCTTCAAGATTTCTGCTATATTAAGTTTCTGTTCCATAATCTACTTAATTTTAATAAAACATATTGTATATTATATCTTCATATTTAAGTTTATCTATTACTTTATTCAAGTAATCGATAGCCACTTTACAATCAGGTCTAAATTTTTTTATCTCAGAAACTAGTTGCTCTAAATCTGATAATCTAGTATTCATAATTAGCTATTAACACTAGTTACAATAGAGTTATAAACTGTATTCCAATTAGATCCTATCCTATCTCCTAAGTCTGGGTCTTGAATATCTTTCATTACAGCAAGATAAGCATTCTTAAACTGTTTTGATGTAATCTTTTTCCAGCCTTGAATGTAAAGTAGACAAGAATTTTCTCTGCAAATAGAGAAATTGTCTAAACATATATAATATACGTAATTACCTTGTATTGAAACAATTTTTATTAAATTATCTTGTCTTGTATCTAAGTAACATTCACCAACAGTAAACTTAGAAAGTTTATCTTGATTTTCTAATGCTGTAATTTTATTATAGAGATTATTTTTTTCTTCTTGTAATTTCTTATATTTATTTTTTAGCTCTTCTAATGTTTCCATAATCAATTTTTATAAATGGCATCAAGAATATCTCTAAAATTAGGATTATCTATTACTGCTTGAGCATCTTTTTTATTTTTAAAATAGATGTTATTAGAAATAGTCGTCCAATTATGATCTACTTTATAGATATCGCCGTTATATATAATAAAATATTTATATTCATTTTGATCACTCCAGTTTGGCTTCCAATCCCCATTATAATATTTAGCAATATTCATTAGTCTACTTAAAGTAACTAACTTAGAGGCATTGCTTTCATTGATAATTATACTCTTACAATTCTTGTCTAGCTTTAAGGTATCTTCAACATCTTCATAAGTAATAGTACTCTGCTTAAATCTAACTATACCTTTAGCTAAATCACTATTTTCTAAATCTATCTCCATTCCTTCAGGAATATCAATAGTTAATTGATTATTCTTTATTTCCATATTATTTATTTCTTTAAATATTACATTAGTTTTATCAGTTCTTTTAGTATAATCACAAGGACCTAAAAGTTCATTAACTAAGTCACAACAACCATTCTTTATAAAAGCACAACCCTTACATGAAAAACCTTTTACTACCTGATAAATTTTACCATTATAAGTAAATATTTCACCTAATTTTCTTTCCATAATTCTTTTGTATCATATGCTTAACTTTTAAAATGTTTAACTATTTTATCTAGAGCTTTATCATACTCTTCTTTAGTACATTTCTTATAATATGTCTCTTCAAAAGATCTCCAATAATAAGTTTCCTTTGTAAGACTTAGTAAATCTGTAGTATCTAATTCATACACATGTATATTGTCACCTTTAATATCATAGACTTTACAGAATAAACCAAGGTTATTAGTATAATATCCTTTTTTAATATTTTTTAATTCTAGTATATCTCTTAATTCATTAATTTTACACTCTAAAACTGTAACGTCCTTCTTTAATAGGTCTCGTTGCTTTTGCAATTCTTTAATTTTATTAAAAAATTCTTGTTCATTCATAATTAATTTTGTTAATGTGTTAAACGTAAAAAGGAGCATACTAACTAATTAGCTAATATACTCCTGTGAAACCTGGCATTTCAGTCCATCAAAGACTTTGGAGAAGTAATACGAATTGAACGTACTTCAGCTACTTAGATAATAATCATGTTTCGCCTTATCACCTGTCCTACATACTCCGGATTATGTAGGTAACTTCTCTTTTCTCTAATTAGGTACATAATTTCCTAACTAGGTACAACAACTGAAACTTCGCAGTGGGGACTTACGAATTAAACGTACTTCGAAACTTTCGTTCACAATTCCTGGGGGTTACTAGAATTACCCATTCATTGTTTCCGTTTCTTATCAATCTGCCCTATAATATTCGCGACTATATAGGTATCCCCCAAATTGGTTATTCTTCTAATAATCCTAAATATTTAATATCAGTACTAACTACTTCTCTATATGCATAGTTGATATATACAGTAGCACCTACTGGAATTTCAAATATTCCTATTTCAGCACTATACATTCTACCCTTAGCTATTTCTTCAGTTAAGTATGAATGATAACCTTCATGTATATAAAAACGATCATAATTCCAAAGTTCTCCCACACATCCCATAACAGAGCTATACCTTTCAAATTTAGGTCTTATCTTTACTGTAGGCATAATCTGAGATTTATAGTACCTAAAATTTTGATATTGACTTATAAAGATACCTAAAGTTGCTAATTTACCTACTTTATAAACTCTTAAAGGCTTCTTCAATACAATTGGAGTTGCCATATAATTTGACCAACACATACCTTAATTATTAAATTGTTTTCTGCCATTTAAGAAATAAATTAAGTAGAGGAGAATAATCTTCTTCTCTAAAAGTTCTGTTTCTAGCTAAACAGATGACTCTTTGAAATGTTAAAACATCCCTTTTTAAATGCCATAACTTATTAAACTTATCTTTAGTTAATTTATAGTGACCCTCATTCTCTATCCATTTGCGAGGTTCATCACAAGCATCAACTTGTATAGGATAAGTCAATACCATATCACCATTAAGTATATCAAATTCAATATATTCACAGTCATCTGGTATTTTAACTAACTTACCTTTACCATTATAATCATATATACGTATAATCATTATTTAAATAATTCTATAATTGGATAATAAATAATTGTATTATACTTAGCTATATTTAGTGCCCAAAGAACAGCCCAAATCATAGCAAAGACTCCTAATCCTACAGCGAAATATCCTGCTTTATATATAGTTCGAGTTTCATTTAATAGTTTTACTCTAAGTATTATATATAATACAATCATAACTATCCCTAACAATACTTTAAGTATAATCATTTGTATGTATTTGCATCTAAATCAACAGCCGCCATACCTACTCTCCGCCTACTATAGATAACTATCTTATGAGGGCGTTTCTTAGAATCATACATTATTTCTAATGTTTTATACTCATAAGCTGGTGCTTTAGAGCCACTTCTAGTAGGATAGTTATAACTATTAACTATTGTAACAGTTAATAATAATCCTATAATTAATAATACTTTTTTCATAATTTTATATATTTACCTGTATATCTAATATAATTAGATATTATTGTACCCATCTCATTTATAAAAAATACAGAGTTTTTAGGAATTACAAAGGTGGCTAAATAAAATGGATTATCTATACTAAGTACTTTTTCACTATCCCCGCATTGTACAGTTTTAGATAAAGTTCCACCAACACCTGGTGCTATTGAATCACATACAAAATTTACAGACGAATAACTATAATAACCTTCTTTAATTTCTGCAAAAGAATAACTCGATCCAACTCTTACTTCTAAAATTCGAGAAGGATGTATACTATTTTTATAATAAGTATATCCTATAAATAAAGATACACAAGATTCTTTATCAGCTTTTCTAACTACTTTATATACATTAATATCTTCTTTAGCTATTTGAGCTTTTAAATTTTCAATACAACAAGTCCAACACATAACTACTCTTCAGAATTACCTATTCTTACGTACTTACCAGTATAAATTATATTAGAAGAAACTATTTCTCCTCCACCATTCTCGTAATATTCAGAACCTTTAGGTATAATAAATGTCGCAATAGAATAAATATTATTTAATCTAATATCTTCTGCAATCTTACCTAAATAAATTGTTCTATAATATGAGCGCAAATCAGAGTAAGGCATAGCTATATCTTTATAAGAATGATACCCTTCATAAATTACATAAGAGGATTCATCTTTAAAGAATTGAATAGGATTTAGTTCAACTTTTTTATTTATTTCTTTTGGTTCATAAATAAAGTTTTGATACAAACTCTTAAAACCTTTATCAGATGCACGACCTATTTTATAAACATAAAAATCTCGTTTAGCTATTTTTACATCGCACCTACCTACCCAACACATAATTATTTGCTAAAATTACTTATTCTTAAATATTTGCCTGTATAAATAATCTCAGAAGATACTATATGTCCATACTTATTTTCAAAGTATTCAGCACCTTCGGGAACTATAAAGGTAGCTATACAACAACCTTTATATAGTGATATATTCTCTTTTAAAGCAGAATTGTAATTACCTAAACATAAACATCTTTCGTTTGGATAGGTATCCTCTAGGGCTATCCATTTATAAGAGTGATAACCTCTGTCTATTATATAACTATTTACACAAAGATTATAAGGCACTAAAGGAACTATTCTATTAGGACATTTAGGAGCATAGTTATACCCCCTAATATCACTAATAAAAATATTATTCCATACAATCTTCCCTATTTTATAGACATAGAAATCTCTTTCAGCTACCTTTTTAATAACTGTATCATTGCTCCTCCAACACATAATTATTTAACTAATTTATAGTCACCAATTTAAAATCCTGCTTCTGTAGAATCTAAAGACCAAACTTCAGGAAATACTGTGAGACCATTAAATGAATGACACTCTACTTCTATGCTGTTAGTAATTCTATCTATATTAAGAATTCTAAACCACATAGGTTTCTGACATCCTTTCCACGCTTGGGAAAAGATGTCATTTACCTGTAACACTACTTTGTCCATTCTGAATCAATATTAAGAAGTCTGAACACACCCCTAACAGTATACATAAGATGCTCATCAGGTTTCATATTTTTCCATATCTGATAAGCTAGTTCAGCATATTCTTTCTTTTCAAATCTGAAAGTGCCGAACATTCTCTTATCAGAGCTGACATAGTAACCATGCTCATCCTTACTAATAGTGTACTCAGGCTTCTTATCAAGCTTTACACGTAATGCATTATACATTACATTTTGCTCTCCTGGACTTAGTGAATCAATAATTTTATTTATATCCTTCATCTTTGTGCATAAACTTAGTTAAATCTAAATAATTGATAAGCTGGTAAGCATACCATTTACTTTCTCCTAAATCCTCATAATAGTACCACTGTTTCTTAGAATTAACATAAAACATAATAATACCATTATTTACTTTTATTTTAGTAATCAGCAATTCATCTCTACCTGCCTTAGTACGAAACATATTAAAGCAAAACTGTTCTCCGCATAAATCAGATACTAAGTGTTCTTTACCATCATCAGGTATACTATTAATATGTTTGAACAATTGAGTATAGTCACTATTAATGTTATTAATCTTTCTTTGCTGATACTCTGTTGCCCACTTAATAAATTCTTCTTTGGATATTTCCTTAGCACCTTCCAATTTCTTACTTAGCTCCTCTACATTCCAATATTTACGGCTAAGATGCCCTGCTGTACTTACTAAAGTACAATTAAATATGAAACGCTCATGGTTAAGACGCTCTCCTCCAGTGTATAATAGAGAATACCCCTTCAATTTAAAGAATCTTCTGTATCCATCAGAACTAGGTTCTGTGGACGCCTCCTTTAAAAGTTGCAAACGATCATTATTACGTTTCAACATTTCCTCTAATCTGAGCTTCTCAGATTCAAGAGTGTTTATTTCATTTGTAAAATCCATATGTTAATGTGTTATTTGATTAAACAATAAAAGAGCCTAACTAGATTAACTAATTAGACTCTCCAAAATAAAATAATATGATAAAAGAAAGAGTGGGCTCGCCCGGGATTGAACCGAGAATAAGAGATTATGAGTCTCCCGTTTTAACCGATTGAACTACAAGCCCGAAAATGTGCCTGAGGGTCGTTAATCCTCTCCTTTCTTAGTCAAGAGAACGTTGCAACTTGCCACTAAGACACACTGTTTTTGAGTTTTTGTAAGTCCTCCGACTTATTAAAGTTTTCGCATAATTTTGATAAGAATTCTACTTTCACAAGCAAAACTCTTTGAGCCTTATTCAATAATTTAAAAATTATATAAAATTTAGGATAGAAAGGAAATGCGGACAGATTCGAACTGCCGACCTTCTACTCTACGGTAGATGCTCTAACCACTAAGCTACACATTTCATTACAATTCAGTAAGAGCATTTGTTTTTATTAAACGCTTTACCTAGTTAGTTGACTATGTGCCACCACATACTGCCATATTGAATCAGACAGCCTATTCCAGGGATTAAGCATCTGGACATGCTATTATACTAGTATTGCTATATAGCCTTAATTCATAAAGGAGTGCTCTTTACATAATTTATATACAAAAGGCTTTCCTTTGTGTTTTTGATAATCACACATTATACATTTGGGGTTAGTACAATGCCTTGCCCCATAAAATCCATGACCAAATTCGTGTACTATTACAGCAACTAAATCATGTGTTCTATAATCACTAACTATAGATTTATTACTATTTAAAGGAGTTAATCCCATTATTCCATAGTTAGTTTGACCATGTATTTTGTATGATATATCCTTATGAGTTAAACCTATTACATAGGATTGCTCCTTGTTAATATTAAGGTCTTTTAACAACTCATTAGCTAAGTACCTATTCCGAGGCTTATAATAAGCTTTTTTGGGTAAGTCCTTATTAGCTAATACTTTTACATTAGTCCAATCACCTCCGTATACCTTACTTAATCCCCTTGTGATTTTAGAGGCTAGCTTTGTAGCTTCCTGTTGTGTAAAATCATCATAAGGTTGTAAATAAATATAAGCAATTGGATCTGCAGGAAAACTATCACAATCTGTAATATTTCCCTTTATAACATTATTAGAACAAGATGTAACTAATAATATTATTAATAATCTAAATAATAGTTTCATAATCTAATTAATATCCTTTATTATAATTTAAATTTAAATCATATTTATTTGCATAATGTTTTCCCTAAACTCTTTGAGGAGCATTTCCATAATGTACTTTTAATGGATGTCCTTCTTCTCCAGATTCATATATATAATTACCCTATCTAACAGGCAAAGAATATATAGAATCTCCTACTGCGTTATTGTTTATCATATAGTTAAGTGCATCTGTAGGTAAATTAACACAACCATAAGATTTATTTCTAATTCCATTTTTAAAATCAGTCTATCTACTCTTAGGCATAATATGAAATAAAACGGAAGTTTTCTACTTAGTGTTTGTATTATCTCTACTTCCCTCATTCCATCTAAATGCTGGATGTCCTTCATAACTAGAAGAAGATAAAGTAAAAATACCAGCAGGTGTTACCTAGGCTTGTTTACTTCCATTATAAAAGTTTTTATCTTTCTAGTATATTGGATCAGTTTTATAATTATTCCAAAAATTATATCCATCCTAGTCATTAGATAAACCTGTCATAACATCAAATTGTGCTAAGGCTTTGTTTCCTTGCATGTGTTTTAATTGATGATTATTTCTATCTAGTATCCAATAAGGTTCAGTAACACCACTATGTATTTTATGGTCTATAATAGCCTATTCATTCTTGTTAGTAGATAATGGATAAGGTTTTGGCTCAAACTTATTAATCCAATTAGTTAAACTAGTAAACATATCGGTATCTTTGTTAGTCTACTAATTCTTTTTTAACTAATAATCATGCCATGCCTATTTACTTTTTACACCCCAATCTCCATCTACTGCAATATTATAACCAGCTTTAACTAGTTCCTACTGCTATTGACGAACTTTGTTAGGGTCATACATAGCACCATATTTAGCTCTTAATCTAGCATCATAATTATTTTGCTGTTTTCTTCTAGTCTAGAGCTATTTAGAACCCTATGTAGCTCTCTGATTCATCTATTTTACCTTTTTTAATCCAGAATTAGTAAAATCCTTCATTTTCTATCTTTGTACTCCAATAATGTTTCCAAGATAACTATTTTCAAAATTTCCTGTCATAAATATTAATATTTAAGTTATTATTTTTAATTGATTAATCACTTATTTATTATATGTCTATGGCATAGAAATTACCAATAAATTAAAACTCATACTACTTTCGCAAGCAGTATGAGTTAATGTGTAAGTCATTTTATTGACTTATCAACTCAACTACAAGAAATTCATCAATTTTCACAAATTAATAATTAATATGTCGCTTAGACGGGATTCGAACCCGTAAGACCATTCCTGGTCAAGGGATTTTCTTACTACACTTGCTTTTATACAAGCTAACTTAAATAAAGGGATTCGAACCCTTAATCCTCAAGAGATATTTAATGACGACTTTAGAGGAGATTCCGTCAATCTGCTGCCGTATACCAATTCCGCCATATTTAAGTTATTGTAGTCTGGACTATTTTATTACCTTATCAATTAACTTCGAAGTAAGGAATTAGGTTTTACCTCTCTCAATGAGCGTCTCCTTTTTTACATAATGCATTACTATTATAACCTTATTACTAAGGATGAAGTCTAAACCATTCCTTTTAATTAACTTAGGTATCTCCTCTATAGTCTCTACACATTTATGCTGTAACACTCCAATTTACATTTAAGATAGATTAGCGTTCTATCACAATTTAGCTCGTCACCACCAAAACCTATGTCACCATAAGTGAGGCTTCTGTCGCAAGTTAATTAGATTTCTGAATACTGCTTCTATAATCATTACTCTGCTTCTTACACAGATGCTAACCTTTTTACAATTAGTAATTAACTTGTTTAATTAGGGAGATTCTACTTCTATTATTTCTAATAGAGCACTCAAATTCACCATTACTGGTGTTCCAAAAGTCCCTCGTGTATCCCAGTTTCACCACTAAGCGATAAAGCAACTAATTATCTGCTAGTTGCCAACAATATTTGGGAAAAAACCAACATGTAATTTATGGGGGTTGGTATTCTTATTTTTCAAACAAATTAAATACGTTCAACATCATAGTCATATCCAATACCAATGTTTTCTAATAACCAAGATGGATCATCCAATACATAATCATCCGGAACTTCTACTGTTACTTTTAATACTATTTTCTTCATATTATAATTGTTCTAAAATATTCTTCGCAATATATAAGGATACTTCTCTAGTAGTATGCTCAGAATCATTAAGTACTAGAAGATATTTATCTTTATCATCAGTTTTCTTAGTTAATTCAAGTAAATACTTTTTATTAATTAATAAACCTTTAGTTACTACTATATATTCTATACACAATTTCTTAATAACAGCAGTTAAAGAGCAACCAATAATAAATTTTCTGCAATCTTTAGTTACTATTAGGACATATTTATTCAGTGCCTCTAAACTAACTATATCTTCTATATTTATTTGTCGGTACTCAATGCCTTTAAATACAAGAAATGTGTCAGAATCAATTTGTATTGTTTTTATTTCCATATTACTAATTTAATTAACCCATAATAAAGTGAGTGCTCACAATATCCTCAGGATGATGAATAGTTTTAGCTAACTCATCCTTTGCCCATTTCTCAATAGCAGAATGTTTAACGCCTGGAGCAATTTCGTGATAATACATTAAATCATATACTTCACCACTCTTAAAGGTTACACGTATTTGAAAAGTAGGATCTACTTCATCTTCTATGAGTTTATCCATTTCTTCTCTAGTTACCATATAACTAAATAATGGATTAGAAAAATGTTCCTCCCAAAATTTCTTTTCCAATTTAGCTAACTCTGCTCGTGCATATTTAAGCACATTCTTACAACCTAACTTCTCAGCACTATCTATTTGTGCCAATAGTTGGGTCTTCTTAATAAAATGTTCTTCTCTTGTCATAATTTTATCTGTTAATGTGTTAATAATCTATTTAAATAATAGGCGATTTTCACTGGTTATATTTAAACTATTCCATTGTCCTCAGCTATCTAACGTTCTTTCTCTTTCTAACCCAAATGATTAATTTTAAGGTAATTACGCTATTTAATAGAGTTACTGAGAGTTGTTTAGTACCTATGTATTAATTAGTAGAGGATGGCAGAGTCGGACTGCCTATTAGGGAGTCAAAGTCCCTCGTGTGAAACCGTTACACTAATCCTCCGAATAAAATACTATTCTCACGAACCATATTTTCCAACTACAAGTTCACAATTTGTCATAAATGTTGCGGAGAAAGAAGGATTCGAACCTTCGAGCCATGTAATATGACTAACACCTTAGCAGGGTGCCGCTTTAGACCACTCAGCCATTTCTCCAATAGGGTCACGCTAGGGATTCGAACCCTGTACTGTAGTCTCACAAACTACCGTGTTACCAGTTACACTAGACGGACCATAAAAGCTTCCTATCTTCACAGACCAGAAGCATAACAACTCTTTAACGTTATAAAGTCCGCCGACTTTATATTTTAAACATTAATCGTATTAGTTTTATTAAATAATATGAAAGAGTAGCACTAGCGATGCTCGAAATCGCCTTTTAACCTTGAAAGAGTTACGTCCTAACCAGCTAGACGATAGTGCCAAGTAGATTCTCTATCTTCACAGACTAAGAACCTCAAGATTAACAAATCAAAAAAATAATAGCATTGCGCACCCTGCAGGATTCGAACCTGCGACATCAAAATTAACAGTTTTGCGTTCTAGACCAACTGAACTAAGGGTACAAATCTCTACCTATTTATCACAAACCAGTAGAGTTATAATGTTTCTTTAACTTTTGAATAATATGAGGTGCTCCCTGATAGTACTGACCTGTCTTCCCGAAATTAAAAGTTTCGTGCTTCACCTTAAAGCTTAGAGAGCTAATTTATAATCTTATTTTGCACACGGAGTAGGATTCGAACCCACGCTGTTCAACTTTCATCTCTATAGGTTTTGGAGACCTACCCTTTCGACCACTCAGGCATCCGTATATAGTGGAGACACGTGGAATCGAACCACAATCTCGGAATTTTCAGTCCCGCGCTCTGACCTTCTAAGCTATATCTCCATATGTCTAAGATTTACTTAGACACACCACATTTCTATAAGTAGAATAGTGGTAAGAACTTTGCCCAAATAGGCATAACACACTAACAAAATATGATTAATTACAAAAATTCAAATTAAAGTGATAGTGTCTTCTCACATCATGGCTGGTGATTGTAGACTTTCCAATATTGTAATAATCTACATACGTGAGGCACTAAGAGAATCATTTTTCTCCCGTTACTTCCCAAATTTGGACGAAATCTCCATAATTAGATAGCTAACTAATTACAAAAATTAGAGGATTCGAACCCCTGTTTCTATCACTATATTTAAAATAGTTATACTGATTACAGCTTACTAATTAATTAGCTATCTTAACTAGTAATTGTTTCATATTAATCCCATTAAATGGGAGTTGCGCAATATTTTGAAACTAAACTTCTCTTCTAATCGACTCTTTACAGCTGATAGATTAGGCAGATAATGTTCTATACTTCCTCTGGGAGGAGAGTCTCAATATAACTAACATAAATATCAATTTAAAAGAAAGTTTAGTGGACTTTGAGTGCTAGATATATTAAATAGTACATCCTAAATAATACTCTAGTTATCCACTAAACTTATCTTTGAAGAAACCTACAACTATTTATCACAAACCATTGTAGAATTATATTTTGTCGACCTATTTTAATTCACAATTATTACAACTTGAAAATATTTTAAATATTTTTGTTGTAACTTGTAGTTGTGCTCCCATCCAGATTCAAACTGGAAACCCACAGCTTAGAACTAGATAAAGGAGTCGAACCTCAATCTAATTAGATGATTTACAGCTCATTACACTGTATGAAGGCTGTTGCTCTATTCAGTTGAGCTATGGGAGCTGCTAATTATTAGCATTTTTCTACTAACCTTGCCAAGTGAACTAACTATATAATCAGTTATTTAGAATTGGTAGTTAATAAATGTTAATTTGTAATCAACACTTAAAAACTTACCAATTCTTTTATAGGCATAGAGTAATTATAGAGAATTAATTTTCTTCTTTAATTCTCTTATTTCAGCTTTAATACCATTTAATACTTGTTCATAGTATTGTCCTGTAACTATGATAACAGCATCTTCATCATTACAGGTAAGCCAATAAGTAAGAGTATGCGTCCATAAACCACAAATATCACCAAGAAACACATCATCCATAGACATAGTTGCTATGTTAGAAGTTCTGAACATTCCATATTGAGCTGGACATATTGCAGGATTCCATGCTAAATGCATTGCTCCTAACTGTCTGTGAATTTTAAAAGTGTCTTCAAGAGTGTGATGAGACATCAATTCACCTTTAAATTTAGTCAGCTGAAGGATTTGATGTTCTATCATATGTTTCTTATCCTTCTTCTCCTGATTTTTCCGAGCCATAACTCCAACTACAATAAATATAATTAAAGCTAGTAAGGCTATTACTGTTATTACCATAATCTAATTAATTATTACAATAGAGGTGCTTCTCTATTTTGTTTATACTTATTTCCTATTAACCAATAGTAAAGATACTTATAGTTATTAACTAACTCAATGATTGGATAGTTTCTAATATAAATATATTTATAATGGTCTATTACTAACTCACACAAAGCCTTAGCTGGGTTAGTTTTGTATCTCTTCTTCCACTCCTTAGTACAGCATAAATAGTTAGTAGTCCAAGTATTGGTTTTTCTAACACTTATTCTATTTTTAGGAATTACTGGAAGGACACTATCCTTAACCCAGAAATCTAAAGCTTCAATTAGTAATTCGAAATTATCTTTATCGATAATCATTCTTACTTAGTCATTTCGGAACCTACAATAGCTACAAATATTAATCCAAATACTATAGCCCAAACAATTCTAAGAAACTCCATTATTCTTTACTCCTTAGTATTAAAATAATAATAATAGGAATTGCTCCACAAATTATATTTAATAGTGTCATAACTATTTGCCATTAGTTAATTTGTAGATATAGTCCCAGATTTCCTGAGGAATATTATTGCCTGTCTCATGCACATAGTCTTTCATATGACACATATTGCCATCTTCAGCAGTCTTAATTACTGCTTCAGTAAAAAGCTTAATGTCCTTGAGATTTGGAGTGACAAGAGTGATATTGGTAGAATCTGAAGCACCCATGCCAGCAAGCAGACCCTCAAAAGCAGTTAGTTTTCCATCCTTGACCTGATCACCAACAGCTCTACTAGTAATACGAGCAGCTATCATAAGGACTTCTTTCTTATCCTCAGTCTTAGTAGCACTGACACTTTCCATGATGTCATTGTTAACTACCAACACATTGCCAAACAAACCAAAATCGTTTACTTTCTTTGTAAAATCCATAATCTTATCTGTTTAATTAATTATCTAAAAGTACATAAGTCTTGTCTTATGATTAACCAATTTACTTTCCAAGATGTCAACTATTTATTATACTCTATAGTACTAGAGTGCTATTTTATCTTTATTCGTATTTTTATACTATTTACAATTAAGAGAACGTCCATCTACTACACAAGTTCCTTTTAAATCGGAAATTACATAGTTAGTTACACAATTCTCATTGTACTGAATAGAAACTACAATGTTTGGTTCAATAGTCATTGTATCCGGTTTAATATCTACACCCATTAACATAGTCTCTACTTGAGATGCAATCTTTTCTGCTTCTGCTGTTGTCATAGTTGTTCCATAATTAGTAAGTTCCATAACTTTCTAATTAAATAGTAAAGACCTAACTAAACAATAACTATATAAATAATTAAAGTCTAATTAGGTCTCTTGATTATGGAACTTAACAGAAAAAATTACTTCTTTTTCTCCTCAATGAGGAGTTGCATAGCGTGACGAGACTTTTCCATCACAAACTCGAGAAGTGTACGGAATGTGTATGGTTTACGATGCCACTTCTTAGGAACATAAGCAAGTGCCATCTCTGCCTGCCACCACATGTTGGCAGTAAACTCGTCAAACTTCTCCTCTTCAGCTAACTTAATAGCTTCCTGCATAGCCTTGTAACTATTGTAGTCAAAGGTATCATCACAATCGCTCTTGGTCTTATAATCCCAAGAGTCTACCTTACGCTTGCCCCGCTCTTTAGCATTGACAAGCTCATGTTCACACTTGTCAATATATTCCTTAAGCGCATAGATAATGTCATCTTTGAATAAGTGCAATAATTCTACATCATCAAACTCATGTGGCTTGTAATCACCATTTGAGTTCAAGATGATTTCAGTACGTTGTACACCATTAGCTACCTCTGTTTCGGTAGTCACTTTGACACCCTCAAATGTCCAAGAAAAAATTCCATTTTTCATTTTGTTGTAATCTAAAAATTGTGAATCTATAAACAGACATAATGTCTGTCTCATTATAATTGTGAATTGATACCTAAATACAATCTAACTACGCTTAATTAGACTAACTTTATTGAATGTCTTTATACTTACGGCAAAATCCTTACGTTAGTTTTAAAACTAGTAGGTTCACGACTTTTCTTAAATTGTTTCATTTTATTACTATTTATATTGTTAATAACTAGGAATTAGCCCATTTAATAAGCCAATTCCAACCTGTATATTCCTTAAACAATTCTTCGTTCATAAAGGTAGAACAAAGAATACAAAGAGCAAATGCCCCGAAACCCATAAAGAGTGTCACAAAGAGTGACATATGGGCAATGTAATCTATACCACTCACATAAGTGATGATATAGAATACTGTAAAGTAAAAATAAAATCTTTTCATTTGTTAATGTGTTTAATTATTTTGTTACCAGCTGTCAGATCGATACATTATTAGCTAATTTAAATAGAGCAATATCTACTTTAACAATAGACATCTTTCTAATTGAGAACTTCTCATTAATTACGAGAGACATCAACTTAAATATCTCTGGAGTATATTCTAATCCAGATTCTTTAATAAGCTGATTTACTGCATAATTATGAGATTTTCTATTAGCTACTGCTATATTACGATATTTAGCAGCATTGAATTTCCAGTTCTTATGTTCTTTTTCTTTTATCTTATTCTGATATAACTGGAATACCTGAATAAGTGTTGAACTACCTGTAATCATTTTCTGTTAAGTGTGTAATTGGGATAGAGCTGATAACCCACTACCTTAATTAGTATTTTATTGCATAATACTACTAGTTGCCACATTGGGTGATACTGCAACCATATTTATTTTACAACTCTATCCCTTATTGTTATTTAAATTGTTATTAAAGGGAGCAGTTTAAACTCATGCTCAGGAGCTCGTCTTAAAACTATGTGCGAATATTGTTACTTAACTAAAACATTATAATTATAAAATACTGAATCCATTTCGTCCAACTGATTAGCCTGTATAGATATAACTTTTTTCAGCTGTTTGTTGGCTGTGTGACAATTAACTAAATTAATTGACAATACAACTACTGCACTTACTAATACTAACATAATAAGTGCTGTTACTTTATTTATCTTATTCATAATTTTGTTGTTAATGTGTTAAAATATTATACTTATGTTATTTATTCATAGATAGCTAATAACGTACAACTGTTACTAGCTATTTCGTCCAGTCTCATCAGTATGAATTTTATAGTCTCCTGGCTGACTTATAAATTACCTGTCTTTCCAGGTTGTCAGTTGTCTCTCCAACAGTCTAATACACAAGACGCGCTGCTTGTGCTCAGCTATGTAAGACGTACCGCTCACACTCGGCTAATTAAACAATTTCTCTTACTCCTTGTTTAAGGGAAGCCTCTCTTTTAGCACCGAGGTTATCGCTTTAAAAATGTAGAGTCCTTCAACACTTACTATCCCCTCTACTAACTGTCTTTACGCTTTCTTACTTCTAAAGTCTTTTTAATACTTTAGTTCTACCAGTAATACTTTCAATGTGTTACGACGCGCTAAATACCTCCTGCACAAACCTATAAAGGATAAACACCCGTTCTACTATTTAGCTATATACTAGGATGATTTTTCAACTTAATTTAAAACATATTAGATAGGAACAGGTTTTACACAATACCCTGTATTACTTTCCGACTGTAGTACGGCAACCTATAGCTAGATATATCCTAGCCAGATTTTTTAGATTAAACACAGCAGTTTATACACTTACTCAGGTGTTTTTAATTTATCGATGAATATCAATATCCATATCAGATCCAGGAACTCTTAAACTTATTACATAGTTAATGTAATTAGTCGCTACTATGATAGCTACTTTATTTGGAGTATCCACGATATCTAAGTATCCTGGATATGGATAATTTTCTCTAGAATAATTAGCAATATTGTTGATAACATTTGCTAAATGTTTCTTAATATTCTCTTTTGGGAGTCTATTGGATATTTGTGTAATAACACAGTTCATCCATAGATCATTTGTTAGAAGAGCTTTCTTTGCTTCTTCAAATATGTCTACTGTGTTAATTACAGTAGTAATAAAGTTTTTTAAATTCTTTTCCATATTGTTAATGTGTTATTTTTACTTATTTTAGTTCATGGACACAGAGTCATTACTAATACTATCCAGTGATTAATAATTTTCCTCTGTGTTTCGTCTAGGTCTCGTCAACATGAATGTTATACTCTCCCTAGCTGAGTTTTATTTTTGCATAAGCCATTATTAGTTAACCTATACACTAAAAGGTTTTTAATTCTGATTTAATTATGACTATAGTTTATATTTTAGTGAAACATTAAAGTGCGAGTTACTTATGCACCCAATGTTTGAAAATTGACTTGTAATGTGAAAGTAGTAAAAACCACTCTCCCACAACAGCGCCACCTTGCAGCCGTCTCGATTGTGTTATCCGCTTATGTTTTGCATAAATAACACTGTCTGACTGAATATCGGCGTTCTCCGTTTCTAAGTACTTCTAATAGTTCTAATTGCCACCAACAATCACAAGCTGGATACTTGGTGATGTCTTCTCGAACTTTATAATACTTATACTCAGAGACTAATAACCTTGAAGCCTTTTTATGAGCTTTTACAGTTATTAGTTTCCGAGATAGAGGATTAAGATGGCGACCTTTGTAGATTACCATCTTAGCTTACTTATGCTACCAGGTCATACTTGAACAAAGCCTTATCAATGAGCTTTGATGTGTCTTGTACACCATCCTTGAAACCAGTAGTCTTGTACATAACCTTTGAACTTACCTTGACTCTTTTGCCAGCCAAAAGTTCAACACCCTTCTGAGTATCACTCTTAATGATGTTACCGTTAGCATCGAGATCAGACTGACCCCTTACCTTCAAGAACTCAGTAACAGCTGTACCTTCTGGATAGAGTACATCTGATGTACGATATGGTTTACCTGCACTATCCTCAGCCCATACAAACAATGGATTCTGGAAAGTTGTCGGGAACCAATTAATTGAACGCTTAGTTCCATCAGGTGCTTCCACTTCGATGACCATGAACTCATAGTCATTACCGTTGAATGTTCTGCTACCGATGCGGTCTTTCATCTCCTCCAAAGTTGGGAAGATCAAGATATCGCCCTCATTGAGAGCAGCACCGCCGTCAAATACAGGTTTCATACCTGATGTGAACACTGTTAAACCCATCTTAATTGCACCATCTGCCTTATTGGCATTGATTCTTTCAATAACTGTCATTTTTAATTCTCCTATTGTTTAATTATGTAGTCTCTTACTATACATTAAGTATGCAAGATTTGCTACCACAACACTTATACTTGTTGCTAAGTTACAATAGGTGCTTATACACGGCTATTTTCTACCTATTTATGGCTATTTTTATGAGAGGAGAAAATAGAGGGAAGAGTTGGGGGAGAAGTTAGAGAAGATTTTAAGAAGAAAAGCTAATTAAAAAATAAGGGCTAACCCAAGGAAGTTATTTCCCTAGGTTAGCCTTTCTTATTTTAGTAATCTCGGAAGAGTTTCATTAACAAAATCAATATAGAAACTTTTTACCTTTTGAAAATTCTCTTCACTCATCTCATTAACTGTGCACCAGTAGTTATTAGCTCGGCTTTCAGTTATGCAGTTGCTAGTCTCATCATAGATGATTTCTAACAATTTTAAAATGTTTTCCTTTTTCATAATTCTTTGTATTTAAAGGAGAGCAAGCTAATGCTCTCCCGATTTATTATATAAAGCCTCTACAAATGTATCTATGTATTCGTAGAGATAGTCCTCTTTCTCTTCTTCTGTCATATTTATATAAGAAAGTAACTCCAACACCAATTTAATGATGTTAGGGTTATTTTTTCAGTTAGTATATCTCTTTGAACTCTGAATATCGGTGGTGCCATCCCTCCATATATGGATAGATAGTCTTTACTCTATTTTTGAACTCTTCAAGGGACTCACCATTGCGGGAAAGCATAGCGTGACTGTTGTTATTATATTTCCAAAGATAAACAATGTAAGTAATCATATTGAACACAATTCCACCACACTAGAGCTGAATTGAGAACGGCTTTAAAATGTTATTTTATTAATCAACTAAGTCTGTATCTGGTAGGACTTGTAAGCCAAGTATGCCAAGAGCTTCAGTACCTTCTTGTTCATATCGGTTATTAGCATCCATTCCTCCAAGATAACCACGAGTATAAGCTAGAATAGCAGCTGTACTAGTCTTGAACTTTGCAGCCTTTAATCTCTTAAAGTACTTCCAACCTAGCATAATGGCATAGCTAGACTGAAAATTGAGGGTATGCTGAGAGCGTCCTATTTCACGAATAAACTCGGAAGCGTCTTCTCCGTCCACATAATAGTACCACTTGTACCAAGCATCATAGATGTCTTTAGGAAGTTCGTACTTTGGTTCCCAGCCCTCGATGTCCTTTTTGACCTCGGTAATCAACTTAAACTTCCAATAGTCTTGAAGATTATCCTCATTCTTTTCCCAAGCGTACTTGGTGACTTGTTGAGAAGTCAACATCTTATCCTCAGCACAAAGTGCTAACTCAATGAAATCCTCGGAATAATTAGAAACTGTAAAATGTAATGTAATCATGATTTTAATGTTAAAGAGTTAAAAATTTAATGAAAGAAAGAGGGAAATCCAAGTGGAAATCCCTCTTTGATAGAACTACTTCTTAATGATGCCAAGCAGAGACTTTGTGTAAAGTCTTTCCTCGTATTTGCACATATAGTCCAGTTTGGTGAACTTATAGTCTGCAACATTGTTGAAGTGGTTAGCTACTCCCTCCATCCAGTCTTTCACTGTAGTATCAGCTGAGGCTGTGGAACGTGAGAATGTGTGTAGTTCGTCATTAGGTGTGACGAACGCAACAAATTCACCCTTCGCATCGAAGGTAGCAATATCATCAGTGAGTAAGTCCCACTGCAACATTGCAAACTCCAAGTGTTCCTTACCATTGAAGTAAGGAACGAGACCACAATAGCAGTTTTCAGAGAAAGACTTGTCACGCTTCATATAGCGCAAATCATTATGGAAGACCAATTTGAAGTCATCAGGCATCTTGTCAGGATAAGCGGTGACAACGTTAGTAATTGCCATCGCATTGCGTAAGCTCATATTGCTTGAACCATTTGCAACCTGAACATTAGAGTCATTGTTTACGATTACTGTAGCCATATTAAATCGGAATTAGGCGCAACATTACGCCGACCACTCTTTCGGAGTAGACGAGACTATCTCATTTTCTTGGAAATGGGCAAAATCATTCAGTAGTTTAAGGTCAGACTGAATGCGTGACCGACGATGAGGTGCTCGGACAGCTGCCCCAGACGAGCTTGACGTGCTCGGATTCGATATAATTATTTATATCTATGTTTTAATAGTTGCTAATAACTGGCTATTTTAATATTTATTTTCCCTACTCGATGCCCAGGGGGGCTAAAACGAGTAGTGAGCCCATGCTACGATCACTATGTGAATTTTTCATAAGTAATACTTATCCTCATCTTTGCTTTAGTATAAAATACTGATATTATGTTAGAATTAGCATTTTTGATAATTTTAACTTTGACCCTCCGATATTTTTGAGTATCTATCGTATAGATAAGTGATAACACTAAATTGAACAAATATGAAAAGAAATTTAAATGTATTATTAGCAGTTATAAATGCATACGAAGAAAACGGAGAATTTTCTCATTTTAGTGGGGCAGAATTAAATCATAAATTTGGATTTGCTACTAAAAATATTCCGCAGATGTTAAAAGATTTAGTAGATCTAAAATATATAGAAAATCACACAATAAATGGATTTTATAATAGATATAAAATATTAAAACATATAGATTGTCCAGAATTTATATTAGATAATAGACTTTCTAATTCTCAAAAAGACTTCTTATTAAGATGTATAGAACAAAATATAACAGAAGATCTTTCTAAGAAAGAAATGGCTAGAAGAGTAAATGGAAATGAAAATGGATGGAATTTTTCACGTTCAGTAGATGGAATCCTGGAGATATTAGGAGAAGATAGTTTATTTGATATAATCAGTGAATTTAATATAGTAAAAGAATTAAAACCAGAAAATGCAATCAAAACAGAATTTGGATATAAAACAAATAAAAATATTAAGAGATTAGACTCTAGTGAAAAAACTCAAGATAATATAATAGCTCAATTTCTATTAAAGAAATCTTCTCAGTGTAGGAGAAGAAGAAATAAAGTATTGGAGTATAACTTAACATTAGAATATATAAAAGAACTTTTGTTAAAACAAGAGTATAAAGACTATTATACTGGGCAAGTGCCAGAAAACTATGAAGACTATTCCATAGATAGAATAGATAGCAATTTAGGATATATAGAAGGAAATATTGTAATTACAACTAATAGAGTAAACACTATGAAAAATGATATGTCTACAGAAGAATTTAAAAAACTAATTTCTGACATATATAAAAATATTTCTAATTTCTAAAGTCAGGATTTATAACAACCCAGGGGCTGTTTATATAAAGTACCCGTACCAGTTTTACTGTCGTTCAAATGCATTTATCAATTAGTAATTAAGGGATTAAAACAATGATTTTTGACAATAATTTGGGTATAAAGCTCTTATTGTTACATTTTAAATTATTTTAACTTTTATATTTTCAACAATTAATCTATTGTAGAATGTGATTAAAAAAGAACTAAATTAAAACAATTTTAAAATATTAATTAATATGGTTGAAAACTTGTTAGAAGGAATAATGACAAATGAAGAATTTCAAGAGCTTATGAAAGCTTCTGAAAATAACAAAGATTATAAATTTAATAAAAATGGTTTAGATATTTCAATGAATAGTTCAGATAATGGTTTTGAACTCAGTGTTAAATACACTAATCCAGTACAATCTGAAGTAGAGAAGTTTACAGATTTCTTAAATAGTTTGGATGATGAATTGTTTGTAGACATTTGTGAACAGATTGGTAATGATGGTTTACAAAAGATTCAGAATTGTTTAGACTCAGAAAATATTGAATCTGTCCGATCTGCAGTTTCTTATTTTAAAGCACATGCACGAAAATTCATTGCAGATAAAACTAACTATTTGAATGAGCAATTAGTCAAATTTAACTAATAACTTAAATACACATTTGGCTAGTTTTGATAACTAGCTAATATTCTCTTATGGTGTAATGGTCAGCACAGAAGACTCTAAATCTTTTAGTCAGGGTTCGAATCCTTGTGAGAGAAGAATAGCAATAGTAGAAACCTCCACGTGGTGCTATTCGGGTAATGCTAATTCTACTTTAAAAAATGATTTAATTATAAAAGATATGTATTATGATTATTGCAATTTATAGACTAAATGACAAGCTTTTAAAAACAACTAATTTAGAAAAGAAACTTAAAAAGTTGAAAAAGTCTAAATTAGATAGTAAAATACAAATTCTTTTCCAAGAGGATTATGAGGGGGATTTAAAAGAGGCTGAGAATTATTTAGATTACATAATTAAAAAGAACTATGTAATAGATGACAATGTAGATGATACTAGTAATGTGGTTTTACATCATTATGTCAATAGACAAACTGGTTATACACACACTAGTATATATGATAATGAAATTTTAGAAGGATATGAACAAATCGACTGATGTTTTTAACAGACTAATTAAACCTAAAAATAATATAATGGCTAACTATCTAAGTCGTAAAGCTACAATGTTAGCTGGTAATTGTGCAACTTTAAATCAAAATACTTTAGTTACACAATTTAAAGATAATCAATGGTACTTAGATTATTTAGATGAATTAAATACATATAGTACTCAGTATTAAATTGTAACTAATTAAATAATAAATGATTGATTATAAAGCAACTATTAAAAATATACACTCAGCATTGTCTGATTTAAATATAGATGAATTATTAATTATACTTGATTGTATTAAAGAGATTCCTAATTATAATAACTCAGTACATATTAATAGTGGAGGTTACACATATCCTAGTATGGATAATGTTTTGTTAAATTCAAAATTGAAATCTCCTTCTGTTTCAGATACATTATATTCTCTGCAATTAGATACAGACCATACTACATGTAATTCAGTAAATTGTACTAATGTAGCTAAAAAACGTAAAGACAATGAAACCAATTCTTCAATTTGAATTATAAAATATTTAAGGCGACCTAGCAATTAAGCTAAGCCGCCTTTTATTGTATCTATTAATTACTATAATAGTTATTTTCTCCATATACTAGTTATACTATCTATACCTAGTAATCCCATACAACAATATAAAACTGTATCTATCATATCAGGAGCTTGTTTAGTTACAATACTACAATATATAAGTACTATTAAACTAACTACCCATCCTAATATGCCACACACTCTTTTACTACTTATTCCAGTATGTGCTGTTATTAATTTAATTAAAAACTATTTCATAATTCTATATTGTCATTTAATTGGGTGCATTTAATTAAATATTTATCCCATAACTATTTATCTCTCTCATTTACAAAATTTAGAAATTCTTGTAATTCATTCAATTGTATATTTATATCTCTCATACCTAGTTACTATTCTAATTATATATTTGAGCAATTGGATTTAAACCCTATTGCTTATTCCACTAATTAATAATCTATTTATCCCTATTTCTCCCTCTATTCATTTCTACATTATAGAAGGCTGGTCTTGTATTATAGTTCTTCTATTTTAATCCCTATTTAAACTGTCCAAAGTTCTAAACATTCTATAAGTTTTTATATCTACCATTAGTTAGACTATCAGTTACATTTTTAGTCCATCCACCTAAGTTAGATGCCCTTCTTCCAAATGAATAATATTTTCCAGGTCTGCCATCTTCTATCATAGATAAATGTGAAGTGTCAAAAGCAGCCTACTATGGAATACCCTAATTAACTAAGGAGATATATCTTTGTAATACTTGAGGCTATGAGTCACTAATCTAAAAAGGTCCGCCCTACTAATAAGTGAGAGGATGATTCTTCTTTAAATCTTTTGTTTTAAACCATCCATTATCTAATATTGATCTATGACCATTTGGCTTATGTACTTCACCACCATCTTCATGTTTCCATTTCTTTGCATTCTAAGCAAATATGGCTCTTTTTCTAGTTAGAGGATTTTTACTATGTGTTAATTCTTCAGTAGTTTTACCTGTTCTCTTTTTAGTCTCAGTAAATTTTCCTCTATTTTCTTTTTTAATGTGTATTCCTGAACCTTTAGCTAGATAAGGGATACCAAATATTTCTAAATCTTCCATTTTAATTAAATTTAATAGTTTATATTACTAATTAATTTGTTATACACCTAATTATATATTATTATTGAAAAGTTAAAAATTAGTTTAGATAAATATAAAATAAATGTAAAATGTTAATGTTATATGGAAAATTTAAGTATTGATAAACAAAACGGAACAGTAGCCTTTAATGAAGAAGTACATCGTTATTGGGATGTTAATGACCCTTCTATCAAGTTTACTTCTGTAACTACTATGATTGAGCAATTTGGTCAGCCATTTGATAAGGAATTTTGGTCAGCATATAAAGCTTTAGAGAAATTATTACCTGCTGATGAATTTAAGATTGAGAAGAAGTCTCTTTTAAATACTAAGAAATTTGATCCTGTTCTGTTAGAGTTACATAATATTACAGAACTAGATTTTAATAAAGCACAGCAAGAAATATTAGACTCTTGGGATGAGGAGAATAGAAGGTCTTGTGAAAGAGGTACTAAAATACATGCAGGATTAGAGAATTCCTTTTACACCCAGAAAAAGAATATTACTCTAGATAAATATCAAATAGGAGGTAAATTTGAATGTCAAAAAGATAGAACTTCTTTAGATTTGGAAAACGCAGTATATCCTGAGTATTTAATTCATTGGGATTCTCCATCTGGTAAATTACATATTGCAGGTCAGATTGATTTATTAGTTAAAAAAGGCAATTCCATCGTAATTGGAGACTGGAAAACAAATAAGAAGATTGATACCAAGAGCTATTTTGATTCTAAAGTAAGAAGTTCTGTTAAGATGAAGTTTCCTCTAAATAATTTAGATGATTGTAATTATTATCATTATTGTCTTCAGCTTAGTACTTATGCTTATATAATTGAATCATATAATCCTGATTTTAGTATAGAAGATTTAGTATTAGTACATTTTGATCACAATGACAATATGACTGTTTATCATCTACCTTATCTTAGAAAAGAAGTAGAACGTATGTTATCTTATTATGAAAAGGAACATCTTCTACAAGAACGTAGATTAAAGAATAAACGAATTGAATATTAATATGATACTATGTATAGCATTATTACTAATAGCTTATTTAATTTATAGCACTATAATGGAATTAACTAAGAATTAATATACAAATTAATATATGGAAGAATATATAACTAAACGTACTAAAATATGTAGAGCTTGTCCTATTTGTGACCAAGAAAATGAGATTTGTAATGCACATTTGTATTTAAATCCTGAAAATAATGATGTAAGTACAACACCTAAGAAGGGATATTTAAAGGGATGCGGATGTTGGCTGCACGCTAAGATTAAAAACTTAAATAGTAAATGTCCTTGTGGAAAATGGTAATGTGTAAGGTAGAAGGATGTATAAGTAATACAATACGTGCTAATGGATATTGTTCTAGGCATTATTATCAGATAAATAAATATGGTAAAATTTTAGATAGAATTAATCGAGATACTAATGTAATCCACATAAAAGATACTTATGCAATAATTGATTTGTACGATAGAATAGGAAATAAGATAGGTGAAACTTTAATAGATTTAGAAGATATACCAAAGGTTAAGAGTATTGGATGGCATCTAACTCCAAATAAGCGTAATACACGATATTGTATCAGCAATAAGGGAGTATTATTACACCGTTTATTAATGGATGACCCGGAGGGTATGGTTATAGACCATATTAATCATAATGGACTTGACAATAGGAAATGTAATTTACGTATATGTACTAATCAAGAAAATATTTGTAATTGTGAAATACCTAAAAATAACAAATCAGGATGTAAAGGGGTATATTGGGCTAAAGACAAGCAAAAGTGGACTGTACAAGTTACAATAAACAATAAAACTAAATATATAGGAAGATATGAAAATCTAGAAGATGCTATTAAGGCTCGACAAGAAGCTTCTAAGAAATATTATGGAGACTTTGCTAATGATTAAAGGAATGAAATTAAACATATTAATTAAATGGTTACATGGTATTTTAACTAAGCCATTAACTATATTAAAAAGCATATATTATAATATTAAGAATAAACATCAAGATTTAGCTATTACAAGATTAGGTATATGTCATAGATGCGACCATAAATTAAATACTAACTTCGGTGATTTATGTGATTTATGTGGATGTGTATTAGATAATAAAACTAGAGTTAAAGATGAATTTTGTGAACAAGGTAAATGGTAATTATTGCCGTAAATTAAATGTAAATGACTATGGATTTTAGAAGTGAATTAAATGGAAAAGAGAAAGTAGCTCAATCACTTATCGGTATGGAAAGCACAGGAACTCCTATTGTAGTTAATGGACAAAGAGCAGACGTTATTTTAGCTAATGAAAAGAAGTCTAAATTTAATACTAAAGTAGATGAATATGTAGATAAATTTGAAAAACACAATAAAGCACTTGAGGACTATGCTAAGGAAATCTCAAAGGACATCAATGGTTTAGAGATATTACCAATGGGTTCTTATGCATTGATTAAACCTTTTGATGAGAATCCTTTCCAAAAAATAACAGTAGAGAGTGGAATTATTACAGACCTAGGTGGATTTACTCCTCAATATAAGAGTGAAGAGGATGGTCAAATTCACGAATTGGAACAGTTTATTCGTGTCGGTACTGTAATTGAGACTGGGTTTAAATGTGAGTTCTTGAAAGAAGGTGATGTAGTATTCTTTACTAAAGCTAGTGAAGCTACTGTTCCATTCTTCAAGCAAGGATTTGTAGTAGTTAATGAATCGCGAATTATGGCAATAGTTAATGAGAAATTAACAGAAAGAAAGAATCAAATTAAGAATAATGGAAACAAGTAATAAAGTTTACATGCAGCCGGGAGATGTAGTTTAGTTACGTTAGCGTGACAAAATGCATTGTCCGGCTATGCTTGTTATTAGAAAAGAGCAAGCAATATTTAAAGATGAAATGAAAGGATTAAGATGTAGATGGTTTACTGATTCAGGTTTAATGTAGGAAGCAGTATTCAACACTAAGGATTTAATACTTGTATAATTATGGCATGGAAAACAGTTAATGCAGCATAGTCAATGGATGCTCGAAGTCAAAATGCTTTTAGAAGATTTTCTAACATACTTATGTCCCATAGAAATGCTAATGGCAATATTTAGTATAATCCTCAGGATAAATCTTACCGATTAGTAAATGATAATGGAATATTTTATTCTAATGGCAGATTCTTTTCTAGATCTGGAGCAAGGGGTAATTATGATATAAATACAGGAAATTTTTTAAAGAAAAAAGTAAATAAACCAGCTGCTCCTGTAAAATAGCAGTCTTCTGCTGGATCCAAAGATATAGTATCTTAGGTGACTAATCCTAACTATTTATATGGTTATAAAGAGTAGGTAAATAAATAGAATAAAATTCCTACAAACTCTCCTGCTACTAACAAGCCAAGAACTGCATTAGCTCCAAAAGCTCCTGCATCTAATTCATGGATTAATAAGGGTAGAGGAATATGGAATTATAATGGAGTATCTCAAGCAGATGTTGCAAATGCTTATAAGACAGGAGACTTTAGTAAAGTAGGAAGTTATTTATCACAACATAAAGATTTAGCTAGTTACTTAAATAATGTTTACAGTAAGAGAGGAGGTAACTAGTTTAATTAGTCTGCACAAACTCCTGCAGTTAATACTATGACCTTATAGACATTAAACAATGTAGTACCAAAATCTCCAGTAAAGGAAGTTACTCCAACTGTAGAGTTACCTACTGCACCAACTCCTACTTATAATAGAAGTTAGACTAGAGATTATATGCGTTCTATAGGTATGAATCCTTATGATTATTCAGGAAGTGAACGAAAAGCTTTAAGAACATATTTAAATAATCCTGGGTCTATGGACTCTAAGTACCAGCCATTTATTAATTAGGTATAGAATTAGCGTACTTAGAAAATGGTAAATAGCATTGGAACTAATTAGTTATTAAAACCAGAAACTGATACAAATAAACTGAATAATTAGTTAGTTAATTTAAAATTTGAAAAGGGAGGACAAATGTATAAATACGCAGCAGGAGCACAAATGGTACAACCACAATAGACTAATAGTCAAGATCCAATAGATTAGATAGCTTAGATAGCCGCGGAATCTCTATAGGGTGATGAAAATTCAAAACAATAGTTAATTTAGGTTTTAAGTAATAAAGAGATTGCACCTAAGTTATTACAAATAGTTGATGCCGGAGTTAAGAACTAGGACAAGAGAGCTGTGATTATAGCTTAGGCAATAAAGGCTTTATAGTAGGGAAGTACTCGTAAAGCAAGGCTTGGTGCTAAGTTAGATTATATTAAATAGTCTATTGGGGAATGCCCTGAAGGTCAGGAAGTAGTATATTTTAAAAAGGGCGGAGAAATCTGTAAGATATGTGCAGGTAAAAAGATGCAAGATGGAGGAAAATCTGACCCTATTAAAAACTTTAAGAAAAAGAAGGATGTTGCAAAACAAACTTATTAGAGAAATCCTTATACTAGGGGTAAATCAGCTAAAGAAATTGCCGAAATGCAAAGAAGAAATCGACAAGAAGCTAGTGAGGGTAAAGGTGAGAATGATGCTAATGTTGCTCCATGGAACTATAAAAAGAAAAAGATGAAATAAAATACTAATGTTTAATGTTAATGATTTATGAATGTATTTAATTATGATAGTGACCATCTTGTTCTAGAATTAAATGAGCCTGAGATTCTTTTAATCAGAGAATTTAAGGCTCTTCTAGATAGAGATAAAACAAAAACTAAGACTAGAGTAAATAAAGAACTTACTTACATTTATTTGGCTTTAGATTGGAAGTCTCCTTATTCTAATTATTTAGAATAGGAAAGACATGAAGAAGCCCTAGCTGATAGTGGTTTGACAGAAGCCTAGTTTAACGACCCTATATTTAGAGAAGCTTGTCGAAAATATAGGAAATTACAAGAATCAAATAAATCTGTGAAATTATTAGAAGCAGCTCGAAGGGCAGCAGATTAGTTTATAGATTATTTTGAAACTATTGTAGATTTAAATGAACGAGATATTAATGGTAAACCTATTTTCTCTGCAGAAAAAGTAATGAAGGAGATGGCTTAGTTAAGTAATGTCCATGAGCAATTAATTACTTTAGAGAAAGAAGTTAAAGAGTCCGTATCACAAGAGTCTACAACTAGAGGTGGAGTTAATACTGGATATGACCCAGGTGATTTTTAATTGATATGCCTAGAAAGAAGAAAGTATTACCTGATGAAATCTAGTTAATTGTAGATGAAGTAAAAAAGAAATAGTAGGAAGAAGATACTAAAGAGGCTAAGAAATTAGTTGATGAATATAGAATTGAACGTTCTAATGATAAGACATATTGGGATATTACTAAGGATATGAAAATAGAATGCTTCGATCCTACTTTATCTTATGAATTAACTGGTTATAGACCCATAGATGAAACTCATGGTTTAGATTTTGATCCTTCATGGTTTACTGAAGTTAGAGAAACATTTCTAAGAACTGGGAGATATTGTTCTTATTTACCTAGAAGTAAAAGATGGGATGCATTTTGGAAAGAACAATATACTAGATGTAAATACGGTATGACCTCACATGGATATACTATTACTGGAGATAACTATTTCTTCTTAAATTTTTATTAGTTACCAGTAGTAGATATGGATAAAGCATCAGGTGAAGGTACTAATGAAAGTTTTCCAGTATTCTTTGCTTCTCAATATATGTTCTTTCATTATTTACAGATGTGTAGAGTATTACATAAAAATGCTGCCTTAATGAAAGCGCGTTCAATTGGCTTTAGTGAGATAAATGCTTCTCTTGCAGCTAGACTATACACTACTATAAAAAGAAGTAGAACTATGATTACTTGTTTTAAAGATACTTATTTAAATGGTACCTTTAGTAAGTTAGACCATGCTCTCACATTCATTAATACAAATGCTGATGGATTTTTTAAACCTAGATTAACAGATAAAGCCCTAGAAAAGAAATCAGGATATTAGGTTAAAATAGATGGTTAGTTCACAGACTTTGGATGGCGTTCTGTTGTAATAGGAATTAATGGAAGCAAGCCTTCTAATATTCGTGGTGATCGTGTTGATCTTCTTATTTATGATGAGGCTGGTTCGTGGCCTGATTTAACTACTGCCGTAGTGCAAGGACAAGAATTATGTGAAGTACAAGGTGTTCCTAGAGGTATTATGTTATTTGGTGGTACTGGAGGTGACTTTGGTCCCCCTCTTGAAGGATTAAAAAAGATTTATTATAATCCTAAGGCTTTTAAAATTCTACCATTTAGGCATAAGTGGACACAAGATGGAACCACTATAGAGAGCGGATTCTTTCTTCCTTATTTTCTGCAGTCTTTGAATCCTGAATATATGGATTCTAGAGGAGTTTGTAATTAGACAGAGTATAAGAAATTATTACAAGAAGAAAGAAATAATCTGTTAGCTGTTCCTGAAGAGTATCTTAAAAAGTGTGCTGAGCGCTGCTGGAATGCAGAAGAAGCATTTACTCTCGAAGGTTAGAACAAGTTTAATAAAATGAAGATAGCAGATTAGTTAGCTAAAATACGTCTTCATAAAATTGGACCTAGACCACAAGTAGGAACTATTGATTATACTTATAAATCTAATAAACACTCTTTAGAAAATATAGATGGATTTAGATGGCTTCTTAATTCTGGTAAAGTTTAGATATTGGAACATCCAGTATGGTCTGATTTATATAAAGAACAGATTGAGAAGTAGAAGAGAGAAGCTGAGGAATAGGGGATTGATTTTGAAGCTCCTGTATACACAGAAATGAATGATTTATATGTAGCAGGTATTGATGGTATTGATATTGGTGCTGCTCAAACTTCTAAAGAAACTAGAGACCCTTCTGATTTTTGTATTGTAATTAAACGTAGAGCCTTTGGTCTTAATGAACCCCAATATGTAGCTATGTATAAAGACAGACCTCAAAATATTAGAGAAGCTTATAAGATAGCTATGTGTATGTGTAGATATTATAATTGTAGAATTAATATAGAGGCTACCCGTGTAGGTATGATTACTTGGGCTAGAGAAAATAAATGTCTACAATACTTTATGAAAAGACCTAGAGCCACTTTGACTGATATTAAATATGGTACTACTAAATAGTATGGTACTCCTGCAACTAAAACTATTATAGAACAACAAACAGACCTTATAGCTGATTATGTAGAAGACTATGGACATAATATCTGGTTTGAAGATATGCTAGAATAGTTAAATGGTTATAATGATGAGAATAAAACAAAATTTGATATTATAGCTGCTCTTGGAATGGTTGAACTTGCCGACTAGGAATTATCAGGAAGACAACCTACAAAAGTTGACAAAGAAGTTGAAGAATTTTAGGACTACGGATATTATATAAATGACAAAGGTTATAGAGAATTTGGGGTTATTCCAAAGAAACAATCAAATCAAATAGTAATTAAATAGGAGGAAAACAATGACCCATACCGAATTGAAACAAGTGATCCTAGATTATATGAGAACACAGTTTTAGATAGATTTTATAGGAGATATTCGTATTGAAGATTTGGATCCTATAGGATATAAAGTTTCTCTTAATCTAGACCATTCTGAGAACCCTTTTGTACTAATGGCAGATTTACCTGATGCTAAATTTGTAGATTTTATAAAAGAGGAATTAAGAAGAAGTAAATTACATAGAGTAAAGTATTTTAAAGCAATTAAAATACAACCTCCAGAATCTAAACTATGTTATGACAGACAAAGAGCTTATAGATAAGACTAACGAAACCATTTCTGAACTTGTATATGATAAAACTAAGTTATAGAAAGCTTATAATTATTATAATGGAAAAAGAGACAAGGAATAGTTTCGTTATCTAGAAGAAAACTTTGGTATAGGAAGTCCTACTTCTGTTGAATTTACGCCTTTACTAAGAAAACATGTAGATGCTTTAGTTGGTGAATTTCTAGGAACTCCTATATTACCAAAAATATCCTGTAAAGATGCAGGAACTATCAGTAATATGGATAGAGAAAAATAGCTATTGATATAGACACAAATAATAGGATTTTTAAAGACGCATTTAAATAATTCCTTACTTAAATTTGCTAATAACTAGGATATTACTGATAAATCTATTAAATAGTAGTTAGATAAAATAATTGAAGAGCAAGATTAGCAATTTGTTTCTCAATATGAGATTGCTGCTTAGAATATTCTTCAATACATTATGTAGTCTGAAGAAATTGATTTTGTAACTAAACTTAGACAATTATTTATAGACTTATTAGTTACAGGTTATTGTTTTTACAGAGTAAAACCATCATTTAGTAAAACTAATATTGAAATAGAGGTATTAAATCCTTTAAATACCTTTGTAGACAGAAATCCTGAATCTCCTTATGTTAAGAAATCTTATAGGTCAGTTGTGAGACAATGGCTTTCTAAAAGTTAGATATTAGCTAAATATGGAAATGAACTGAGTAAAGAGGACTTACGTAATTTTAAATAGAACTGGACAGATGATGACACAGCTAGGTACAGAAGAGCCTATGGTCCGGTTGTAGATATAGATGAAGCTAGTGATGATGACGAAGAACAAGATTTACTTCCTGGTTATCCTGAAGATGATTCCCATAGATATAATCTGATTCCGGTATATGAAGTAGAATGGATAGAAACTGATGATAAATTTATTATGTAGAGATATAATACAATTAGAATCGGTGATGAATATTATATTCTTAGGGGAATTGATAAATAGGTAATTAGAAGTCATGATAATCCTAATTATTGTGGATTGTCGGTAAATGGTGTTTATTTTTTAAATAGAGCTCGTTAGCCTTATAGTTTAATCTTAAAATGTGCTCATTTGTAGGATCGTTATGATCTTTTACATTACTATAGAGATGCTATTGTAGCAAATAGCGGGGTTAAAGGTAGTATTATTGACATTTCTATGATTCCTAAAGTGTTAGGACCTGATTTTGGAGCTAGAGTAAAGAAATGGAGAGCTTATAAGAAACAAGGAGAAATGTTAATTGACTCTTCTCAAGAAGGAAGAATGGAAGATGGATAGGCTCCTTTAAATACTATATTTAATGGCTATGATGAATCTTTACCAGCTTAGGTAATACAAGCAATTGATTTAGCTATACAATCTATTGAATCTACTGTGTCTTCTATTACAGGTGTATTTAGAGAAAGACTTAATGGCATTGAATAGAGAGATGCTGTAACTAATGTTAAATAGGGAGTAACTAATTCTTATACTGTAACTAAACCTATCTATTAGCAAATGGATTTAGTTGTAAGAGAAGTCTTACTTGATAGTCTTAACTAGGCTAAAATAGTTTATAAGAAAGGACTAACTGGCACTATTACTTTAGGGGATAAATATTAGAAAATATTTACAGCCCTTCCCGAATACTTTACAATTACAGACTATGATATACATGTAATATCTAGTACTGAAATTATGTAGGATATGTAGACAATTAAATCTACATTACCTGATTTAATTAAGTCCGGATTAGTTAGTGCTGATATTATATTTGAAGCTCTTACTGCTAAGAGTTTGACTGAACTTAAATATACTGTTAAGAAAGCCATAGAAAAATAGAAAGCTGAAAATAATTAGTTATAGCAACTGTAGTAGAAATTAGAGGAAACTAGTTAGTAGTTACAATAGACATAGCAAGAGTTATAGAAGGCTCAATAGAAAGCAGAATCTCTTAATGAACAAAGAATGCAGCTTGATTAGCAGAAGATTCAATTAGAATATCAAGTTAATTGGTATAAAGCTCAAACAGATAGAACTTATAAAGATAGACAATTAGATATAGAGGATTAGAGAACTAAGGTTGAATTAGCTTAGTTAAATGATGGTAATCCTTATAATGACAAAATTAGACAATCGTAATGGCAATCAGTTGTGAAAAAGTATACTCTGGAACTGGTGATTAGATTTATCCGGAGACAGCAGATAGAGCAGTTACAGTTTTAGCTAAACATACTACACTTGACCTTTATTTAGCGGATCTTGCTAAATAGATTTCAGAAAATTAGGGAGCTGATGAAGTAGCCAAATCTTTAAAGTTTAAAGTGGATTATTTGGCTACAAATACAGCCGATGTTAATAAAGTGAAGGAGTTAGAAAATTAGGATGAAACTAATTAGTGGGGAGAAAACTTTGTATTACCTTCTGTGAAAACTCCTTATACCTGGAAAAGAACTATTGTATATTTTGAAGGTTAGGATCTTAAAAATGGTTAGAAATTTTATGAAATCGTAACTGCAGATATTGCTGAGATTAGTTAGACTCTGTATATGGTTAAAGATAATTCTTAGTAGCCTAGGATAATATATCCACAGAAAGCCGTAGAAGTGGGAGGAGACATATAGAATGTAGATGATACGGATGCTTCTATAGATGAAATAATCAAAGCTAGTGAAGAAGGTAAAAATAATTGGAGTAAATACCCATCGGAAATAACTGCATCTAATCCATATGGATTTATGGCAGTACGATAGAGAGTAAGTGGTGCTTGGAGCTTATTTAAAATTGCTCTATATTCTAAATGGGCTTATGACAGTAGACTTGTTACTAAATTTACAGTAACTAATACTTTTGAAAAACCTCAATTAATTAAAACTGCAGTAGATCCAGGTGACTAGTGGACAGATACTAATGAATAGGAATTTACTGGTTATCTATGGATGATTTCCGCCTCCTAGAACAATAATAATTATGTTTTAGATGATGATAAGAATATATGGAGTGAACCTCAATTAATTTCAATAGTTAAGTAATGGAATTTAAAATAGATATATGTAATTCGGTACAGGGTGATTTAACTGTATTAGATTTATCTAAAGAGTATGACCAATATTTATCTGAAGAGGAAGAGGTGGCTAGTACTTATGAAGATACATTATTATTTAAATACAGTAAGTCGGTGACTGTAAATGTATTAATGAAAATAGGAACTACAGAAATAACATTCTTAGATGCATTAATACATGAACACAATTAGTTAGAAAATGGAGTATATAAAGATGATGCATGTACTTTCAACCTTAAAGAAGATGGTTTTTATACTATTGACCATTATGTATTTCCGAATATAGATTGGTATAATTGGTATAAAAATAAAGCTTCACAAGAATATAAAGATAAAATAAATAGGGTATATATAATAGATGAAGGAGCTATTAAAAAAGAAGTAGATGGAGTATTAAAAGAAACTACTCTTAGGGAAGTACTGGAAATGAATTTAGAAGGAACTCCTATTTAGTAGGAACACATAAATACTTTCTTTACAGGAAATATGCAACAATGTTATATTAATTATTGTAAGAAATTATTTAATGCATTATTAAATAAATGTCGAACTTCTGCGTATAATGAAGATTTATATGCCAGAGACTTCATTTGGATGACTCTTAATATAATAGATTATTTAATCTAGTTTGAACAATTTATGGAAGCCGAAAAAATAGTAGAAGAATTTAATACTTGTGGAGGTTTCTGTTAGAATAATGAATATGGATAGCATACAGCTCATGGATGTGGATGTTCTAAAGCGTAAAGCAATAGAACTTTATAGAGATTTATTAAATAGAGCAAAGAAAGGTTATCAAGATGATTATTCATTATTGTTAAATATTATTTGTTTTATTAGTTTACCTATAGATATAGATAATAAAGAATTTATTAAAGAGAACTTACTAAATTAGAATGATACACTCTATTTACAATTAGGTAGGGAAGGTAGGTTTAACACCATGTTCTAAAGAAAGACCTAAACAACTTATACCTCTTTTAAAGAGTAATTTTTTAGGAGAGTTTCAAACAGAACTAGAAAAGAAATTAGCTAGAGAAAGTATAGGTGTAACAGTTACAGGTAAATATACATATCAACCTGACAGTGACCATATAACAAACATAGAATAGATTACATCTATCTATGAAGCACTTGATTATGCTTTAACTCTAGCTAAATCTTATCAAGATAAAAAGATAGAAAAATAGATAGAAACTATTAAAGCTAATATAAATTAGTTAACTAGCACTGTTACTAATTAGGGGGAGGAGTTATCTAATTTATAGGAATTAGTTAATACTATTAATACATAGGTAGGGGCCTTAAATAGTCAACTAGCTAATTTAAATGTAGATGATAAAATAGAAGCATGGATTAGAACACATTCGGGTTCAGTAGCTTTAAATGGGGAATCTAAATTAGATTTTGCTATATCTCAAGCTGAAGGTAATGCTATTAAATCTAATGCAGATGGTCTCTATGTTGAAAGCTCTTCTGCAGCTGTATATAAATCAGAATTATAGGATAATATTAAAATGAATATTTCTGTGGGAGGACTCAAATAGGGAACTAAAGTATCTGACTTAAAAGGTAAAGCATTCTCTACCATATTAGATAAACTATTATTCCCGGTATTAGTTAGAGAATTAGTTCAACCTTATGTGGTATCTAATGTATCTAGTTAGCTAGTAGAAGTGGGTAGCCCTATCATTCCTGCAAGTACAACTTTTATTAAAGGGGATGCTGGAGAAATAACTTCTAAAACAGATTCTATAACTCACAATGATTAGGCTTACACAGAATCCACATATACAGAGTTGGGAGATTATATTTATAAAGTAGTAATTGATTATTCTGCCGGAGAATATTTAATTGATGATAGAGGATAGACTACTGATAAAAGAATTGAAGCAGGTTCTATAAATAAAACAGTGGCTACTATTTCTGCAACATATCCCTGGTATTATAATACTCATAAAGGCACTTTAGTTAAGTATGGTACTCAATCTAATATAATGGAAATTAATTTATCGGGTAAAGCCGTTATTAAAATACCGGGCGCTAATTCAACTTTAGATAGCTTAAAAGTAAATGGTGGTTTAGGATTCTTAGAGATTGATATGTCTGGATGGACTAAATCTATTGAACAGATAAACGATTATACATATTAGGTATGGACTAAGAATGATTCTTATGCTTCTGAACTACCTCATCAAATTCAATTCACATTAGCATGAAATATACAGGTGATTCGTTGTTGGGAGTTTCATTTTCAGTACAAACTCCTAAACCATTAGATTGTAGAACTGTAGTAAGTACTACTTAGGAATTATATACTATTCCTGTTGAAATAGCATATGAAGGTATGTCAGTTTCTAATCTTGAAGATGGTTATATTTATATGTTAGTGGACAAAACTAATATAACTAATTCTGACGGATGGGTGGCTTCTTATAAAGCTCTTTAGTTAGTTAGTTGCACAGAAGCCGAATATACAGAATGGAAGAAAAATACTACAGGACAAGGGACTGCAATAGATTCTGAAAAACCATATTTACATAATGACACTTATTATTATATTTATGAGGATAGTATTGAAAATAAGGATACATATTATGTAAATCAAGAATAGTACCAACGTGTTTGGAACCTAGCATCTTCTAAAGCTGATAACACTAGTTTCCTGGCTTTACAAAAGAAAGTGGAAAGTAATAATACTAATATTACTACCAACTACTTAACTAAAGAAGACGCCACAAATACTTATATAAATAAATCATTTTTAGAAGGTACTGCAGAAACTACTTTAAAAGAAGTAACAGATAAGTATCAAACAGCAGAAACATCTGATTCTAAATATTTAAAGCCTTCAAATTTTGGAGTAGATGATGTAAATACTTAGTTTTCATTTTTAAATACTACAGCTTTTGAAGAATACAAGTCTACTGTTACAGAATAGTTAGACACCAAAATAACTAAAAACTCTAGAGCCACGTTGGAAAGCTTAATGGTAAATACTATCCAGAATACTTCAGGTAATACCATGAGTATTAAAACTGACGGTATATTCTATGGCACAGAGAAGTTAGCTAAAGTTTCGGAAGTACCTAAGTGGATGTGTTTATCCCAAGAAGAATATAAATAGTTAGAGACAGATGGGGCTTTACAGGATGATACTTACTATTTAACATATGGCAAAAATGCAGATGATTCGGGATTTGTAACTGCAGACTTATTAGAAAGATAGATAAAGTCTATTATGTAGGGTGTAACTAATCTACAAGATTCAGCAACTTTAGCAGATTGTATTTCTAAAGTAAATGAAATAATAGATAAATTCAAAGTTTAATAATATTCTTATATTGTTGTCTTTTCCTATTATTTATTAAACTAAAACTTATTTATTATGTCAACAATTTGGAAAAATGGAAAATATTAGCCTTTAATTAGGTATGTCACTAATAAAGATTTTAAACTATTATCTAACCTTGTAAATATTATAAATGGGGATTCCAATACTAAAGGTTCCTTTAGAAAAACTATAAAAGACTTAATTGGAGGAGCCCCTGAAGCTTATGATACATTGAAGGAGATTGCAGATAAACTCAAGAATAATGATAATTTATACACAGCTATTAGTAATACTATTGCTACTAAGGCTACTACAGTTGCTCTTAATGAAGAAATCACAAGGGCTAAGGCAGCAGAAGCGTCTATTACATCAGATGTTAATGCTAAGCTTTCAAAAAAGGCTAACTCTACTGCCCTTAATGATTATGTTCTTACAACAGTACTTAATGAGCAGGTTAACACACTAAATGCTGCTATTGATGCAAAGTAGCCTAAAGGTAATTATCTTACAGAGCACCAGTCTCTCGAAGAGTATGCCAAGAAGAGTGAGATTGCTGAATAGATTGCTGCTAAGGCTGACGTTACAGCTCTCACAGCACTTGAAGCACGTATTGCAGCACTTGAAGCCAAGCATACTGAAACTAATACTTAGATAGAAGCTTAATAAAATTATATTAGATGTTAAATGATATATAGAAATGGTAAGTTAGTTTCTGAAATTAATAAAAATCTTTCAGAATTAATCGACACAATTGAATAGGTAGCACAGAGAAGTATAGGAGCTGTATATAAAGGTTCCTAGTTAGTATTTTTAACTGTGCTAAATGCTATAAAGAGCTGTTATGGTAGTGGTTCTTGGCTTTCAGATAAAAATTGGTTAGATAATGATTATTGGAAAAATAAATAAATAAAATGGCAATCTTTAAAGATTTAGAAAATAAAATTGAATCGCTTGAGACACCTTGGAATGAAAAAACCGGTCAATAGGTAGAAGATTTAATCTCTCGCCATCTTGTTAATTCTATGGATTTTGCTAATAGTACCCTTACATTAAGAGATTATAATGGGGAGGCAATTACTTCTACTAGAGTTACTGTAGAAACTCCATCCTACGATTAGGATGTATTGGTAGTTGCTGTTAGAATTAATGGTACTATTTATAAAACTGGTGAAGTAGTTATGTAGTGTAATTCTAAGAGTAAAGTAGAATTAGCAGTAGCTACAAGTCATACTTCTACTACCTAGTCTTTTGGTGTTTAGGATGCCGCCGGTGCCGTAAAAGTTAAGATACAATATGGGGTTAATAGTATGGAAACTACTGTCGCTCCTTATGCATTAAAAGATTTTACATTAGATTCCTCTGGTACAAGAATTGAACATCTTAATAAAGCAGATAGTGAATTAAGATGGGTAGACATTACAGAATTGTTTACTGATTCATAGGAGAGTAAAATTACTGCTACTCTTGTAGATTATCCACAAAAATCTAGCATTCTTAATGTATCTATTAAAAGCTAGAAGATAACTCTGTTGTATACAGGCAATATTATTTCTACCACTGCTCAGTTCACTCTTAGTGGAGGCTTATCTACAGAATATCATTTAGAGGGTTATCTAAATGCGAAACCTACAAATACTACTGACGGTGATCTGTCTTTTGGTGAGTTATAGTCTGGCTTAAATTTATTAACTGTTAAGGCAGTACATAAGACTCAAAACATTGCAACAAATTATATAAATGTTTGTGTAATTAATCCTTCAGGATTTAGTGGGGTTGCTGTAGCGGTAAATGGAATTACGGGTTCTATTAATAACCACGATACAGTAGAGTTGTATACACTTACTGTTTATAGTCCTACTAAAGAGTCAGTAACTATTAATACCTATCTAAATTCTGACTCATCAGATGATAGATAGAACTTACTTGATACAGTAATAGTTAATGCTTAGAATTATACAGCGGATAATAAATACGAGGTTACTTATAAGAAATATATAGAAGTAAATAGTGATGATGCTAAATAGTATTTACAAGTAGAAGTAAATGGCTAGCTTTATTAGTTCCAATCAACTAATTCTAATAAGGTATTTATGTCTAATTATTAGACATTATCTATCTCTAAGGCAAATGCTAATTATTTGTATACTGCTAGTCCCCGACCTACAATTAACTTTGATTAGATAAATGGTAGAACTACTACTTTATTTAATGTAAGTCCGGATTATTGGACGGCTTCAGATGGTAAAATAATATATAGAGTAGAATCTAATACTAATAAGGTATTTGAAACTCCTGTTAATTTATAGTTAAGTAATAACTTTACTCTTGAATTTGGTTTTAAATCCTATAATATAAGTAATGAGGAGTCTCCAGTAATTACATTTGGTCAAATGTTAATTAAACCAACTGTAGTATGTTGGAACACATCAGCAGAGTAGCTTTATAATGCTAGATTTGCACAATTCAAGGAAGATGCGGATACACATATTACTATTACAGTACAAAAGGGGTTTACTCTTAATTAGAATGATCCATATTATCCTAATTATTTCTTAGCATAGGATTCTTATAATACATTAAAAGCTAATTTGGACAGTGCCAAATTTAACTTAGTAAGAATCTATGTTAATGGAGTAATTAATAGAGAAATATCTATTGATGATGCCACTTTACTTGCACTGTAGCAGGAGGCTTAGTTACAAATAAATCCTAAGGGTTCTGATTTAGACTTATATTTATTAAGAGTTTATAATTCTACGGCACTTACTTTTGATTAGATTTAGCATAATTATATTTCCTTCTTAGCTACTAGAGAATAGAAAGATAAGTTCTACGATAGAAATAATATCCTAGGAACTAACGGTGCGATTTCATTTGCTAAAAGTTTTGGTAAATACAATACGTTAGTATATGTATTCCCTAAAGGGGGTAAGTTACCAAATAGAACCTGGCAAGCTGAAAATAATAAACCGGGAGATCAAGATAAAGCAGCTAAGAAAATTAGATGTACGTTATTTATTAACTATGCTGATTAGGCAATTAATAAAATATATGGTGGTAGAATAAATAATGGTCTTGTTAAGGGTTAGGGTTCTTCGGCTATGCGTTATTTAATTTGGAATACAACATTCTAGTTAAATAAGTTTAAAGACAATGAAATTAAGGTGAAGAGTGTGTTTACTCCTTACGAAGATTTAGATACTTCTACTAATAAATTTATAGCTAAACCTACTCATGAAAAGAAGGGTTATTATAATATGCCTCCTTACAGTGGTTAGTATGATTCTACTGAAAAAGATTTAAAGGTAACTAAACTTGTAGGTAAGGTCAATTTCGCTTCTTCTATGCAGTCTCATAAAGAGGGAGCTTGTAAACTTTATAATGATGCATATAAATCGGATTCTGATTAGACCGGATTACTTATGGGAGGCCGTAAGGCAGTACATGAAGAAGCTTTCTTATACTTCTATTTAATTACTGATTTAGAGTCTGTGGCTAACTATGAATTAGCAGACTTACTTAAGAATCCTGATATTTAGTTTATGGGATTCCAGACATTTGGTTCAGCTAAAGGTGATAAGGCTACTTTCGGTTATGATGAGAATGCAACTCCTGAATATATCTTAATAGAAGGTGGTGAGAACTCTGATCCCCATGTTAACTTTAGAAGACCTTGGGCTGCTTTGCAACGTGCCGGATTAAATTCAGCAAGTTCTAGAACATTAACTAATTTCCCAACTGTTACAGTAGAAGAATAGCAATCACCTAATAGAGATTATACAAAGAATCTTTGGATTTCCGACGAATCTATTGTTTACTAGAATCGTGGTTCTTGGGATGTAGACTTTGGATTAAATGATGATGCCAATGATTTTGCAGAACCTGCTCGTAAATCATTAAATAAGTTTGGAGAGTTTGTAGACTTTGTTTACAAATATAACTTTAATTTAGTTAAGACAGGGGAGACAGATGTTACTAAATGGGATACATTAAATAGATATATAGCTACTAAGGCTATTCCGGCATTTACTGGTTCTAAAGAAGGCGATATTTATCGCTATGATGAGTTTGCAGGAAGTACAAGTGCTACTGGAGAGGCTGTTGGAGGCTGGGTAAGAGGAGGTACTATATATGATCCTACTACTGGTTGGTCAAGACTAAATATCTATGAAGATTTTGGAATGGATTCTAGCATTAATTAGCTTGATATAGCTATTGATGAACTCAAATCTTTATTTAAAAAGGGAATAACTAAATATATAGATATAAATGATGTAGCCATGCATTAGGCTGTAATTAGATTTTTATCAGGTACTGATAATAGGGCTAAAAACACTTACTTTTAGATATTTGGTAAAATCTATGAAAATAAAGCAGTGTCCGATGAAACCGATAACTGGTAGCCGTCAGACAGAGGTGATTATTTAATTAGATTATATGGTGATGACTTAGATACTGTTATTGCAACTGATAATAACGGTCTGTAGTCTAAACCTTATAATTTACTTGAACCATCTTATGTTTCAGAGACTGCCTCCCAATGGGGTGATAGTGGATTAAATGCCTTCTTCTATATGTTTGATTTGCAGTTTGAAGATATTATTAAAAATAAACTTCATACAGTAATTAATCAAGCATTTGGAACAGCTTCGGGAGAGAATACTAATTTCTATAAATATTTCTATAGTATTTAGGCAGACAAGTGTCCTGCTATTGCTTATAATCATACTGCTCAAATTTATTATGAGAATGCTCAAATAATTAAGAATGCAGGTGCTATTGAGTATTATGATAATAACTAGATCGAACCTATTGAGCAGAGTCATGGTTCATGTCTGGAAGGTGAGCAGTAGTTTATGGAAAAGAGAAGGAATTTCTTAGCTTCATATACTAAGTAGAGTACTACTCCCGATTATCCAACAGGTTCTTCTGCCGGAGGTAATAAGAGACCCTTGTAGTTAAGATTAGAATTTACTCCTTTTTAGGATTTTTATCCTACATATTACTATGATGGTACTAAGTATTTGATGCCTAATAATAATGCCGATTATAGACCGGATATAATTAAATATTTAGTTAAAGCAGATTAGAATTATGTAGTTAATCTAAAGGAAACAGGTCCAGCTATTAATGAGGGTTTAATTTCTACAGTATTATACAAGAAACTTAATATAACTGGTCTAGTTAACTACAGTATTAAACCTAAAGATTCATATACTAGATTAACTAACTTTACTATTGATAATAATAACTTAAAAGTATATAAAGACTTCTTTGGAACTGATTATCCTAAATATAGATTGGATGAATTTGCAATGAGAGGTCCGGTATTAGAGAGTTTAACTCTTAATAATATGACCACACTTGAAACTCTTAATCTTACAGACTTTAATAAGTTAAAAGAGATTAATCTGAGTGGGACTACATTCAAGAGAGTTATATTACCAAGTAAAGCAGAAACTGTAATTCTTCCTGAGACTATCGAGACATTAGAATTATATAATCCAGTTAAGGAACTCAGATTAGAAGGAATTAGTAATTTAAAGACAGTAGATTTATCTAATGTTGGACAATTTGATGTGAATTCTTTCTTAGAATAGTTGGTTGATTGTAACAGTCTTGAATCTGTTTCTTTACGTAACTTAACTATTAATGTAACTGAGCAAACCCTCTCTAAGTTACTCTCTGTTAAAAACAATATTACTGGAACAATTAATATTGTAGATAGTACAGGTGATTTGGTAGAAATTAGTTATGACACTAAGAAGAGCTTGGTAGAATAGTTTGGAGATATTGATAATGCAACTAATAATCCAAAAGTTAATTATAAAGCTTCTAGTTCAGCTTTCTCTGCTACTTGTGATTCTGAAATAACTATATTTGGATTGGGTGATAAGGGAACTGGTAAATTTAATTTATAGATTAATAGTAACTAGGTAAAAATAGTAAGTGACCCAACTCCTAGATTACATATTGATTATTAGTTAGCTAGTTCTACTTATGATTAGTACTTAAAGGTAGACTCAAAGACAGGTAATATTACTTTAATTAAAGAAAGTACTACTGTATAGCCAGTAATTAATATCTTAGTATATAAAATTGGAAGTTCTACTCCTACTAAACTTACATGTAAAGTTAAAATCTAGTGGACAGCCCCTCAAATTGGAGACTTTGTTTACTATGATGGTTCATACTCTAATAACTATAATGCTAATAAAACTTGTGTGGGTATGGTATATGCTGTAGAGAATACTAATGATACTAGTGGAACAGCTTATGTTATAGGTAAGGAGAATATGACTGAGAATACTTCATTCTACCTAGGATTTAGTCCAGAGGGTATTAGTGGTAGCGAAGATTTAGTTCTTAAAGAATTATATGCTATAGGTGATTGGCTTAAAAATTAGAGATTAATAGCTAATATTACCAGTTCTGATGCTAGTGACTATATAGCTATGTCTGGTGTATCCACTGATAAACCAGTAGATTAGATTACATATAAATCTTATACTGACTTTACTACAAATGGATTTACTGGTAAAGAAGATACTGCTATTTATGTAAATACAGTGAATACCACTGTTCTTAATAAATTATATTCTAGTTTTTAGAATTAGGTTAAGAGTTACATTGCTTATGATAGTATTACCCAAACTTATAGTATAAAAAGTATGGATAAGTTAATATCTTTGTGTAAGGGATTAAAAATTACTAATGTAACTTCTGATGAGTTATCTAGTTGTGTAATTTATCCTTATTATTATGCTGCTACTTTGTATCAGCCTACATTAAAGTCTACTGAAAGTACTATTTATAACTAGTTTGCTTAGGGTAATTGGTATATTCCATCTGCTAAATAGTTAGCAAGAATTATGTATTATAGAGGTTATAGTGCTAAAGGTACTAACTTTATTGATAGTACGTCTGTTTCGGAAACTATTACTAAACAAAGTTCCGGTACTGAGGCTAAGAATAAAGCAATATTCTCTAATGCTAAATCAGTTATGGGAACTAACTTCCCTTCTGTGTGGTCTAACATAGCTAATAATTAGAATACAACTACTACTATAAATAATTCCTCTAATTACAATAGTTATTCCTATTAGAATATGTGTACAGATTATAGTTGTACCGCACATAGATATGAGTGGATTCCAGGTAGAACCTTTAGCAATAATGCATATGATGCTAATATGTAGTAGTATATAGCGGCTTGGAGGGTGACTAAACATTAGGGAGTTCCATTTACACAATTTACTTATAATAAAAGCACTTAGAATGATTGATAAGAATTTATCTTTAAATAATATGTTAGAGAGGGGAGACCTATTGGCTCTTCCTCTCTCTAAATGGAAAGAATTATTAATAGAAAAAGATGGAGCTTGTTTTGACTTTTAGTTAAAGGATATTTTACAAGCTAAATTAACATCTTATGATAAATCTATTGATGTAAATTCTTTCTATTATAAAGAAGATAAGAAGTGGTTGAATAAAGATACTAGAATTGGATTATAGAATTTAATTAATTGTGGGGCTTAGACTGTAACTATTTAGTTAGGTTCTGAATTATTAGATATTTCTGCTGACAAATTAAAAGAATTCTTAAATAAGTTAGAAGTTTATGCGGGGGAATGCTTCTCTACAACAGCTAAACATAGAATAGCTATTAACTAGTTAAAATCTACAGAAGAATTACTTAATTATGATTTTACAGCAAATTATCCTAAGAAAATAAGATTACAATGAATGATATAAAGATTGGACTGGGAGATAATTCCTCCTGGTCCATTTTTGTTCCACCACAACCTGAAAAACCCCCTTCTATTCCTATTGAAATTCCAGATAAAGTGGAATTTAAAAAGACAACTATAGATAGTGGATTTAGTTGTGATGATAAATTAACTACAAATTGTCCTAAACCATAGTTACATACTCATCTTTGTAAAGAAAATTATTTAGGAGAATTTAAAGAAGAATCTGAGAAAGCATTAGCTAGGGATAATTTAGGAGTTTATAGTAAAGATGAGATAAGTAAAGTTTTAGAAGATGCAGTTGCAAATCTAGACACATCTATTTTTATTACTAAAAAAGAAGTATATAATTTAGTTGAGAATTTAGATTTTGTTAACTCTACTATTAAAGCAAACATAGATTATGAAATTCCTGAACAATTATTTAGTTTATGACAGAAATTAGAAGACTATTTCAACAAGGTAAAGAATTTGTTCCTATTTCTTTAGCAGAAGCAGTTGTAGTTAATACTAATAATCTTCCAGGATTTAGTTCCTTAAAGATAACGACACTTGATCGAGTCTTATACAGCTTAACAGGGGTAGTTGGTACTAATTCTATAAATATTAAAAATTTATAGGATACTAAATAGGATAAATTAACAGCTGGTAACGGTATAGTTATTAAAGATGGAGTAATTAGTACAACTGCTAATATCGGAGACATTTATAAAATTGTTTCAGTATTACCACATGCATCTGCAGAATTAACTAATACTCTATATTTAGTTCCAACTACTTCAGATAGTACTGAAGATGGAACAAATATATTTGTAGAATGGCTATGTGTTAAAGTAGGGGAAACTTATAAGTGGGAAAAATTAGGAGAGTCTAAAACCACTATTGATTTATCAGATTACATAACTAGTATTCCAGTAACTAATAGTAGTGGCACTATAATTAAGGTTAACTACGAAATTCCTAAAGATTTATATGATAACTTAATGGATGGAAGTAATGTCACAACAAATTGAGCAACTTAAACACGGTACAACTCTTATATTTCCAAGAACTTCACAAGAAGCGGTATTAGTTATTTATAAAAATAAGGTATAGACTTTAGGAGACTATATAAATAGAACTGTAATAACTCCAAATGAAAGTCCTTAGAATATAAAAATTTAGTATAATAAATAGGGAGAAATAATTAATACGAAACCTGTTGAAAAATTAAATATATTTATAAATGGAAAGCAATATATTGGATATGATGGGAATACAGAAGATAATCTAAATTTTGGAGATGATTTCATTAGCGAAAATAATAATATTAAATTAACTTGGGGAAATGGCATTACTTAATTTTGCATCAAATTATCAAGACGTAGTTAAATATAAAAATTTAACAGCAAATTCTCCTAGCCTTAGTGGCTCTAATGAGAATGATTATGTTAAATTAGTATTTACAAAAGATGGACATATTATTACACATGGTGTTGACTATATTCCATCAGTATGGGATATTAGTAAACTACCGGTTGATAGTACAAAAATAGATAACAAACATTTGTGGGATTCAGCAACTATTAACTAGAAAATTAATGATAGTTATGTGATTAACTCTGCAATGCGATTTAAGGGTACTATTGGATTAAATCCTACTTATAATGGTACCTCAGATACAAAGAAATACTTAGTTAATGATGTAAAATCAGATATACCTGCAGCATAGGTAGGTGATACTTATAGGGTTACTTCAAAGGGTAATTATGAAGGATTTACTTGTGAAGCAGGTGACTTATTAATGTGTATTACTGCTAGTGGTACTAATAAAGCTGCAGGATGGACGGTAGCGTAGACAAACATCAATGGTACTGTTGACTTTGTAATTAACGGTAGGGTACATAAAATATATTCTAATGATACCTCTGGTTTGACTATGTTCGCCCCAGTAAGTGCGGGCACTCTTGGAAATATTTTGGTTTCAGGTGGAACAGGTAGTGCGCCTACTTGGGCAAATCCTGCTAATTTAACTGTAGGAACAGCTAATAAAGTATCTAATTCTTTATCTAATGGGGCAGGTATTGTAACATTTTCTTACGACGGTTCAAGCGCTAAAAAAATCGCCCTTGCTCCAGCGACTGCTACCACTATTGGCGGTGTTATTGTAGATGCAGCAGGAGATAAAGCTACTATATCAGTCGATTCAAATGGTAAAATATCTTTAACTGCAACTAACGTTAGAAATGCATTAGGATATGATCCAGTAGGAGTAAATAATTGGCGTCCAGTATATGTGGATGGAGAGGTATTTCAAGGAAGTGCTACTAATACAGGAAATCTTAGTATTAAACATGGTTTAGGTATTATTATAACTAAAGATTCTCAAACTCATGACATTACCTTTAGTACCAATACTAATTATGTAACTAATGACAAGAATTATAAAGTAGAAGCAGATCCTTCTACAGGAGGTTTATATGTAAATGTGCCATGGTCTAATACCACTTATGGAGTAGTAAGTGGCACTTCAAACGGTCTAGCACCTAGGGTAGTTAATACTAATACAACATTAATTAATAATGCTTTCTATTTACTAGCTTCTTCGAATGGCACTAATACTCCTAGTTGGTACAAATTACCTGCCACTGCATTTGCTAATACCTGGAGGGATATAAAGATAAAGGGAACTAGTATCGGTAGTAATGCTTTAAATTTACTCGAAGGCAGCCACATAACTTTATCTAATTCTAATGGTACTGTTACAATCAGTTCTGCTTGGAGAGATATTTAGATAGGTCAAAATTCTATAGGTACACGAGCATTAAAGATAGATGCTTCAAGTGATATTTATGTATCTGAATCAAAAACAGATACAGTAGAAACAATAAGCTTTGGAATTTCTTGGTATAATTTAGATACAGATGAATATGAACATGTTTAATAAATAATGAAAATATCATTTAACCCCTCGAATTCTAATAAGAACATTCTTGATCTTATTAAAAATAATAAAGATATAATATTCGACCTCAAGGGGCATAGTATATTTGCACGAGGGGTTGAATTTAAAGGCACAGATACTAATACATGGAGACCAGTAGTGGATAACTTAACTAGTGATTCCACTACTAGTTCTCTTTCTGCTAAACAAGGTAAAGTTTTAAAAGCTTTAATTGATGGCAAGTCTAATTCAGATCATAATCACGATGGTAGATATGTTAGATATTATGCCGTTACTACATTAGATTGTAATAATTTAGCGGCAGGTTTAACTTCTGCAAGAATATCTGCTACTAATGCAGCTCATACTAATCATAGTGCTTATTTATATATTTCTGATGTAGGAACTCCATTTCAAATACAAATACCTGATTCTAGTATACCTTATATTTATAAAAGATATTATGGTTCAGGTAAGTGGAGTGGGTGGTTTAAATTAAATGCTGGATATGCAGATTCAGCAGGCTCTGTAGCTTGGGCTAATGTAACAGGGAAGCCTTCATCATATACACCATCAGCACATACTCATGCTTGGAACTCTCTTACTCATTCTAGTACTACTGAGAATCAAGCTATCTTAACTAATGGAAAGGCTAATGGCTGGAAGCTATAGACATTAAATATAGCTAGATGGGATAATGCAGCTAATAATGCACATTCTCATGCTAATAAATCAGTACTCGATGGTATTACTTCCGCCTTAGTTAATAGTTGGAATACAGCTTATAACTTTGTTAGTAACATAACTGGAACTGATACTGATAAGGTTATTAATAAATGGGAAGAAATAGTTAATTTCTTAGCAGGTATTACAGAGGATAATAAATTAAATACTTTATTAAATAGTAAGCTATCTGTATATGAATTAGCTGATAACACTAATGTAGGAACTATTAAAAATAATGGTATTTATTATAGTACTACAGATGCTTCTTCTAGAACTTTAATTAATTCTCCTTTTAATACTGGATTTGCCTTCATAAACATGACTTCCTATGATGGAGGTGATGATTTGAGAAGATCTCGTTTAGCATTTAATGCCTTTGGAGAAATTAAGGTATCAGATGATAGAGACTAGGCTAATACAGCAGAAACTTGGTATAATGTATTAACATCTAAGAACTCAGGTATAAATGGTTCTACTATTAAATTAAATGGAACTAGTATTACTGTATATAGTAGTGGTACTGCTGATGGTAGATATGTAAAGAAGTCAGGAGACACTATGTCGGGTGTTTTAACTATTGACACTACAAATTTTGGAGCATTAACTATAAAAAGAAACGATGATGCTAATGGTGCTTCTATTCAATTTAGAGGTAAATCAAGTGTATATGGATATATAGGATTAAATAATAGCACTAAGGATAAATAGTTTTTGAGATGGAGTTCTGATATTTCTAGAATTTATACTATTCTTGATACTTCATCTACTTATATATCTAATGGTAAAGGAGTTATTAATGGAACTACTATAACTCAAGTAGACAATGCAACAAACTCTACAAATTCCACAAATGCAAGAAAATTAGTTAATTGGTATTCTGCTAGACCAACTTCACTTAATGCACAATTTGGTGACGGTAGTTTAAGAATATTTTATGCTACTTCATCTACTACTGAAGGAAAACCAGCTGAAGATTCTCATATATTACACTTAGCTTGGGACAATACTGGTGGATATGATGCTCAATTAGCTGTACACATACGTTCAGGTAAAGTTAGCACTCGTGCTCAAAATGATGGTACTTGGCAACCTTGGAAAACTTTAGCTTTTACTACAGACATTCCGTCATCTTTAAAGAATCCATACTCATTTAATGTATTTGGAGTGGTATATGATGGTTCTGCTGCTAAAACAGTTACTACTTCTACTTTTATCAGTTAGGTTAATGAAGGTACGTCTACCATAACAGATGGTACTATGCTTATTACTTCATATGCATCTAATAGTGGATTTGCAGATACTAATGCTGTCAATGTCCCATATAAGAGAAGGGCTATTCATTTATGGGAATATATAAAAACAAAGACTGATTCTCTTTATGCAACAAAGGGGCATAATCATGATGGAAAATATTTAAAATTAACAGGTGGCACAATGTTAGGTGCTCTTAATTTTGCAAATAATACTTGGAATTTAGTAGGAGACGACTCTTACATAGGAGATTGTAATATATCTGGACATTTTGGAATTAAAGCTGCTAATACTACATATCCAGGAATAACCTTTTTTAATAATGCAAGTACTTTTTTAGGAAATTTAACTGCCTATAGTGGCAATATTAAATATGGAGCATATAGTCTCCAATTTCTTGATAATGGAAATACTAGTGTAAGTGCTAGTACTTGGACTAATCCGTTTAGTAATTACAATAGTAATGCTGTAGCAGATGGGCAAGCCATTTGTGTTTGGGGACAGAGCTCTTATTTAAGCAATTTATCAACAGATACTGGAGATATGTCTTTATGGTTAAAAAGAATTAATGCTAATGCGGCTACATTAAATATGGTGTTAAATGGTGAGTACTATGCTAATGGAAATTAGAGATTAGCTCATGTGTCTGAAATACCTAATAAAGACAGTTGGAACTATGACGATAGATACCTAAGACTAACAGGTGGTCGGATGTCGGGTGATATTAATTTTGGAGGCGATAATAAAATACACTGGGGACGTAATACTGATTCTGCATCTATTTCATTTAAAAATGATGGAGATGGGGATGCTAATTCTTATATGAGTTTTGTTACTTCTGATAATGGTAATGAATACTTTAGATGGAGTCATAGCTCTGGTTCCACTAATACAGAATGGATGGCGTTAAGAAGCGATGGTCTTAGAGTAAGAGGAACTAAAGTTAGCTTAGAAGGGCACTCTCATAATGACCTTTATTATACTAAAGCTGAGTCTAATGCGAAATATATAACTGATATAGCTACTTCTGTAAATAAATTAACATTTACTAGAAACGGATCTAATATTGCTAGGAATATTACAGTAAATGTAGTATATAGTTAGGGAAATTTAACTGATATTTCTAATAAAGATAATACTACTAAAGCTAGTTCAGGATTATATATATATAATAGTTATAATTAGGTCATAGGAACTAATTCTTATAGTTCAGTATTATCAATAAATACTGGAGGAACTATTCAAATAGCTGGAAATTGGGGGGACGATTAGACTAGAAATCTTTATTGGAGAAGTTAGTCAGATAGAAATGTTGCTGATTATCCATGGAAATCTTGGAGAACTATTTTAGATAGTGAGAATTACTCATCTACCTTAGATTCTCGTTATTATACAGAATCAGAAGTAAATAGTCTTCTTGATGCTAAATTAAATAGACAAAATCTGTCATATGGTAATTGGAATCCTAGAGGTTGGAATTTAGCAGCTGATTATCATTATAATGGAGGAGATTTATCTATTTCTGAGAATAATGGTAAAATGTATATTTCAGTAGATGGTTGTTTTTGGTAGAATGAAGGTCAATATAGAGTGTTAGATACTTCTGATATTGGTGATATACAAGGTAGGGTAACATTATCCCAATATTTATCAGCTACAGATGCTACTTGGTATCCTCTAGTGTGGGGAGGAAATGCTCACAAAAATACTAGTGATTCTACTGGAGCTGTTTGTAAATCTTATGATAAATTATCTTGGTAGACTAGTAGTTAGACATTATATGCTACCAACATTCAAACAAATAATATTAAAAACTTATCTATAGGAGGAGGCATTTATTGGAATCCTTATGCAGAATCGGCTTCAGATGGTAGTGATGCAGCTTCTATTACATTAGTTAGATCTGGTGTAGCAGGAGGAACTACTTTAGTACTTAGTTAGATGAATGATACTAACGATACTATATAGTTTAAAACTAATACTGCCGCTAGATTGTATCATAATAGTTATCCAATATTAACTACTTAGAATACTTATGTAAGTAATAATAAGGGTTATATAAATGGTACTGAGATTACTTAGGTAAATAATTCTGATAAAGTAGATAATAGACATGCTATATCTACTACCCCGAATACTGGTATAATTTATAAAGCAGCTATTTACACTAGTTCTTCATTAACATCATACTGGGTAAGACTAGCTAGTATTCCTAGTATTAGTTAGAATGGCGAATTTGTTGCCACAATTCATGTATAGTCAGGACATTCTAATCCTGGAAGAAGTGCTATTTTATTAGTATATCTCAGAGGTAATGCATCGTCATTTATGTCAAAAAGCTTTAAGATATGTTGTAACTCTAATTATGATCCTAACAGATTTAGATTATATTATAAAGACAGTGATAAAACTTCAGAAATATGGTACCAAACTACTGGTTAGTGGGATGGAATTATTACAACAGTGATAAGTTAGAGTGCAGAAGGATGGCTATATGAGGGACTTACTCTATATAGTGGAAGTATCACTGCAGTACAAACTCCATCCGTGAGCACATACTTATCTGCTTAGGTTAGCACTATCACAGATAATATATCAGGAAATGCGTCTACTGCAACTAAACTTCAAACTCCTAGAACTATTTGGGGTCAAAGTTTTGATGGAACTGGTAATGTAAGTGGTTCTTTATCAGAAGTTGGTAATATACATTTTAAGGTAGATAATAGTTATGACATAGGCTCTGATGCTGCTGCTAGTAGATATATTTACACTCATTGGTTAGGGGCTAGGTCTGGACGAAAATTAGAATTAGGAGCAAATAATAGTGGATTTGGACAGGGATTATGTATAGATACTAATTTAAATGTAGGTATTGGAACTAATAGCCCTACACAAAAATTAGATGTGATAGGAAATATTAGAGCAACAGGACAATTATATTTACCTACTAATGGTAATTATAATGCTATCCTTATGGGTGATGACTGTTGGATGGGAGATTGCAATATAAATAATGTTATTGGTTTAAGTGGTACAGGTAATGCTAATTCGGGAGGCATTAAATTTGGTAAAGGTGGTATGTATATAGGTTATAATGGTTCTAGCCATTATTCTAGTGGTACCTCTCTATGGTCTAATTTTAATGCTGATTTATTAGATGGTTATCATGAAAATTCTTTCTTACGTTATAGGGGAGCTACATACACAGATTAGGAAGCCACTTTATGGAGTTAGATAGGAATTAAATAGTATAATAATGCTCTCCCAGACAACTTAACTGGTGTTTATAATTACGGAAGTGTAATAAGTTTGCCAGGTTTTAACTCTAGATTTGAAATTTATGCTTCTCATTAGTCTAGTAATGGTAATGGATTATATTATAGGAGTGGTTGGGGTAATGATAAGAAAGCATGGCTTAAATTTATTGACTCATCAAATATAGGTTCTCAAACTGTAGCTAATGCATATCACTTACGTATTAATGCTGCTAATACATGGTCTACTTGGTATTGGGCAGGATAGAGTGGTTAGCCTAGTTGGTTGTGGGGTTCTAATGATGGGACTAATATGTATGTTTGGAATCCAAGTAACTTCAATGTAAATACTGCTCAGTATTTAAGAAGTTTAGGTAATTAGAATTGCCAAACAGGAAGAACGTAGGCATATGGTGATGTATATTCCTATAATACCTATAATGGTAACACTGGTTCTCCTACAACTTATTCTTCTGTAATAGGATTTGGTAGAGGTATTGCTGGAACAGTAGAGATAGCAGGTGGATGGTGTAACACTCATTTATATTGGCGTTCTCTTAAAGACTGTTGTGAAGATTGGTTTCCTTGGAGGACGGTGCTAGACTCAAGTAATTATACTGAGTTTATAAATAACTATTATTGGGCTAATGTTAAAATTTCTGCTTCTTCCTCAACAACTACTTCTCCTACAGTATTGAATTTGACTGCAACTAATTCTATTAGAATGGGTAATATTTTATTAGAACATACTAATGAAATTAATAATAGTGCTAATGACAGTATACACTTAAACCTCAGAAATTCTGGTAATGTTAGTTTATGTGTAGGAGGAGGTAAGGTAGGGATTGGAACTATGTATCCTTCATAGGAATTATATGTACTGGGATATACTCATACTAAAGGCTTTGGAATAGGCATCTAGTATCTATCTGAGTCAGGATTGTTACCTACCATTAGCCCTGGTGATGGTTATGCATATAGATGTTTAGAAATAGGTAGACCAACAAAAGTATCTTGTATTATTGCTGATAAAGTACCCTTGTCAGGAGTAAGAGGGATTTTATTAAAATTTATGCAAGGTTTTGATGGTTAGATAGTATTACTGAAGGATTTGGAAAATTATGGAAGTGGAAATGGCTATTTTTGGGTTATGCCTTCTGGATGTAAAATAATAAACGCAGATAACAGTAATATTCTCATAAATTAGAATTAGATAAGTAATACATATGATGATGGTAGGTCACGATTTTTTATATATTCCTCTAAGTACAGTGCGTGGATAGAATTTTTTTGTAGTAACATTTATTAACTTTGATTTATCATAAAATAATATACAATTATATATGTTTAATAAAAAATAAATGATTTATGACTTTAAATGATGTTTTAACAAAACAGAATCTTATTACAAAGATTCTTTTAGCCAACGATGGCAAAGAACTCCCTAAGGAGTTAAAGGTAAAGATTATGAGAATTAGAATGTCTTATAATAAGATTAAGAAACAGTTTGATGAAGATACACAAGAATTTAGTAAGCAAATTGTTTCAGATGAATTAAGAGATTTAGCTAATAAGACAGAGCGTACTCCTGAAGAGGAAACTAAGTTTAATGAGTTGAATAATAAAGCTAATTCAGAATATCAGGAATATCTTGTACAAAAAGGTAATGAAGATATTAAGGATGCACCTGAAGACACACTTACAGAAGATGAGTATGGCGATATTCTTGATGTAAATTCTGATGGTGAGTATGAGATTAATGGTCAGAAAGTAAAAGCTGCTGACCTTATGGAAGCTTTTTATGAATTATTTGTTAAGTAATGGAAATAACAAAACAGAATCAAACATTTAATCTTAAAGATACAACTTCTGATGGTTGGACTGTTTCAGGTTCAGCTACTCAGGAGGTTGATGGCAACACTTCTATTAATTTTAGTGTAAGCAAAGATGGAGAGTTGAATAATCAAGTTGGTTATTATAATTATAATGTTCCAACTGATGGTATGGTTAATATTAATATCACAGCAATTCCAGAGAATTTGGATGCAGTGATTGATTATACCCAGACTGCAACTAAAAAAATTAAAGATTATCTCGCTAACCAAACAATTTCTAAGTAATATGGGAAGAAAGAAACCTAATTCACCAAGAGCAGGACTCTCAACAGGTGGCAAGTGCGGTGGAGGAAAGAAGACTAAGTAAATATCTGCATAAGGTATTACTTATAATTCTTAAGTATACTCCTATAACAATAGCTATTATAGATATATTACATACAATTTTATCTTATTTAGATATTCCTGCTGAATTACTAAGTTTTTTCGGAGGAATATTTATTTTAAGTTTAATCTTTTTATATTCTGCATCTTATGCTTTTCAATATTGTGAATTACATAGGATTCCTTTACATTATGTTGTATGTAGTAATTTAATAGGTTTATACGATACTTATGTAGGTATTCCTTGTTCAGATAAACAATTACTTTGTTTATACCTAATTATTACAGGAATATTTATTATA
>ULRV01059634.1_pt1 | contig 196677 bp, 172 predicted proteins | sample 1955791 | NCBI WGS metagenome assembly ULRV01 (sample SAMEA4835692, study PRJEB28245) | human gut metagenome | biome: gut microbiome; material: fecal sample | place: Denmark | collected 2008 | reverse complement strand
TGTTAACGAAGTTTTGCATTTCTTGCATAGCCAGCGTTGTGCTCCCGCCTTTGTTTTTCCTGATTTAACACATTTATTTCCGCAAATAGGACAATTTATCTGATTCATTTAATCTTCCACCATGGTTTTCTATTTCAAGAAAGATTAAACTCTGTTTCTTCCTTTATTTTCAAGGGTTAGAGCATTTTTTATCAACACGTTTTGTCCACCCTCAAAGTTCTTTGAAAAAAGATTAAACCGCCTTCAGCCCTTTATTTTCAAGGCTTGAAAGCGGTTTTCATCAACACATTTTGTCCTATAACTCAATATATCTCTAAAGACAAAGAAAAAACCAGTAGATGGATAAAACGTACTAGGCTCCAATTGCCGTTCGGTTTAACAACTACCGGTTATATTGATAGTATAGCACAGAATCAGAAAAATACAACGCACTTTTCTCTTGATGTAGATTAAATCTTTCACTTCAAAAAGTGACCTAGCAGATAAAACTGCTTAAGGGTTACAGTTTTGCTCCAATTTTTTGAATAAGAGCATCCTGCAGTACCTGCGAAAAATTAATATTGAGCGAGATAGCCTCTTCATTTAACCATTCCGGAATGGTAAGGGTCTTTTTAACTGCTTTCGAGTTATTGCGTTTTTGATAAGCAAGCATATCGAATTCGATGATAATGCAGTATTCATTTTCGGAAACTGTAATATCTTTTGGCTGGGAAGGAACCGGAATCTCCTGATGTTCCTGCTTACGGCTTGTCAGGGCAAGACCTAAGGCATCAACAGCCATTTCATAAGCATTTTGCATATCATCTCCCTGAGTCATACATTCAGGCAAATCTGGAAAAGTGACCCAAAATCCACCTTCTTCTGCAATATGAAAAATGGCAGGATAAAATAATTTGTTCATAAGAACCTCCTTTCGATAGAAATTGGATTATCGTAGACCGGCTTCTTTTAAAATTGCCTGTTCTAATCCTTTCTTCAAGTCTTTGTTATGATAAGGAACAATAACGGTTCTATTCGTAACGGGATGAAATAATTTTATATGAGAACCGCTCTGGTTGGTTATGATAAAACCATGTTTCTTAAGATAGTTTATCATTTCTCTGGAAGTCATTGGCATATACGCAATTCTCCTTTAATTAATATTATGATAGTACGTGTTAATACGTGTGTCAAGAACAGAATAAAGGAAAACAAAAAGATGATAAAAAAAGATTAAAAGAACCATTCAAAATGATATGCATAAAATATATAAAGAAAAAGAACCAATAATGGTTCTAGTAGAAAACTAACATATAAGAAAGAAACTGTCAATCCCAAAAGAAAGATAAGATATTCAACTACAGAACCTGCCTCCGGCAGATACTTACGGATGCCAGACAACAAGAAAAAGCTGCCCACCGGCAGCTTTTTTCAGGTTATGCAAATCGCATAAAACATATTAACATCCGAGTCTGAATAATTTGCAGATTGTGTTAAATAACTCGGAACAGCTATTGAAATTAAAACACATAGTTTCGTCCTCCTTATTTTCTTTGAAATCATGTCTTAGCTAAGTACAAATGAATTGTAACAAGTCTGTAACATTTTTGCAATAGGAGTACATTGGAAATATGGGAAATATCTGGTCCTAGGATAAGCCGGGATGAGTTGGCTCTTTCTCGAACTTTGCAAACCAGCTATTAACGGCCTTGCTTACCTCGTCACGTTTACGGAAAGGAATCTGCACAATGGAGTGGTCTTCCATAATAAGGTCGTGCTGCAGAATTCCGGTGACATGATTTAAGTTTACCAGATAGCTGCGGCCAACCGGAAGAAAACAGGCAACAGAGGCAAAGTCCTCGGTAAGCTGCGTTAAGTTTCCGGGAATCGTAAAAGTCTCTGATATAGCGTGCAGCAGGACATTGTGCTGCCCGGTTTCAAAAAAGAGAATATCTGAGTAAGGAAGAGAATATTCCTTCCTGCGGACAGAAAAGGTAAATACTTCATTGGATTCCTCTAAAAGCGCATCACAACGGCTCATGGCATTGAGAAAATCTGTGTGTGAGTAAGGCTTTTGCAGATAGTAAAGAGCATTTACCTCATAGCTTGCCATGGCATGTTCTGTAGAAGAAGTGGTGAAAATAATGCCACCCTTATAGCCCAGTGAGCGAAGGATACGTGCTGTTTCCACACCGTTCTGGCTATTCATATAGATGTCTAAAAACAGCAGAGCCGGATAACGCTTTTCTTCCTTATAATACTGAATCATCTCTTCGCCTGAAGAAAAAAGTAGAATCTCCATATTACAATGATGTTTCGTGGCATATGTATTCAGATGATGTTTTAACCGTAAGGCATCGCTTTCAGAATCTTCGCATAAGTAAATCAGCATAATTATTCTCCTGTATATAAAAAGTAAAAAACACCGGATACGAAACAAGTATAACATATTGAAAGAAAATAAGAATCATTTTTTATCGACAATCAGGAAGATAAAATCACAATTTGGAAGAATTGGTTGCAAAATTCCCGGCGTTTTCTTAAGATAGAAACTGTGTGAACAAAAGAAATAGAAATAAAAAAAGGAGAGGAAATATGGGAAGAAACCGAAAAAAACGATGTCTGGCATTTTTGATGGCATTGGCTATGATGACAGGCTTATTTATGGGAGATGCTGCCGGACTACTGGTAAAGGCAGAGGATACGCCGGCATCCGTTCAAATAGGAAGTACAACATTAGAGATGGGCTGGTATGTGAAGGCGGTGGATCCTCCTTCTACACCGGGACCATCTGCAACGATTCGTGGCGTCGATAAAGTAGGGGAAGAACCGGAAAGTGGTGGCTATATTTATTTTGATAAGGATACGGCAACCATGACTGTATATAATGATATGGAGATTGCTACTTCCGGACCGAATCCGGTGACAGTAACGGATGGAAATCTAACAATTTCCGGGGCGGGAAATTTTACTGTAGAAGGAACTTCTCCTGCATTTCTGTTAGCCGGAACCGGTGCTGCCGTTGTCACAAAGGATTTTACCGGAAATTTCAAGGTAACAAGTAATAGTAATGTAATAAACGGTGGCAGCAGATTTGAGATAGATACAACCGGTGATATTACACTGGAAACTGCATCAACGTCTTCAGAGCCAATTGTTTTGAGCAGTGGAGTGGTTGATTTAAGTGGAAAGAAAGTTACGATAACCGCACCATGTGGTACGATTGACCATGGAGTATCCACATTGAACCTGACACAGACAGAAGGAGACCTTGCATTAAGTTCTGCATCTGATTATTATCCAATTTTCAGTGCAGAAAATGTTACCCTGAAAAATACCGGTGGAAAGGTAAAACTGGAAAATACCAGCACAGGGGTGTTGACTGACAGTAATCTTACGATTGAAGCTGCAGGAGATATTTCTTTAAAATCAGCGAAGGGAATAACAAGCAAGAGTAATCCACAGGTGAGCTTAACTTCAACCAATGGGGATGTTACAATAGAACAGACCGCAAACCCTGTCATGCAAGATGGTAAGCTGACGATTCGGGCATTGGCAGGAGCAGTAAGCATTTCAACTAATGCACCGGTACCGATGTTTTTTGCAGAACTTGATATAAAGGCAAAGAATGATGTGACACTGAAACAGAATGGAACAACAGATTCATCACTTACCTGGGTTGGAGGCAGTGGAAGTATTGAGAGTACTGATGGGGATGTTACAATAGAACAGGAAAGCAGCACATATGTGATTGACACTCAGAATGCAGTCAGCCTGAATGCAGGTGGAACGGTTACGGTAAAGAGAAATACGGAAGGAACAGCATTAGCTTCCATGGTGAATGGGATTTTTGAAACAGGTGTAATCCAGCTTGTAGACGGCACAAAGAAAGGAGCCATCGTAGATGGAACCGTATATGCTGCCAGCGGATGTACGCATCCAAAGCGTATCAATGGAAAATGTGTTGTATGTGATGACCAGGAGCCGGTGGCAGCTATTGTAGATGCCAACGGAAATGTAACAAATTATAACAGTCTGTCCAATGCATTCCACAATGCCAATAAATACAATACCGTAAAATTATTAGTTGATTATAAGAACAGCAGTGAAGCAATTGATTTATCCTCTGTATATGAGGCTGTAAATCTTGATTTAAATGGGAAGAGTTTAACATTAGATGCATTTAATATCATGAATCACTTAAGCGTTTCCAATGGAAAGCTTAACCTGAGAACGCTCAATGATGCAAATACTAGTCTTTCTGATAAATGTACATTAGAAAATGTGGAAGCGGATATCCATGACATAAGCTGGACTGCAAATGGTGGTCTGGAATTAAAGAACAGTACACTTCATGTAGGTTCACAGGCATCCCCTTGCTCATTCTTTGTAGAAATGATTACAATAGCACCGGATGACGATTCTGTAATCACAGTAGAAAACATGATAAGTGGTCTGACAAACTATAAAAATGTACCAGCAATGGAACAGGCATTGGACAAATTAATTCCTTTCGGATATTCAGTTTTTGTTGATACTGATATTACAGTAATGGATGAATCCGGAAGACGTGCCCTAAATCTGGTACTTCGTAATAAGAAGCTGGCAGAAGCGGACATTACTTTAAGCCCGGCTACCTTTGTCTATGATGGCACAGGAAAAGAGCCGGCTGTAACCGTAACGTATGATGGAATGACGTTAACGGAAGGAAGGGATTTTACGGTTATTTATGTTGACAATATTGAAGTGGGTGATACAGCTGCAGCAATTATCAGAGGTTCCCGTTTCTCAGACCGTGTAACAAAATACTTCAGCATTACCAAAGCGCATCGTGGAGCACCAACAGGACTTACCGCAGTAGCAGAGACTATTGATGGCAGAAACGATGGAAAGATTCGTGGCGTGAGTGTAGAGATGGAATACAGTATAGATGGAACTACCTATACTGCAATTACAGAAAGTGAATTGACCGGACTTGCAGACGGAACCTATCTGGTACGTTATCAGGAAACACGCAATTATTATGTGTCTCCTGCAACACAGGTTGTAGTAGAAAAAGGACTTCCTTCTTCCAACAGCTTAAATCCGTCAAATCCGGATGGCGGAAGTAATCCGGGCGGAAATACACCGAATGGAAGCACACCAAACGGAAATAATAATGGAACTACATTAATCGCCGGAAGTAATGTTGGTACAACATTGCCGGGCGTATCTTCGGTGCAGACACCGACAGCAACAGCATCCGGCAGCACACAGGTTAAAACCGGAGATGACAACCAGATATTCCTTTATCTTCTTGTCCTGATTGCTGCGGCAGGAGTGGCTGCGGGAGCATACGGCAGATTAAATGCAGGACGCCGTATGAAATAAGTGAAAAGGGATATATCGGAAATAGAAAAGTCATGAAATGAAAAATAAAAATGCTGTACTTTCAGAAATGGGAGTGCAGCATTTTTTTTGTTGCAAAGAACATAAGGACGCGGTAAAATGTAGCGTAGTCAAAGAAGAGGAGATAGAAGATGCTGACACAGTTTTCAAGAACCGAACTATTGCTTGGAAAAGAAGCAATGGAAAAATTAAAGAATGCAAAGGTTGCAGTATTCGGAATCGGCGGAGTAGGTGGATATGTCTGCGAAGCACTGGTAAGAAGCGGAGTTGGAGCTTTTGATCTGATTGATGATGACAAGGTATGTCTGACGAATCTCAACCGTCAGATTATTGCAACCAGAAAGACCGTTGGAAAATATAAAACAGACGTCATGAAAGACCGTATTTTAGAGATTAATCCGGATGCCAGGGTAGAAGTGCATAAATGCTTTTTCCTGCCGGAAAATGCGGATGAATTTCCTTTTGAAGAGTATGATTATATCGTAGATGCAGTAGATACGGTAACAGCGAAGATTTCACTGGTTATGAAGGCACAGGAGATGAATGTGCCGATTATCAGCAGTATGGGAGCCGGAAATAAGTTAGATGCCAGTCAGTTCCGTGTGGCAGATATTTATAAGACAAAGGTATGCCCGCTGGCAAAAGTAATGCGCCGTGAGTTAAAGAAACGTGGCGTAAAGAAGCTTAAGGTAGTTTATTCCGAAGAGCAGCCAACCAGACCAGTCGAAGATATGGCAATCAGCTGTAGAACCAACTGTATCTGTCCGCCGGGAGCAGCTCATAAATGTACGGAGCGGCGTGATATTCCGGGCAGTGTGGCATTTGTGCCATCTGTCGCCGGACTGATTATCGCAGGTGAAGTAGTAAAGGATCTGGCAGCAAAATAAGAAACAGATAAAGAAAACCGGATGTGGAATCACATCCGGTTTTCCGTTTCTATTGATTTCCTTATCAGGAAAATTATTTCTGAGGACCAGCAGAAACAAGAGCTTTACCAGCTTCGTTTCCTTCGTATTTAGCAAAGTTCTTGATGAATCTGTCAGCAAGATCTAATGCTTTTGTCTCCCATTCAGAAGCATCTGCGTAAGTATCACGAGGATCTAAGATGCCTGAATCAACACCTGGAAGCTCGGTAGGAACTTCAAAGTTAAAGAATGGAATCTGTTTTGTAGGAGCGGTTAAGATAGCTCCGCTTAAGATAGCATCGATGATACCACGGGTATCTTTGATGGAGATACGTTTTCCGGTTCCGTTCCATCCTGTATTTACGAGGTAAGCCTTAGCTCCGCTCTTTTCCATTTTCTTAACAAGCTCTGCAGCGTATTTTGTAGGATGCAGCTCTAAGAAAGCCTGTCCGAAACATGCTGAGAAAGTAGGTGTAGGCTCTGTGATTCCACGCTCTGTACCAGCAAGTTTTGCTGTAAATCCAGACAGGAAGTAGTACTGAGTCTGCTCTGGAGTTAAGATAGATACTGGAGGCAGTACTCCGAATGCATCTGCGGAAAGGAAGATGACATTCTTAGCTGCTGGAGCAGAAGAAATCGGGCGGACAATGTTCTCAATATGGTTGATTGGGTAAGATACACGGGTGTTTTCTGTTACGCTCTTATCAGCAAAATCGATTTTTCCGTTAGCATCTAATGTTACATTCTCAAGAAGAGCGTCACGTCTGATCGCATTGTAGATATCCGGCTCGGAATCTTTGTCAAGGTCGATAACCTTAGCGTAGCATCCACCCTCGAAGTTGAATACGCCGTTGTCATCCCAACCATGCTCGTCATCACCGATTAAGAGACGCTTAGGATCGGTTGAAAGGGTTGTCTTACCTGTTCCGGAAAGTCCGAAGAAGATAGCGGTGTTTTCACCGTTCATATCTGTGTTAGCAGAGCAGTGCATGGAAGCGATGCCCTTTAATGGCAGATAGTAGTTCATCATAGAGAACATACCTTTTTTCATTTCTCCGCCGTACCATGTATTAACGATAACCTGCTCACGGCTTGTAATGTTGAACATTACTGCTGTCTCAGAGTTTAATCCTAATTCTTTGTAGTTTTCAACTTTTGCTTTAGAAGCATTGTAAACGATGAAGTCCGGCTCAAAGTTCTTTAATTCTTCTTCAGTAGGCTGGATGAACATATTTGTTACGAAATGTGCCTGCCAAGCTACTTCTACGATGAAACGGATAGCCATACGGGTATCTTTGTTAGCACCACAGAAAGCATCTACTACATAAAGTTTTTTGTTAGAAAGTTCTTTGATAGCGATGTCTTTTACAGCACTCCATGCTTCCTCAGATGCTGGATGGTTGTCGTTCTTGTATTCATCAGATGTCCACCATACAGTGTCTTTGGAGTTCTTGTCCATAACGATGAATTTGTCTTTAGGGGAACGACCTGTATAGATACCAGTCATAACATTGACTGCGCCAAGTTCACTTTCCTGACCTTTTTCATAGCCTTCCAGTTCTGGCTTGGTCTCTTCTGCGAATAATGTTTCGTAGGATGGGTTGTAGACAATTTCTGTTGTTCCAGTAATGCCATACTTGCTTAAATTGATTTCTGCCATTTTGTTTTTTACCTCTTTCCTTTAAATATAGTAATATGATAATCGCCCGCAAAAAGCAGGTTTTTATGATATCTTGACTGAGAAACTATAAATCCTAGTTACGTCATCATAATTATTATACATAAATAAGTCATAAAATCAATAAAAAAACTGCGAAATTTTTATAAAGTGAAGAAAGTTGAAAGATTTTCCCCCTAAAGAATTAGCCTCCTGCTTAAAAATGCTGCCATATAATTCGGCAGAAGTCCGTTGCGGCAGAACCCCAGACAAGCTATAATACAAAGTAAGAGAAAAATATAATCTTACTTTGTAGGATAATCCTGTATAGAAAAGGAGCACATGGGCTATGAAGATATTTCACTTATCCGACCTTCACATCGGATTGAAATTAATGAATCATGATTTAAGGGAAGACCAGGAATATATCCTGCATCAGATTGTAGAGCGGGCGGGAGAAGAAAAACCGGATGCCATTTTGATTGCAGGAGATATTTATGATAAAGCAGTGCCGGCGGCAGAGGCAGTAGAGGTATTCGATCATTTTATCAATGAACTGACGGAGATGGTGCCGGAGGCTGTCCTTATGATGATTAGCGGAAACCATGACAGCGCACCAAGAGTGAACTGTTTTCGAAGCATTTTATCAAGACAGCATTTATATATGATAGGAAAGCCGCCTGAGACGAAAGAGGAATACATTGAGAAAGTGACATTGACGGATAAGTATGGAAAAGTGAATTTTTATCTTCTGCCATTTGTGAAGCCGTCTATGGTAAAGCAGATTGTGGGAACGGATGAAAATGACAACAATCTTTCTTATGATGCAACTTTGCATAAGCTTCTGGAAAGAGAAAATGTAAATGAAGCAGAGCGGAATGTGCTGGTGAGCCACCAGTTCTATCTGCCGGCAGGAAAAGCGGCGGAGGATGTTGAGCGGATGGATTCCGAAATCCGCACAGTGGGAAATATTGATGAAGTGTCTGCGGATGTGTTGGAGCGGTTTGACTATGCGGCATTGGGACATATTCATAAGCTTATGACCGTGGGAAAAGAGTGTTATCGTTACTGCGGAACACCTCTTGCCTGCTCCGTCAGTGAAGCGGGACAGAAAAAAGGCATTATTATGGTGGAACTGGAAGAAAAGGGCAGGCTTTCCACCAGAGTAATTCCGTTAAAACCACTGCGTCAGGTGCGTATTGTGGAAGGGGAATTAGAAGAAGTATTAAAGCAGCCATCCGATAATTTTGTAACTGTGATTCTTACCGATAAGGTGGATGTCAATGTCTTTGACATGCAGGACCGGCTGCGTCATGCATTTCCCAATTTGCTGGAAATTCGAAGAGAAACGCTGCACAAAGCCAATTATGAAATGGAAAAATTCCGGCATGAGGCAGAGCTTGATGCCTTTTCGCTATGCTGTGAGTTTATTGGAGAGATGAACGAGGAAGAGAGAGAAATTCTTAAGGAAGTCATCAATAAAGTAGAGGAGGAGAGTGAGTTATGAGACCATTAACCTTGGAAATGCAGGCATTTGGGTCCTATGGAGACCGGACGAAAATTGATTTTCGAAAACCATCCCAGAATTTATTTCTGATTACCGGAGATACCGGTTCCGGCAAGTCCACTATTTTTGATGCCATAGCCTTTGCGTTATATGGAGAAGCCAGTTCCACAGCTAATAAAAAAAGTGGAACAGAGCTGCAGAGTCAGTTTGCCACAGCAGGCGCAGAGCCTTATGTGGAATTGAAATTCTGTGAAGGAACAGAAGAAAGCGGCGTCTATACAGTGCGCCGTGTGCCAAGACATGTCCGCCCATTGAAGCGGGGAAGCGGTGAAAAAGAAGAAAGCGAATCCGTTACCTTAATCATGCCGGATGAAATCGTTTATTCGCAAAAGGAAACGAATCAGAAAATCATTGATATTGTCGGGCTGAACAAGGGGCAGTTTATGCAGGTGGCAATGATTGCCCAGGGAGAATTTATGGAACTGCTCCGGGCAAAATCCGATGAGAAAAAAGTGATTTTCCGAAAATTATTTCACACAGAAAAATATGAAAAGATTGCCAATGAATTAGGAGACCGGAAAAGAAAATTAGATGCAGAGATTGCCACAATCCGTACGAAGTTTCATGCCAAAGCTGAGAATGCGGACATACCGGAAGCCTTTGAAGAAGCCGAAGCCCTGTTGGCATTGAAAAAAAAGATGCAGCAGGCGGATGCAAAAGCACCGGAGATGGAACGCTTTTTAGAATTGATGCAGCAATTGTGCCAGTATCTTAAGGAAGAGGGAAAGAAGAAAAAGAAGGAAGCAAAAGAAGCGGAAAAACTGCGGGAGCATTGCAGGAGTGCGTTGCAGGAAGCGGAAAATCTGCAAAAATCCTTTACCCAGATGGAAGAAGCACAGCGGGAGTTGGCACGCCTTTTTGAAGCGGAAGAGGAGATAAAAGAGACTGCCCGGTTAGAGCAGATGATAAAGCTTGCCTATGATGCAAAGCAGCTCTATCAGCAGTATGAAGAAGCGGTAAAGAGGCTGGAGAATATAAAGGCAGAACAGCAGAAATTAGAAGAAAAGCTGCCGGAGATAAAGAAAGCTTTAAAAGTGGCAGAAAAGGAAAGAAACTTAGCAGAGGCGGAAAAGGAAACACAGCAGAAGAATTACAGTATTATAGAAGAAAAAGTAAATCGCACGAAAGCGGCATTGAAAGAAATAAGAAAAGCCGCACAGGAAGTAGAGCAGAGTAAAGATGCTTTGCAGCAGGCGGAAGAGACGGAAAAAGAGACAAAAGAAAAAAGCACTGTCTTAGAGCAGAATATCGTGCAGTGGAAGAAAGAAGCAGAAGCCTTCGAAGGAATGGAAGTAAGGCAGTTACAGATTACCGGAAAGAAAAATGCTCTTGCAGAAATCGAAGATGCCGTAGCAGAGATTACAGAATCAAAGCAGCTTCTTGGTAAAGAAAAGAAACAGGAGGAACATGCAAAAGAGATTTATCGGGAAGCATCCGGACAGTATCAGGCAAAGCAGCAGGAATACGAAGCATATCGTAAGCGGTTTTTCGATGCGCAGGCAGGTATTTTAGCAAAGGAATTAAAAGAGGGAGAGCCATGCCCGGTCTGTGGTTCCATGGAACATCCAAAGCCATGCATTGCGGTAGAAATGCAGGAAGAATTAAGCCGGGAAATGTTAGAAGCTTTAGAAAAAACGATTGCAAAGTTACAACAGAAGCAGGAAGCGGCATCTACAGAAGCCGGTGCATGCCACGTAAGAAGAGAGAACCGGGAGAAAGAGTTGGCAGAAAGAAAGGAAAAGTGCCGGAATAAAATAGAAGCCTTTGGAAAGGAAGCAAACCCGGCAGCCGATAATGAAATAGAACCGTGGCTTGTCGCGCAAAAGAAAAAGCTTGCAAAAGAAGAAGAAACACTTTCTCAGGAGATAAAAAAGAAGAAGGAATTGTCTCATAAATTAGAAGAGGCAGAAGCAAAAAAGATTGCACTTCAAAAAGAAGAGACAGAAGCAACAGAAAAGAAGCTATTGGCAAAAGAGCAGTTTGACCGTTGTCAGGCAGCTTACACAGAGCGGAACCGCACCCTTGACTATACATCTGAAAAAGAAGCGGATGAAGTCTTGGCAGAAGCACAGCAGAAGAAGGCTTCTGCAGAAAGTGCATATGCAAAGGCTGATAAAGAAAAGAGCCGCTTAGAGGAAGAGAAAACCGGTACACAGACAGGCATTGTCCGTTGTGAAAGAGAACTTCCGGAACGGAAAAAGGAAGCAGAAGCCAAGCAGCAAAAATATGATTTATATATAGAAGAAAAAGATATTTCCAAACTGGAATGGCAGACTCTGGTGGAGCAGTATTCGATAGATGCCATGGAAGAGATGCGGCAGAAAAGGGAAGATTATCAGAATCAGAAGACGATGTATCAGAGCCGCTATGAGACAGCGAAAGAAACTGTAGGAGAGAAAGAAAAACCGGACGTAGAGAAGCTTTCAGAGGAACTTAAGGCAGCAGAGGAGCAGAGTAAGCTTGCAGGCAGGGCAGTCAATGAGTGGGAGATTTCTAATCAGAAGGATACGGAAATCTTAGAAGCGGTAGAGGAAATATGGAGCGGGCGGCAGCAGGTATTAGAGCAGCACAACCGTATAACACGGCTTTATACTGTCATTTCCGGAAATGTGTCCGGCAGCCGTATGGATTTGGAGACCTTTGTGCAACGTTATTATCTGGAGCGGATTCTTTATGCAGCAAACCGCCGTTTTGAAGAAATGTCAGCAGGACAGTTTGAACTCAGAATGTTTGATGAGAAGAAGGCTGCAATCGGAAAGAACAAGGGACTTGACCTTATGGTATATTCCAATGTAACCGGAAAAGAGCGGGAAGTCCGTACGCTTTCCGGAGGAGAGTCTTTTATGGCGGCGTTATCCATGGCATTGGGCATGGCAGATGAGATTCAGGAAAATTCTGCTGCCATACATCTTGATATGATGTTTATTGATGAAGGCTTTGGTTCCCTGGATGAGCATGCAAGAGAGCAGGCAGTCCGGGTATTAAAAGAGATGGCAGGCGGCTCAAAGCTTATTGGAATCATTTCCCATGTAACAGAATTAAAACAGGAAATGGAAGACCAGCTTCTTATTACAAAAGATGAAGAAGGAAGCCATGTCCGCTGGCAGTTAAGCTAGCGGATAGGCTCCCTGTTCTAACATTTCCGTCACCATGGAAGCCATAGCGGAAGGATGTTCCTTCATTCCGTTTTGCAGCCATTTTAAGAAAACATTATAGAGCGCACCGGAATAGAAGTAGACTTTATACCGGTGAATATCATTATAAGGCATGTCACCCATATGATTTTCTAATTCCTGATCAAAAAGGTCTAAGTAAATGTATGCAAGACCTGCCTTATATACACTTAAAATAAATTTCTTGTAAGTCTTAAAATACCGGAAAATCAGTAAAATTGCCTCATAGCTGAAAAAGTCATTTTCAAGCTTTTCTGCCCTCTTCCGGTATTCTTCCATAATATCGTCCGTAATTTTAATCAACACTTCTTCCTTGGAATGAAAATTCCGGTAATAGGAAGCTCTTGCTACTCCGGCAGTGGTAATAATATCGGTTACGGATATATCGGAAAATGCTTTGGTGTCCATGAGTTTGGTCAGGGCACGGGCAATCTTTAATTTTACCTGGCGGTTTGCTTCGTATCGTTTGTCTGTTTCTTTCATTTAAATGCTCCTGTTCGTATGTGCTATGGATGTGTGCTGGTGGGTGGGACAGAATATGATATTCGTTTCTTACGATTTGCATTTGATATGTGCATTGGTTCATTACGCAAAGAGCGTTATTTTTCTTAGCACTGTATTTTTCTTGCTGTCAGGCTGTCCTTTCCGTTGCTTTGACCGGATGCCGGCTCTGTCCGTCTGATGCGGATACCACATTCCGTCTGAAAGAGACGCTAAGAATTCCGTTAAAGTTTCCGTATCTTCCGGCACCCGGCACATATTCGCATCCATGCTTAAGATGTGCCTCGCTGGCACGTCCCTGTGCCAGCGTTGCCGGTTGCTGTCGGAATTCTAAGCGTCTCTAACAGACTGCATATATCGTATCCGCATTCAGGCGAACAGAGTCCGGCATACTGTCAAACATTGGAAAGACAGGCTTTATCGGCAAAAGAAAAATGCAGTGCAAGAAAAACCGCTCTTTGACGTTAGAAGCAATGTATGTATCAAATACAAATCGTAATAACAAATATAAAACGACTGTCCCACCCACCGGCACCACATCCGTATCATGATACAAAATGATATAAAATGTCTCACATCAAACCGTTGAAAAAAGGGAAAACTATGCTACAATGCTACTTATGCAGCCACAACAATGTGATATAAATTATCTCACATATAGTGTGGCATAGATACAGACAACAGTCAAGAGATGGAGACGAAAATGAAGATAATTACAGATACAGGATCTGATATATTAGAAATCGAAGCAAAGGCAATGGGCGTGGATCTGGTGCCGATTTCGGCAAACTTTGAAGATGTTATATTTGACCGGAATACAGAAGAGAATTTCAAAGCATTTTATGAGAAACTGCGCAGCGAGGAACAGCTTCCGGTATCCAGCCAGCCATCACCGGCAGCATTTTTAGAAAAGTATGAAGCGGCAGAAGAAACAGGGGAAGAAGTGTTGGTGATTCTTATTTCCTCGAAGCTTTCGGGAACCTATAACGGGGCAGTGCTGGCGAAGGAAATGTGCGGATATGAAAAGATATATATCGTGGATTCCCTGCAGGCATCCTTATCCTTGCGGCTTCTGGTGGAGTATGCCGTGAAGTTAAAAGAAGAAGGCAAAAGTGCAGAAGAGATTGCAGGAATCTTAGAAGAAGTAAAGAACCGCACCTATCTTACCGGTGTTCCTTCCACATTATTATATTTGAAAAAGGGCGGACGTATTTCTCCGGTAGTTGCAGCAGTGGGAAATGTAATGGGAATCAAGCCGGTGCTGCTGCTCCGGAATGGAGAGATTGAAGGATATTCCAAAGCCCGCGGCATGAAAGCGGCCAAAAGCGGAATGCAGGCATTTTTGAAAAAAGGAGAAGTGGATTGCTGCATGCCGGTAGAATTTGCTCACAGCAATAACCCGGAAATGGGAGAGGAATTCCGGAAAGAAACCATGGAAGCATTTTCCCTGACAGAAAGCAGCTTACATGAAGTTGGAATGGCAATCGGAACCCATATCGGACCGGATGCACTTCTGATGGCATTTATTTTAAAAGAAAGCATGAAATAAGAATTTTCAGATTTAAGGATTCTTTAATAATTGATTCGTTATAGTAGAACCAGCAAAGGAAATAAAACTTTGCCGGTTCTTTTTTGCTTTACAGGAAATTGCCTGCAAAGTAAAAAACGCTCCGCGAGGATGCGCACTGCGGCGCGAAACTTGCAAAGCGTGTTTCGCGTAGTTGAGGTATACTAAGAGGATAGAAAGGAGCAGAAGATGTTTTGGGATATCTTACGCAAAGACTTAAAGCGAAAGAAAACAATTAATATTGTAATTTTGCTGTTTATTATTTTAGCTGCCATGTTTGTGGCAAGCGGGCTGAACAATGTACTGACGGTAGTAAATGGAACCGATTATTATCTTAATCAGGCAGACATTGGAGATTATGTAGTACTGACCCAGCAGGGGGATGGCGGTGTGCCGGAGCTTTTGGATACCTGTCAGTATGTAAAAGACTACCGCATGGATCATATTATGTATGCAACCAAAGGGAATATCAAGGCAGAGGGAAAAGAACTTGATATGGCAAACAAGGCAATGATCATAGAATCCATTTCCGAAAGTGAGATACATTTTTTCACAAAGGATAATAAGGAGCTTACAAAAGTGCCTGAGGGTGAGGTCTATGTCACAGGAAATTTTTTAGATGCAAATGCTTTAAAAGAGGGAGATAAACTTACGATTACCCATGGCAAAAACAGTGTGGAGCTTACGATTGCCGGAAAAGCAAAAGATGCGCTGCTGGGTTCTGAATTTATGGGAAATAAAAGATTTATTTTAAATGAAGCGGATTATCAGAAATTTGCATCGGATGAAAGTCTTGCAGAATACCGTGGCGAGATCATTTATATTGACACAGACAATCCATCGGAAATAGCCTCTTTATTAAGCAATGCATCCAACATCCTATTTAACCGGGGACGGGGTATTTTTAAATTGTGTTATGTCATGGATATGATTGTGGCATTTGTGGTGCTGGTTTTAAGTGTATGCCTGATGATAGTATCCTTTGCAGTGTTGAAATTTACGATTACTTTTACGGTGACAGAGGAATACCGGGAAATCGGTGTCATGAAAGCCATCGGAATTACGGACTTTAAGATACGAAGCCTTTATCTTGTAAAATATCTGATGCTGGCTGTTGTGGGAGCAGCAATTGGATTCCTGGCAAGTATTCCATTTGGCAATATGCTGCTGCAGTCTGTGACAGAAAATATGATGTTGGGAAACAGTCATGCCATTACAGCAAATTTCATTGGAGCACTTATCGTTATTGCAGTTACTATCTGGTTTGCATACCGGTGTACCGGAAAAGTAAAGAAGCTGACACCGGTGGATGCTATTCGAAACGGTCAGTCCGGAGAACGCTTTAAAAAGAAATCCATTTACCGGCTGGGAAAAAGCCGTTTTAACAGTACCTGGTATCTGGCAGTCAATGATATTTTAAGCAGTCCAAGACGGTTCCTTACGATTATATTGTCCTTTTTCCTCTGTTCCGTTTTTATGCTGGGAGTGGTTATTACAACAGATACCATGAAAAGTAAGAATCTGATTACGACATTTGGAAAAGAAAGTGATGTCTACATATCAGATGTATCACAGGCAATGGGGAATATGGCAGGAAAGACCCGGGCTGATTTGGCAAAAGAATTAGATGACCTGGCAGAAGAACTTACGGAAGAAGGCATGCCATCGGAAATGTCTGTTGAGATACAGTATACTATAAAGATAAACTTTCACAGCTTCATATAGGGTTTAACATGGGGGAGTATCAGAATTCTCTGGTGAAAGCAGATACAGAACGTTTGCTGGAAGTATTGCAGAATATCATAGAAAATGCTATAAAATATGGTAGTGACAAAAAAATTGGTATATCAATTTCAAAAGAAGAAGACTGTGTGCTGATTACCGTGGAAAATACAGGAGAAGTTCTTCCGGCAGAGGAACTTCCGCATCTTTTTGACAGCTTCTATCGTGGCTCCAATGCAGGAAGCCAGGAAGGAAGCGGACTGGGGCTTTATATATGCAGAAAGCTGATGCATAAAATGAACGGGGATGTTTTCCTGAAACAGGAAGAAAATCTTTTTTCGGTAACTGTGGTAGTGGGTATGGCAAATTAGTCAATGAAAAAGGCAGGAAGAAAATGTAATATGATAAAAGCAGTTTTATTTGATATGGACGGAACACTCATTGATACAGAGAAATACTATAGAATCTGCTGGCCTAAGGCAATGGCGCATTTTGGCTATGAAATGAGTGATGAGCAGGCATTGTCCATGCGTTCCTTAGGACAACCCTTTGCACCGGCGCATTTAAAGGAAATGTTTGCAGATGAGAATCTTGACTATCCGGCTATCCGGGCTTACCGGAAGGAATTGATGGAGGAATATCTTGCAAAGAACGGTATTGAGATAAAAAGAGGAGCTATTGAGTTATTGAATTTCTTAAAAGAAAAGAAAATCCGGCGGGCAGTTGCAACGGCAACCGACATGGAACGGACAGAAAGATATTTAAAGCAGATAGGACTATATCCGTACTTTGATGAAATCATCAGTGCAACCATGGTAGAACACGGAAAGCCGGCACCGGATATCTATACTTTTGCATGTGCACAACTTGGACTTGCTCCGGAAGAATGCCTTGCGGTGGAGGATTCGCCCAATGGGGTTATGAGTGCTTGTCAGGCAGGCTGTCAGGTGGCAATGGTTCCGGATCAGACACAGCCGGATGATGAATTAAAAAAGAAACTTACGATATGTGCAAATACACTGGATAAATTGAAAATTTTATTTTCATAAAATGGGAGAGGTAAGATGAATTTTTTATTTGATACTTCAATTGATGTGAACCGCAGACAGTTTTATGTGCTGGCAATGGGAAGCTGTATCGGAAATCTGGCAGGATTTATTGGAAATGCATTGATTTTCGGATGGAACGGAACAACGATTTTCTGTGGAATCTGTATGTTACTTATGGCCGCAGGAAGTTTCATTGGAATTAAAAAAGGTCAGATACGTTATGCGTCTTATTTGATGATAGCAGTATTAAGCCTTGTGGAATTTCCAACACTATATTATATATATCAGACGGGAACGATTGTATACATGGTACTTGCGATGGTAGCAATTGCGATTTTTATTCCAACCGGAAATGCAATCCGGTTTGCCGGCATAGTAATTGTAGCCGATGTGGCAGCAGTTATTTTAGCCTATATGAGACCGCTGGAAAGTGAAAAATTGTCAAAAGAAGTCGTGCTGCAGAGCACACTTTGTTCCCTGCTTATCGTTTTACTTTGTGTCTTTTTGATTTCTATCCTGCTTCAGATGCAGAGACAGAGGCAGGAAGAAGAAGTAAAGAAGTTGAATGAACAGTTGAAAGATGCCGCAGATAAAGATGCACTGACCGGACTCTATAATCGTTGTTATTTAAATCAGTATCTGGGAGAACTTATTCTGGATGAGAAGGAAGAATTTGATGCGGTACTGATTGATCTTGACTTCTTTAAACATGTGAATGACACTTACGGACATGGGTTTGGAGACATTATTCTGGTGGAATTTGCAAGACTTTTAACGAAGCATGTAAAGAATAAAGGTATCGCGGTACGCTTTGGCGGAGAAGAATTTATGCTGGTTTAAAAGGGGATGAACACGGATGAAATCGGTAAAATGCTAGAGCATATAAGACGGGAATATAAAGAATTTACAAAGCATGAAAAGAATATCGAATGCTCTTTCAGCAGCGGAGTACAGCATTATACAGAAGGAATTGCTGTTACGGTATTATACCGCTTAGTGGATGAGAAACTCTATACGGCAAAGGAGCGGGGAAGAAACCAGGATGTCTTTGATTTAGAATAATAGAAAGATAAAAAAGGGGCGAGAAATGAAAAGGAACATCAGGAGGATTCGTTTATGAAAGGGAAAAAGTTTTTAGCAATGATATTAAGTGCAGCGTTGGGAATGTCAACGTTTGCGGCTTGCGGAAGAAGAGTCGTGGAGCCGGAGAAAAAGACCACAGAAACAGAGGCTGAGACTGAGACGGAAGAAACGGAAAACTCAGAAGAGGTGACAGAGGAGACAGAAACGGAAAATGTGGATGAAGATGACATTTTTGCACAGCTTGCAGGAGAAAGCTTTATGTTTACCAGCGGAGCCGGTGCATGGGATTCTACATTGATTTTATCCGAGGATGGCTCTTTTGTGGGAAATTATCATGATGCAGATGCAGGAGATAGCGGGGATGGATATCCAAATGGAACCCTTTACTATTGTGATTTCTATGGAAAATTCATCCAGCCGGAAAAGATAAATGATTATACCTATGAGATGCAGTTGGAGAATATTGCAATGAAGGAAACAGAAGGCGACACGGAAATTAAAGGCGGCGTGAAATATATTTACACGGGACCGGCTGGTTTGGAAGAGGTTTATGATTTATATATTTATCTGCCGGGTGCACCGTTAGATGAATTGCCGGAAAGATTCCTGGACTGGGCATCCATTGGTCTTACCGATGAGGATACGACGCTTCCATTCTATGCAATTTTTAATACGCTGACCTTTGATACCTTTTTAGGACCGAGTGGAGATAAGGTTACGGTAAATGATAAAACCACAACTTCCGATGTATCCATAGAGAGTGAATTGCAGAAAATCGAGGAGAAAGCAGCAGCCATGCAGGAAGACCTTTCCAGTGGAGAACTGACACAGCAGGAAATGAATACCCTGTCTCTGCAGTTGTATCAGTTGTGGGATAATGAGCTGAATTCTATCTGGAGCCGTTTAAAAGAGACTTTGGATGAGGACACTATGACGACTCTTACCCAGGAAGAGCGTGACTGGATTAAGACAAAAGACAGTGCAGTAGAGGAAGCCGGCAAAGATACTGAGGGTGGAAGCCTGCAGCTATTATTGGAAAATGATAAGGCGGCAGAATTAACAAGAAACAGGGTATATGAACTGGCAGAGTATTTGAAATAAAAAGATATTTTAGCGAGGAAAAATGGTTACATTAAATGATTACTTATACTCCGGAGCAACGGTGTTCCGGATATTGAAAAAGTATACGCAGGACCTCCGGGCATCCGCAAAAGTATCAAAAAATGAAGTGGATTTGGTGCACTGCAATTTCCTGATTCAGATTATGGAACTGTTAGAGCACAATGATTTCCTGACAGCGCAGTCCCAGAAAATACGTGAGTTCTACAAATATATGGCAATGGAATATCCTTATCTTTCCTTTACTTTTAAAGGAAGAATCAAGTCACTGATTCGTGCGGAGGGCAAATTCAACGGCTATATTGTAGAGTACATTTATGATTATTATAAAAAGCATAAAAGCTATCCGGACATTGCAGAATTAAAGGAAAAGCTGAACTGCTTCCGTGATCTGATTGCATACCGGATTGTGATTTCCATGCCACGGTGTCATTTGAAAAATCATGAGAACCGCGAAGAAGAGGAATTAAAGCACCTTTATCAGATTGCAAATGTGCTGCCACAGTTTTTAGAGGAGCGTGGATTTACGGCAGAGTCGACAGGCGGTGTCTTAAGAAGCAGTTCCCCGCTTTTGGATGATGCTGTAAAACCATATTACAGGGATTATATCACCAGCGAAAAGGAGGACGATTACAAATCCTTACATATTACTTTTTATGATAACAGTGCGAGATGTTATGTGGAAATGCAGCTTCGCACAAAGCAGATGGACGATATTGCAGAAATCGGTTCCGCCAATCATATTAATTATGAGAAAAAGCAGGAAGCATCCAGAGCACGCCGGGATACCATCCCGGAGGGAGAATGCATTTATTTTGATGAAGCTTATGAACGGTGCAGGCGTTTGCAGGAACTGGAGCTTTCCGGTGTGGATGTCGACATGTTTACAGCAGTAAGCAACAGCCTGATGAATGACGGCTGCGGCTTATACCGGGGAAGACTGATTCTTCCTTATGAGCATTTGTCGAGATTTCAGAATGATTTGATTGATTAGAAATAGAGCAGAATGGAAGCGTACGAAACGGAGAAGGCAGCTATGGGTGAAGATATGGAAAAGGAACAATGGATGAAAGAGAGTCTCCAGATGCAGAAGGCAAGCTGGATTCAGAATGAAATCACAAAGCGCAGAGAGCGGGAAGATGAGTTGCTGCAGCAGATTTTTATGGAACAGAAAATGTTGCAGGAACTGGACGAAGACATGGACGAAAATATGGCACATGCCAGAGAAGGCCGCAAATATCGGGAGGACATGAAGGAGCGGGTCAATGACCGGGTATATGAAATCCATGACCTGAGTGCAGATAAGCGAGAGGGAATGCGGGAATACAAATATGCATACCGCAGAGGCTACGCCCTTGCCATGTTTTTCTTTTCACTGGCATTGTGCGTCTTTGTAGGCTTTTTACATGGAATCACATCACAAATCTGTCTGATGCTGATGTTCTTTACCGGCGTGCAGGCTGCCATTTTTGTACATCAGAAGCAGTGCTTCTTTCTCTGGAGACTCATCTGCGATATTTTCTCAGCAGTAGTTTTCCCGGTGATGCTGGTTCTCTTTATCGGCTATGAATTAAAGTACGGCTTCTATGATTTTCTGCTTCCAATCTGCCTTATCGTAGGACTGGTGCTGCTGGCACTTACCACAGCATCCTATTTCCTCTACGATCCATACCGCAGTGCCCGCCGCAGAGTCGGTGATGCCAAGAGCATGATCCGTTCTATTGAGCGTTCCGCCAAAAAACAGGTCAAGAAGAGCCAGAAGCAGCAGGCGAAAGACGAGCTTCGCCAGAACCGCCTGCAGCAGAAGGAGCAGGATAAAGCCGAGAAGCTTCGCATCAAAGAAGAGCAGCGCCAGGAAAAAGAGCTTAAGAAAGCCGCACAGCGCGAAGAACAGCAAAAACTCCGTGACGCAAAGAAGCAGGAAGCCTTAGAAAACCGCGAAGAGAAGAAGCTTGCCCTCAAGGACGCTGTGGCAGCCAAGAAAGAGCAGTTCCGGGAGAAGTTCCGGAAGGATGGGGGAGGGGAAGAAACGGAAGAAGAGGAGAAGGAGAAAGCGGAAGAGGACGTTTTTGCTTCAGATGAAGGCACGGAAGATACAGAAAATGCAGAGCAGGGCGAGACAGTAGTTGTGGAAGATGCGGTGCAGGAAGAAGATGGGGTGTTAGGGTAGATTGAAAATATGGCAGATTTTCAAGATCCGTCTATTAATTTTCCACAGTAAATTTACACTACCAAACAATACAAATGTATTGAAATAGAAATGATTTAGCATTATAATGAAGAAAGCAGATGGAAGAGAGGTGCTGAACATGGCTAGTACAATTCAGGTTAGAGTAGAAGATGAGTTAAAGAGTAAATCAGATGCACTATTTAAAGATTTGGGCACAGATACAACAACAGCAATTAGAATGTTTTTAACACAGGCTGTTGCGGAAAATGGATTTCCTTTTGAAATAAAAAGACAGGTAGAATCAAATCCATATGCACCGATGACTGAGAACGAGATGCTTGCAAAATTGAAAAAGTCCAGAGAACAGGGAATGTTCAGGGAAGCAGATTGTGTGATTTCTGATATGAGGTCAAAGTATGGATTATAAGGTTGTTTTGATGAAGGATGCGGAGGAGGATCTTGATAGATTCATTACATATCTTTTGCTTGAAAAGAAAAGTGAGCAGGCTGCAAGAAATTTATTAAATGATTTTGAAGCAACAAAAATAAGTCTGTCAAATGTTGCAGGGAGCCTGAAACTTTGTGATAATCTCAAACTAAGAAAATTAGGATATCGAAGAATCAATTTTTTATCGCATCGATATTTTATGCTTTATCGTATTGAAAACGATACTGTTTATGTGGACAATATTTTTCATGAATTGCAAGACTATGAAAATAAAATGAATTAAATGTTTGAATACAAAATCCTACCCATGGGGTCATCTCTTAATTTTGAATATGAGTTAGGAGATAGCCTGGATGGGTGGGATTTTTCTATGAGGAAAGTTATCTGTAAGAGTGATATATGTTGCAGAGAACATCAGATATGCGATACATCATAGAAACTACAAAGACGGATGCCGGAACTAGAGTATTGTCAATCACAGAGGATGTGGCACAGATGTTTCAGGCAATTATCGAGGATAGAAATGCACCGAAAGTGGAGAAAACCATAGATGGATATAGCGGATTCCTGTTTTACGATGATAATGGAAGGCCACTTGTTGTGATGCATTGGCAACACCGCTTTAATCATATGGTCGGCAGATACAAAGATATCTACCGGGTGTAGATGCAAAACATCACACCTCATGTATGCCGACACACATATTGCTCGAATATGGCAAAATCGGGAATGAATCCCAAGACGTTACAGTACCTCATGGGGCATTCGGATATATCGGTTACAATGAATGTGTACACGCATATCGGATTCGATGATGCAGAGGAAGAATTGAAACGGATGGAAGAGTTTAGAAAGGCACAGGCGGAGGTTGAACAGAAGAAGGAGAAACCGATGTCGCAGAAAATGTTTAAGGTAGTTTAATATGAAAGAAGGATGACGCTCTGGCTTAGGATTGTTTTTAAAAAGGTTAACGCAGGTTTACACCCTGATAAAAACTTTGTATAATACTATCAATAGAATGAAGAGAAAGCTATGACGTATAACAAGAAAAAGCTATAGTTAGGAAACGACGCGCGTTGAGATGGAAAGAAGGTTATAATTTGGATTATTTAATTGAATATGATGAATCAAATCCTATATCGATAGAAAAGTATGCGCAAAGACTAATTGGAAAAACATTTGCTGATGTATGCAATCAGGATGATTTAGATAAGTCAATTGTAGTTCATGAAACAAGTGATTATGAAACTAGTCATGAAAATAAAAAACGAAAAGGTGGTTTAGGAGAAATCATTGAAGAAAGATTTTTTCATTATCAGTGTAATAATGACTCTAGACCTGATTTTTATAAGGCTGGTGTAGAATTAAAAGTGACACCTTATAAAGTAAATAAGAATGGTACACTAGTGGCGAAAGAAAGATTGATTATCACTATGATTGATTATTTTTCGGTTATAGAAGAAACTTTTGAAAGTAGTCACATGTGGAACAAGGCAAAGTTGATTTTGCTTATATATTATCTTTATCAACAGGAAATACAGAGCCGACTTGATTATAGAATTGGATATGCAAAACTGTTTTCGCCGCCAGAGGCAGATATTAAAATAATCAAAAATGATTTTGAGATTATTGTCGAAAAAATAAAAGCAGGAAAAGCTCACGAATTATCAGAGGGTGATACGATGTATTTGGGAGCTGCGCCTAAAGCAGCAACATCAAAAGATAGGAGAAAACAACCCTTTAGCAATGAGCCTGCTAAACCAAGGGCATTTGCATTTAAAAATTCTTATATGACATATGTGCTGAACAATTATATTGTTCCGGGAAAAGATACATACGAAGCAATTATGCAAGATGGAATCGAATGTAATTTTGAAGATTATGTTATATCAAAGATTAATTCATATAAGGATTATACTGTCGAAGCTCTTTGTAGTGAATTTCAAATCGAATGTGATAAAAAACCTAAAAATCTTGAAGCAATGCTCGCGTATCGTATACTTGGCATTAAGGGAAATCATGCAGAAGAATTTGAAAAGGCTAATATTGTTGTAAAAACTATTCGAATTGGAAAAAACAACAAGATTAAAGAGAGTATGTCATTTCCGACATTCAAATTCAAAGAATTGATAGAAGAAGAGTGGGAAACATCAGTGTTTGGTACATATTTGAGTGAGACTAGATTCTTTTTTGTGGTGTATAAGTTTGATGAAAATGACGTGCTTCGCTTAAAAGGTTGCCAGTTTTGGAATATTCCATACGCAGATTTGGAAAATGAAGTTAAGAAAGTTTGGAATAAGACAAAGCAGGTAATCATAGATGGATTACAGATAGAACAACGAAATGGTAAGAATTATAATAACTTTCCTAATGCTTCAGAAAATCCAGTCTGCCACGTGAGACCGCATGCTCAAAATGCTCAGGATACATATGAATTGCCGGATGGTAGACAGTATCCAAAACAGTGTTTCTGGTTGAATAATCATTATATTTTGTCACAATTAAAAGGTGAATTTAAGGAGGGGTAGTTTATATGGCAAAAATATTGTCGAATGAAGAATTGATAGCTGTTTTAAAGGCAGACTATAGTGCAAAAACAATTAACAAAGAGTCAATATTAAGAAGACAGTGGAATATTGATACATTTAATGCCTTAGAGAGAAAACAGTTGAAGTATGATAAGCTAGAAAAAAGAATAATGTTGTATAAAACAATGGAGGGAGAAGAAGTATATATTCAGTATCCGGGTAAGGAATCAACTGAAAATCCTAAGATGCCATTAGATTTTAGACCAAAAGTTAAACTGAAGACAGGAGAGTATGCAATTGATTTATCCTTTGGTGCTATATGGGACATATTAGATGATATTTCTAGAAATCATAATGCTTATTTGAAGTACGTAGCTGCTTTATTTTTTAGAATGGGTTATATGCATGAATATAAAAAAATAAAGATGAGTTATGATTGTGAAATAGTAAAAATCAGCAAAGTTGGAGAAAAGATTGAAAAAAATGAGAAAATTCAGCTAGAGTGGTATGCTATGCAATTGGAAGAAGATGTTTGGTATACACTCAATGATAAGATGGGATGGATAAATCTTGGGAACAATCAAGTAATTTCATTTGAAGGTTTTATTAAATTGGTGGATTTATTGTTTCAGAATGAAGATTGTAAGTATTATTATAAAAATATTGTTATAGATAAGAAAGATAAATACAAGTTATCTAGTGGTAGAACAAATTCAAGTGCAGCAAATCTATTTATACTTAATTATTTAGAAGGAAATGTTAAGTTGTCAAAATTACTTGATGCATTCCAAAAGAGTAGGGGAGTTCCTATGATAAAAAAGAGTGATTACTCTGTGGTGACCGATAAAATAGTGATTAATGTCGATATAGAATCAAGATAATAATAACCCGAGAGACTACATTGCCTCTCGGGTTTTGTCTTCTTCAACTACATAAGCAGTTTCCTTATCAAATATGGTGTTGAGATATGTTCCCATGCGAGTGATAAGTCCAACAACTAAAGCATTACCCATGCAGAAGTAGCGGAATTTTTCAGGCATTCCTGTATTGGTCCAATCGTCATCGAATCCTTGTATACGCTCAGCTTCTATTGGAGTAAGAAGTCGGAGTTGTTTGGTTTGAGGATCTTCAATGACATGGGTGCTTCTGTTTAGGCTAGATTCGCTTGTTAGCATTGTACGAGCAGGCTTATCTATTGGGTCAGGAAACGCAATAGGACCTTCAGAAAAAGTATAGGTATGACCAGTTTTACTGGTACGTTCTATTTTCTTTGCGCCCTTTAAATATTTCCATTTATCAAGGTTGTTGCCAAGGTAAAAGCGTTCTTCAACATCTTTATTAAGAAGAGTACGAAGCATTGTAGATTCTTCGTAAACAGGTGTTGTATCACATGTGTAAATTGTACCGTTATACATAAAGCCAGCATTGCCAAAAGCGTATGAAAAATGTTCAGTCACATCGGCTAAGTCAGATTCAGTTAATACGGTACTTCTGATATCATCATTAGATACACCAACAATCTTAAATGTATGAGCAAAGAAACCAATATTGTTGAAAATACAGTCTGGTCTAGCAACTGACTTGCTGATATGAGTTGAATAATTGGTTTCATTTTTGTATGCAAAAATGAAAGTCCGTCGTCTTCTCTGTGCAAAACCATATTCAGCAGCATTAATTACGCGCCATTCTACATTATACCCTAATTCGTTGAAACAAGTAAGAATAATACCAAAGTCTCTTCCACGCTGATTTGCTGGTGATTTTAGTAATCGGTCTACATTCTCAAGAATAACAAAACTAGGAGATTTTGTTTCAAGAATATCTCTTATATCCCACCATAAGACACCTTTCTTCCCGTTAATTCCAGTTGCACCAGTTCGCGCAACAGAGTAATCCTGACATGGAAAGCCACCAACTAACAGGTTATGGTCAGGAATTGAAGATTTTTCAATTTCTGAAATGTTTTTGTTAACATGATTAATTGATTTGCCAAAGTGTGCACAATAACAGTCAAATGCATGTTGTGTTTTTTTCCCAGGTTCCCACTGATTGGCCCATACAGTGGTCCATTCTTTGCTAGCACGTTCCATTCCCAAACGAAAACCACCAACGCCTGCAAATAATTCACATATAGTTTTTTCCATCTGTAAGGCACCTCCTTATTTAGCCGAACGATCGTTCGTTTTAACTTATGGTACTATATAATTATTGAAATGTAAAGAGTAAATTTTTTAGCTTTGTTAATAGTAACATAAAAGGAATTCAGAATCAAGATCAAAAGTGAGGTTTTTAAGAGAAAATCATTAGAAGATGTGTTAGAATCGATAGAGAGATCTGTATATTTTATAATACAAATTATTATACGTAAAAAGCAGGAGTTGGCGCATGAATGATTTCAGTAAAAACAGAGTACTGGCATTATATAAAATTCTCACAACATATACGGACGAGCAGCATCAGATTTCTATGCAGGATATATTGTTATATATGGAATCTGAAGGTTATTCTTGCAGTGAAGACAGTATTCTACGCTATATAAAGCAATTAAGAAATGAATTGGGTGTAGATGTGATTTCTAGTCGTGGAAGGAATGCTCGCTACTTTATCGGAACCAGACTTTTGGAAAAGGAAGAGATGAAGCTTATCATTGACTCTGTCAATGCATCTAATTTTATTGAGAAAAGTATTGCAACCCAAATGATTGATAAACTAAAGAGTACCATGAGTACTTATGATGCTGAAGACTTAGACAGAAGTGTGTTAGGTATTAACATTGCAAAAGCGGAGAATAAGAAAATTCTCTACAATGTAAATATTATTCAGGAGGCTTTGGTAAAAGGCGTCCGGATTAGTTTTGATTATATGGGTTGGGATAAAAATAAAAAGCTGGTGAAAAAGTCTGAACGAAGATATAACATGAATCCCTGGGCATTAATATGGGCGAATGACCGATATTATTTGTACGGTTATGATATAAAAGAAACGGACGGTGTATTGAGCGAAAGAAACTATAGAGTGGATAAGCTTGACAATATTCAGTTGTCTGACATTCCGAGAGAAGGAAAAAACCAGTTCAGGAGTTTTAATGCAAATACATATGTATCAAGGCGAATGGGCATGTTCTCAGGAAAAGAGCAGGTAATAAATGTAAGGATTCCGGAGTCTTTGGTTGGAGCATTTATAGATCAGTTTGGTAAACGAATTACAATTTCTGAAGATTCAGAAGACAAGTTGTTGGTAACTTTTATTGCAGTGCCTTCGGTTATTCTGCTTGGATGGTTGTTGGGCTTGAAATCTGTAGAAGTTGTGGAACCACAGAATGTAAAAGAAGATATAATTAATTTGTTACAACATAATATGAATTTCTATGAAGAAAAGAATTGACGCAAATATGCGGCAATTCTTTTTTGCGTTTCGTGGTAAAATTATATATAATTTTACTAATAACATTCACATGGGACACGAGCAAACTAATAGAGGAGGTTTGAAATTTGAAAGATTATTTATTAGATGTTATGCAACAACAAGAGCATGGTTTATATCTGTGCGAATTACCGACTGGTAACGGAAAGACTTTTGATTCGGCACAGGCAATGAAAGAGTATGCAGATTCAATTGGCGATGATACCAAAATCATTTACCTGACAACTTTAAATAAGAATTTACCAGAAGATGCATTGAGGGCGGCATATGGGAGTGAGGAGCTTTATAAGCGTAATGTATTGAGATTACGCTCTAATTTTGATGAGGTTGTAGAAAAAATTCTTGAGATTGAAGTGCCGGAAGAAATGAAAACAGATGCGTATCTTAAATTATGCAAGGATGTTTCCCTTTACCGTAATGCTGTGGATAAAAGATATGCCGATAAGGAATATATAAAAGAATTGGCTGACAGAATAACAGAAGGTGACAGGCAACTTCGATACGAAATTACTAAACGCTTAAAGAACAAATTTCAAACAAAGACACAGCGTAAAAAAGCTATTAGAACTGATGCGAAATATAAATGGATTGGAAAATTATATCCTGCAGTATTTACAGACGATTACAAAATAATATTAATGAGTGTCAGTAAGTTTATGAAGAGAAATTCTATTCTTATTGATTCCAGTTATGAGTTTTTGAATTCTGATTTGATAGAAAACGCAGTAATTGTTATTGATGAATTTGACGCAACGAAGGATACTATACAAAGTGAGCTGATAGAAAAGTCGTTGGCAATGCAGGAAGACTATATACAGTTGTTTCGTCAGATATATCGTACTTTGAACCCAAATGATTTTTCGTCCAGTATGAGACAGGCTATGGATAAGGTTGAAAAATCAGGGAATAGAAATACATTTACTACATTAATGGACGAAGCAAGAAAAATTGCAGAGAATTATCATGTAAGGTTAAGTATAAAAACAAAAGAAGATTTGGTGAATCAGAGACAGATTTTCCTATTTAATGATGGTTCATTCCATACGGTTTTAGAAGAAGGTGCACAGTATATTCGCTCATCCCTGAATAAAGAAGACAATCGTATTGATGTTTTCTTTGAGGGGAAAGATGATTTTTTCAAGAATAGAAATAAAGAGAAGGATATTGTGTTATATAGCCTATTACGTGAGATTAATGTATTTCTTTTGCATTTTAGGTTATTTTCTATAGAATGGGCAAGAAATTACATGGAGATTATAAATAGTTCCAGAAGCGGTATCATGGATGCGATGAATTTGGAGAATGCTATTAGTACAATCTTAAAAAGATTAGAATTAACTAATAAGCAAAGAGATTTGTTGATGGGTGAAACATGCCAAATGATTAGAAATAATCGTGAACTGATATTGGAGGATAGAAGCTTCTATCAAGTTGGCATGGAGTATTATGAATTTGAGGATAATGATTCTCATCATGACAATACAAATCTTAAATTTGTTAAGGTATATGATACTCCTGAAAAAATCATGTTATACCTTGCAGGGAAAGCAACTGTGTTTGGGATATCGGCAACTGCTGAAGTTGATACAGTTGTTGGAAATTATGATTTGAAATATTTTAAGAAACAGTTAAAAGAAGGGTTTCATAAGACACCGGGTTATTTAAAGGACAAAACAAGAACTGCATTAGAAAAAAGATGGAGCGCTTATGCAGATGGCGAGATAAATGTACATGGGGAAGTAATCAGCAGTAATATACAAGGATTCAATGCAGAAGATTATTGCAAAACATTTATGGATGCAGAATTTGCACGTTATGCTTCAAACATTATCACCAATATAATAGATAACGAATATCAGATAATAAGATATTGCAATGTACTTCAAGCAATGTGTATTTTTAATAGGAATGAAGATATTCAATCAATGTTGTACTTGGGAATGGCATTGCCGAAAAAGAACAATCCCGGCATGGATGAAGGCGTTCTGCAGCAGTTGTTTGAATACTCTCAGATGGAGACACAGCAGAGTAATAGTAGTGTTTGTTTCTTGAAAAGCGACAATTTTGAACAGGATAAGGAAGAATTGCAACAGCGATTGTCATGTGGAGAAAAGATATTTGTTATGTCATCTTATCAGACTATAGGTGCTGGACAGAATTTACAATATAAGATTCCGAAAGGTAAAAAAGTTGTTCAACTGGGAGAGTTTACCGAAGGTGACAAGAGATTCTTATATAAGGATTTCGATGCATTGTATCTGGGAAATATAACTAATATGACAGTAAATACATATCAGGATGAGACAATAACATCTCATGATTTGTTGCAGATGTTGTTTCAAATTGAGGAATTATACGAGAATGGTGAAATGAATTATTCTGAAAAGGACCAAATGTTAAAGCTTGCGTTTCGCTCTTATACAGGAAGTGACCAATTTACTTTAAACAAGTTGTATAAGTTAAAGAGTGTAGTTGTGCAAGCTAGCCGAATGGTTTTACAAGCAGTGGGGCGTATGTGTAGAACATTTGTAAAGAGTCCTAATATATACTTGTTTGTTGAGTCGGAACTGTTAGAGAAATTGTATGTTGGTGAAATAAATAAACGTATATTATCACCTGAAATGAAAGCAATTGTATCTATGCGAGAGACAATTGGAAAGGATTATCTTCCAGAAGAAAACCTTATGCTTAATAAGGCTGAAAAGATATCCTCGGTTGGTCTTTGGACGATTCGAAGAATGTTGGCAAAGGATTGGACTATTGAAAGTATGCAGTTGTGGGAACAGTTAAGGTCGTTGGTATTACAGTATCCGACGGCAAGTATATATGACTGGCAGAATAATGAATATCTTCAAAAACTTTATATTACAAGTGGAGAAAAGCGGAACCAGTATATTTACTCGCAGTATTCAGATTTCAATGATGTTACTATAGATTTTGGAAACGACAAGGTGGCATTTAAAAACAGTAAAAGAGCTAAAATAAAGGGGAATTCTGATGAAGTTGCTATTTATGAAATGAGTGAAAAGGAATCCGGTTTGCAGGCGATACTTAGATATCCCGGAATGAAAGCTCATTTTGAAGAAATGGGATATGCATTGAAATTTGAAATGAATGAATATCTTCTTAGTCCAGTATTGTTTCATAATATTTATAAAGGTGCATTGGGCGAAGTGGCTGGTAAGTTTATATTGAAAAGAGAATTGGGAATTGAATTATCACCAATAACAGTGCCGGAATATTTTGAATTCTTCGATTATAAGCTATCTGATGATGTGTATGTTGATTTTAAGAATTGGAAGTTTACATATGTGCAGGATAGAGACGAAATCAGAAAAGATATATTGAGAAAGCTGGAGGCTATAGGGGCTAAACGGGTCTATATCATAAATGTTGTATCAGATAAAAATTACAAGCCGAGTGCCATATTGGATCAGTGCTTGGTGGAGATTCCGATGCTTATAAGAGAAGATGGTACAGTTTGTTATGAAAATTTACATATGATTCGTAAGGAGGATTTCGAAAATGTTAACTAACAGAATTAATGTTACCTACAATATAGAAAATATTGATGCTGATTTTGATATTTTTAGGGTCGAGAAGGCTAATAAGGATTATTACAAATACAATATCTTAGATTCGGCAGTATATGAATTTAAGGCGGCAGCAGTTCAGTGGACCTTTGGTGCAACTGCATTGGTGCTGTTCCGTAAGGGTGAGGTGACAGAAAAGCAATTTAAAGAAAGTATTATGAAAGAGTATGAGGATGTAAAAGTTCAAAAGATTGATTTGTTTGATAGCGAGCAGTGCAATAAATGTTTTTATTTTGAAAACAGATTACTTGCACAACTCCTGATAAATTCAATGAGAACGCCTAAGCATGAGGCTTTTATGTATAATAATCTCACAGGTAAGCTTTTCTATCATGACCCATCATGGAGACATAAAGATAAATTAACAGGTAAGGTGAATTTTATCAGATTCTTGGAGATTGTTATTGATCCAGGAATGTATCTCAATTTGGAACATAAAACTTTCAAGAGATATGATCGAGAAAGTAACGGACTGTATGTAATAGATTCAAAGACTTGTGAGTTTAGAAAAAAATTAAAGACAGATACCAATGTCATTACATACAAGGAAGGTTCCTTGCCGCATAATCACTTTAGAGTAGATAATTTTGATATATCTGATATTGCGCATTTTAGGAAAAGTAAGATGGGCGTAATGGAGCAGTTTTTAAGAGATGTGAATGATAATCTTTCTAAATATATGTCCATAGACATTGTGGAGAGGGAAGATGCACAAGAATTTGATATCTCCAATTTGGAAAAGAAGGGAATATCAGAGTTTGAATATGGTGAAATGTTACAGAAAAATGGTGTTGTAATTGTAGATGATAATAACTCTGAAGTATCAAAGAATATTGTAGCAAAGCTCCAAGAGGAGTTGGAGAAGTATTATCATGTAAAGGCAGCGGTAGGAAATCTTTCGGAAGAAGCATATAATATCAGAATCATTCATGATGGTGAATATTATGCTGAAAAAGAGATGCATGATCCACACAGTGATAACTTAAAAGGATATATTGTACAGCATATAACAGAAGAGGCCGAGCATTTTACAAATACAAAGGGAAGTTCTCCAGATATAAAGAAGATTGTTCAGGAACTTATAATAAAAGGTGATGTAAGAGAACGCATGATTTCAATTTTTGATTGGAAAAGACTTGATTCTGGAAAAGATTGGACCTTTGTTCTTAGAAAGAAGATAAAAACAAAATACGGTGAAAATGCAGCGCATATAAATCATGCTAATAAAAAGGCACTCAATTATTTCCAATATTATCGTTTGAAAATTGATTGCAATGGTGAAATGGAATTTGATACATTTTGTGATAGTAATCAAGATGAAGCAGAAGAGTGGAACAAGATTTGTTATGCATATGATTTTGTAGAAGACAAACATCGTGGTGCACAGAATCAGGTAGAAGGATTAATGTATTCGGATATTGAAAATATTCATGCCATATTGTTAACACGCGAAAAGACATTGCCTAATATATCAGCATTAATGAATACACTTATGGAAACGGATGCAAAAGGAAGAGTTTCAAAAGAATTATTATTGGAAGCAATAGATGATTTTGAAAAAGATAATATTGATTCAAGGGAATGTATTTCTGAATGGAAAAGTAAGGTGGCTGCAGAAACAGAAATGATTACCAAGAAAGCAATGAAAAAGATTTTAAATATGCGCACAGGGATTGCATCAAAATTCAATAGGTTTTTACATGAAAAGTATGGAGTCTGGATTGATGGCGAGCTGAGAAAAGGGGAATTTGAAGCGACTTACCAAATTGGAAATCTTTTAAACATCAAGTACGAATACAATGAGAAAGACTACTTAGATGGACGTACATTTGTATATTATGTGGGGACTAAGAGTAAGAGATTAGCATATCCAAATGCTTGTTGTATGCGTAAGGTGATTTCTTTGGGAGAAGAACTTGAATATGAGGAGGCTCTTCCGTTGATGGCAGTAGAATTTGTGCGTAATAGTCAATATACGGTTCTTCCATTTCCGTTTAAGTATTTGAGAGAATATATTGAACAGTGCTAATTTATTTGACGGATATTTGATAGGAATGCCGGTACATATATTTAGTTGATGGATAGTTGATGATTTAACAATTTTTCTATGTATCTGTTAGCGAAAAGGCTTTGTTTTCTGGATGTTGACGTATTTTCTAGCGTGGGAATTTAGGTGATGGGTAGCTGATAGACGGAAAGTTATTTAAACAAGAGCAGCGGTAACACCTCCACCAATTCCTGGTGCAAATCCATCAAAATACACCAGCCCTGTCCATTTTCAGCCCTGGCAAAACATGATATGATAATCCCGCAAAGAGAAATTCATATAACAAAGAATACTAAACTGACAAAATTGGTCTTTTCAGGATATGTACAATCATGCTGAAAGCTTGTATGATATACATGAGCAGAGTAAAAAGTCACAAAATGACCTGTTTTTATGAAAAATACACCAGAATAGAGTCTTTACAATTTGTAAATTATGGATTATGCTTTGCGTGTGGTTTGAAAACCCAATGGAATTTGACAACTGAATAGCAGTTACAGATTTGAGTAAAATTACGGTTCATATACCCGCAGGATGAAAATCACAGTTATCATATTAGTAGGCTGATGGATTGAGAGATGAAGGCCGAGAGGCTGGATGGAAGTCCGGAAAAATGCGGGAGTAGGTATGTGGCGTAAGGATAATAATCCATGAAGGGCGAGAGGTTCGTCCTGGTTCCCGCAAGGCAGACAGGGGAGATAGTGCTTCTCTTATGAGAAGGGCGTCGTGAACACAGTTTAAGTGGCTCGTCTGTAGCTCCCGGAGCTGAGTACACCTTTACGTATACGGGGCGATGAGGGGTTGAAAAGACCGGCGTATACCTTAATAGGAACTACAGGAAGAGTGGTTCGAACTGAAATAAAAAGATTGCAGTAGATAACAAAATCGTTATCCATAGTTTTGTGTTTATGTGAGCTGTGGGTAACGTTTTATTTTATGGCGATGAGGAGAATGGACGTTGTTCTTGAATAAACGGAAATTCGACGACCGCTGTTCAGAGCGAGATTCGTAAAGCAAATCTCGTCTCTGTTTTGAGTGATAAAAACGTAGCAGGAAAAGGAGGTTACGCATGAACAAGAAAAATAACGTGACAGATAAGAATATCAAGATAAAAACTACCGGAGGAACTACGGTAAATATCGCTTGCTCTTATGCAAAAGATAAGACTCTGGAGGCATTGCTTTTATCTTATCTTGAGCGTGAAGTTGTAGAAAAAGTACCGACATAAGATCGGTTACCTGATGATGTTAGATAGTGTGTGTCACGCTTGTGATTAGCAAAAATAACGAAAATCATATTTTGTCAAATTTTTTGGAAATAAGTGGTAGACAAACATATGGTCGTGGTGTACTATGATTTTGTGGCAAAGAAAAATAAACATAAAAATAATAAATACTGCCACAGATATCTATTAAGTACACTGTGCGCGACCAGCCATCGCAAGACCGGTGAATATGTTTTAATTTAATAGTTGGCAATAGACAGCTTAAGAATATAAGGGATTTATAAGACACTAAAAATGCAGACCGCTGTCCATGGTCAACAAAGCGAGCGAAAGCTCATTACATACGATGACGGAACCTGTGGGTTCCGTGTTAGGACTAAGTAAATAATGACAAGCAATGCAAAATGCCAATGGTGCAGATTTTGTTTTATTTGTCGTACTTTCGTATGTATGTGCGATTAGCAGTTGTTACGGATGTAACAATCGACTTTGTTAACTATGGAGGGCGGTTTTTTGTTCTTAGCCGGAGCGACGGTAAAGTGATATTTTAAGCTGTTTTTTCATGTTAATCGGAAGGGATGAGTATATTTTGCAACAGACAAGTGAAGCGACTTTTGTTGAAACAGAAGGTTTACAGCATGAGAAGAATGTGCAGGGGAAGGTAAAACGGTATGGAAAATATACTGTGAAGTCGACCTTTACCGGTAATTGCAGTATTACGGATGTTATGAATTGTTATATAGAACGGAAAGCATCACTTAAGTATCAATAGTATGTATTTAGATAACAAGGAGGAAATGGAATGAGTAAGAAACAAATTGATGTATATAGAACCGGGAAGTATTTGAGATTGTCTCAGGGAGATGAAGATATCGACGGATGGGACAAGCAGGAAAGCAACAGTATTTCCAATCAAAAGCTTTTGATAGAAGGATTTATTGATGCCCACGACGATTTGAAGCTGGTGGATGTTTTTATTGATGATGGTTACAGTGGAAGTAATTTCGACAGACCGGAATTTCAGAGAATGATGACGTCTATGGAAGCGGGAAATCTGGATTGTATTATTGTAAAAGATTTATCCAGACTTGCCAGAGAAAGAATCAGAGCTGATGAGTTGACTCTAAGAACCTTTAAGAAATATGGAGTGCGTTTTATTGCTGTGTCGGATAACTATGACAGTATGACGGCAAATCGTGGGGAAACACACACTATAATTCCTTTTAAAAATCTCATGAATGAACAGTATAACAATGATGCGTCCATTAAAGTTCGTGCCAGTCAGAATGTGAAAAGGATGAATGGTCAGTTTATCGGAGCCTTTGCACCTTATGGATATAAAAAAGCAGAGAATAATAAAAATCTGCTGGTGCCGGATCCCTATGCAGCAAGTGTGATGCAAGGGATATTTGCCAAGAAGCTGGCAGGTATGAGCGCTTCGGGGATTGCAAAAATACTGAACAAGAATGGAGTGCTTTCACCATCGGAATGCAAGGTAAAATGCGGTGAAAAATTCAACACAAGCTTTAAGGGAGCGGGTCAGTCTGCGTGGTCTGCAAAGACTGTCGGAAGGATACTGAAGAATGTGGTGTATATCGGAACATTGGCTCAGGGCAAGCGTACAACAGTCAGTCACAAGGTAAAAAAGGAAATTCAGGTTCCTGAGTGTGACTGGATTGTAATTGAAAATGCACATGAGCCAATCATAAGTAAGATGGATTTTGATGTTGTACAGATTCTTATGAGTCGTGATACCAAGGCGATTGTTGGGCAGAGTGAATCCTATATGTATGCCGGAATTCTTTATTGCGGAGATTGTGGCAGTAGCATGGTTCGTCGTAAGGAGTTTTATAGAGGGCAGGAATATATAACCTATATTTGTTCTAATTATAACCGAAACAGTAAGGATGCCTGTAGCCGCCATTGCATCCGTGAGGATATTCTGGAGGAAATTGTACTTGGTGAATTGCAGGGGTACATCAACAGTATGTGCGACTGTGAAAAGGTTCTTGAGCATCTTGATAGGCTGAATATAAATTATGATGAAGCGGTGGCGCATGATAAGGAAATTGCTATGTTGAAAGAAGAACTTACGAAATGTTCTGTGTTTAAATCATCACTTTATCAGGATTTACAGGAAGAAATTATCAGTAAGGAGCAGTTCACAAGATATCGTGATGAATTCTCGGCGAGGAAAAGAGCACTTGAACAGGCAATTAAGGAACAGGAAGAGATTATACGCAGTATTTATGAAAATGGAATTGTAGTGGCAAAGGATCTGGAGCAGTTTCGGGAAAATCTGGTGATAGGAAAGTTGGACAGAATGGCATTGGTTTCATTTATTGACAGGATTTTAATTTACGATGATTTCAAGGTGGAAATTGTATTCAAGTACCGTCAGGAGATGGAGAAGGTTGCAGGATTAATCCAAGTAGCAAATGAAGCGGTTTTGGAACCGGATTACACCATGGTAAATGGCGTACCGGTGTTGGAACTTAAGGAGGCGGTGTAAATGGCGAGGACGAAAAATCGATTTAATGCAATGGTAGTACCGGAAACAGTCAGTGCGGATATGCCTGTAACAATTGTCAGATCTTTCCGGGTGGCACTTTATGCCAGATTATCCGTGGAGCTGAAAGCAAGACCTTCGGAGTCCATCGCTAATCAGTTGGATATCATGAGGGAGTATGTAAAAGGCAAAGCTGAATTTGCAGAGTGGTATGAATATGTGGACAATGCGGTATCGGGAACCAACTTTGACAGACCATCCTTTAAGCGAATGATGGATGATGTAAGGAATAAAAAGATAAGCTGTATTATCGTGAAGGATATGTCCCGTTTTGGCAGGGATTATATTGAAACCGGTAATTATATCGAGACGATTTTCCATTTCTTGGTGTGAGGTTTATATCCGTTAATGATCACTTTGATACGGATGTGGAATTTAATCAAAATAAAGCACTGGAGATTGCACTGAAAAATCTGGTGAATGACATGTATGCAAAGGACATTTCCAAGAGGGTTGCAGTCAGCCGCAGGCTTGATATGGAACGGGGTAAATTTACCGGAAGTAATGCACCTTATGGATATAAGGTAGATAGTAAGGATGCTCTTCGCAAGTATCTTGTGGATGAAGAGGCAGCAGCTGTGGTACGTCAGATTTTTGAATTGGCAGCAGAGGGTGTGACACTGAGAGAAATCGGGAGGGCACTGCAAAGTTATCGTCTGTCTCTATCGGGAGATTATCTGAAAACCGGGAAACTTTATGTGGATGAGGGGCAGGAGGCAAAAGCATGGTATGCCGGAACCATTTCCAATATTCTGAAGAATCAGACTTATATCGGAAATATGGTACAGAGCAAGAGGCGCACCAGGCTGAGTGAGAATGAGCCAAGGCATGTTATTGATGAGGAGGACTGGATTATTGTGGAGAACACCCATGAGCCTATTGTGGACAAGGAGTTGTTTGACAGAGTAAGAAAAGTGCTTGGACAGAAGGTGTTTTCTTCGGACAGAGGAAGGAATTTACCGATAAAAGATGATATTTTCGCAGGGATTTTGTTCTGTGGAAATTGTAAGAGAAGGATTCCACAATTGTCACGAATCGTAGAAAAGGATGGAAGATTGGAACGACAGTATTTTTATTCATGCAAATATAATTATGATTTCGGTGGTGAGAAGTGCGGTTGTACCATCTTAGAGCAGGAACTGGTAAAGGCGGTTTATAAGATTCTGGAAGTGAATATTGCGGCACTTTCAGATTGTGGGAAGATGGAAAATGTGCTACAGAGTGCTATGGAAAAGGAGTTAAAAAAGTGCGATGTGCAGATACGACAGTTGGAGAAGAAGATTGAGAAGCTGAATTATGAAGAAAGTAAGGGTTATCAGGGATATGTGACCGGAGAAGTGAGCAAAGAAGAGTTCAGGCGTATGCAGGAAAAGTCTTCGGATGCAGTCATGAGGCTTCGGGGACAGATTTCTGATGAGGAGGCAAACAGACGTCGCTACAAAAGATTTTTTGGAAAGAAACTACAATGGTTGAGAGCGATTTACCGTTTTCAGAGAGAACTGTATCTGGATAGAAATATGCTGGTGCATTTGGGGCACAGTATTTATTTGTATCCGGATAACAGGATAAAGATTAACTTGAATTTCAAGGATGAGTATGCAGAGAGAGTAAAGGAGGAGGCTTAGAATGGAACAGATTGCAATGTATTTGAGATTGTCAAAGGAAGATGAATTTATCAGGGATGAGAGCAACAGTATTACCAATCAGCGTGCTTTTATCCGTAATTACATCAATAAGGATAAAGCCCTTCGCAAAATGAATGTGCTGGAATTTGTGGACGATGGTTATACCGGTAAAAATATGGACCGTCCGGATATGCAGAGGATGCTGACCTTGTGAAGAGAAAACAGATTAGCGGTGTTATCGTGAAGGATTTCTCCAGATTTTCCAGAGACCACATTGAACAGGGAAAATACATCGAGCAGATATTCCCTTTTATGGGTGTTCGGTTTATTGCTATCAATGACAATTATGATAGTGCAGATTATGTGGGCAGTATCGGTGAAATTGATGTTGCATTTAAGGGAATTCTTTATGATTTCTTCAGTGAGGAACAGTCGGTAAAGGTGAGTACAACTCTTGATGCCAAGCGTGGCAGCGGGAAATATATTTCTGCCTTTGCACCTTACGGATATATAAAGAGTCCAGAGGACAAGCACAAGCTGGTGGTGGATGTATATGCCAGTCAGATTGTGAAGCATATTTTTAGAGAATACTTATCCGGAAAATCTATGTATAAAATTGCTGAGTCTTTGAATCAGGAAGGGATTGCAACACCGAGAGTGTATATTGCCATGCAGGAAGAAAATGAAAGTCAGCTGGCAAAATACCGAGAGAAAAAGCCTCTTTGGAGTAATATTGCGGTGGGTAGAATTCTTAGTAATGAACAATACACCGGGGCAATGGTATATAACCGCTTCAAGAGTGAAAATGTGGGCGATAAACACGCAAAGGCCCTTCCGGAGAAAGAATGGAAGCGTGTGGAGAACTGCCATGTAGCCATTATAAGTAGAGAGAATTTTGAAAAGGTAGCATCTATGAGAAAAGGAAATACCTGCGCCGGTGCAGAGAGGAAACATGAGACACATTGCCTGACCGGTAAAATGATATGTGGTAATTGCGGACATCGTTTGTCCCACTCTTATGCCGGTCGCCCTAAGTATTATTGTGCCAAGCATTATCTGGATAAAGCAGATGGAAAATGTAATATCAGTGTTCTTGATGCGGATATGGAAGAAGGCGTGATGAGGTCCTTGCAGTTGTTTGTTGATATGTGGGTGGATTCCAGAAAGATTGTGGACATGCAGTGTGAGAAACAGGCACAGCGCCTGGCACTGTCAGAAAAGCACCTGCTTGATATGGAGAAAAGCTATGAGCGTATCAATAAGGATTTGCGTGATGCATACCAAAGCTACAAGATTGGCATGACCGATAAGGAAACTTATCTGGAGCAGAAAAAGACCTATGAGCAGTTACTTATGCGTATGCAGGAAAATATAGAAAAACAGAAAGTGGCAGTCGGTAAGTTGGCAACGGTGGACTTGCCGGAAGTAGCTGGTTTTGAAATGTTGGAAGGACATATGAAATTGCAGAAACTGAATAAGGAAATCGTGGATGCTTTCGTGGAAGAGATTATTGTATTTGCTAGGGACAGGGTGGAGATAAAGTGGAAATTTCGGGATGAGTTTAAGATGGAGTAAACACAGTATTTAGTGTGCTTATTGTAATTAAATTACTATATATAGGTTGAAATGATGTAAAAATTGTGATAGCATAAAACGGAACAAATGTTTGTGAAAGGAGACAGGTATGCTTAATTTAAATGATTTGTTTTTGGATTTTAATGATAATTTGACACTTAAGAAGAAATATAAGGATTTAGTAATTACAGGAAGAAATGCACTTAGGAATAAGATTGGAAGTAAATTTGAGGAGAATGATAGAAAGAAACCGAAATACTTTATGCAAGGTTCTTATGCGATGAATACAGCTATTAATCCAGAGGAAGATGAAGAGTTTGATTTAGATGATGGTGTCTATTTGCAGGGATATTCTGATGATAAAGATACCTGGCCGGCGACAACAACTGTACACGATTGGGTAAAGAAAGCAGTTGATAAGCATACATCTAATGACCCGATTGATAAAAATACTTGTGTTAGAGTCGTTTATGAAGAAAAGTACCATATTGACTTGCCGATATATATTATGGGCGAAGATGATGCTGATAATGCGTGTGCTTATTTAGCACATAAGAATAAGGGATGGATAGAAAGTGATCCCAAAGCATTTAAAGAGTGGTTTCAAAACTGTGTAAATGAAAATGGTCAAGTGATTCGTCATATGGTTAAGTTCTTGAAAGCGTGGAAGGTGAAAAAGGGAGTTGACATACCCGGAATGGCAATCACAATATTAGTTTGCAATAATTATACGGTTACTGATAAAAGAGAAGATATCTCATTGCTTGATACGGTAACTAATATATTGGATTGTTTGGATACAAAATTTGAGTGTTATAAACCTGTAACACCGACAGACGAAGATTTGTTTGCAGGATATAGTGAGACAAAGAAAGAAAATGTGATTAATAGCTTTAAGACGCTTAAAAGCAGATTGAATAAAGCTATTTATGAAGAAAAGAATGAAAAAAAGGCTACAGATTTATTGCAAAAAGAATTTGGTGACAGGTTTCCAGAGGGAGAGGATAAAGATAAGTCTATTTATGACAGAACATCCGCGCCGATTCAGTTAGGTGGTGAAGATAGTCATTTTGCATAAGGAAATTGTCAGTTATCTGTCTGAGCAAGGCTACATATGCAGATACGAGGATGAAGAGAATGTTATAACAATAGACATATGCGTAGAAGCTAGGGATATTCAGTTAGTTATGAAACTACCAAGATTTTATCCATATGAGTTTCCGGAAATATATTGTTATCAAGAATTTGATTTTCTCGTACCGCATGTATATACAAACAAACAACTATGTTTATTTGATGAAAATGAAGAAACTGTATATCCGGATCGATATCTTGAAATTGCAAAGATATCGATTGAACGTGCAATCAAATTATTTCAAGATAGTATATTGAAGAATAATCTGCTTGAATACAATTTAGAAGCGGTTTCTTACTGGAATACGAAGGCAGAATCTTTTGTTGTTATGTTGAGATTTGATGAATCGTTTTCGCATTATATATGGGCATATCAGATGACAAAAAGTAGCTATGTATGTTCAGACAGCAAAATAGAACTTATTACTTTTATCCGAAGATTACTTGGACTGGATATTGATGAACAAGACTTAAAACAAGTTTTGTTCGTTAAATCAGATGTAGTTATCACTATGCTTATTTCGAAATTAACAGATGTATATTTATGGTTGATTGGAAAGAAAAATGAAAAATTATATTTTGATTATATGTCGAAAAATAATAGTCCGAGTCTGATAATTTCAAGTTTTAATAACACAGTGGGTGATTGTTTGCTGGGTATTAAAATTGGGAAATTGAAGAGTAATAATGTGAGAATTACAAGAAAAAATATTGCAGGTGTTTTAAGAGCAAATTCTGGTAGAAGGTTTGAAAAGATTCAAATATGTGATATGCGAATGAAAAGACTTTTTACACGTGGAGGTGATGGTCGAGCAATGTTTGATAAAAAGTGTTTGTTCGTAGGCGGTGGTTCAGTTGGTTCGTATTTAGTTAAGGCGGTAACTGAGATTGGAATTAGTGACGATATAACCATAATAGATAAAGATATTTTGACTTCAGACAATATTGCAAGGCACCTATGTGGTGCAGATAAATTACTGTCTGAAAATAAAGCAGAGGCAATAAGTAATTACATGTTAGAACAGTATCCTACAATGCGTTGTGAAGGAATATATAAAAATGTATTAGAAATTATCGAAGAGTCCGCAGATTTTTTTGATGAATATGATATTGTTTTTGTGGCAGTAGGAAACTGGATGTTAGAGAAAAAATTTGTAAAATTATATAAAGAAGGTAAAATTAAACAGTGTGTATTAGTTTGGGTAGAACCGTACTTAATAGCAGGACATGTTATTGTGCTCAATACAGACTATACAGAAAAGACCAATGAATATCTTTTTGACGAGTGGGGCAATTTCAAAATTTCTGTGGTCGAAAATAGTAAGCAATATATGAAGAGTGAGGCCGGATGTCAAAGTGCGTATGCACCTTATGCAGGGTTTGAACTTCAAAAATTCATTTTGGATTTTGTTGATTTATATCATCGAGAGGTATATGAAAAAGAATGCAAGGCCAATTATGTTATTGATTGGTTTGGGCGTATGAAATGGGCAAGGATGAATAGTATTGCTATAAAGCCACGATATAGGTCTCTAGAAGATAGAACAATTAATATACAAAGGATTGATATTGACTAATGATTTTTAGAGCAAACGAGATTACAGTAATAATACCTGAGGACATTATATGCGAACTCAACAGATACTATATTGGGAATGAAAAAGAAGTTGGGGGTATACTATTGGGGCAATTTGCTGGAGGTATTATATATGAGGTGACGGAGATGGCTTGTATTAATTCTCTACATAGTACAAGAATCCATTATCGACGTGATGTTAAAAAGGCACAAAGCATTATCAATAAAAGATGGAGAGAGACAAATGGTGAGATAAATTACCTTGGGGAATGGCATACGCATCCCAATATGTTTGCAACACCATCTACTACAGATATGGAAAGTCTGTCAGCAATAATGGATAAGGTTGGAAATGTATTACCAGTTGTTATGCTGTTAATTTTAGGTGCAAATAATAAGACCAGTCTTAATGTTAGGAAGGAGAATGTCAACTATGCATGTATATTCGATAGATAAGGATATTAGAAGAAAAGTTATAGTGATTATATTTTGTATAAGTATTTTTATTTCAATAATCATGAAATATTTATTGAGTGTACCAATCGAATTCATTGGTGAATGTATTAAGAAGGTGGAACTGTTAAAAATATTATTGCAAATAGGAAATGTATTGGATGTTTTTTTGGATATAATTAGTGCGCCTGTAATATATGCCATTTTATATTGGTGGTTCGATAAGAAATTATGGAAAACGGAATATATTAACAAAGTCTTACAGATTCCGGATTTGAATGGAGAGTGGACGGGTAAAGCAAAGTCTTCGTTTGGTGATAATAATGAATACACTATGAAGCTAACAATAAAACAGACTTGGAGTAAAATAAGTTTTGTTGCATCATTCCCAGATACAAATTCAAAATCAGAAAGTAACTGTGCATCGTTCTTCATTGAGACAAATGGAGATAAAAAGATTGGATTTGGATTTGTAAACAGAAGTAGGGAGGTTAGCGCGCAGCAATATGATGGTTACAATGTACTGGAATTGGATAGTGAGAATGAAATAGCTGGAAGATATTTTAATAATAGGGACAATAGCGCATTTGGAATTGATGGAGGAAATAAGGGGCAGTTTAAACTTACAAGGGGAACTAACGGTACATAATTTAAAGAATGAACAGTTAACTATTTGGTGAAAAATATGAGTGAACAAAGATATTTGATTGATATAGAACGTTTTGTAAAGTGGACATATAATAATCCTAAGTTATTTAATGGAGAAAGTGCGGTCTTTTCAAAAAGTGCAGTAAAGGAATGGAGACGTTATGAATCTTTACCAAGCAAAAAAGTAATAGAAGAAATAAATGAAGAATACTTAAATGGTGAAAAAGCTTTTGAAAGAATTAGTATTGATGAGTTGATACTTTGCGTAAACAATGCAAAAGATCACAACGGAAGAGGGACGAGTCTGGAGAAAAATTCAATTGAGAGCACCGGAAAGAAGGTTATGTTCTTTTTATTGTTAGGTGGATATGTAGAAGGAAAAGAAAAAGATGGTTCTTTTGCATGTTCGAAGACAAAATATAGTGAAGTGCATGATTACCTAACTAGACAAAAAAATAATAACATTGAGATTGAGCTATTTTATTATATTCCTGGAAGATGCATTTCTTGGAAACAATTGTGTGAAGCAAATAAAAAGTACAAAAATAATATAACGGATAGTGGAATATTACAAGGGTTAAAGTATCTAGAAAGTAGTGGTCTTGTGATATGTGTAGACTCACAGAATGAGTTATATCAAATCGATTTTGAAGGATGTAAATTGTTTGTGGATAATAATAAGTGGACGGATTAAAAACGACCCTACAGCTTTTTTATGAATGTGATAAGATGAGGGTGTGAAGAGAAAAGGCCTTATTTTCAAAAAATATCACAATAATAGGAGTTGTTTAATATGCGAAGAATTAAATTGAATGTAAACGAGTTACAGGAATATGATGCTAAAGTAATTAATAAGGTTATGTATCTTACACCGGGAGTGTATTGCTTTAGAGATTTTTTTACAAGCGGAATTTCGTGTGCGCGCCTTGGAAGGAAGTTGTATGAAGATGTAAGAGATAATAGATTTTCAAACGTAACTTTAAGAGGAAAATATGCTAGGGAAGGTTATTTAGTATCATAAAAAATAGAGGGGTAACCTAGGTGATTGCAAAGCGGGAGTCTCATAGTGATTTGCGCCAATGTACGTTACTAAAACTGAATGCACGGGAAGAAGAGACCGTTCTTATATCAGGAATCTGTATGCATGATGAGAAGGACGTCTTTAACGTCCGCTCTTGACATGCCCGAAATCATGTCGTATGTATAAAACAAGAGCTGGAAGCTCCAATTTAATGCTTCCAGCCCAATCATTATCATAGAAGATTATTATTTACAGACTTTTCTTCATAGTCTCAGATCATGCGATATTAAATGCATCAATAGAGTTATAGAAAATCCTTAGTAGTAACCCAAACCCGTTTTACTACCAACTTTACTACTAACAGAGGGTAACAACTTGCTCAATTCTGCTCTGATTTACCACAATCCGTAATTTCAGAGCAAACTACACAAATCCCGGAAACCATCGCAAAACAGGGCATTCCAGGACAAAACAAGGAGTAAACAAAACTATGATAAAAGTTCTCTTCATTTGTTTAGGCAACATCTGCCGTTCCCCCATGGCAGAATTCATCCTAAAGGACCTCGTCGCCAGACGAGGTCTCACCGACCGCTTCGAGATAGCCTCGGCTGCCACCAGCACCGAAGAAATCTGGAATGGCATTGGGAATCCGATTTACCCGCCGGCGCAGGCGGAGCTTAAGAAGCATGGAATCGGGAATACGCCGGAGACCGATTTTCGGGACAAGCGGGCGAGACAGTTGACAAAATCCGATTATGAGATTTATGATTACCTCATAGGGATGGACGAAAGCAACATCCGGGAAATCGAGCGGATAACCGGGCATCGTGGCGGTAAAATATCCATGCTGCTTTCCTTTGCCGGAGAGCAGGCAGCAATATCTGACCCATGGTATAGCGGCAGGTTCGATAAGACTTATGCGGATGTAACACGCGGATGCGAAGCATTCTTAGAATATCTCATAGAGCAGGGAGAAGTGTAGATGATAGAAATCTTATTTGGCGAGAGCGAAGGCGGAGCCATGAAGCTTGCGAAGAACTATCGGCAGCCGGATTATGAGGATGGACCAACCGCATGGCTTGGGGAAAAGCCGGACAAAGCCACCTTTGAAGACATGTTTGCAGGAGAAGCAGTTGGCGGAACTTCTGCGGAGGTCATTATACTGCCATTTATGTTGGACATTGGCAGCCTGAGGGAACCGCTGGATGGTACATATCGGAAGAAGATAATCTTAGAGCAGTATGGTGTCTATTGGAATGAGGATGAAAAAGAGGAGCGGGAAGAATTAGAGCAGGCAGTGGAAACCTATGTAAAAGAGCTGCAGCGGATGGAGCAGTTTGCAAAGCAGGGAGAATCTTTTCGTATCTGGTACAGTAACAAGCCTTATTCCCTGTGCGGACTCTGCCATGCAGTCAGTGTGCTGCGGAAATATGAATGCGCGATATCCGTGGTGCGGCTGCCGGATTATGTAAGAGAAGAAGAGAATACGACAGTACGCTATTCCTCCTGGGGAGAAGTAGATGCCGGACAGTTTTATCGTTTTCTTCCATTGGAAAAAGAACTTTCAGAGCATGAGCAGAAAGTATTTGCATCCAGATGGGACGAACTTAAGGAAGAGGATGCACCCCTTCGGGTTCTGATAAATGGCTGTCTGGTGGGCGTAAAAGAGGATTTTTATGATTTCCTGATTCGAAGAGAACTGCCGGAGGGCGAAATCATACAGGCAAGACTCATTGGAAATCTGTTGTTAAAATATCCCCTTGGAATCAGTGACAGTTGGTATATGAACCGCATCAATCATATGATCGAGACCGGAGAAATAAAAGTAGTAAAAGAGGCGGATGAAATTTTCCGCCGGAGCATCAGAAAGGAGCAGTAAGAAATGAACGATATCATAAAAGCAATGGAGACAAGAAGAAGTATCAGAGGTTATAAGGAAGATATGGTGCCGGAAGAGCTGATTGCAGAAGTAGTGGAAGCCGGAACCTATGCGGCTACCGGAATGGGCAGGCAGTCACCGATTATACTTGCAGTTACCAATAAAGAAGTAAGGGACAGACTTTCCAAGGTAAATGCTGAGATTATGGGAACAACCGGCGATCCGTTTTATGGAGCACCGGTGGTACTGGTGGTGTTAGCAGATAAGAGCCGTCCTACCTATCTTTATGATGGAAGCCTCGTTATGGGCAATCTGATGCTGGCAGCACATTCCTTAGGCCTTGGAAGCTGCTGGATTCACCGTGCCAAAGAGACTTTTGAGCGGGAAGAAGGAAAAGCAATCTTAAAGGAACTTGGCATTGAAGGAGATTACGAAGGCATTGGAAACTGTGTCATCGGCTATGCAAAAGAACCGGCAAAAGACGCCGCTCCGAGAAAAACAGATTATGTTCATTATATAAAATAAAATTGGATAATATAAAGAACATAGTGAAAAAATAGCATCAGATTTGTAAAAAATACTTGCAAAACAAAAAAAGCAGTGCTATCATAGTCAACAACTAGGAGATATAGTTGCAAAAGCTGGGAAAGAGACTCTTACTTTTAGAGGCCGACAGGAATACAGCGTCACCGACTGAGAGCGCTGTTTGGAAGAGAAAGCAAAGGGAACACTCTGGAGCCGACTGGCTGAATTACAGTAGGTCAGTACGTAGTGCACGTTACGCACGAAGAGAGGGAAGATGAAGCATTCATTTTCCAATGCGGGTGGTACCGCGGATAAGAAGATTATTCGCCCCGGAATACGAGTCAGTATTCCGGGGTTATTTTTATACTCCGGGCTGACAATCATATCAGAAAAGGAGTAGATAAGATGAGCAACATTTACAGAGACGTAACCTTAAATCAGGTAAGCGAAAACGACATTGGAAAGACACTTCGGGTAGCAGGCTGGGTAGAGAATATCCGTGATCATGGCGGCGTATCCTTTATTGATTTAAGAGATATGTATGCAGTAATGCAGATTGTAATCCGGGATGGAAAACTGTTAGAGGGAATCCGCAAGGAGCAGGCAGTTTCCATAGAAGGTCTGATTGAAAAAAGAGATGAAGAGACCTACAATCCAAAGATTCCGACCGGAACCATTGAATTAGAGGCAAAGAGCGTAGATATTTTAGGAGAGGTTTATACACAGCTTCCATTTGAAGTAATGACCAGTAAGGAAGTCCGCGAGGATGTCCGGTTGAAATACCGTTATCTGGATTTAAGAAACCAGAAAGTAAAAGACAATATTATTTTCCGTTCCAAGGTAATTTCATTCTTAAGAGAGAAAATGACAGAAATGGGATTCTTAGAGATTCAGACTCCGATTCTTTGTGCATCTTCTCCGGAGGGCGCAAGAGATTACATCGTGCCATCCAGAAAATACAAAGGAAAATTTTATGCATTGCCACAGGCACCACAGCAGTACAAACAGCTTCTGATGGTATCCGGATTTGATAAATATTTTCAGGTTGCACCATGTTTCCGTGATGAGGATGCAAGAGCAGACCGTTCACCGGGAGAGTTCTATCAGCTTGACTTTGAAATGAGCTTTGCAACCCAGGAAGATGTATTTAAGATTGGTGAAGAAGTACTTTCTGCAACCTTTGAGAAATTCGCACCGGAAGGCAGCAAAGTAACGAAAGCACCATATCCAATCATCAGTTATAAGCAGGCAATGTTAGAGTTCGGAAGTGACAAACCGGACCTTCGGAACCCACTTCGTATCATCGATGTGACAGAGTTCTTCCAGAGATGTACCTTTAAGCCATTTATCGGAAAGACCGTAAGAGCCATCCGCGTACATGCAGAGATGTCCAAAGGTTTCCATGAGAAACTTTTGAAATTTGCAACCGGAATCGGAATGGGTGGATTAGGATATCTGGAAGTATTAGAAGATGGAAGCTACAAGGGACCGATTGACAAATTTATCCCGGATGACATGAAAGAAGAATTCAGAAATCTGGCAGGTCTTGAAGTAGGAGATACCATTTTCTTCATGGCAGATAAAGAAGAGCGTGCCGCATATTATGCAGGCATGATTCGAAATGAATTAGGCGAGAAGCTGGATTTAATTGAGAAAGATGCATACCGTTTCTGTTATGTCAATGATTTCCCAATGTTCGAGCGTGACCCGGAGACCAAGAAAATCGGATTTACCCATAACCCATTCTCCATGCCACAGGGCGGCTTAGAGGCACTCAATACCATGAATCCGCTGGACATCTTAGCATACCAGTACGATATCGTCTGCAACGGTGTGGAACTTTCCTCCGGTGCAGTCCGTAACCATGATATGCAGATTATGGAGAAAGCCTTTGAAATCGCAGGTTATGATAAAGAAGTGCTGAAAAATAAATTCGGCGCATTATACAATGCATTTCAGTTTGGAGCACCGCCACACGCAGGAATGGCTCCTGGCATTGACCGTATGATTATGTTACTGCGTAACGAGGATAATATCCGTGAAGTCATTGCTTATCCGATGAACGGAAATGCACAGGATTTGATGTGCGGAGCACCAAACGAAGTAACCGAGCAGCAGTTAAGAGAAGTTCATATCAAAGTACGTGATTAAGGAGGAAAAACAATGGCAAATGTGATTTCAGATGAAACCATGGAATACGTTGGAATCCTTGCAAAGCTTGAGCTTTCCGAAGAGGAAAAAGCAGCAGCAAAAAAAGACATGGAAAGCATGTTAGATTATATTGATAAATTAAACGAACTGGATACATCCGGTGTAGAACCGATGTCCCATGTATTTCCGGTGCATAATGTATTCCGGGAAGATGTAGTAACCAATGGTGACGGCGGCGAGGATACCCTTGCCAACGCGCCGGAGCGCAGAGACCGGGCATTTGTTGTACCAAAGACCGTAGATCAGTAAAGGAGGCGGCAGAAGATGAATTTATTATCACTGACAGCAGTAGAGCTTGGAAAGAAAATCAAAGCCCATGAAGTATCAGTAGAAGAAGCTACAAGAGCCGCCTTAGATGCCATTGCAGCAAAAGAGGATGCGGTACACAGTTTTGTTACCGTAGATGAAGAAGGTGCAATGAAGCGTGCGGCAGAAGTGCAGAAGCTCATTGATGACGGCACATTGACAGGACCGCTGGCAGGAGTTCCGGTTGCAATCAAAGATAATATGTGCACAAAAGGAATGCTGACCACCTGCAGTTCTAAAATTTTATATAACTTTATTCCGACTTATACCGCAGAAGCAGTATTAAATCTGGAAAAAGCCGGAGCAGTAATTCTTGGAAAGACCAACATGGATGAGTTTGCCATGGGAAGTACCACAGAGACCTCTGCTTTTGGAGAGACCAAAAATCCATGGAATACCGAACATGTACCGGGCGGTTCATCCGGCGGAAGCTGTGCTGCAGTAGCAGCAGAAGAGTGCTTCTATGCATTGGGTTCTGATACAGGTGGCTCCATCCGTCAGCCGAGTGCATTTTGTGGTGTCACAGGAATTAAGCCAACCTATGGAACCGTATCCCGATATGGGCTGATTGCCTATGGTTCTTCTTTGGATCAGATAGGACCGGTTGCCAAAGATGTGACAGACTGCGCAACCATTTTAGAGACAATTACTTCCTATGATAAAAAGGATTCTACTTCCATTCAGAGAGAAGAGACCGATTTTACCAGTGCATTAGTCGATGATGTGAAAGGAATGAAAATCGGTATTCCAAGAGATTATTTTGGAGAAGGACTGGATGCAGAAGTAAAGGATGCTATTTTAGCAGCCGCTAAGAAATTAGAAGAAAAAGGTGCTATCGTAGAAGAGTTCGATTTGAGCCTGGTAGAATATGCAATCCCTGCTTACTATGTAATTGCAGATGCAGAAGCAAGCTCCAACCTTGCCCGTTTTGATGGCGTAAAATATGGCTATCGTACGAAAGACTACGAAGGACTTCACAACATGTATAAGAAATCCCGTTCCGAAGGCTTCGGAGCAGAAGTAAAACGTCGTATCATGTTAGGCTCCTTTGTTTTAAGTTCCGGTTATTATGATGCATATTATCTGAAAGCACTGCGTACGAAAGCATTGATTAAGCAGGCATTTGATAAAGCATTTGCAAAATATGATGTTATCTTAGGACCGGCAGCACCGACCACCGCTCCGAAGTTGGGAGAGTCCTTAAGCGACCCGCTGAAAATGTATTTAGGCGATATCTATACCGTATCGGTGAACTTGGCAGGACTTCCGGGAATCAGCCTGCCATGCGGCATCGACAGCAAGGGACTTCCGATTGGCATGCAGTTGATTGGAGACTGCTTCAAGGAGAAGAATATCATCCGTGCCGCTTATGCCTTTGAACAGACAAGACCATATCAGCACAGCCCGTTAGCAGCAGAATAGGAGGAAAGAAGATTATGAGTAAACAGTATGAAACCGTCATCGGACTGGAAGTCCATGTGGAACTGGCAACTAAGACCAAAATCTTCTGTGGCTGTTCTACTGCATTCGGAAGTGCGCCAAATACACACACCTGTCCGGTCTGTACCGGTATGCCGGGCTCTCTTCCGGTTTTAAATAAACAGGTGGTAGAATATGCCATGGCAGTAGGTGTTGCCATGAATTGTGAAATCAACCAGTATTGTAAATTTGACCGGAAGAACTATTTCTACCCGGACAATCCTCAGAACTATCAGATTTCCCAGCTTTATCTTCCAATCTGCCACGATGGCGGCATTGAGATTGAGACTTCCGAAGGAAAGAAAACCATTGGAATCCATGAGATTCATATGGAAGAGGATGCGGGAAAATTAGTCCATGATGACTGGGAAGATGTTTCCCTGGTGGACTATAACCGGTCCGGTGTGCCACTGATTGAGATTGTATCTGAGCCGGATATGCGTTCTGCAGAGGAAGTCATTGCTTATCTTGATAAATTAAGAATGATTGTGCAGTATCTTGGTGCATCCGACTGTAAGATGCAGGAAGGCTCCATGCGTGCAGATGTCAACTTATCTGTCCGTGAAGTAGGAGCAAAAGAATTTGGTACCCGTACCGAGATGAAAAATATCGGTTCCTTTAAAGCAATTGCAAGAGCCATTGAAGCAGAGACAGCAAGACAGATTGATTTGATTGAGTCTGGCGAAAAGGTGGTTCAGGAGACCAGACGCTGGAATGATGACCAGGGATATTCCTATGCCATGCGTTCCAAAGAGGATGCACAGGATTACCGTTATTTCCCGGAACCGGATTTGGTTCCAATCGTTATCAGTGATGAATGGTTACAGCGCATAAAAGACAGTCAGCCGGAGCTTCGGGAAGCAAAACGTCAGCGTTATCAGGATGAATTCGGCCTGCCGGAATATGATGCCAACATTTTAACATCTGCAAAGAAAATGGCAGATGTTTTTGAGGCAACAACTGCAATCTGCAATAAGCCAAAGAAAGTATCCAACTGGCTGATGGGTGAGACCATGCGAATCTTAAAGGAGCAGAATAAAGACCCGGAGGATATCGCATTTTCACCGGAAAATCTGGCAAAATTAATCGAGCTTACTGATGCCGGAACCATCAATGGCAATGTGGCAAAAGAAGTATTTGAGCAGATTTTTGCAGAGGATATCGACCCGGATAAATATGTAGAAGAGCATGGATTAAAGACTGTAAATGACGAAGGTGCATTGCGTGATACTATTGCCAAAGTCATCGAAGAGAATCCACAGTCGGTAGAAGATTACCGCAATGGGAAAGAAAAGGCAATTGGCTTCTTAGTAGGTCAGACCATGAAAGCCATGAAGGGTAAAGCAAATCCTGGAATGGTAAATAAAATCTTAAAAGAACTGTTATAAGAGTTGTGATAAAGCTTTGAAAAGAGCATGACAGAATGTGTTTCGAAAGCACATTCAAATTTATAAAAAATCCTGCAGTATGGAAAGTATGTAAGAACAAACTTCCATATTGCAGGATTTTTTGTTTCCCGTTATGGAACCATATCTTTCTTTTGCTTATGTGCCGCCCGGATAAGATAGCATACGGTTCCCACTACGAATCCAAGACTAATCCACTGGGAAGTGGAGAGTGCTAAAAGATGGCCGCGGACGGCATCGTAACGCACATATTCTAACAGGAACCGGAGAATACCATAGACGATGAAATAAATGGCAATGGTATGGGGATAAGATTTCTTTAAATCCAGCACAGCAAGTACAATCGCAAGAATCAGAAGACAGATTGCTTCTACTAACTGAACCGGAAACAGTGTCGTATCCGATGGTGCCAGAGAGCCTTCCGGAAACTGTACAGCAAAAGGACCGTCATATGGAATGCCATAACAGCAGCCGGCAAGAAAACAGCCGATGCGTCCGAAACCGTGAATCCATGGAATCAGATAAATCAGGTGTGTAATATAAGGCTTGCTGTTGATATGATGGAATTTCCCAGCAAAAAGAAAGCAGAGAAGTCCGCCAATGAGTCCACCATAGAATACAAATCCACTTGACATGATATAATTAAAATACTTGGGTTCTAAAAAACGGGACCAGTCAATTTCCCGATAAGAAATGATAAGATACAAAAGCTTGGCGCCTATAAAGGCGCCAAGTAATGTGTATGCTTCTAATATAAGAAAATCATCAAAAATCAACTTATATTTCTTAAGGGGGTAAAGTGCAAATACATTTGCAAGGATTACCCCAAGGGTAATCATAAGTCCGTATGATGGGATATGAAATCCCAGAATGTTAAGATAAATCGACATAGTATCACCCTTTTAAAAAGTCGGTTCTATTATAACAAACCTGCAGATGCAACGCATGCAACACATGCGATGTAAAGCAGTAAGCCTAATACTAATCCGATGATAGAACATACAAGTCCGCCGGTAGCACATTTAGCCTGATTCTTATGTCCGATAGCACCTAAGATAGTTCCTATAAGACCTAAGATTGCTCCAATCCATCCGTAAACACCAATAGTGAATACATCAACAACGATTGCAATAATTCCTAATACTAATGATGCAACGCCCATTTTCAAGTCCTCCTTGGTTTATAAAAATTTAATAAATTACGTAGAAAGTTTATCATTAATATGGAATAATGTCAAATAACGGTTGCAAATTTCGAAAAATAGTAAAAAACATCAGGTTTTGTCATATATGAAGATTTTATAAAATTATGGCTGCGAAGGTTGAGATTAAAACCGGCTTGAATTATAATAAAAGCAATGTTTTAGAATCTTAAAACAGATTTGAGAGAATAGGAGAATCAGATATGGCAGAGAATAAAGACAAGAGAGAACTTGAAAATATAGATACTGTAGAGGACGCAACGAAAGAGAACACAGATGAGAAGAAGGATGAATACGAAGAAATCTGTTACATCTGCCGCAGACCGGAAAGCGTTGCCGGTCAGATGATAAAGATTCCGAATAATATCTGCATTTGCAAAGACTGTATGCAGAGAACCTTCGACAGCATGAATAACTCAGGATTTCCAATGGGTGATTTTATGCCAAATGGTCAGATGCCCAATATCAGTATGATTAATCTTTCTGATCTGCAGGGCTTTATGCCGCAGAGTCAGAAGATTAAGAAAAAGAAAACCAAAGAAGAGAAAGCAGAAGCTCCGAAATTAGATATTAAGAAGATTCCGGCACCACATAAGATTAAGGCAAGCCTGGATGAATATGTAGTTGGACAGGAATATGCCAAGAAGGTAATGTCTGTGGCAGTTTATAATCACTATAAACGTGTGGCAACCGATACGATGGATGATATTGAAATCGAGAAATCCAATATGTTAATGATTGGACCGACCGGAAGTGGTAAGACTTATCTGGTGAAGACACTGGCAAGACTTCTGGATGTGCCACTGGCAATTACAGATGCGACTTCCTTAACCGAGGCAGGTTATATCGGAGATGATATCGAAAGCGTTGTCAGCAAATTGCTTGCAGCCGCAGACAATGATGTAGAGCGGGCAGAGCATGGCATTATTTTCATTGATGAGATTGATAAAATTGCCAAGAAGAAGAACACCAACCAGCGTGATGTCAGCGGAGAATCCGTACAGCAGGGAATGTTAAAGCTTCTTGAAGGAGCAGAAGTGGAAGTGCCGGTGGGAGCCAGCAGCAAGAATGCCATGGTTCCGATGGTTACCGTTAACACTAAGAATATTCTTTTTATCTGTGGTGGAGCTTTCCCGGATATTGAAGAGATTATCAAAGAACGTCTCAATAAGCAGGCATCCATTGGTTTCCAGGCAGATTTGAAGGATAAATATGATAATGATGAGAATCTGTTACAGAAAGTAACGGTAGAAGATGTAAAGAAGTTTGGAATGATACCGGAGTTTATCGGAAGACTTCCGATTCTCTTTACCTTGGAATCGCTTACCGTTGATATGCTGGTTCGTATTTTAAAGGAGCCGAAAAATGCTATCATCAGGCAGTATCAGAAGCTTCTGGCATTAGACGAAGTGAATCTTGTATTTGAAGAGGATGCATTGCGGGCAATTGCAGAGAAAGCAAAAGAGAAGAAGGTCGGAGCCAGAGCACTTCGTTCCATTATTGAAGAATTTATGTTAGATATCATGTATGAGATTCCAAAGGACGAAAACATCGGCCAGGTAACGATTACAAGAGATTATATTGAGAAAAAGGGCGGTCCGCTTATCACTATGCGTGGAGTGGCAGCATTACCGGTAAACGAATAAAATAAAAGAAAATAAGTGCCGGAGCTTATATGGAAGATTGTAAAGACGCACCATACTCGGAAGAATATTACGACCTTCTGGTTTCCTATCTGAGACTTGAAAATGAATATCTTCCGGAAGACTGTATCCAGAATATTGATAAAGATTTTAATGTAGTCTATTTGCAGAGTGCAGGCTTGCCGAAGCTGGATATTGACCAGTATACCTATTCGGCAATTCCAAAATGTTTTACCACATTAGACGAAGAGGCATTGCAGGCAGGCGGAATCATAAAGGTACAGAGTCAGCCAAATCTTGCTTTGAGAGGGCAGGGTGTTCTGATTGGATTTGTGGATACCGGAATTGATTATCAGAATGAAGTATTCCGTAATTCCGATGGCAGCAGCCGTATATTAAGAATCTGGGATCAGAGCATTCAAAGCGGAGATACACCAGAGGGATTCCTCTATGGAACGGAATATACAAAAGAACAGATCGATATGGCATTGTTAACAGATGCACCTCTTCGGGTAGTACCTCACCGGGATGAAGAAGGACATGGTACCTTTATGGCAGGTCTTGCGGCAGGAAGCGAAAAACTTTCGGAGAAATTTGCCGGAGTAGCACCCTATGCACAGATTGCCATGGTAAAGCTGAAGCCGGCAAAGGAATATTTAAGGCGTTTTTATTATATTCCGGAAGGTGCAAAGGCTTATCAGGAAAATGATATTATGGCGGGGGTGGCATATCTGACCAGACTGGCGGAACGATATCGCCGCCCTCTGGTGATTTATCTTGGGCTTGGAAGCAATTCCGGGGATCACAGTGGAAACAGTGTGATTTCGTATTATCTTAATTATGTTTCCTTAAAGCGTAATACGGCAGTTGTGGTAGCAGCAGGGAATGAAGCTACTGCCAGACATCATTATTACGGAGAAGTTGCATTCGGGCAGCAGAGTGATGTGGTAGAAGTAAATGTTGAAGATCCAGTGGAGGGTTTCCATATTGAAATGTGGGCAAAGGCTCCGGAGCTTTATTCGGTGCAGATTATATCGCCAACGGGAGAGCGGACGGCAGGTGTCCGGGTGCAGCAGGATGGCAGAGAGGTATACCGTTTTGTATTTGAAAATACACAGGTTACCATTGATTACCGCATTGTTGGCACTGCCACAGGAGATCAGCTTATTTATATCCGGTTTGACCGGCCCACCAGAGGCATCTGGACGATTGAGGTAAATGGCAATTACAGTATAGAAGGAAGATATCACATGTGGCTTCCGATTACCGGACTGATTGCCGGTGATATTTCCTTTATCCGCTCTAATCCGGATACGACGATTACCATGCCGGGAAATGCAGCTGCACCGATGACAGCAGGTGGATACAATGCAGGAAATGGCAGTATTTATCTGAATTCCAGCAGAGGATACACTGCATCAGGACAGGTAAAGCCGGATTTTGCAGCACCGGGTGTCAATGTAATTGGACCGGCACCGGGCAACCGTTTTGAGGCAAGAAGTGGTACCAGCATTGCAGCGGCAATTACTGCAGGAGCTGCAGCACTGTATCTGGAATGGGCAGTAGAGCGTGGTTATAATACTGATATTACAAATGCAGAAATTAAAAATGATTTTATCCGCGGCGCGGTGCGGCTGGAAAGCAGAGTCTATCCGAACCGGGAATGGGGCTATGGAACATTAAATCTCTATCAGACCTTCGAACAATTGCGCCGGACATAAGAGGTTCTTGTTTGCATAGAATAACTGCTTCTGTGGGATTCTATATAGAAAGCACGAAGCAGGAGGGTAAAGATGAAACAGGAACATGCAATTGATTTACGAAAGGCAGCCATTATCGGATGTGGGTTTGTCGGCTCTGCCACTGCATTTACACTGATGCAGAGCAAGCTCTTTTCTGAACTGGTTTTAATTGATGTGGATAAAGCAAGAGCGGAAGGAGAGGCCATGGATATCAGCCATGGAATGCCATTTGCTGCACCGATGAAAATATATGCCGGCAGTTATGATGACATTGTGGATGCCGACATTATTATCATTACGGCGGGAGCGAACCAGAAACCGGGAGAAACAAGGCTTGAGCTGGTAAAGAAAAATGTAGCCATTTACAAAAATATTATCCCGGAAATTGCTAACAGAAGGTGTCGTGGCATATTACTCATCGTATCGAATCCGGTGGATATACTGACGCTGGCAGCATTGAAATTATCCGGTTTTCCGGAAAACCGGGTAATCGGTTCCGGAACTGTATTGGATACTGCCCGGTTAAAAAATATGCTGGGAAAACAGCTTGGCATTGACAATCGTGGTGTGCATGCATTTATTGTAGGAGAACACGGAGACAGCGAGGTGGCGGTATTCAGTTCTGCCAACGTATCCGGTATTCCGTTGGAACAGATTTATAAGCTGCGTGGCTATGAGGAATATGAAAGTCATACGAAGCGTATATATGAAGAAGTAAAGAATAGTGCTTATGAAATCATAGAGCGTAAGCAGGCAACCTATTATGGGATTGCAATGGCGATTAAGCGGATTTGTGAATGTATTGTCCGGGATGAACATTCGGTGCTTCCGGTGTCCAGTCTGATGCATGGGCAATATGGCATTTCCGATATCGTGCTGAGCATGCCGGCAGTGGTGGATGCCGGTGGCGTGGAGCAGATTCTTCCGGTGTCATTAGACGAAGAAGAGCGGGCAAGGCTTCATGCGTCAGCAAAAGCACTGCGGGATGTGATTGCTGACATAGAATTATAGAGCAGGCGGAATAGAAAGAAAAGGGTAGAAGGAATCAGGCAGGACAAAAGAAGGAGGAGTTTCCATGAAATATTTATTACTGGTGGTATCCATTTTTGGGCTGGATGAAGGAATCAAGCAGCGGATTGATAAGAAGGAGCCGTTGGGAAAAGAAAGAAGAGTTCCAAAGCTTCCGGTTGTAATTGAAAAATATTATAACAATGGAGCCGCATTGAATCTTTTAGCGAAGAAACCGAAAATTATGCTGGGGTTACACAGTGCATGCATGGCAGGACTGATGACCATATATGGATTTGTATTAAGAAAAGGAAATACAGGACTGAAAACCGGTATGAGTATGATGGTTGGCGGCGGATTAAGTAATCTCTGGGACAGAATTCATAAGAAGCATGTGGTGGATTATATCCGCTTTGATACACCGTGGAAACGCTTTTCAAGAATTGTATTTAATATTTCCGATTTCTTTATTTTTATCGGAGCAGCAGTTTCTATGTTGTTTGCATACAGGTAAGAAAACGGGATTGCAGCCAACGGTAATAATACCGAAGGAAGCAATCCCATTTTTCTTAATCAAATTCGTTCGTTATATCTTAATCAACATAAAAAATCATTATTAAAAATCAAATTCTATATCTGAGAAAGGTACATTGAAAAACCTTGATTATTGCAACTATTTAATTACTGTTACATTAGTTGCCTGAGGACCTTTAGCGCCTTCTGTTACGTCAAATTCTACTGCTGCGCCTTCTTCTAAGGATTTGTAACCATCCATGTTAAGTCCTGAGTAGTGTACGAATACATCATTACCTTCTGCATCAGAGATGAATCCGTAACCTTTCTGGTTATTAAACCATTTAACTGTACCGTTCATTATAGTACCTCCACAAAAATTATCTAGCCATACGGCTATGCTTAGAATAGCATAATTTATTTTAAAAGTAAAGAAAATTAGTTGATATCAGTATAGGGGATATCATGCCCGGCAAAAAATTTTCGTATCAGCAGATCCCATTCCTGGTCGAAGGTGTGGTCTAAGGTAAAACTGCGGTAAGATACACCATTGGTACAGGAAAGAATACCATCCTGAAATTTGATGTTTAAGAAAACTCCATTCAAATCCTGGGTAGTCAGACCACTTTTACTTACTTCCAGAGTATTTTTAAGATTCTTTGGAGAAAGCTGAAAGATAAAGCGGAAATAGGAGGGGGTATGTTTTCCCTTGATCAGGGCGAAGCAGTTTTCACGCAGCATGCCAAAAGGCAGGCAGCTTAAACCGGTTAGTTCCAGTTCATCCAGTTCTTCCGGACTGTAGAAATCCGGTACAAGATGTCCGTCGATTTCATAGGAACCTTTTCCACGGATGGTAGCTTCTGATAATAAGAAGTGGTCAAATAAATCCGTGCGAAGTAATTTATTCATAAAATCCTTTACTTGTAAAAGTTGTATTGCAATCATAGTATCCTCCTCATTTTTAAAGTGTAACACAAACCGGATAGAAAAAACAGAGAAAGTATTGTAGAATGTCTATGAAAAGAAGCAGATCGAAAGGAAATGATATGAGAAAACAAAGATTATTAACCGGTATTGCAGGAATACTTATGGCATTTCTGTTTACCGGCTGTAATACGTCATCCGTTGAAGAATGGGTAGATGAAGTAGTAGAAGATATCAATGGACAGATACCGGATAATACCTTGCTTCCGGTAGAGTCGGTTTCAGAGGAAAAATATGTATATGGCCAGCTTACGGAAGAAGAACAGCTTGTTTATGATGAGATGCTGGATGCTATTTTAAATCATCGGGAAGAGGTGGCAGTTGCTACATTAGATAAAGACGTACTGGCAAAAATGTATGAAGCAATTATGGCAGACTATGGTGGACTCTTCTGGGTGGATGGCTATTCCTATACGGAATATTCCCGTGCGGGTGTATTGACCGGGCTTAAGTTTGCACCGAAGTATACAATGGATGAAGCTGCAAGACAGGAGACACAGGCGGCAATTGATGAAAAGGTCGACGTACTGCTTGGCGGCATTTCATCCGAGGACAGTGATTACCAGAAAGCGCGGTTTATATTTGATACGCTGGTGCGTACGGTAAATTATGACCTTAATGCAGAGAATAATCAGAATATCATCAGTGTATTTCTAGAGGGAAGAACGGTGTGCCAGGGCTATGCCTGTGCCACAAAATATCTGATGGATTTATTAGATATTCCATGTACGATAGTGACAGGAACTGCCAATGGAGAACCACATGCATGGAATCTCATCGAACTGGATGGAGCCTATTATTATATGGATACTACCTGGGGTAATCCAACTTCCAACAGTCCGGATGACTTCGGAGATGTAGCTGAAGTGGTAGATTATTGCTTTTTTACTGCAACTACAGAAGAGTTATTTCAGACCCACAGTCCCAATGTGAATTTTTCATTGCCGGAATGCAATTGCCTGGATGACAGTTATTTTGTGCAGGAAAATTGTTATTTTAAGGACTGGTATCCGGAAGATATCGGAGCATTATTTACAGAGCTTGACAGCCACCCTGTACAGATGAAGTTTGAGGATGAGGCAGTTTATGGGCAGGCACAGCAGTTTTTCATTGAAGAAGGGCATATCGGGGATTATTATACCGGGGATAGTTCCTTATTTTATATGAAAAATGAGACAATGCGGGTACTTACTTTCCTGAAAAAATAAAATATTTGTGAAATATTATAAAAATTTAAATATCCTCTTTTCAAAACGTAATATTTATGATAATATGACGTAGTAATGAAAACTACTTGTTATTACAAAGGAAAACATAATATATAATTTTAAACATTGCGTACATACTATAAGAGAGATGACCACGCAATCAGGAGGATAGAAAATGAGCTACAAAATCATAGTAGACAGCTGTGGAGAGTTATTTGATGATATGAAAGCAGATGGAAGATTCCAGTCTGTTCCGTTAGAGCTTGAGGTAGATGGATACCATGTGGTGGATGATGAATCCTTTGATCAACTGGAGTTTATTCGCAGGGTAAAGGAAAGCAGGCATAGCCCGAAGTCATCCTGCCCATCTCCACAGAGATATGTGGAAGCATATTTAGGAGAAGCAGAGCATGTATATGTAGTAACACTTTCCAGTAAATTAAGCGGTTCTTATAACAGTGCAGAGCTGGCAAAGAAGCTTTATTTAGAAGAACATAGGGCAAAACAGATTCATGTATTTGATTCCTGTTCCGCATCCATTGGAGAGACTCTGATTGCAGAAAAGATACAGGAATCAGAGGAAGCCGGAAAGAGCTTTGAAGAAGTGGTTGCTGAGACAGAAAAATATATTAAAGACCAGCAGACCTTCTTTGTATTAGAGACTTTAGAGACTCTGCGTAAAAACGGCAGACTCAGTAACCTGAAAGCCTGGGTTGCCGGGGCATTAAATATCAAGCCGGTAATGGGGGCCACGCCCGAGGGTACAATCTGTCAGCTGGGACAGGCAAGAGGAATGACAAAGGCATTGGACTATATGGTTAATGAAATTGTAAAGAGGACGAAAGAGTGTGAAAAGAAGATTTTATCCATCGCACATTGCAATTGTCCGGAACGTGCAAAACAGGTAAAAGAAAAATTGGAAAAGCTGGCAAAATTTAAAGATATCAGAATTGTAGATACTGCAGGAGTCAGCACCATGTATGCCAATAATGGCGGTGTTATTGTAGCAGTTTAAAAAATAGCAGATAAAAAGAAAACAGATAAAGGAAAACAGAATCGGTGCAAACCGGTTCTGTTTTCTTTTGCTGTCGGTAACAAAATGGAGCATCCGCATATAGTAATAACAGACGATTGCAAGGCAAGGAGGGATGAAATGCAAATCGCAATCATTGGAGCAGATGAAAGAACACCGGCATTGAAACGTTGTCTGATGGAATCAGGAATTGGAATCATAGAAATAACGGAGCAGAATATCCGGCGACTGATGCAGAGTCAGATTATTGTATTACCGTTGCGGGCATTGGAGGAGGATGGCAGAATCAGAGGAAGCAGGGTAAAAATAGGAATGGTATTATCCTATGCAGCGGAGAGAAGTGTTATTTATGGAGGTTGTTTCCCGGAGGTTCTGACACGAAGACCATCAGGGCGGCGGATACGGCTGGTTGATTATATGGAAGATGAAGTCTTTAGAAATGAGAATGCCGGACTGACAGCAGAAGGCTGCCTTGTAGAAGCAATGACAAAGAGCAGGTGCTGCGTGAAAGGAAGAAACTGTCTGGTGGCAGGTTTTGGTTATTGTGGAAGAGCCATGGCAAAGCTGCTTTTATCTTTGGAAGCGGAAGTAACTGTTTATGATATAAAGGAAGATTGTCAGCGGGTGGCAATGGAAATGGGGTGTAGCTTGTGGCAGGAGAATGCAGAGGAGCAGAACTTTGAGTGGATTTTTTATATGGCAGATAAACCATGTCCAATAGACACAGTCTTAAAATGGTGCGATGAGAAAACATATCTATGGGATATTACAACTGGTGGCGGACTTCCGGCAGAGGAGTTAGAAGAAAAAGGTATTCATGTGGAACATCTTACTGCCGTTCCTGGAAGAATACTGACAGAAAGTGCAGGAATCATTCTTGCCCGGATAATAGAAAGAGGAGCAGCAGATTATGGAAGAGTATAAGCTTACATTAGGACTTGGAATTACCGGCTCTTTCTGCACTTTTGGGAAGATACTCCGGACGACAGAAGCACTGGTGCAAAAAGGAATAAAAGTTATTCCGGTATACTCCAGACATGCAGGAACTTTGGATACCAGATTTATGACAGCGGAAGTATTTCAAAACAGAATGCAGGAGATTACAGGAGAAAGGGGAATTCAAAGTATCGTGCAGGCGGAAACCATCGGTCCGTCAGGACTTTTTGATGTGATGGCAATTGCACCATGTACCGGAAATACCATGGCAAAGCTGCAGCAGGGCATTGTAGATACCACAGTGCTTATGGCAGCTAAAGCGCATCTTAGAAATGAAAAGCCGTTGGTGCTGGCAATTTCTACCAATGATGCTTTGTCCATGAATCTTAGAAATATCGGACTGCTGATGAATATGAAGCATATCTATTTTGTGCCTTTCCGGCAGGATGATTATCAGAAGAAACCCCATTCTCTGGTGGCGGATTTTAGCCGGTTAGAGGAGACTATTGCTGCAGCCATGAAAGAAAAACAGCTGCAGCCGGTGGTGCTGTCTCCAATGCCGGTAGATTATAAATGAAGGTCAATCTTATATTCACTGAGCCAGTAATGAATCTGCAGGAGATAAGCAATCATCTGAGGACCTGCCATAAGCTGACCATACCATGGTTTGCCATAGTCTCCTTCCTGATTTAAGAATTGCATAGTCTTTTCTTTATCAATCAGTGCAAGAAGGGGACTTTCCCCGGTGGTCAGCAGTGCACTCAGACGCTGACGCAGGAGCTGTTCATAGTAAGGATGGTAGGTCTTAGGATAAGGACTTTTCTTGCGGAAAGTAATGGTGTCCGGAAGATAGTCTTTTGCACACTGCCGCAAAAGGTTTTTCACAAGACCATCTTTGGCTTTCATTTCCCATGGCACATTAAAGACATAGGAAACCAGGTTTTTATCTGCAAAAGGAACGCGGGCTTCCAGACCGGAGAACATACTGGTGCGGTCCATGCGGTTTAGCAGAGTCTGCATAAAGTAGCGGATGTTAAGATAGGAAATACGCCGGCGGCTGCATTCCGTATCATTGTCCGATGGCAGAATATCAACCTCTGCAATGGCATTTTCATAAGAACTTTGCACATAGGAATCTAAGGACAGTGCATCTGTAATTTCGTCTTTTAAGAAGGACTTGCGGAAAGACAAATCCGGTGTCCATGGAAACGTGTTGCAGGAAAGAAAATTCTTCCGGTGAAACCACGGATAGCCGCCGAAAACTTCATCGGCACATTCTCCGGTCAGGACTACCTTATGCTGCTTACTGACTTCCCGGCAGAAGAAGAGCAGGGATGAGTCAACGTCAGCCATACATGGAAGGTCATGGGCTTTCATGGAAGCAAAGAGTAAGTCAGCCTGGGAGCGGTTGTCACAGGTCAGATATTGATGCTCACTCTTAAGATAGTCTTTCATAATATCCACAAAGGGACGGTCTTCGGAGGGCTGAAAATCATTTGCCTTAAAGTAACGGGAATTATCTGTAAAGTCAAAGGAATAGGTAGAAAGAGTCTGCCCTTCTTTTCTTAATTCTTCCGCACAGACTGAAGAGACAAGACTGGAATCCAACCCGCCGGAAAGAAAGGTGCAGATAGGAACATCGGAAACCATCTGCCGGCGGATGGACTGTAACAGCAGCTCTTTTGTGTGGACAACGGTTTCTTCATAGCTGTCTGTATGTGGATGGCTTTCTAATCGGAAGTAACAGTAATCTTTCAGTCCGGAAGCACTGAAAGTGAGGTAATGTCCCGGCAGACATTCTGCCATATGCTCATAAACTGCATTGCCGGGGTTCCTGGCAGGACCAAGCCCGAAGATTTCGCAGAGTCCTGTTTTATTTACCGAAGGGATGCAGCCGGGATAACAGAAAATTCCCTTCGGCTCGGAAGAAAAGATAAGTGTATCATGAAAAAGCCGGTAAAAGAGCGGCTTTACACCAAAGGCATCCCGGAAGAGATAGAGAAGCTGATGAGCCTCATCATAAATGGCAAAAGCGAAAATACCATTCATTTTCCGGACAAAGGACGGTCCTTCAAACAGAAATCCATTTAAAATGACTTCTGTATCGGAATGAGTACGAAAGGTCATGCCATGGGAAACCAGTTCCTCACGGAGTTCTTTCGTATTATAAAGTTCTCCATTATAGACGATGGTGAAGTCTGCGTCACAATAATGTCTGGTCATAGGCTGAAGTCCACCATGAGGATCAATAATGGCAAGCCGGGTGTGGGAAAAACCTGTATGAGAGGTTAAATAAATACCATGGGAGTCCGGCCCGCGGTGATAAAGTGCGTCACTCATATCAGATAGAATGTTACGATAATAAGGCTCCCTTTCTAAAAAATCAGTATGTAAATTACAAAAACCGGAAATACCGCACATAGCAATTCTCAATTCATTTTTTGTAGTAATCTATGCATTTCCCTAAATAAAAAGTACAAAAAAGAAGAGAGATTTATGAAAGAGAGGAAGCATTTTCTAGGTGCAAAGCACAGGTAAGGAGTTGCCGGCAGTAAGTTGTGCGGGTTATAATAAAAAAGATGAAACTATTTTTCCGGCTGGAACGTCTAATTTACAGAAAGCAAAGGTTGAAAGGCTTTCTTTGCATATGCAGGTTTTCGGAAAGAGAAGAGGAAACAGGAATGAAGAAAAGAGGAATCGCAAAAGCGGTGGAGCAGGAAATCCTTGCATCCTATGAACAGCTTTACCGGCTGGCAATTACCTATGTAAAGAACGAACAGGACGCAATGGATGTAGTGCAGGAAAGTGCATATAAGGCAATGAAGAATGCCGGTCAGGTGAAGGAAGAAACCTATATTAAGACCTGGCTCTGGCGGATTGTTATAAATACGTCACTGGATATGTGCAAGAAACAGAAGCGTATCGTAAGTGGAGTATTTATCCCGGAAGAAGCAAAAGAAGATGTATACAAAGACTGGGATATGCTGGCAGCGTTGGAAGAATTAGAAGAACGGGAAAGAACCATTGTGATATTAAAATATTTTGAAGAATGGAAAATAGATGATATTGCAGATCTTCTGAAAGAAAATCCAAACACCGTAAAATCAATCCTGTATCGCAGCTTAAAGAAATTAAAGATAAAGATGTCCAGGGAGGAAATAGCATGAACCATGAGAAAATAGACAGGATGAAGCAGGAATATGAGCAGATAGAAGTCCCGGAAGCATTGAAAACGCAGGTGGAAGCCGGAATCAGAAAAGGAAAGAGGGAGACCCAGAAAGGCAGTATCCGCTTTTTAAAAGGAGCAGCAACGGTAGCGGCAGCTATGGTTGCACTGGTGATTTCGGTAAATGTAAGCCCGACAATAGCCCATGCCATGGAAGAGGTTCCATTACTTGGCATAATCGTAAAAGTAGTGAACTTTTCTACATATTCTGATGTACAGGATGATAAGAATATGGAAGCAAATGTAGACATTCCCCAGGTGGCAGTGACAAATCAGGATGGGGAAGTATTATCGGATGAGACGGACGAGCTGAATCAGGAAGTGAAAAAGTATGCCGGTGGTATTATTAAGTCTTATCAGTCTGATGTATCTTCCATTGAAGATGGTGAGAATGGTAATGAGGCAGTGAATTCGTCTTATCAGGTAGTGACAGATAACGACCGGCTGTTTGCTTTAAGAATTGATACTTCCATTGTAATGGGAGGATCGAACCAGTATACGAAAATCTATAATGTAGATAAGAAAACCGGAAATACCATTACATTAAATGATTTATTTCAGAAGGATTCCGATTATCTGGACCGAATTTCAGAGGAAATAGAAAAGCAGATGAAGGAAAATATGGAAAAAGACAGTAACCTGCAATACTTCTTAGACAAGGATGTAGATGGCTACAGCTTTGATGGAATTAAGAATGATGTAAATTTCTATGTCAACAAAGAAGGAGAGTTGACCATTGTTTTTGATAAATATGAAGTAGCACCGGGTTATATGGGAATTGTAGAATTTACGATTCCGACCAGTGTGGTTTCTGATATTATAAAGGACGGATATCTGCAATAATATGACAAAGATGGTGCGTACTAGGCATTTATAGTAATCGAAAACTCCCCCGGATATTGGAAGAAATTTCAATATCCGGGGGAGTTCTTATGCTATATCATGAGATACTTTTATTTCTTGAAGTTAGCTCTCTTTCTTAAGGTCGGGTCAAGAATACGTTTACGGATACGTAAGGATTCTGGAGTAACCTCTAAGAGCTCGTCAACATCGATAAAGTCTAATGCCTGCTCTAAGGAAAGTATCTTTGGTGGAACAAGGGTCAGCGCTTCGTCTGCGGAAGAAGAACGTGTATTGGTTAAGTGTTTCTTCTTACATACGTTTAATTCAATGTCTTCCGGTTTAGAGGAAGAACCGATCACCATACCGGAGTAAACCTTTACACCGGCTCCGATGAAGAGAGTACCACGCTCCTGAGCGGAGAACAGACCGTAAGTTACGGATTCGCCGGATTCGAAAGCAATCAGGGAACCAAGTTTACGATAAGCAATATCTCCCTTGTATGGAGCATAGCCATTGAAAATGGTATTGATGATACCATTTCCTTTGGTGTCGGTTAAGAAGTCTCCACGGTAACCGATAAGACCACGGGATGGAATGTTAAATTCCATACGGGTATAGCCGCCGCTGATTGGACGCATATCAACCATCTCACCTTTACGCTGGCTTAATTTATCAATAACAGTACCGGTGAATTCATCCGGAACGTCAACATAAGCTAATTCCATAGGCTCTAATTTCTTGCCGTTTTCATCAGTGTGGTAAAGAACTTCAGCCTTGCTGACTGCAAATTCATAACCTTCACGACGCATATTTTCGATTAATACGGAAAGATGTAACTCACCACGTCCGGAAACCTTGAAGCAGTCTGCACTGTCGGTTTCTTCTACACGAAGGCTGACGTCGGTATTTAACTCGCGGAACAGTCTGTCTCTTAAGTGACGGGAAGTAATGAATTTACCTTCCTGTCCTGCAAGCGGGCTGTCGTTGACCATGAAATTCATGGAAAGAGTAGGCTCAGAAATCTTCTGGAAAGGAATGGCAACCGGGTTGTCTGTTGCACAGATGGTATCACCGATATGGATGTCTGCAATACCGGAAATAGCAACGATAGAACCGATTTTCGCTTCCTTTACTTCTACTTTATTCAGACCATCAAATTCGTATAATTTGCTGATTTTGACTTTTTTCTGTTTGTCAGGCTCGTGGTGGTTTACTACGATAGCATCCTGATTTACCTTTAAGACACCGTTGTCTACTTTACCAACACCGATTCGTCCAACGTATTCATTATAATCAATGGTACTGATAAGAACCTGGGTGTTTGCATCCGGGTCACCGGTAGGTGCCGGAATGTAGTCGATAATGGTTTCGAATAAAGGAGTCATATCCTTGCGCTCATCATTTAAATTTCTTATGGCGTATCCATCTCTTGCAGAAGCGAAGATGAATGGGCAGTCTAACTGTTCGTCAGAAGCGTCTAAATCCATGAAAAGCTCTAATACTTCATCAATAACTTCTTCTGGTCTTGCTTCTGGACGGTCAATTTTATTGATACATACAATAACCGGCAGATTCAGTTCCAGTGCTTTCATAAGAACGAATTTGGTCTGTGGCATAGCACCTTCAAATGCATCTACCACAAGAATAACACCGTTTACCATTTTCAGAACTCGCTCAACCTCGCCACCGAAGTCGGCATGGCCAGGAGTATCAATGATATTGATTTTTACATCTTTGTAGAATACAGCAGTATTCTTAGAAAGAATGGTAATACCACGTTCACGCTCAATATCATTGGAATCCATGACACGTTCCTGGACTTCCTGATTGGCACGGAATACACCACTCTGTTTCAACAGCTCATCGACCAGAGTAGTTTTACCGTGGTCAACGTGGGCGATGATAGCTATGTTTCTAATATCGTCTCTTGTTGTTTTCATATAAAATCCTTCCTTCTATCAGTGCATAAAATTCAGTTTCTTCTTATATATAATGCCTGTCTGTAAATGACCGGCGTTTTTATTCTATCACATATTGAAAAATACGCAAGTATTTCTTTCTTTACAGGAAATTGCTTTCCTGTAAAGAAAAAAACGCTCCGCGAGGATGCACACTGCGGCGTATAAGGTAGATGTCGCAAGCGACCGCCGCAGGCGCGAGAATGTGCCAAGGCACATTCTTTGTTCAAGGACACAGCGCATATGCATGGAAAAGTGGCTTTATGCATAATATATCCAAAATGTTATCGACAGATTTTGATGAGTTTCATCTCATTGGAATGGTACTGTAAAAACGTTCGAAAACACACTAAATAAAGGAGAAAGATTCATGGCAGATAAGATTTTAGAAAACAACCAGGTATCCATTGTAGGGGAGATTATTTCCGATTTCCAATACAGTCATGAAGTGTATGGGGAAGGCTTTTATATGGTAGAGGTAGCGGTCAGCAGATTAAGTAATTTTTCCGACTACATTCCATTGATGATTTCAGAGCGTCTGATTGACACTTCGCAGAGTTACATAGGACAGAAGGTATATGTGACCGGACAGTTCCGTTCCTATAACAGACATGAGGAACTTAAGAACCGGCTGGTTCTCTCCGTATTCGTCCGGGAGATTGAGTTTATTGAAGAAGAGACAGAGGAGATGAAGAGCAACCAGATTCTTCTTGATGGCTATATCTGTAAAGACCCGATTTACCGTAAGACTCCTCTTGGAAGAGAAATTGCAGACCTGTTGGTGGCGGTAAACCGTTCCTATGGAAAATCTGATTATATCCCATGCATCTGCTGGGGAAGAAATGCAAGATTTGCCGCAAGATTTGAGGTGGGTGTGCATGTGCAGATCTGGGGCAGAATCCAGAGCAGGGAGTATGTCAAACGCTTAAATGAGGATGAGGTAGAGAAGCGTACCGCCTATGAAGTATCCGTGAGCAAAATTGAATATATGGAATAAAATAGTAGAAATAAAGAATAATTGAGAAAACATGAAACATACAGACATTGCTTTTTATTGGAAATTGTGGTATCGTAAGTAAATCTGGGATAAAGAGTCCCTGTAAGAATTGGCATGGAGGTTTGTCATGGAAAAGGGTTCCGTACAGATTTATTATGGTGCAGGTCGTGGAAAGACCAATGCTGCACTGGGCAATGCGTTGCGGGCAGCCGGAGAGAATAAGAGTGTAATTATTATCCAGTTTTTAAAAGGAAAAACAGATGATCAGATTGCTTATATGAAGCAGTTAGAACCGGAAATCAAGGTATTCCGTTTTGAAAAATCAGAAGAGAATTATGATGAACTGCCGGAAGAAAGACAGGCAGAAGAGAAACTCAATATGAAAAACGGACTGAATTTTGCCAAGAAAGTGCTGGTTACCGGTGAATGCAATGTACTGATTCTGGATGAAGTTCTGGGCCTTATAGATGCCGGAGTAATTTCGTCGGAAGAATTAGAAGCTGTTTTAAAAGCAAAGATGGATGAAACAGAGGTTATTATGACCGGAAGGGTATTAGAAGAATCCATTCGCAGCTATGCAGATGAGATTTATAAGATTACTGCGGAAAAATAAGAAAGAAAATGTAAAATGTCTGCATAGGACGTTGACAGATAGTAGCAGCGGTGCTATATTGAGGTAAGAAATTTAATATATGAAGGTAGAGGTTGCGTGAGACAAGAGTACTTGGTCGGATATGGCAGACATAGAAGAAGACATAAGGAAAGGGGAACACGCCGAAAGGTTATTTTTCCTGCAAAGAATAATCTTGGGCATGGATTGAAGAAGTTCATGACTGTCATCTTGTAATAAGATGGGGCGCTATCGGTATGATCCATAATAATTTAAGTGGAATATCAACCGGCTCCCTGTGAGCCGGTTTTTTTATGCTGGTAATAAAAGCAAAACAAACGATATCTTCATACAATAAATAAGATACTTATAAAGTGGAGGAAAAAGAACATGTCTATTTACAAAGGTTCCGGAGTTGCAATTGTAACCCCAATGAAAGCAAATGAGGAAGTTAACTATGACAAATTAGAGGAATTAATCGAAGAACAGATTTCTGAAGGTACAGACTGTATCGTAATTGCAGGAACAACAGGAGAGAGTTCTACCTTATCCATGGAAGAACATCACAAAGTAATCTGTGCAGCAGTAGAATTTGCAAAACACAGAGTTCCGGTAGTAGCAGGAACCGGTTCTAACTCAACGGAGACAGCAATCCAGTTGACCCAAGAAGCAGAAGAAGCAGGAGCAGACGGAGCACTTATCGTAACTCCATATTATAATAAGGCAACACAGAAAGGTTTAATCGGACATTATTCTAAGATTGCACAGGAAACAAGACTTCCGATTATTATGTATAATGTACCGGGAAGAACCGGATGTAACCTTCTGCCGGAGACAGTTGCAGAATTATTCCGCACCCAGGAAAATATTGTTGGATTAAAAGAAGCAACCGGTAACCTTGCACAGGCATCTAAGACCATGTACTTGACCGATGGAAAGCTTGATTTATATTCCGGAGAAGACGGACTGGTTGTACCACTTATGTCCATTGGCGGAATCGGAGTAATTTCCGTGTGGGCAAACCTTGCTCCGGCAAAAGTGCATAATATGTGTGAAAGCTTCTTTAAAGGAGACCTTGCAACAGCAAATCAGTTACAGAGAGAAGCCCTTCCATTGATTGATGCATTATTCTGTGAAGTAAACCCGATTCCGGTAAAAGAAGCATTAAATCTTATGGGCAAGAACGTCGGACCGCTTCGTTCCCCGCTTTGCGAGATGGAGCCAGCCAATAAGGAGAGACTGATTCAGGCAATGCGTACATATGGATTAAAATTAGAATAAGAAACTGGAGATGATAGAGATGACAAAAGTAATCATGCATGGCTGTAATGGAAAAATGGGTCAGGTAATAACCGGCCTGATTGCGCAGGACGAAGATGTGAAAATTGTAGCCGGAATTGATACCTATGATGAAAAGAAAAATGATTATCCGGTATATAAGACCATCCGGGAATGCCAGATTGCAGCAGATGTTGTGATTGATTTTTCCAATGCGAAGGCAGTAGATGAACTGTTAAATTACTGTGGCGAGAAGAAGCTTCCGCTGGTACTTTGCACCACCGGTTTATCCGAAGACCAGCTGGCGAAAGTTACTGAGACCAGCAAAGAGACTGCAATTTTAAAATCTGCCAATATGTCACTTGGAATCAATACTTTAATGGATTTATTGCAGACTGCTATAAAGAAGCTTGCACCTGCCGGCTTTGATGTGGAAATCGTAGAGAAACATCATAACCAGAAGCTGGATGCGCCGAGTGGAACTGCTCTTGCATTGGCAGATGCCATGAATGAAGCTATGGACAATACCTATTCCTATAAATTAGACAGGAGCAGTGAGCGGAAGAAGAGAGATGCAAAAGAAATCGGTATTCAGGCAGTCCGTGGAGGAAGCATTGTTGGTGAACATGAAGTAATCTTCGCAGGAACTGATGAAGTGATTGAATTTAAGCATACGGCATATTCTAAGGCAATCTTTGGGAAAGGAGCTGTAGAAGCAGCAAAGTTCTTAAAGGGAAAACCTGCCGGAATGTATGATATGCATGATGTAATCCGTGCAGAGTAGAGTTGGGCACGCATATAATTACAAAATAAGAAATCCCCAGTATCATATCCGAAAAAGATATGATACCAGGGATTTAATATTTATGCATAGTTCGTTTTACAATAACTGGATACCTGCATCTGCTGCAGCCTTGCACATGTCTTCCGGCCAGAGAGAAGACTGGACTTCTCCGATATGGGCCTTACGAAGGAAGAACATACAGATACGGGACTGTCCGATTCCTCCACCGATGGTATATGGAAGTTTGCCATCAATGATTGCTTTCTGGAAAGGAAGCTTAGCACGTTCCGGGCAGCCTGCTTTATCAAGCTGTGAGAGCAGTGCAGCCTTGTCTACACGGATTCCCATGGAAGATAATTCCAGTGCAATATCAAGGACAGGGTAGTATACTAAGATGTCGGCATTTAAAGACCAGTCATCGTAGTCCGGGGCACGTCCGTCATGACGCTCGCCGGATTCTAAGACATCACCAATCTGTAAGATGCAGACAGCACCCTTTGCCTTGGTTATGTAATATTCACGCTCCTTTGGAGTATTTTCAGGGAACATATCCTCTAATTCCTGAGTGGTAATGAAGAAGATATCATGCGGAAGAATCTCTTCAATATAATCGTACTGGATAGCCATATATTTTTCTGTTTTACGAAGACATTTGTATACAGTACGGACAGTATCTTTTAAAGTTTCCATGCTGCGGTCTTTCTTTGCAATGACTTTTTCCCAGTCCCACTGGTCTACGAAGATAGAGTGGATATTATCTGCGATTTCATCGCGGCGGATAGCATTCATATCGGTGTAAAGACCTTCGCCCTCTTTGAAATCATAATGCTTTAAGGCATAACGTTTCCATTTAGCAAGAGAGTGAACAACTTCTGCTTTACGCTCATTCTGTTCTTTGATGGTGAACGTAACCGGACGCTCCACACCATTTAAGTTATCATTTAATCCGGAATCAGGGTCAACGAAAAGTGGTGCTGAAACACGGGAAAGGTTTAAACGCAGGGAAAGCAGATTCTGGAAGAAATCTTTCACTGTTTTAATCGCAATCTGTGTATCATGCAGGTTAAGTTGAGACTGATAATTTTTTGGTATAATCAGATGTTCCATAATAGCTCCTTTTTCATTTTGGTCTGCAATTATTATAGCACAGCAATTCAAGTTTGCAATGGATTATTTGTTTAAAAAAGAGTACAGAAGCGGATATAATTTATCACTGTGTTCAATATAACTTCCATGACCTTCTCCCGGAACAATAACCAGAGTGGCATGCTCAATATTTTCTGCAATCTTTTTTGTAACCTTTTTCTTGATTAAATCTTTTTCGCCGGCTAAGACAAGGGTTGGAATCTTGATTTTATGTAAGTCCACCGGCTGGATATCTGGCTCATTGAGCATCATTGTGGAAAAAGGATTCGGATTCTTTTTGCATTCCCTGCGGATGCGGCGGTAGTCTCTTCCTTTGATGTCCTTTGGCGTCAGGTTTGCACCGCTGATCATAAGCTTGGAGAGCTTATCCGGGTATTTCGAAGCTAAGAGAAGTCCGACGATACCGCCGTCACTGAAGCCATAAAAGAGAGGGGCCTTTAATTCTAAGGCATCAATAAAAGCTGCCATGTCGTCTGCCATATCCATGTAATGAAGTTCTTTTGGAGAAGCAGAAAGACCGTGACCTCTGGAATCGATGGCATAAACGGTGTAATGTTCAGCAAGCTCCGGAATCAGTACATCAAAAATTTCGTGGGTTTCGCCATTTCCATGCACTAGCAGGAAAGGCTGCCCTTCGCCATATTTTTCATAATAGAGAATCTGACCATTTAATTGAATATACATAATGATTATCGTCCTTTAAAATTGATTATTTTGTCATTCTATTTTATAGTAAAGGTAATTCAACTTTTTTAGTGTAGCATTTTATAAAGGAGAAAACAAGATGGAGACAGAACATGTTATGCATACTTTTGCCCCGGTATACGATAAAAAATCCAGAGTATTAATCTTAGGCACGTTCCCGTCGGTCAAGTCGAGAGAGAACCGGTTTTACTACGGCCATCCGAGAAACCGCTTCTGGAAAGTAACGGCGGCAGTATGCGGCTGTGAGGTCCCAGAGACGATAGAAGAAAAGAAGGCATTTCTTCTTGAAAATCATATTGCTATCTGGGATGTTATTGCATCCTGCGACATAGCAGGATCTTCAGACAGCAGCATAACAAATGTTGTGGCAAATGATATTGAACGGCTGTTAACGGAGGCTCCCATCGAGGCTGTTTTCCTAAATGGCGCAAAAGCCTACGAATTATTTATGAAATACTGTTCCTGTAAGGATAAGGCAGAAATCTGCAAGCTGCCGTCCACCAGTCCTGCCAATGCTGCATGGAGTCTGGAGCGGCTGATAGAAGAATGGAAAAAAATCAGGAGATAGGATGAAATGTATACAGACAGACAGTTAAAGATTATAGCGGTCTTAAAAAGTGCAGATGGCTGGATGAGTGGTTCCCTTCTGCGGGAAAATATCGGGGTGAGCAGCAGGACACTGCAGATGGATATTAAGGCAATCAATGAAAAACAGTCAGGAGAGCCTCTGATACAGTCTAATAACCGGCTGGGGTATCTTTTGAAAAATAAGATTGCATTAGAGCAGGAACAGAAAAGTTACGGACAGGAGAACTATGTGCATTCCAAGCAGATTATTACTTTACTGCTGTTTGAAAAGGAGTATACCAGTATTGGAACGATTTCTGAGCGATTATTCTTTTCCCGGTCATCTGTAACTTCTGACCTGCCGCAGGTAAAGCGGATTATAAGCCGCACGCCGGGGGCAAATCTTTTGGTATCCGGACAATATGGACTTAAGATTCAGGCATCGGAGAATGTAAAGAGAATCATGTGCATGAAGACCATGCAGAGCAGACAGGATTATCATATGTTGTTTTCGGAAGAAGAGATGGAGCAGTTTACAGAAAATCAGAAGAAGTTACAGGCTGTTCTGGCAGAAGTATTTACCAGAAACCAGTTTATCGTATCGGGAGAAGCCTATCATGATTTTGCACGTTATCTGGCAGTATGCATGATGCGAAGCCAGATGGGATTTCCGGTAACAGAGGAAGAGGATGGCACAACTGAAATGCCTGGCAGACTTTCTACTGAGCTGGTAGATGAAATCGAAAAGGTGTGCACCTATCGGTTTAAGGAGAAGGAAAAGCAGAATGTAGAGGCACGGTTAAAGGAATTGAATATGGTCTGTAAGGAGACGGACATTCAACTGGATATGCTGCAGAAATTAGAAGTATTTATCCAGCGGGTGCAGGAGGAAACCGGACTTAAATTGCAGGTGGAGCGGGACCTTTTAGAGGTTTTATCAGACCATGTGTCAAGAATGGAACTCCGGATTCAGAATGGACGTAATAATATCGGTAATCATACCAAAGAAATGGCGAAGCGGTATCCGCTGGAAATGCATCTTTTAAGAACCTGTTTAAGTCCTGTTTTAAATACAGAGATTCCGGATGCGGAAATGGGCTATCTGGTGCTTTATTTTGCATCTGCCATTGAACGGAACAGAAGAAAACCGGATATTTTATTTATCAGTGACCAGAGTGCCAGCAGCATTTATAATGTGCAGAATAAATTAAAAGGCTTCTTAGGGGAGCGAATCAGTGAGATAACAGTTATCCCGGAATATTTATTTGAACAGAGAAAGGAGCGGTATTGCCGGAATTACCAGCTTCGGATTACATCGGAAAAGGAGCTGGTATTAAAGGATGCTTCCTTTACTTATCTCGACCTCTTTGCAGACAATGAGCAGATTATGCGGCTGGGGAGAAATGTTGATAAGCTTGAAAATAACTACTGGAAGGAAAAGGAAGAAAAGCTCCGGAAAAAATATGGCACAAAGGACAGTCTGTATCTGATAGAAGAAGTGGCAGACTTTGATGATTTAAAGAAAAGAATCGGCTATGAATATCAGGAACAGAAGGTGTCGGAGGAGACCATCGGAAGCAACCGTCTTTCTATGATTGACCATGAGCAGGATGGCAGAAATAAGATTTATCGCATTTATCTTAAAAAGCCATTTTCTTATGGCGGTAAGCAGATTACAGAAGTTATTGCAGCACATTATGGCGGAGAAGGGGATATGATAGAATTCTTTGACTATGTAAAAGAGCTGTTAGGTGGACAGAACTAGGCAGAGGATTTCGCTATTAGTGACGCAAAAGTATAAATTTCCTGAAACATAAAAGCACGGTATAATAAGCTTAACAAAATAAATGCGGGTCATTTATGAAAGGAGAATGTTTATGGGAAAAAATTATGAGAAGCTGGGAGATGAAATTATTACCCGGCTGGGAGGAGAACAAAATATTACCAAGCTGTTTCACTGTGCTACAAGACTTCGTTTTCAGCTTGCAGATATGTCTAAGGCAGAACTGGAAGGAATCAAGAAGCTGCCGGATGTCATGGGCGTAGTAGAAAGTGTTGGTGGTGTTCAGGTTATCATTGGAAATGATGTAGCATCCGCTTATGCTGCAATTGTAGCAAAGCATAAGATTGAAAACAGCAGTGATGGCAAGAAGGTTGAAAAAGCAGATGCAGCACCGGAGAAAAATGGAATTGTATCAAAAATTCTCAATGTGCTTTCTGCCATTTTAGGACCGGCAATTCCACTGATTATGTGTAGTGGATTGATTTCAGCATTACTGATTATTTTAACCAAGTGCGGACTGAGTACAGAAGGCACAACCTATACCATCATCAGCATGGTTGGAAATGCAGCATTATATTTCCTGCCGGTATTACTGGCATATACTTCTGCCAAGAAATTCGGCTGTGATATTATGACCAGTGTTTTCCTTGGTGCAATTATGATTAGTCCGACATTGATTGGATTAACGGAGCAGGGAAGCTTTGTATCACTTTTCGGACTGCCGGTGAAAACAGTAAATTACAGCTCTACCGTAATTCCGATTATTTTAACCATCTGGATCTTCAGCTATGTAGAGAAGCTGGTAGTTAAAATTGTTCCAGCAGCAGTTAAATTTGTATTTAAACCGTTACTGTCTGTTATTATCATGATTCCAGTTATGTTATGTATTACCGGACCAATCGGAAGCTATTGTGGAGACCTTTTATGCAAAGCACTGACCGCAATCAATAATGTAGCACCTTGGTCTTCTGTATTAATTGTTGGCTGTCTTGCACCACTTTTAGTATTAACCGGAATGCATCTTGCATTGATTCCGCTTGTAATGTCCATGTTTGCAACAGCAGGATATGATAATATGTTATTCGTTGCATTTATCGGAATGAACTTCTCACAGTTCGGTGTAGCATTAGCTTGTATGTTAAAAACTAAAAATAAAAACCTTCGTACACTGGCATCTTCCTGTGCAATTACAGCATTCCTGGCAGGAGTTACAGAGCCTACCCTTTATGGAATCTGTGTACGAATGAAGAAACCTTTGATTGCTACCTGGATTGCATGTATAGTAAACGCAATCTTCTGTGCAATCTTCAGCGTAAGAGTATACAGCTTCGGCGCTCCATCCTTCTTTACAATGCCGATTTTCTTAAATCCGGATGGAACGATGAGCAACTTCTATTTTGCAATTGCTGCAGCAGCAATTACCATTGTAGTAAGCTTTGTATCAACCTGGGTGTTAGGATTTGATGACAGCATTTATGGAGAGGAAGCAGCTTAATGGAAAAAAGTCTGAATGTAGTGGAAAAAATATCGGATCAGCTTTATGTGATTACGGAGACAGAGAGTGTGCATTGTTATCTTGTTATAGGAAGTGATAAGGCAATGCTCTTTGACATTGGCTATGGCTATGAAAATATCATGCCATTGGTTCGTACAATTACAGATTTGCCGGTTATGCTGGTGTTAAGCCACGGTGACCCGGATCATGGTCTTGGAAGCAAATGGTTTGATGAAGTGTGGATACATCCGCTGGACTGGGGAAAGCTTCTTTGGAATGACACTACAGAGATGCGTAAAAAAGCAATGGATTACAGGGTAAATAAAATGCCCTGGACAAAAGAACTGATACCGGAAGAGTTCCCGGAGTGGAGAATCAGCAGTAAGACGAAACCTCATTTTCTCTGTCATGGAGACAAGATTTCGCTGGGAGATATTGAATTTACGGTATTACATACGCCGGGACACAGCTATGGACATATTATGCTTCTGGAAGAGGAGAAGAAATGGCTCTTTTCCGGAGACCAGATATCTGCACACAACATCTGGCATTTTCAGGGAAATGATGTGCAGGCTCCCTTCCAGAGCACACTTCACAGCTTGAAGGAGCTGGCATTAAAAGTAACAGAGGATTATAAAATTTATCCGGCACATGACATTATTCCGATTCAGAAAAATTATCTGACAGATTTGATAGACTGTTTTGAATGGGAACTGCAGGAGAATTATAAAAAGGATGCACCATTCCATTCTTTTGCAGGAGACGGCTATCAGCATTTTTATCAGACCGTAAATCTCATATATTCTGATGAGCGGCTGGGTGAATTCCTCGAAAGGAAAATAGAGCGATAGGGGGAGTGCAAGTGGAATTTAAAGAAAATTTCTTATGGGGCGTAGCCACCGCTGCGAACCAGTGCGAAGGAGGATATTTAGAAGGAGGAAAGGGACTTACCATACAGGATTATGTCAAAGGCGGCGGAATCGGAAAACCACGGATGTTTCGCAGTACTATGGAAGAAGGAGCATTCTATCCGAGCCATGATGCGGTAGACCATTATCATCATTATGAGGAAGATATCCGCCTTTTGGCGGAGATGGGCTGCAAATGTTATCGCATGAGTATCAGCTGGGCAAGAATTTTTCCAACCGGATGCGAAGAGGAGCCGAATCAGGAAGGACTTTCTTTTTATAAAAACATCTTTACCCTGTGTAAATTCCTTGGCATAGAGCCAGTGGTGACCTTAAGCCACTTTGAAATGCCGTGGTATCTGGTAAAAGAAAAGGGTGGTTTTGCAAACAGGGAAGTAATTGATGATTTTGTTCGTTATGCCTGTTGTGTAATGAATTATTTTAAAGAAGAGGTACATTACTGGCTTTTATTTAACGAGATTAACTTTGGCGTAATGCCAATGGGTGCTTATAAGTCGCTGGGGCTGATTGATGGGAAATATCTCGGCGGGGAAGCATTCATTTCTCTTAAATCCATGACCGTAGACGAAAAAGTAAGATTCCAGGCATTACATCACCAGTTTATTGCCGGAGCGAAAACGGTGATAGAAGCAAGGAAAATCAGCTCGGAAATAAAAGTGGGCTGTATGATTGGACACATTACGCAGTATCCGCTGACCTGCCGGCCGGAAGATATGTTAGAGTGCCAGCACAAAGACCGGCTATTAAATAAATTTGCCGGAGATGTAGCCGTGTTCGGCAGTTATCCGTCTTATATGAACCGTTATTTTAAAGAACATCAAATTACGATTCAGAAGGAGTCGGAGGATGATGGAATTTTAAAAGCAGGCTGTGTGGACTTCTATACCTTCAGCTATTACATGACAAACTGTGCCACGATAGATGATGCAGCAGAGCAGACCGATGGAAATCTTTTGGAGGGAGCCAAGAATCCGTATCTGACCGCCAGTGAGTGGGGCTGGCAGATAGACCCGAAGGGATTGCGCTATACATTAAATGAACTTTGGGATCGCTATCATCTTCCGATGATGGTGGTGGAAAATGGATTTGGTGCACCGGATGAAGTCGGTGCAGATGGAAGCATCCACGATGATTACCGTATTTCCTATCTCAATGACCATATCGCAGCAATGGGCGAGGCAATCGAGGACGGTGTAGACCTGTTCGGCTATACCATCTGGTCAGCCATGGATATTGTCAGTGCCGGAACCGGCGAAATGAAGAAGCGTTACGGGCTCATTTATGTGGACAGACATGATGACGGCAGCGGAGATTTTAAGAGAATCCCAAAAGACAGCTATTACTGGTATGCAAAGTGCATTCAGGAAAACGGAAAAAATATTACCGCATAAAGGATGGTGGAGATAAAAAGTAAGATGTGTACGAAGAGTATGCATCTTACTTTTTTACGCTGCAACGCATCCGTAAGAAGCTGCCGGTGGCAGGTTCTGCAGGTGAGTAGCAAGAAATCTTGTGGGTTACTGTTAGAAAATTTGACACAATAGAAAATGCATGATAAATTTACTCTGAAAAAAGAGAAAGAAGGAAGAAGCACATGGAGAAAATCGCAAGCTTTACAATTGACCATATTAAACTGCAGCCGGGTGTCTATGTATCAAGAAAGGATGCCGTAGGAGACAGTACAGTAACAACCTTTGATTTAAGAATGACATCACCGAATGATGAACCGGTTATGAATACCGCAGAGGTGCATACCATAGAGCATCTTGGCGCAACCTTTTTAAGAAATGACGCAGAGTATGCCAGCAAAACCGTATACTTTGGACCGATGGGCTGCAGAACCGGCTTTTATTTGCTGCTGGCAGGAGATTATACATCCAAAGATATTGTGCCACTGATGATTCGCATGTTTGAGTTTATCCGTGACTTTAAAGGTGAAGTACCGGGTGCGAGTCCAAAAGACTGCGGCAACTATCTTGATATGAACCTTGGTATGGCAAACTATCTGGCAGACCGCTATTTAAACAATGTGCTCTATCATATTGATGATGCGCATCTGAATTATCCGGCGTAGAGAATGCTTGGAAAATTTGCTTTAAAGCAGATATGAAAAATGTATTGCGTAATGCATAAGTAGGAAATCGGCAGAAAGAGGAAAGAAAACATGAGTAAAATCGGAATTATCGGAGCTATGGAATTAGAAGTAGCAACATTAAAGAAAAATATGGATACAGACCAGATTACAAAGAAAGCCGGCATGGAATTTCATGAGGGTAATTTAAAAGGAATGCCGGTAGTAGTGGTACAGTGCGGTGTAGGAAAAGTAAATGCAGCAATGTGCGTGCAGATTCTTGCAGATTTATATGATGTAACACATATTATCAATACCGGTGTAGCAGGCTCTTTGAATCCTGTATTAGATATCGGAGATATTTTAGTATCTAAGGATGCTATTCAGCATGACATGGATGTGACACCATTAGGCTATACAAAAGGACAGATTCCGGGATTAGAGCAGCTTGCTTTTGTGGCAGATGAAAAGTTGTGTAAGACTGCCGTAGAGGTATGTAAAAAAGTAAATCCGGATATTCATGTAACAGAAGGCCGCGTAGTAAGTGGTGACCAGTTTATTTCCAGCAAAGAGATAAAGGATGCATTGATTGCAGAATTTCATCCGGACTGTACGGAGATGGAGGGAGCCTCCATCGCGCAGGCAGCAACTTTAAATAACATCCCATATGTAGTCATTCGTGCAATTTCAGATAAAGCAGATGGCTCTGCACAGGAGGATTATCCAACTTTTGAAAAGAAAGCAGCAGAGCATTGTGCAAAGTTAGTACAGGAAATGATGAAGGAGCTGTAAGAATCTTTGAATTGGGTAAAAAACCGCAGAAATGCCAGCCTTTTACCCTGACGAGAGTCAGCGAAGCCAGAATTCCCAGCTCCTCCAGGAATCCGCAAAAAAAATACAACCCGGATATTTGTAATGCCCCTAAAACTATGCTTTTTAGGAAGCAACAAATATCCGGGTTGCATTTTTGCAGTCATCTTACATAAATTTCATAAACATATTCAAAAAACGTAAATAATCATCATAATTAAAGAAGCGGTCAAGAATATCCTGCAGGGCATCCTGTTCAAGGGAATCCCACTGGCTGACAGAAAGGGAATTATCTATAGTGCCTGCATTGTAGGCAGCATTGCTGTTTGAACTTGCAGCAACGGCTGTTCCGTCCGGAAGAGTGACACCTTCCTGCATATAGCCGGTGATCTTGGCTACATAATTCTGGGTTTCTTTAAATGGAGGAATTCCACCGTATTTTGCTACGTTGCCGCTGCCTGCATTGTAGGCGGCAAGAGCAAGGGAGGTATCTCCGTTGTATTTATTTAAAAGCTCGCTGATATATTTGGCACCTGCCATAATATTCTGTTCCGGGTCATAAGGGTCGGTACAGCCAAAATAAGAAGCAGTGGAAGGCATTAGCTGCATGATGCCCATGGCTCCTGATTTGGAAGTGGCATTTGCCTGAAAATTGGATTCCTGCTTTGCCATGGCGGTCAGAAGAGAAACAGAGACACCATAGGTATCGGAGGCTTTTTGAAAGATAGATGCAAGGGAATTGTTGCCTGCATTATTTAAATAGGATTCAAAATTATTTACACCGTTTACAGAGGTTGTGGAAGCAGCGGTACTTCCAAGCGCAGCGGTAATCGGATCAATCTGCATGGATAGAACTCCTTTCATAATCTGAAATTCTTCTTTCTCATTAAGATGCGAATTCCAGGCTGTGTATTAAAATTACAATTTATTCTAGTATAGCATAAAAAACTTGTTTTTTGAAGTCTCATATTGTAGAGTTATTGTGTTTGATGTAGAAAGGGCAAATTAGAAAGAAGGATTACAGAATGAAACAAAATGGCTATGTCAAAGCAGTGAAGGCAGCATTTCCGTATACGATACCGGTATTGACAGGTTATCTTTTTATAGGAATTGCATTTGGCGTGATGTACCAGGAAAAAGGCTACAATTTTCTTTGGGCAATTCTGATGAGTATCTTGGTGTACGCCGGAAGCGGACAGTATCTGGCTGTTAATTTCTTTGCACCGGGAGTCAGTTTCCTGCAGATTATATTCTTAGAATTTATGGTAAATATCCGGCATGTCTTTTATGGACTGTCTTTAATAGAAAAATTCCGTGATATGGGAAAAAAGAAATTATATATGATTTTTTCCCTGACAGATGAGACCTATTCCTTATTCTTTATTACAAAAGTGCCGGAGGGCGTGGATGAGCACAAATTCCTATTTTCCATTGCGTTGTTAGACCAACTTTACTGGATTATTGGCTCTGCCATCGGAGCCATTGCCGGAACGCTGATTCCGTTTGACACAACGGGTATTGATTTTGCCATGACAGCATTGTTTGTCGTAATTTTTGTGGAGCAGTGGCTGACCAGCAGGAATCACTTGCCGGCGCTGACCGGAATTGCAGCATCCCTTATCTGCCTGCTTATCTTTGGCAGTGATAATTTCATTCTGCCATCCATGATTTGTATTATGATAATTCTTTTATCCGGTCGTAAGGTGATGGAAGAAAAGGAGGTAGCGGAAAATGCCGATTAGCGTGGAACGGTCGTTATTAATTATTGTGGTTTGCGGATTGGTTGTATTTACAACAAGGGCAATTCCGTTTGTATTATTCAGCGGGAAAAAAGAAATTCCGGAAATCGTAAAATATCTTGGAAAAGTGCTGCCGCCTGCAGTTGTGGGAATGCTTGTTATTTACTGCTTAAAGGCAGTAAATGTAGTGAAGTTTCCCTTTGGTCTGCCGGAATTTATTGCAGTTTTCGTAGTTATCGTTTTACATGTGTGGAAAAGAAATAATTTACTGAGCATCGGTGTGGGAACCGTGCTTTATATGGTGTTGATACAGACAGTATTTGCGTGATGTTAAAGAAATCTTAAAGACTTGGTGCCTTGGTTCTTAAAGGTTCATTCGATACAATAATGGTGTACTTGGAAAGGGGAAAAGAAAATGTATAACATATTGATATGTGATGATGAACCGGATATCGTGTCCGCGTTAAAAATCTATCTTGCATCGGATGGCTATGGAATTTACGAGGCTTATAACGGTCGGGAAGCAATTGAAATGATGCAGAAAACAGAGATACATCTTGTGCTCATGGATATTATGATGCCGGAAATGGACGGCATCCAGACCATGGTGAAGATTCGTGAGAACAGCAATGTCCCTGTGATTTTCCTGACTGCAAAAAGTGAAGACAACGATAAGGTTTTAGGACTTATGGTGGGAGCAGATGATTATATTACCAAGCCATTTAATCCGGTGGAGGTCCAGGCAAGAGTAAAATCCCAGCTGCGCCGTTATATGCAGCTGGGAGGTGGAAACATGACAAAGAAGAATCTTGCCATCGGTGGCATTGAATTAGATGACAGTGCCAAGGTTGTGACGCTGGACGGAGATGCGGTGAGTCTTACCCCTACAGAGTATGATATTTTGAAACTGTTTATGGAACAGCCCGGAGTTGTATTTTCTCCAAAGGATATCTATCGCAAAGTATGGAAAGATGCGCCGTTTGGCTCAGAAAGTACAGTGGCAGTGCATATTCGCCATCTTCGGGAAAAATTAGAGTATGACCCTGCAAATCCACGATATTTAAAAGTGGTGTGGGGACAGGGCTATAAGATGGAAAGAGGAAACACGCCATGAAAAAGAAAAAAAGAAGCATCAGAAGAGCAAGCGCAGTCATTGCATTTATTTTACTGACTTCAATTGCATTTTTATCTGCAGTATTTACGCTGGAAATGATAGACAGCCAGATCTATCGAAACAGCCAGAAGGAAACAGCGGCAGACTTTCAGGAGCAGATTGGTTCCTGTCTGGCAGCAGAAATTTTTTCAGACTTTGTAAATTATGATATAGAGGATGCGCGGTCTTGTGCATACAGCCTGGCTGATGAGACGAACTTTAATTTTTATGTATTTAAAAAGAGTGTAGATACTTCCGTGGAACGAATCTGTACCATAGAAAACGGAAATCTGGCAAGCGTCATTCCGGAATACATGGCAATCGTGGGAAATTATGACAGTTATTGTTATCCGGGAATTACCATAGATGTTTTAAACAGTCCGGAGCAGATATTTACGGAAGTAGAAGAACAGGATGCAAATCTTTCAAGAGGTGATATTTATGCAGTGGCATTCTTCCCGCTGGGGGATTTGACTTATCATGATGATTTGTATTTTAAAATGAAATATATTGATTTTGCATATAAGACCCGCTATGCAATCTTTGCGGTACTTGCAGTAAGTACAATTGGAGCAGTTATTTTACTGGTTACGCTGGTACGGACTGCCGGAAAGAAGGATGAAGAGGGCAGAATACAGAGAAGTTTTATCGATAAGATTCCGCTGGAACTCTATGGACTGATGCTTTATATCGTTGCAGCCTGTGTGGCAGGATTTTTTGGAAACATATGGGGATTTTACGGAACGGACATAGGCTCCTTTGCTGCCATTGTGATACTGGCAGTATTGACAGCAACCCTGCTTTTAGTATTTCTCATGAGCTGCTCAGTAAGGCATAAGACAAAGACGTTGTGGAGAAACACGCTGTTATGCCGGTTTGTAAAATGGCTGAAACAGGCATTGTCTTATATTAAAAAGCATATGCCGTTTATTTATAAAGGTGTAGTGATTGCACTGGGCATTACTTTCATAGAATTTATCGGTGTTCTGATGCTGGAAGACAGTTACAACTGGGAGTGGATTTTCCTGGTATTTCTGGTAGAAAAGGCAGCACTTTTCCTGATATTCTGCATCATACTGGCAAATCTCAATCAGTTGAAGCAGGGTGGTGAGAAGATTGCAGAGGGTGACTATGATTATCAGATGGACACCAGCCATATGCGTGGAGAATTTAAAAATTATGCAGAGCATCTGAATCAGATTGGAAGCGGAATGCAGACAGCACTGGATGAGCGGATGAAGAGCGAGCATTTTAAAACAGAGCTTATCACCAATGTATCCCATGACATTAAAACACCGCTTACTTCTATTATTAATTATGTGGATTTGCTGACCAAAGAGGATGTGGAAAATCCGAAGGTGCAGGAATACTTGGAAGTGCTGACACGACAGTCTGCCCGGTTAAAGAAATTAATTGAAGATTTAATTGAAGCATCCAAGGCATCCTCCGGTGTGTTAAAAGTCAACTGGGAAAAATGTGTGCCGGAGGTATTGTTGACACAGGCAGCGGGCGAATATGAGGAACGGCTGCAGGCAAAGAATTTAGAGCTTGTGATTCATCATCCCGAAGAAGAACTTTCTGTTCTGGCAGATGGAAGACATCTGTGGAGAGTTTTTGATAATCTGTTGAATAATATTTATAAATATGCACAGCCGGGAACCAGAGTTTATCTTGACTTAGAACAGGATGAGAGAAATGTTTCCATCGTGTTTCGAAATATTTCCAAGAGTCCTTTGCATATGACGGGAGAAGAACTGCAGGAACGCTTTGTCCGGGGAGACAGCTCCAGAAATACGGAAGGCAGCGGTCTTGGATTATCCATTGCCCAGAGCCTGACGGAGCTTATGCATGGAAGCTTCCACCTGTTAGTGGATGGAGATTTCTTTAAGGTAACGCTGACCTTTCCGCGCAACACAGAAAATGCATAAAAATTACTTTGACGGGTTGACAAGTCACAGTGGGAATTTTAGAATACTACTTAGCTGAGGCGTGAAGGAGACTAACTATTATGAAGAAAGAACCATTTGTGACAAAAGAACAGATTGAAGAAATTGTAAAGACATATCCAACCCCGTTTCACCTTTATGATGAAAAAGGCATCCGTGAAAATGCAAAGGCAGTAAAAGAAGCATTTGCATGGAATCCGGGATTCCGTGAGTATTTTGCAGTAAAAGCAACTCCGAACCCATTTATCTTAAATATTTTAAAAGAGTATGACTGCGGCTGCGACTGTGCATCCCAGACAGAGCTGATGTTAGCTGATTCCCAGGGATTTGACGGAAAGCATATTATGTTTTCTTCCAATGATACCCCTGCATATGAATATAAATTTGCAGACAAGATTGGCGCAATCATCAATCTGGATGACTTTACCCATATCGACTTCTTAGAGAAGACAATCGGTAAGATTCCAGAGACCATCAGCTGCAGATATAATCCGGGCGGAGTGTTCAAAATGAGCAACGGTATCATGGATAACCCGGGAGATGCAAAATACGGATTTACAACAGAGCAGTTATTTGAAGGCTTTAAGATTTTAAAAGAAAAAGGTGCAAAGAATTTTGGTATTCATGCATTCTTAGCAAGTAATACCGTAACCAACGAGTATTATCCGATGCTTGCAAAACAGCTTTTTGAAGTAGCTGTTAAATTAAAAGAAGAAGTAGGCTGCCATATCAGCTTTATCAACCTTTCCGGTGGAGTTGGTGTGAACTATACACCAGACCAGGAACCAAACGACATCCGTGTTATCGGCGAAGGCGTACACAAGGTTTATGATGAAATTTTAGTTCCGGCAGGTATGGGTGATGTAGCTATCTATACTGAGATGGGCCGTTTTATGTTAGCACCTTATGGATGCCTTGTGACGCAGGCAATTCATGAGAAACATACACACAAGGAATACATTGGTGTGGATGCATGTGCAGTAAACCTGATGCGTCCTGCAATGTATGGTGCATATCATCACATTACCGTGCTGGGCAAGGACAACAGCGTATGCGACCACAAATATGATGTAACCGGTTCTCTTTGTGAGAACAACGATAAATTTGCCGTAGACCGTATGTTACCGAAGATTGACATGGGCGATTATCTGGTAATTCATGATACCGGAGCACATGGTTATTCCATGGGTTATAACTACAATGGTAAATTAAAATCCGCTGAGTTACTTTTGAAGGAAGATGGCTCCGTACAGCTTATCCGTCGTGCAGAGACACCGAAGGATTATTTTGCAACATTTGACTGCTTTGACATTTTGAAAAATATGAAAGACCCGGAAAAATAAACTTGCAATCTATTAGAAAATATGATAAACTTTCATTTGTTCGGTTCGACTGAACCGAATAAATGCCGGCGTGTCGGAATGGCAGACGAGGCAGACTCAAAATCTGTTGTGGGCAACCACGTGCGGGTTCAAGTCCCGCTGCCGGCATTAATATTTTGGAAAAGAATCGACTACTGGTCGGTTCTTTTTTTACGCGAGTAGCGAGGAAATTGCAAAGCGTGTTTCCCATAGTTACGCGAATAGAAGGTAAGGAGAATCACATGGAACAGACCAATGACAGAACATTTTTAGAAACAGAACCGGTAGGAAAGCTGTTATTAAAGCTGGCATTGCCTACCGTTGCAGCCCAGTTGATTAATATGATGTATAACATAGTAGACCGTATGTATATCGGCCATATTCCGGGGGATGGTGCAATGGCACTGACCGGAGTCGGTGTATGCATGCCGCTGATTATGGTAGTATCTGCGTTTGCAGCACTGATTAGTAATGGTGGTGCACCACGGGCAACCATATTTATGGGAAAGGGAGAGAAGGACAAGGCGGAAAAAACGCTGGGGAACTGTTTTTGCACCCAGATTATTGTATCACTGATACTGACTGCATTTCTGCTGGCGGGAAACAGAGGTTTTCTTCTGGCATTTGGAGCCAGCGAAAATACAATTTCTTTTGCTACTGATTATATGAATATTTATGCCATAGGAACGATTTTTGTGCAGTTGACTCTGGGGATGAATGCATTTATTACGGCGCAGGGATTTGCCAGAACCGGTATGCTGTCGGTACTGATTGGTGCAGTGATTAATATTGCACTGGATCCGGTATTTATCTTTGGCTTTGGCATGGGTGTAAAAGGAGCAGCACTGGCAACAGTTCTTTCCCAGGCATGTTCCTGTATCTGGGTGCTGGCTTTTTTATGTGGAAAGAAAACGCATCTTCGCTTGAAAGGAAAAAATATGATATTGCAGGCAAATATTATTTGGCCGAGTATTGCACTTGGAACAGCAATGTTTATTATGCAGGCAAGCGAGAGCGTGATTTCAGTCTGCTTTAATTCTTCGTTATTACGATATGGCGGAGATATGGCAGTAGGAGCCATGACCATATTAACCAGTGTCATGCAGTTTGCACTACTTCCGTTACAGGGATTGGGTCAGGGAGCGCAGCCGATTATCAGCTATAATTATGGAGCCAAAAGAGCAGACAGGGTAAAAGAAGCCTATTTCTTATTACTGAAAATTGATGTAGGATTTTCCTTTGCTTTGTGGGTACTGGTGATGGCATTTCCAAGAGCATTTGCAGCCATGTTTACCTCAGATGCGGCACTGATTGCATATACGGGAAATGCACTTCGGATTTATCTTATGGCAATTCTGATATTCGGAATCCAGATGGCGTGTCAGATGGCATTTACATCACTGGGAAAAGCAGTATCTTCCATTATTGTAGCGGTGATGCGTAAATTCGTATTATTACTGCCACTTATTTATATTATGCCACACATTTTTACCGGCAATCAGGCAATGGCAGTTTATATGGCAGAGCCGGTAGCGGATGTGCTGGCGGTAAGCTTTACGTCTGTACTGTTCTATTTCCAGTTCCGCAAGGTGCTGCGTCAGATAGAAGGGTAGTGAGAAGTGAATGAAATTGCATAAATAGAAAAATGTAGAAAAGAGAGACAATGATGTCTCTCTTTTCTTTTACGATAATGTGAAATAAAAACAAAACTGGATGAGTGGCTGTGCTTTTGCGAGTAATAATAGTAAGATGAGAACTTCTGGATATAACATTTTTTTGCCTGCTTTTTTCATGATTATACCTCCTTTAATATGGTGAATATTAAACTCTCTTTTTTTTACAGCTTAATTATATTACCTCATAATTTATAGTCAATAAAACGGGATACAGCCGCATTTATCCTTTAATATTTATTCAAACGCTTAATGAAATATTTGCTAAACAAATATTTAATGGTTATTTGTTTAACTATCCTATAATATAGAATTATCAAATAAAAACGTTTTGCTAAACAAAGGAGGAACCTGTATGAGTATTGAAGAATTACAGAGCACATTAACTTTTTCAAATTTATGTGACTTAATTAAAAAAGAAATGCCATTGTCAATATTGTTGACTGACAATAACGGGAAAAAAGAAATCTTAAAACTTAATCAGGCTGAAATTGTTGGACTTATTCTGGGATTCAGGGATAAATATATGTATTCCATAATGCTTGATGATAAAGAGAGTTTCAGAAGTTTTCATCCAAGTTTAAGCCAGTACAAAAATGGAAAAACTCCAATTCCGATAGAAGTGCGGAATGCATACGGTGATGAATCCCAAAAAAACGAATTACATAAATATATAAAAGAAACTTTTATTGATAATATGGAAAATCCCGGTGCATTTAAGGAAGAACTGTGTGAACTCATTAATAATGTTCCGGATAACAGTTGGAAAAACACTCTTTTAGAGGAAAAAGATGTTACTGTATTGCTTAGTAAGGCATTAGGCATTACAATGAACGCTCGTCTACATATGCAATATTTAAAACAGGAAAATAAAAAGAAAAAGGAAAAGACTGTGCTCGCTTTTAATCAAAAAAATAAGAATAATTGTGATAAAATATCTCCGACACATTCTATTACAATTACAATAGCTGGCACAGAACTTCCAAATGACATTGTTTTTCATAATATAGATGATGCAATTTTATATTGCACAAAGAATAATTATCTTATTAACTATTTATTATCATTGTCATCTACGGCACATATCGTTTATGTGCAAAAATCAAATTATGAAATTCGTAAACTTACGTTGAAGGAATTTCCCGTGGCGCTTGACTTCCTTGAATTATATAAGAGTGAATTCAGACCAAAAAGTTTTTGGCCGGAATATAATATTTCTAAATTGTGTGAAGAGGGATTGAATTCTGGTATTTGGACTGCTTATGGTTGCTTTGATGGTGATAGATTAATTGGATATATCGATTATAAAATCACTTGGATTTCAGGAATAGAAATTGGTACAGAGTTAGTAGATCCGCAATATCGGGAACAGTCTATAGCAACTGCGTTGATAAATCTTATCCGCTTGCAATATTCTTTTTTGCCAACATTTTCCGGCACTTATGAAGAAAACGAAAATATGATAAAAACTTTTAAAGTAGCCGGATATAATGTCGATGTCAGCAAGGGACGTAATGGGTTAATAAAAGAACGCATAGATATAACACACCCGAACGAGGATGAATTTACAACAAATTCCATATATTTTATTGCAGAACCATTTTTGGATGGATATGCAAAATAAAAGTAAACTGCGTAGCAATTGAATAATTGGGAAATCCCACTTATTTCCCGAAATGAGTCATTATGAATATGTCTTCTGTTTCATTAACAGAAACGTATGAAATGGCTCATTTTTTATTTACGCGAGTAGCAAGAAAAATGCGTTTCGCATAGTTGATTTGGAAGTTTTGAAAGAGTACTTTTTCGTTGACAAAAAGTTATCATATATGATAACATTGAGATAGTTGTTGAGGTGAGAAATGGAGAAGAATAAGAGCAGGGAGCAGTCGACGCGTTCGGATGTGGTGCGTCAGTTGAAGGCGGTGCGCAAGGAACAGCATATTACCCAGGAAGTGCTTGCGGAGCGGGCGGGCACGAAGAAATCCAATATTTCCAGATTGGAGAGCGGAAGATATAATCCAAGTCTGGATTTTCTGGTGAAGGTAGCAGGCTGTCTGGGGAAGACCGTAGAGATTCAGATTATGGACAAATAGAAGGAGACAGGGTATTATTATGAAGAAGAACAAACCGAAGACCATGGGGAAAAATATTGACCGGGATGTGGAATTATGCAGAACTACCAATGCCAGAGTCAGCAGTCAGATGATGCGGACACTGGTAAGCCATGAGATTCCATTTACACAGAACTGGGTGAGAGTTCCATTTTATAAGAGAGTTGCTTATAATGGGGCGAAGGAAGTCTGCGTTATCAGTACACATTATAACCAGTATCAGCGGGCGAGAAGAGTATTAGACCATATGGAAGTGGTATATCGGGAACGCATGATTTTGCATGCGGTATAAGACAGGAGGAAAAAGAGATGGAGAGCTTAACAAAGCAGTTTCCGGATAAGGAGACCTTTGACAAATTCTTTGTAGAGAATTTCAAGACTATGACTTACGAAGATGTAAAAGAAGGCTTAGAGGAATTAGTCAAGGCAGAAGGATTAAATATATTTCAGGATGATTATGTGAAAAATGTACGGAAAGAGGATTTTAAAGAGCATCTTTCCAAGGGCGCACGATTTGAATTTGAAAATGCCATGACAGAAGCATTTTACGATAAGAATCCGGAAGTATATGAGGCGGCATTTGGACTTTACGAAGAAGTACCAAAGCAGGCAATGGCAATTACTGAGACTTTTCACCGCACGTATCAGGAGATATATGAAGAGAGTTTAAATTGTATGTTTGATGCAGTGATAGCTCCGTTGTTATAAGAAAAAATTTTTCGGATATTTGAATGTATAATCCGCTTTTTTAGAATAGCAGATTCTGACTGTGATTCTAAGAAAGTGGATTTTTTGACTTTAGAAAAATTTAATTTCAAAAAGTGAAAAGATTGTGCTACCATTACAATAAGCAGGTAACAGGTGATTGTGAAGGAGATAGATTTTGTTATCAGGACTATCTTTCTGATGTTTGTAAGAATTGCTGCATGGTTCGTCGAAGTACAGATGCCTGATAAAGGTTGTTAGGGACACTGGGAATTTCGTCAGGAAACAGGCAACGCTGGTACAGGGATGTACCAGCGAGGCACAAGTGAACATGGATGTGAATTTGTGCCGGTTGCCGGATGAAATTAATATGATAGCGAAATTCCCAGTGTCCCTTGCAGGCATTATGTGGCATCTGTCTTCGAAGGACAGTGCAGCGATTCAGCCAAAGCAACCGGAAAGACGGTTTTTATAACTTTCCGTTTGCACAATCACCTGAATAACCAGAATAAAAGGAGGAAGCAATCACATGGCATTTGTATCCTTTCAGAATGTAAGTAAAGTATATAAAACCGGAGAAGTTACGATAGAAGCATTACATGATGTGAATTTTGAAATAGAAAAGGGAGAATTTTGCGTTATCGTAGGAGCGTCCGGAGCGGGAAAGACAACAATATTAAATATATTGGGAGGAATGGATTATCTGACCACCGGAAAAGTATATCTGGATGGAGAAGAAGTCTCTGCATATAATAAGCGGCAGCTTACCAGTTACCGGAGATATGATGTGGGATTTGTATTCCAGTTTTATAATCTGGTGCAGAATCTTACAGCATTGGAAAATGTTGAACTTGCAGCACAGATTTGCAAGGAACCGTTAGATGCAGCAACAGTTTTAGATGAGGTGGGCTTAAGTGAACGGAAAGCCAATTTCCCGGCACAGCTATCCGGTGGAGAACAGCAGAGAGTGGCAATTGCGAGAGCACTGGCAAAGAATCCGAAGGTGCTGCTTTGTGATGAACCGACAGGCGCACTGGATTACAATACCGGAAAAGCCGTTTTAAAACTGTTGCAGAACACCTGCAGAAAACAGGAAAAAACAGTCATTGTAATTACACATAATCAGGCACTGACCGCAATGGCAGACCGTGTCATTACCGTAAAGAGCGGAACCATTCAAAAGATAGAGAAAAATGAACATATCGTGAATGTCGATGAGATTGAATGGTAGTCCATGTGGAAAAGAAAGGGTTTGAAATATGAAATCCATGATGAAGAGAAATACATTTCGTGAGATAAAGAAAAGCTTTGGAAGATATTTTGCTATCCTTGCCATTATTGCATTGGGTGTTGCATTTTTTTCCGGCCTTAAGATTACCCAGTCGGTCATGGTGCATTCTGCGGATGTCTATTTAAAGGATTTGCAATTCTATGATTATCGTCTGGTATCCACACTTGGCTTTACAGAAGAAAATGTAGAAGCACTGGCAGAAAAAGAAGATGTCCGAGCGGCAGAGGGTGCCATATCGGCGGAGGTTCTTTATAAGGATGCCGGAGAAAATGAGCGCGTTATCAAGATGCATTCCATCACAGAGAAGGTCAATAAACTGAAGCTGGTTGCCGGAGAAATGCCGCAGTCTGCTGATGAATGTGTGGTAGATTCCGTACTTTTTTCAGAAGATGCCATTGGAAGCAAGCTGGTTCTTTCGGAAAATAATACAACAGATGATTTAGATAAATTTGCATACAAAGAATATACGATTACCGGACTAGTACAGTCACCGTGCTATATCCAGTTTGAACGTGGCAATACATCCATTGGAAATGGCAGAATCAGCGGATTTGCCTATATATTAAAAGATGGATTTGCAGTAGATTATGACACAGAAATCTATATTAAATTTGATGAAGATTATGACATCTATTCCGATGAGTATGATTCCTATATGGACGCAAAGGAAGCAGACTGGGAGGCCTATACAAAGGAACAGGCAGATATCCGTTATGAAAAGATTGTAAAAGACGCACAGGACGAACTGGATGAGAAGAAGGAAGAGTTAGAGGAAAAGCGGGCAGAAGCGGAAGCGGAATTAGAATCGGCAAAGCAGCAGCTTACGGATGGAGAAACAGAGATCTCCGATGGAAAAAATCAGATTGCTTCTGCAAAGACCGAGCTTTCTGCTAAAGCATCGGAGCTGCAGTCCGGGAAGGATGCATTGTCTTCTAAGGCGGCAGAATTAGAGAGCGCATCGCAGCAGATTTCCGGGCAGGAAAGTGCACTGGCAGCAAAAAAGGCAGAGTATGAGCAGGGATTGAATGCTTATTTGGCAGCAAAGCAGCAGGTGACGGATCAGAGAAACAGCCTTGAGGCCGCAAAAGCGCAGTTGATGGAAAATACTCCGGGCTATGAAGAGATGCTGGCACAGATTGAAGCCGGTTTAACGGAGGTTGCCGGTGCAGAAGCAGAATTAAATGCAAAGAATGCGGAATTAGAAGCAGCCGCAGGTCAGCTTTCTTCTGCGGAAAGCCAGCTGGCAGCCGCAAAGCAGCAGATAGAAGATGGAAAAAATGCACTGGCAGCTGCCGAGGCAGAGCTTACGGATGGGGAGAACCAGCTTGCGGCAGCAAAAGAACAGATAGAAGAAAAAGAAGATCAGCTTGAGGCTGCAGAAACAGAGCTGGCAGACGGCTTACTGCAGTATCAGGAGAAGCAGAGTGAATTTGATGAGCAGATGCAGGATGCGGATGACCAGATAGCAGATGCACAGAGTAAGATAGATGAAATCGAGAAACCGGAGACTTATGTACTGGACCGGAATACCAATGTAGGTTATGTGTGCCTGAAAAATGATTCCGGTGTAGTAAAAGGAATTGCCAATGTATTTCCGGTATTCTTCTTTCTGGTGGCAGCGTTAATCTGTATGACTACCATGAACCGGATGGTGGAAGAACAGCGTACACAGATTGGTGTGCTAAAGGCACTGGGTTTTAGTGAAGGAAAGATAATGGGAAAATATCTTTTTTATTCCGGCTCTGCAGCCATCAGCGGAACGTTAATCGGTTATGTCCTTGGAATCCATTTTTTCCCATTAGTTATCATAACGGCTTATGGAATCGTTTATAAAATGGGTGGAATCTATTATGTGTCTGACCTGCCACTGGCACTGGTTTCACTTACCGTTGCAGTATTTTGCTCCGTTGGGACGACCTGGCTGTCCTGCCATAAAGAGTTAAAAGAAGTGGCGGCAGATTTGATGCGGCCGAAAGCACCAAAAGCCGGAAAACGTGTATTCTTAGAGCATGTACCATTTATCTGGAAGAGACTTAAATTCTTGCAGAAGGTATCCGTAAGAAATATTGTTCGCTATAAGAAGCGTTTCTTTATGATGGTAATCGGAATCAGCGGCTGTACGGCATTGCTGGTGATGGGCTTTGGTGTAAGAGATTCTGTAGTGGCAGTGGCAGACCAGCAGTATGAAGAAATCCAGCTTTACGACATTGGAGTTACATTAAAAGATGGAAAGATGCCGGGAGAGGCTGACCTTAAATCTTTAGATTCTGTATTGGAAAAGGAAAATGCAGCAGGCATGTATGCCATGGAAAAGACCATTGACCTGGTGACAGATAAAGGAACTAAGTCGATTCATATGGTGGCAGTGGAAAATCCGGATGAAGTAGGAGACTTTATTTCACTGCATACAAAGAAACAGGAGCCGATTGCTTATCCAAAAGAAGGAGAAGCAGTACTTTCGAAGAAAGTGGCAGAAACCTATGCAGTCAAAAAAGGCGATACGATTCTGCTGCGTGACAGTGACAACAATGAGATGCACTTAAAAGTCACCGGAATCTGTGAGAATCATATTTATAATTATGTATACATTGCACCGGAATCCTATGAAAAACAGATTGGGGATGTGGTATTTAAAAATGTGTATGTGAGACTGCCGGATGCGTCAGATATTCATGAAGTGAGTGCGGCACTGATGAAAGCAGATGGTGTGACGGCAGTAACCGTTAATTCCGATATGTTAAGCCGGATTTCACAGATGATGTCCTGTATGAATTATATTGTCATTATCATTATTATCTGTGCCGGAGCACTGGCATTTATCGTATTATATAATCTTAATAATATCAATATTACGGAACGGGTGAGGGAGATAGCTACCATTAAAGTATTAGGCTTCTATCCAAAGGAAACGGCATCTTATGTGTTTCGGGAGAATATGGTCTTAACTGCTATCGGCTGCGGACTGGGACTGATTTTAGGAAAATGGTTCCATCGTTTTGTAATGGGTGAGATACAGATTGATATGGTATCCTTTAATGTACAGATTAATGCAGTAAGTTATCTCTTTAGTGTTTTGCTGACGATGGGCTTTGCATGGATTGTAAACTGTATGATGACAGGCAAATTAGAACGTATCAACATGGCAGAATCCTTAAAATCAATAGACTAAAGCAGGCTGTTTTCTGGCAATTTCTTTCTGGCAAACCGAAGGAGCGCAAGAAAGGATAAAAAAGTAGTCAGCAGTTCGCCTGCAAGCATGCCATAGAGGTAGCAGCGGATGCCATATGTTGGAATTAGTGCATAGATAAAGAAAATGCGTAAAGTGCAGCCGCTCATATTAATGTAGAACGCACGCCCCGGTTTCCCTAGACCGTGAAGAACGGAAGTAAGGGTGGTGGACAGATAGAGGAAAGGGCAGATCCAGCTTAATATGAGTATGAAACTGCCGGCTAATGTGTTCTGGAAAACGAATTGTCCAATCCATTTTCCGGTCAGAAGAAAACCGAAGGTACAGGAAAAGCCAAGAAGCAGACAATAAAACACCGTTTTTTTAATAGTACGGCGGATTAAGTGAAAATCCTTTCTTGCATAGGCTTCTGAAATAGCAGGCATCAGCAGCACCGAGACAGAATTTACAAGGACATTGGGAAAAAGAATCATTGGCATTGCCATTCCGGTAAAAATGCCGAAGACGCTCAAGGCATCCTGATTGCTGTAGCCATATTTTTTTAAGCAGATGGGAATCAGAATGGCTTCAATACTGGAAAATAAGTGATATGCTACGTGATTGGTGGTAAGGGGCAGCGCAAAGAGGGAAAGCTCCTTAAAAATTCTTTTTATATGCCTGCTGCACTTTTTGAAATGAAGGCAGCTTACGGAAAAGAGTGAAGAAGCCAGTTCACCGCAGACAACACCCCAGACAGCAATGGATGGGGTGATGGGATAACTTTTTTCCAGGCAGATAAGATAAAGTGTATAGACACTTAAGACCCGGACAACCTGCTCCATAAGCTGGCTTACGGATGGCACCAGAGTTTTCTTCTTCCCATAATAATAACCATTGATACAGGCATGGACACTGGCAGGAATCAGGCAGTAGGAAAGAATAACAAGGAGTGGAGCACAACGGGTTTCATCTAAAATATGAATGGCAATAAAATCAGAATAAGAAATCAGAATAACAGTAAGTGAGAGTGCAATTCCCACAGAAAGAACCAGACCGGCATAGAGGTAACTCATGCCGGTATTTTTATGGTCGGCTGCAGCAACAAAGCGGGAGACAGCGGTCTGGATGCCTGAGGAACTGAAGGCAATACAGAGGGCAAAAACCGGAAAAATAAGCTGATAAATTCCAAGACCTTCTGCACCAATTATGCGGGAGAGGAATATTCTATAGAAGAAACCGATTACTCTGTTGGAAAGTCCGGTCACAGTAAGCAGGAGAGTACCGGCAATCAGTGGATTTGAAATGGATTTCAACGGTTTCAATTGGAGCCTCCATGAAAAAGCAGATTTGTCAAAAGTATATGATAAATCAGAGGCAGAAAGAACTATTCTCAGAGGGAAAGAAGCATGAAGAAAATGATTTATCTTGATAATGCAGCAACAACACCGACAGCACCGGAAGTAATCGAAGCAATGCTGCCCTTTTATGAGCGTCGTTATGGAAACCCATCTGCCCTGTATGATCTGGGGCAAAAAAGTCATGATGCCATAGAAGAAAGCCGGAAGATCATTGCGCAGAGCATCGGGGCGCAGCCGGAGGAAATATATTTCACAGCCGGAGGAAGTGAATCTGATAACTGGGCATTGAAATGTACCGCAGAAAGTATGGTTATGCGTGGCCGGCATATCATTACCACGAAAATAGAGCATCATGCCATTTTAAGAACCTGCGGATATCTGGAACAGAATGGTTATGAGATTACTTACCTTCCGGTAAATGACAAGGGAACGGTTTCCTTGGAGCAGGTGCGGCGGGCAATCCGGCCGGATACCATATTGATTTCTGTTATGATGGCAAATAATGAGATTGGTACCATAGAACCTATAGCAAGAATCGGTATGCTTGCCAGGAGATATGGAATCTGTTTTCATACGGATGCCGTACAGGCATATGGACATATTCCCATTGATGTCAACAGAATGAATATTGATATGATGAGTGCCAGTGCACATAAATTCAACGGACCTAAGGGAACCGGATTTTTATATGTGCGAAAGAAAAAGAGAATACCTCCTTTTATCCATGGAGGAGGCCAGGAAAGCGGTGTCCGGGCGGGAACTGAGAATGTGCCTGGAATTGTAGGCATGGGAAAAGCGGCAGCCATGGCGATGGAAAGCTTAAAAGAGCGGATGGAAATCGAGACAAGGATGCGGGATTACTTGATTTATTCAGTATTAAAGCAGGTGCCGAAGGTAAGGCTGAATGGGGAATGGAACAACCGCCTTCCGAATAATGTGGACTTTTGTTTTGATGAGTTAGAAGGTGGGAATCTTTTGGTTATGCTGGATATGGATGGAATCTGTGCATCGGCAGGTTCAGCGTGTTCTTCCGGAGAACATGAGCCATCCCATGTGTTAACAGCCATCGGTGTACCGCCGGAAATTGCAAGGGGAGCATTGCGGCTTACTTTAAATGAAAAAATTACGGCAGAGCAGATTGATTATGTGACTGCCTGCATCAAAAAGAATGTCACAATCCTAAGGGGACAGAAGGAAACCGTAAAATTCACTTGACGGATGCTGACAGTGTGGGTAAACTGTGAGTGCAGCTAAAAATTTGCCTGTAGGATAGGATTAAATATATGAAGGAAAAAGTAGTGGTTGGAATGTCCGGCGGAGTGGATTCTTCCGTTGCGGCATATCTTTTAAAGGAACAGGGCTATGATGTGATTGGTGTAACCATGCAGATCTGGCAGGATGAGGAAGAGACACAGCAGCAGGAAAATGGTGGCTGCTGTGGCCTCAGTGCCGTGGATGATGCCAGAAGAGTGGCTGACCGGTTGGAAATACCATATTATGTGATGAACTTTAAGCAGGAATTTAAACAGTATGTAATGGATTATTTTGTGGCAGAATATTTGGCAGGAAGAACGCCGAATCCATGTATTGCCTGTAACCGTTATGTGAAATGGGAGTCACTTCTTGCCAGAAGCTTAAGCATCGGAGCAGATTATATTGCAACCGGACATTATGCAAGAATTGCAAAATGTGACAACGGACGTTTCGCAGTGGCAAAATCTGTAACAGCAGCCAAGGATCAGACCTATGCATTATATAACCTGACACAGGAGCAGTTATCCCATACATTGATGCCGGTAGGTGCTTATCATAAAGATGAAATCCGCAAAATCGCAGAAGAGGTGGGACTTCCGGTGGCTCATAAGAGAGACAGTCAGGAAATCTGCTTTATCCCGGATAATGACTATGCAGGTTTTATTGACCGTGAGGTTGGAGATGCAGTTCCGGGAGAGGGAAACTTTGTGACAAAAGATGGTGAAATTATCGGACGGCACAAAGGAATTACCCACTATACCGTAGGACAGCGCCGTGGCTTGAATATACCATATGGCAAACGGATTTTTGTAACAGAGATCAGACCGGAAACCAATGAAGTAGTGGTAGGTTCGCCAGAGGATGTATTTACGGATACACTGGTTGCAGACCATGTCAATTATATGGGACTTACCGATTTTGATGGCAGACGTCTCTTAGGTAAAATCCGTTATGGACATGCAGGAGCCATGTGTACCGTGGAAAATATCGGAGAGGGCAGGATCCGCTGTCATTTTGAAGAACCGGTCCGTGCTGTGACACCGGGTCAGGCGGTGGTATTTTATGATGGGGAATTTGTCGCAGGCGGTGGAATTATTATAGGAAAATAGTGAATTGTGCACAAAAATGAAATGGTAAAATTATATATTATATACGAAGTTTACATTCCGGACTTGACGTTTCTGATAAAATATAGTACATTTGTAATGTAATAAGCAGGGACGCAAACCGGATTGTTACTAGAGATAGGCAAGACTGGATTGCACTTTAAGATAATTGTTAGGTCGGATTATTTAGAGTGTAATGCAGCTTTTTTTATATCATAAACAGGTGAAACGTAATGCAGATTATCAAAGTAATTAACAATAATGTAATCAGTTCCGAGGACGATAAAGGTAAAGAAATCATCGTTATGGGAAAGGGCATAGGCTTCGGAAAGAAAGCCGGAGAAGAAATAGATGAGACAAAGATAGAAAAAGTATTCTCCCTTCCGGACGAAAGTACCAGCCAGTTCATGCAGGTGGTAAAGGACATGCCGTATGAATATATCCGGACAGCCGAGCTGGTTATCGCATATGCCAGAGAAACATTAGGTTATCATTTAAGTAAAAATATTTATGTGACATTAACAGACCACTTGGGATACGCTATAGAGAGAAAGCAGCAGGGCATCGTTGTTGCAAATGAGCTTTCCTGGGAGATGAAGAAATTCTACAATGCAGAATTTCAGGTGGGATTGAAAGCCTTAGATATTGTAAAACAGGAACTAGACGTGGAGCTGCCGGAGGATGAAGCTGGATTTATTGCGATGCATCTGGTAAATGCACAGATGGGCGGTCAGATGAATCAGTCCAGGAACATGCCGGCAATGATAAAGGATATACTCAATATAGTCAGATATACCTTTCAGGTGGAATTGGATGAAAAGAGCCTGTCCTATGAGCGTTTTGTAACGCATTTAAGATTCTTTGTACAGCGGGTAATCAGTCGGGAAGACAGTGAACGTAATGATGAAGAATTTGACCAGTTGATTGCGGATCGTTTCCCACATTCCTACGAATGTGCACAGAAGATAAAGAGTTACATGAAGAAGAAGCTTGATTATGAAGTCTCGGATGTAGAGATTTCCTATCTGGCAGTACACATTCATCGTGTGATTCACAGTATGAATAAGTAAATACCCTTTCGGCAAGGGATTGTTACGTTAAGACGGCAAAACCCAGACGAATAAGACTCATAGGAAGAGTTTTATTTGTTTGGGCTTTTTTAATTTACAGGAAATTGCTTTCCTGTAAATTAAAAAACGCTCCGCGAGGATGCACACTGCGGCGTATAAGGTAGATGTCGCAAGCGACCGCCGCAGGCGCGAGAATGTGCCAAGGCACATTCGTTGTTTTTAACAAAATGAATAAAACACAAGAGTGTTTTAGATAAAAATGAACATGCTATAAAAAATAAAAATGGAGGGATTGTTATGGCAAGTAAGTATGATGGACTGGCAAGAATTATTATCCAGAACGTAGGCGGCAGGGAGAATATCATAAGCCTTGCACACTGTGTTACCAGACTTCGTTTTAAATTAAAAGACGAGTCCAAGGCTAACACAGAAGTATTAAAAGCAACGGAAGGAATTGTGACAGTAATGAAATCTGGCGGACAGTATCAGATAGTAATCGGAAATCATGTACCGGATGTCTATGATGTGGTTTGTGAACATGCACATCTGGTCGGAAACGGAGCTGTTTCCGAGGATGCAGAAGACGGCGGAGAGAAGATGGGGCTTGGTGCAAGACTCATTGATTTGATTTCCGGTGTATTCCAGCCATTCCTTGGTGTGCTTTGTGCAGCAGGTATTATCAAAGGTCTTTTGGCACTGTGGTCTTTTATCGCAAGTCAGTCAGGAATTGATGTTACCACAAGCGGAGCATATCAGCTCTGGTATTCCATTGGAGACGGATTCTTCTATTTTCTGCCGATTATCTTAGGATATACTGCAGCAAAGAAATTTAAGATGAATGAATTTATCGGAATGGCACTTGGTATATCACTTACCTATCCGGCACTGGTTAATCTGACTTCAGGAGAACTGATAGGTTCCCTGTTTGCAGGAACTTCCTTTGAAATGAATTATTATACAACCTTTTTTGGAATTCCTGTTATTATGCCATCCAGTGGTTATACTTCTTCGGTAGTACCAATTGTTATTGCAGTGGCTTGTGCTGCCTGGCTGGAAAAGAGATTAAAGAAAGTAATTCCGGACGTTATTAAAACATTTATCGTTCCGGTTGTAACTTTGGCAGTAATGGTTCCACTTACCTATCTGGTAATCGGACCGGTATCTACTTTCCTTTGCAACATTATCGGTATTATTTTCGGAGCAATCTATAACCTTCCGGTTGTAGGAGGTCTTGTAGCAGGTATCTTAGTCGGAGCATTCTGGCAGGTACTGGTAATCTTCGGATTACATTGGGGACTTGTTCCACTGGCAATGATTAATTATGGAACTTTAGGATATGACTTCATCCTTTCTCCATATTTCGCAGCATCTTTTGCGCAGTCCATGGTTGTACTGGCTATTGTATTAAAGACGAAAGATAAGCAACTTAGAAATATTGCATTACCGGCGTTTATCTCAGGACTCTTTGGTGTAACAGAGCCATGTATTTATGGTATTACACTTCCAAAGAAAAAACCATTCGTAATTTCCTGTATTGCATCCGCTATTGGTGGTGGAATCATAGGATTTGCCGGAGTTAAAACTTATATGATGGGTGGTCTTGGATTCTTCGGACTTCCGGCATTCATCGATGGTGAGTCAAAGAGCGTTTACAGTTTGATCTGGGTATTAATCGGTATGGCAGTAGCTATGGTAGTTGCGTTCGTAGCAACTTACATTACCTATCATGATGATGCTCCACAGAATGATGAAGCAAAAATAGAAAAGAAAGGCACAAAAACCGCAGCAAACCAGGTAATTGCATCTCCTCTTACCGGAGAAGTAAAAGCCTTGGAAGAAGTAGAAGATGAAGCATTTTCAAGCGGAGCATTAGGTCAGGGTGTTGCTATTCTCCCGTCCGAAGGCAAATTATATGCACCATGTGATGGCGAAGTAGTAACCTTCTTCCCAACCGGTCATGCCATTGGAATAGTATCCGATGGCGGAGCAGAAATCCTGATTCATGTGGGCATGGATACCGTGAAATTAGATGGAGAAGGATTTACACCGAAGGTAGCACAGGGAGCCAAAGTAAAGAAAGGTGACCTTTTATTGGAATTTGATATTGCAAAGATTACAGAAGCAGGATATTCCGTTCTGACTCCGGTTATCATCAGCAACACAGCAGATTACGCAGATGTAGTTCCGACAGATGCAAAGAAAGTTGCAGCGTTGGACACATTGATTACCGTTTTATAAATTAGTTTTCCATAGTTTTTTATACCTAAGGGTGCGGGCTCTGATAAAGGGCTCGTGCTCTATCCAACAAAATCAGAAGCCTTATTGCAGGGCAGAATGAGAAAAGAAAAATATAAAAACAGAAATTATAAATTTTCAAAAATAAAAATAATAAGAAGCAGGAGGAAAAAGCAATGAAGACATTTCGTAAAGATTTTCTCTGGGGCGGTGCAACCGCGGCCAATCAGTTTGAGGGAGCATGGGATGTAGATGGAAAAGGAGCATCTGTTTCTGATATGTGTACGAATGGTTCCCATACCGAGCCGAAAAAGGTAACAAGAACCATTCATCCGGAATATCTCTATCCGAGCCACGAAGCAATTGATTTCTATCATCATTACAAAGAGGATATTGCATTATTTGCAGAAATGGGATTTAAAGTATTCCGTTTATCCATTGCATGGACAAGAATTTTTCCGACCGGAATGGAGAATGAACCAAACGAAGCAGGACTGGCATTCTACGATAAAGTATTTGATGAGTGTTTAAAATATGGCATTGAGCCGCTGGTAACCATTTCCCATTATGAAATGCCATATGCACTGATTGAAAAATACAATGGCTGGGAAGCCAGAGAATGTATTGATTATTTTTTAAATTACTGCAAGGCAATTTTCGAAAGATATCAGGGCAAAGTAAAATACTGGCTGACCTTCAATGAAATCAATGGCGGAACCACACCGCTTGGCAACCTGCTTTCCCTTGGAACTGTAAAAGGCTATGAGGGAAAAATTACAGAGATTCCGGATGACCCGAAGGTTCGTTTCCAGGCATTGCATCATCAGTTTGTTGCCAGCGCAAAAGCAGTAAAATTAGCACATGAAAAATATCCGGAATATCTTATCGGTGATATGAATGTCTTTATGACCAAGTATCCATTTACCTGCAATCCGGAGGATGTATTAGCAACACAGAAGGAAATGCGGATTATGAACTGGTTCTGTTCCGATGTGCAGGTAAGAGGAGAATATCCGGCGTATATGGAGCGGTATTTTGAAGAAAATAATATTCATGTTAAAATGGAACCGGGCGATGAAGAAATTCTGCGGGAAGGCTGTGTGGATTTCTATACCCTCAGCTATTATATGAGCAGTTGTGTATCAAAAGATCCAAATGGCGAGCAGACGGATGGAAACCTGATTGCCGGTCTTAAGAATCCATATCTTAAGGCAAGTGACTGGGGCTGGCAGATTGACCCACAGGGCTTACATTATTCCTTAAATGAAATTTATGACCGTTATCAGATTCCGGTTATGGTAGTAGAAAATGGCCTTGGCGCTTATGACAAATTAGAAGAAGATGGAAGCATTCAGGATGATTACCGTATCGACTATCTGCGGGATCATATCAAAGAGATGAAAGAAGCGGTAAAAGATGGCGTTGACCTGATGGGATATACACCATGGGGCTGCATTGATTTAGTAAGTGCATCCACCGGAGAAATGGCAAAGAGATATGGCTTCATCTATGTAGAAAAATATGATGATGGAACCGGAACTCTTGCAAGAAGAAAGAAAAAATCCTTCGACTGGTATAAAGAAGTAATTGCTTCAAATGGAGAAAACTTATAAAAGAAAGAAGGTATGGACTATGGAAAAGTTTAATGGAAAAAAGGTATTCAGCGGTATTGCAATTGGAAAGGTAAAACTCCTTGTAAAAGCTGAAAATCAGGTGGTAAGAAAGAGAATAGAAGACCCGGCAGCAGAGATTGCCCGCTATGAAGCAGCAAAGCAGACTGCAATTGAACAGCTCCACAAGCTTTACAAGAAAGCATTAAAAGAAGTGGGTGAAGTAAATGCACAGATTTTTGATGTGCATGCCATGATGTTAGAGGATGGAGATTATAATGATTCCGTTCACAATCTTATTGAGAGCCAGAGCGTAAATGCAGAGTATGCGGTAGGTGTTACCGGAGATAACTTTGCAGAAGTATTTGCAAATATGGATGACGAGTATTTCAAAGCCCGTTCCATTGATATGAAGGATATTTCTGAGCGTGTCATCAATGTATTATGTGGAAATGATATGGGAAGCGACCTTGGAGATGAGCCGGTTATTATCGTAGCAAAGGATTTAGCTCCGAGTGAAACCGTACAGATGGATAAAAGTAAGCTGCTGGCATTTGTAACACAGCTGGGCTCTACGAATTCACATACTGCAATTTTAGCAAGAACTATGGGCATCCCGGCACTGATTGGTGTGGAAATCAAGGAAGAGTGGAACGGAAAACAGGCAATTGTGGATGGCTATACCGGAACTCTTATCATTGAACCGGATGAAGCAGCTTTGGCAGAATATAAGAAAAAAGCAGAAGAGGATGCAAAGCAGAAGGAATTACTGCTGACTTTAAAGGGAAAAGAAAATGTGACAAAGAGTGGTCAGAAAATCAATCTTTATGCCAACATCGGAAATGTCTCTGACTTAGCGGCAGTACTTAAAAATGATGCCGGTGGAATCGGACTTTTCCGTAGTGAATTTCTTTATCTTGAAAAAGATACCTTCCCAACAGAAGAAGAACAGTTTGTGGCTTATAAGCAGGTCGCAGAGACCATGGCAGGAAAGAAGGTTATTATCCGAACCCTGGATATCGGAGCCGATAAGCAGGTGGACTACTTTAACCTCGACAAAGAAGATAATCCGGCAATGGGATATCGTGCCATCCGGATATGCCTGACCCAGCCGGAAATTTTTAAGACCCAGCTTCGTGCTTTATTCCGCGCAAGCAATTACGGAAATATTGCAATTATGTATCCGATGATTATTTCGGTAGATGAAGTGCGTAAGATTAAAGCAATTTCAGAAGAAGTGAAAGAAGAACTTACAAAGGAAGGGATTCCTTTTGGAAATGTGGAGCAGGGTATCATGATTGAAACTCCTGCAGCAGCAGTAATGAGTGATGAACTGGCAAAAGAGGTTGATTTCTTCAGTATCGGAACCAACGACCTGACCCAGTATACACTGGCAATTGACCGTCAGAATGCGAAGCTTGACAGCTTCTATAATCCGCATCATGAAGCAGTGCTCCGGCTGATTCAGATGACCGTGGAAAATGCACACAAGGCAGGCATCTGGGCAGGAATATGTGGAGAACTTGGGGCAGATACAACTCTGACCCAGCGTTTCTTAGAGATGGGGGTAGATGAATTATCTGTTTCTCCTGGCTGTGTTCTTCCGGTTCGAAAAGCGATTCGGGATGCAGAATAATGAGCCGTAAACTGATTTTTTTGGATGTAGACGGAACTCTGGTGGATTTCACCATGCACATGCCGGAATCTGCCAGGGAAGCATTAAGCATTGCCAGAAAGCGGGGACATCTGATTTCGTTATGTACCGGAAGAACTGTAACGAATGTGTATCCATGGCTTTTAGAATTTGGATTTGATGCCATTGTGGCTTCGGCAGGTGCTTATGTGTCTGCAAATGATAAGGTGATTTACCATAGCGTTCTGGCAAATGATAAGGTGCAGGATATGGTAGAGGTGCTGAAGGAGCACGGTGCATGCTTTATGCTGCAGGGAATCAACGGACGTTATGTGGATGAAGAGAATGCAAAGAAAATGAGAGAACGCTGTATGCGGCTTGGACTTGATATTGACGGTGCTCTAAACGGGATGACGCTTGTTGAACATCCGGAACAGATGCCGGCTCTTGAAAGTGGAATGTATTTTGATGCCGATATTCCGGTGGATGTGATGCAGAAGGAAGTCGGAAATTATATCAAGATAACCGGAGCAAGCTTTGGCAAGGATCGTCAGATGTCCGGTGAAATGACGAAGATGGGAGTCAACAAGGCAACCGGAATGCAGCGGCTTATGGATGAGTTAAAGATAGGCAGGGAAGATACCATTGCTTTTGGTGATGGACCAAATGATGTGGAAATGCTGCAATTTGCAGGAACAGGAGTGGCAATGGGAAATGCGATTCCGGCAGTAAAACAGTATGCGGATATGGTTACAGATAAGATTGATGAAGACGGACTGTATCATGCATTCGAACGGCTGCATCTGCTGGGGTAGGATTTGAAGTAAAAACAATTTTCTTATGATAGAAAAAGGCGGCGTGGTTTGTCAACTTAGGAGACATGATAAGTACAGTTAGGGGCACTTGGAATTTCAGATAATATCAGGCAACGCTGGCACAGGGATGTGTCAGCGAGGTGCATATGAACATGGATGTGAATTTGCACCGGTTGCCGGAACTTATTCTATATTCATCGAAATTCTTAGTGCCCTTTACTGTATTTATGTTGTCTCTGTAGTTGACGAACCGCGCCGTTACTTTTACATACACAGGAAAAATTGCATGCCTGCATACAGATTTGGTGAACACCGCAATAAGATGAGAAATTCGTAAAGCGTGATTCCCATAGTTTACAACGGAAGAAAAGCCGGTTTTCTCTTTTCGAATACAGTAAAATACTGAAAGCCTGCGGCCTTTAAAATATCCGGTACTTTTGCAAAATCAAATGCAACATGCTCCGGTTTGTGGGCATCGGCACCGATGGTAATGATTTCACCGCCTAGTTCGTGATAACGTTTTATAATATCTTCTGTTGGATTCGGATGTCCCAGACCATATTTGAAACCACCGGTATTGATTTCAATTCCTTTTCCCATATCAATGAGCTTTTCTAAAATCGCATCAATGACATCGGCATATTTCTGATAAGAATATTCAAGGTTCCGGTTTGGACCGTAGCGTACCACATAATCGATATGTCCATATACATCAAAATTATCAAATACCGCAAGATTTTCCAGGATAGATTCAAAATATTCCTGGTAAGCCTGCTGTTCGGTTTTTCCTTCAAAAAAGCGGGAGTAGTAAGGGTCTTTGCCGTGGATTACATGGGAAGAGCCGATGACAAAATCAAAGTCATATCGGCCTATCAGTTCCTGATGTTTCGCTGCAAGATGAGGCTGCAATCCAAGCTCAATGCCGGTCAGCACCTTTATTTTATCTTTGTATTGCTGTCCCAGCTTCTGGATAGTTGGGAAGTAGACCGGAGTGTCTAAGATAAATTCCGGTTCATCCTCCGGATGTTCTTTTGGATAATCATAATCCATATGGTCGGTAATGCAGATTCCGCCAAGTCCCAGTTCGATAGAGGCTTTAATCATGGATTCCGGTGAGGCCTCACTGTCGGTAGAAAAAGCAGTGTGCATATGTGTGTCCCAAAGCATAGTGTACTCCTTTCTGTGGGGTGTATGGCGGGTAAGGTTGTGCAGGTGGGGAACTGGATGAGAAAGCTTCTTCCCAAAAGCACCGGAACGTTTGTATGTAAGAAGCCGGCACTTCAACCTGCAGTATTTTTCTTTCTTTTATAATAAGCAGTCTTTCCAATGTTTGACAGTATACTGCATTTTGTCTGCCGGCGTGCGGATACCGTGAACAGCGTCTGTTAGGGACTCTTAGAGTCCCTTCAGACAAAGTGTGGTATCCGCTGCTGGCAGACAAAAGCAGTATATGGTCAAAGCAGCCGGAAAGACAGCCTAATTTCAAGAAAAATACTGCCCGTGAAGTGCTGCGGATTCTCACATCATAACTGTTCCAGTGTTTTCGGGAAGAAGCTTTCCCATTCCCTTCGCCTACATATTGCACAAACCTTACCCGGTGTTTACACATTTCTACTAAGAAAAATGTTACATTTTCACAAGTATAGTAAAATCTTTGTATATAATACACAGAATACTATAATAGAAATTTGACAATCTGTCAAAAGACAGTATGAAAAATGGAAAAGCTATTGTAACATTTGTTTGAAAATGAGAAAGAAGAAATAAAAATAGTGAAAAAATTAACAAAGTGATGGGAACTACTTGAACTTTCGACAAAAATTGGTTAGAATAATACCAGATTGGGTACAATCCCAAATAAAGATATTTTATATTAAATTTCTAGGAGGAATTAATAATGGCAGTAAGAGTAGCAATTAATGGATTCGGCCGTATTGGTCGTCTGGCATTCAGACAGATGTTTGGTGCTGAAGGATACGAAGTAGTAGCAATCAACGATTTAACAAGCCCTAAAATGTTAGCACACTTGTTAAAATATGATTCTTCTCAGGGTAAATATGAGCATGCTGATGAAGTATCCTGCACAGATGATTCTATCATCGTATGTGGAAAAGAAATCAAAATCTATGCATTCCCAGATGCAAACAACTGCCCATGGGGTGAATTAAAAGTTGACGTTGTATTAGAGTGTTCAGGTTTCTATACAAGCAAAGAAAAAGCACAGGCACACATCAATGCAGGTGCTCGTAAAGTTGTTATTTCTGCTCCAGCAGGTAATGACCTTCCTACAATCGTATACAACACAAACCATGAGACATTAAAAGCATCTGATACAATCATTTCAGCAGCTTCTTGTACAACAAACTGCTTAGCACCTATGGCTGATGCATTAAATAAATATGCTCCAATCCAGTCTGGTATCATGGTAACAATCCATGCTTACACAGGTGATCAGATGACTCTTGATGGACCACAGAGAAAAGGTGATTTAAGAAGATCTCGTGCGGCAGCAGTTAACATCGTTCCAAACAGCACTGGTGCAGCAAAAGCTATCGGACTTGTTATCCCAGAACTGAACGGAAAATTAATCGGATCTGCTCAGCGTGTTCCAACCCCTACAGGATCTACAACAATCTTAACAGCAGTTGTTAAGAAAGCTGGCGTTACAAAAGAAGATATCAATGCAGCTATGAAAGCAGCAGCTAATGAGTCCTTCGGATACAATGAAGACGAAATCGTATCTTCTGATATCGTTGGAATGAGATTCGGTTCTCTGTTCGATGCAACACAGACCATGGTTAACCAGGTATCTGATGATCTGTACGAAGTACAGGTTGTTTCTTGGTATGATAACGAGAACAGCTACACATCTCAGATGGTTCGTACAATCAAATACTTCAGCGAGTTAGCATAATTTACGAGAGAAACCCGCAAAGCGTGTTTCCCGTAGTTTAACGAACAATCACTGCACGGTAGACTACTTTTTTAAGCGACAGGCTGCCAGAGTGCAGATAAGACTCAGGAAAAGGGTCCGGTCTTTTAGGACCGGGCTCTTTCTTGCTATTAGAAATAAAATTTAAAGGAGACTACTTAATATGTCATTAAATAAAAAATCTATAGATGATATTAATGTAAAAGGACTTCGCGTTCTTTGCAGATGTGATTTCAACGTACCATTAAAAGAAGGAAAGATTACAGACGAGAACCGTCTGGTTGCAGCGCTTCCTACAATCAAGAAATTAATCGCTGATGGTGGAAAGGTTATCCTTTGCTCCCATTTAGGAAAAGTAAAAACAGAAGAAGACAAACAGACCAAAACTCTTGCACCAGTAGCAGCAAGACTTACAGAGTTATTAGGACAGGAAGTTAAATTCGTTGTTGACCCTGAAGTTGTTGGTGAGAACGTAAGAGCAGCAGTAGCAGCTATGAACGATGGCGATGTTATCTTACTTGAGAATACACGTTTCAGACCAGAAGAGACAAAGAACGGAGAAGCTTTCTCTAAAGACCTTGCTTCTATCTGTGATGTATTTGTAAATGATGCATTCGGAACAGCTCACAGAGCACATTGTTCTAACGTAGGTGTTGCACAGTTAGTTGACACTGCAGTAGTTGGATACTTAATGCAGAAAGAAATCGACTTCCTTGGAAATGCAGTAGAGAATCCGGTAAGACCATTCGTTGCAATTCTTGGTGGTGCAAAAGTTGCTGATAAATTAAATGTAATCAACAACTTACTTGAGAAATGTGATACCTTAATCATCGGTGGTGGTATGGCTTACACATTCTTAAAAGCAAAAGGATATGAAATCGGAATCTCTTTAGTAGATGATACTAAGATCGATTATTGTAAAGAAATGATGGCGAAGGCAGAGAAACTTGGAAAGAAACTTCTTCTTCCGGTAGATGCTGTAACAATCAAAGATTTCCCAAATCCTATCGATGCTCCAGTTGAAGTAGAAACTTATGATGCAGACAAGATGCCGGCAGACAGAGAAGGCTGTGATATCGGACCTAAGACACAGACACTTTTCGCAGATGCTGTTAAGACTGCTAAGACTGTTGTTTGGAACGGACCTATGGGTGTCTTCGAGAACCCAACTCTTGCAGCAGGTACTATCGCTGTAGCAAAAGCTTTAGCTGATACAGATGCAACAACCATTATCGGTGGTGGAGATTCTGCAGCAGCAGTTAACCAGCTTGGATTCGGTGACAAGATGAGCCACATCTCAACAGGTGGTGGAGCATCCTTAGAGTTCTTAGAGGGTAAAGAGCTTCCAGGCGTTGCAGCAGCAAACGATAAATAAGTAATCAAAGCACATGCCTGTATGCAGGCAAACGCTTATATATTTAAGAAAGAAGGACATTTTAAAATGGCAAGAAAGAAAATTATTGCCGGCAACTGGAAAATGAACAAAACTCCTAGCGAGGCAGTTGCACTGGTAAATGAATTAAAACCATTAGTAGCAAACGAAGACGTAGATGTAGTATTCTGCGTACCAGCAATTGATATTATTCCAGCAATGGAAGCAGCAAAAGGTTCTAACATCTGCATCGGTGCAGAGAACATGTATTTTGAAGAGAGCGGAGCATACACAGGAGAAATCTCTCCGGCAATGCTTACAGACGCTGGCGTAAAATACGTTGTATTAGGACATTCTGAGAGAAGAGAATACTTCGCAGAGACAGATGAGACTGTAAATAAGAAAGTATTAAAAGCTTTCGAACATGGTATTACACCAATCATCTGCTGTGGAGAGACTTTAACACAGAGAAAACAGGGTATCTACCTTGACTGGATCCGTATGCAGATTAAGATTGCATTCCAGAACGTAACAGCAGAGCAGGCTGCAACAGCAGTTATTGCTTACGAGCCAATCTGGGCAATCGGAACCGGTGAAACAGCTACTTCTGATCAGGCAGAAGAAGTTTGTGGCGCAATCCGTGCCTGCATCCGTGAAGTATATGATGAAGCAACAGCTGAGTCTATCCGTATCCAGTACGGCGGATCTGTAAATGCAGGAAATGCAGCAGAGCTGTTCGCAAAAGCTGATATCGATGGTGGTCTGGTAGGAGGAGCTTCCTTAAAGGCTGACTTCGGAAAGATTGTAAATTACAATAAATAAGCTTTTCGGAAAATAGAATATTTTCATAAGAAACGTCACGAAATGCATTATGGCATTGGTAAAATTTACCGGTGAAATGCATTTGGTGACGTTTTCTTTGTTTCCCGAAAAGAACAAACGAAAACTGATTCACCCATTGACATAGTAGGCGAATGGGTATATGATGCGAATGAACCAGAAAAGGAGGAATGCAGAGCATGATTTCAACCAAAGGAAGGTATGCATTAAAGGTCATGGTCGAGCTGTCGGAGCATGATGCGGAAGAATATATTCCGTTAAAAGGAATTGCCGAGAAACTGAATATTTCCCAGAAATATTTAGAGAGCATTTCGACCATTCTTTCCAAGGGACATATGATAGAAGGAGTCAGCGGCAAGAAGGGCGGTTATCGTCTGAACCGGAAACCGGAAGAATACAGGGTTGGTGATATCCTGCGGCTGACAGAAGGAACGCTTGCACCGGTATCCTGCTTAAGAGAAGACCAGGAGCCATGTGAAAAATCAGATTCCTGCTGTACACTTCCAATCTGGAAGGGACTGGCAGATTTGATAGATAAATATTTTGATGAAATGACGCTGGCGGATGTTCTGCAGTCGAAGCAGGAAGCGGAGAAGAAAGCAGCGAAGAAGAAACAATAGATGCAGGAGGAAGAAAAATGAGCAAAGAACTACTTTTAGAGGTTAAAAATCTGAATGTCAGTGTAGAAGAAAAACATATTTTACATGACGTAAATCTTGAAATAGGAAAACATGAGACACATGTACTGATGGGACCAAACGGAACCGGTAAATCCACACTGGGTTATACACTGGTTGGAAACCCACGTTATCAGGTAGAAAGCGGAGAAATCTTTTTCCAGGGAAAAAATATTACCGGAGAGCCGGTGAATGAACGCGCAAAGAGCGGCATGTTCTTATCTTTCCAGAACCCACTGGAAGTACCGGGCGTTACCTTAAGTTCCTTTATCCGTAGTGCATTGGAACAGAAGACTGGAAAGAGAGTCCGTTTCTATGATTTTAAGAAAGAACTGGCAGAGAAAATGGAACTTTTACAGATGGATCCGTCTTATGCAGAACGTGATTTGAATGTAGGATTTTCCGGCGGCGAAAAAAAGAAAGCTGAAATTTTACAGATGTTGATGTTAAAGCCGGAGCTTGCGATTCTGGATGAAACCGATTCCGGGCTGGATGTAGATGCGGTAAGAACCGTATCAAAAGGAATCGAAGAATACCAGAAGAGCAGTAAGGGAAGCCTTTTGATTATTACACACAGCACCAAGATTTTAGAGGCATTACACGTAGATTACACACACATCATGGTGGAAGGACACATTGTTAAGACCGCAGATGCATCCCTGATTAATGAAGTAAACGAGAATGGTTTTGCAAAATACGAGTAAGGAGTGTAAGGAATGGAAGAGAAAAGCTATGTAGAAGATATCGACAGAAGCATATATGATATCCGGGACGATGAGAAGGATGCTTATAAGCTGAAAGAAGGTCTTACTCCTAAAATCGTAGAGCAGATATCAAAAGAGAAAAATGACCCTGTCTGGATGCAGAATTTCCGTTTACAGTCTTTACAGATTTACAATGAAATGGAAGTGCCAGACTGGGGACCATCGATTGAAGGACTGGACATGGACCATATCGTAACCTATGTCCGCCCAAACACAAAGATGAAGGGAAAATGGTCTGAGGTGCCAAAGGACATTAAAGATACCTTTGAACGTCTTGGAATTCCACAGGCAGAGAGAAAGTCACTGGCAGGTGTTGGCGCACAGTATGATTCCGAACTGGTTTATCATAATGTAAGAGAAGAAGTTGCCGCACAGGGCGTTATTTATACGGATTTGGAAAGTGCAATGCATGGCGAATATGCAGATATGATACAGAAGCACTTTATGAAGCTGGTAAAACCAAATGACCACAAATTTGCAGCACTGCACGGTGCAGTCTGGTCCGGCGGTTCTTTCGTTTATGTGCCAAAGGGTGTGGACGTAGAGATTCCGCTGCAGTCCTATTTCAGACTGAATGCCAAAGGTGCCGGGCAGTTTGAACACACACTGATTATCGTAGATGAGGGAGCATCCCTTCATTTCATCGAAGGATGTTCCGCACCAAAATATAACGTAGCCAATCTGCATGCAGGATGCGTGGAATTGTATGTTGGCAAGAATGCAAAACTTCGTTATTCCACCATCGAGAACTGGTCAAAGAATATGTATAACTTAAATACCAAGCGGGCACTGGTAGAAGAGGGCGGAACCATTGAATGGGTATCCGGTTCCTTCGGTTCCCATGTATCTTATCTGTATCCGATGAGCGTCTTAAAAGGAAAGGGCGCCCGCATGGAATTTACCGGTGTAACTTTTGCAGGAAAAGGACAGAACCTTGATACCGGAGCCAAAGTGGTACACTGCGCACCGGACACCAGCTCCTATATGAATACTCGTTCCATTTCCAAGGATGGTGGTATCAGTACTTTCCGTAGTTCCGTTGTGGTAACGAAGGAAGCGAAAGGCACGAAGTCAGCAGTATCCTGTCAGTCTCTGATGTTAGATTCTGAGTCCCGTTCCGATACCATTCCGGCAATGGACATCCGTACCAAGGATGCTAATGTGGGACATGAAGCCCAGATTGGAAGCATCAGTGATGAAGCAATTTTTTATCTGATGTCAAGAGGCATGAGCGAAGAGGACGCAAGAGCCTGCATCGTCAGCGGATTTGCGGATAATGTTTCCAAGGAACTGCCTTTAGAGTACGCACTGGAAATGAACAATTTGATTCGCCTTGAGATGAAGGGCAGCATAGGATAGCAGAAGGGATGTGGAAAGAGCATGGAACAAAATGTAAGTATGAAAATCAATGAATTGCCTTCTCCTACCTGGAACTGGCTGAAGGTAAATGAAACTCCGATAAAATGGAGCAATAAGATAGAACCCTGTGAGATTGCAGCAGAGGGAGATGCAGTAGCTACTGAAACAGAGCAGCTTTCGGACATTGAAACCGGTGCCGGAAGAGAAGCAGATGCAATCTTTGCAACAGAAAATACTGCAAAATATCAGATTCTTGCAGATAATGCAGGACAGGATAAAACCGTAAGACTGCACATTTCCGGTAAAAAAGATGCACATACGGCAGGCTGTGTAGAGATAGTTGCAAAAGAAAACAGTACACTTACTGTTGTGATGGACAGCCGTGTGGCTCCGGATGCCACAAAAGAGGAAGACAGTACCGCAGAAGCATCTCTGGCAGTCCGTGTCAGGATGAAAGTCGAGAGCGGTGCATCTGTAAGATTAGTTCAGGTTCAGATGCCGCAGGAGCATGAGACTTTATTAAGTGATATAGGCGGTAATTTAATTGGCGAAGGAGCAAAGGTAGAATATATCCAGTTGTTCCTTGGAAAAGGGAATCTCTATTCCGGATGCCGCATGGATTTGAATGGAAAAGAAAGTAATTTTGCCACAGAGACCGGATATCTTGGTCAGGCGCAGCAGATTTTAGACTATAATATGGTAGCCAATCATTTTGGCGAGAAAACCATGAGCTATATCAACTCTGACGGAGCTCTTCGCGGACAGGCACATAAGGTTTTCCGCGGAACCATTGATTTCAAACGTGGTTCCTCCGGCGCAGAAGGACAGGAAGAGGAAAGCGTACTTCTGCTGGGTGATGATGTGGAAAATAAGACCATTCCGCTGATTTTATGTGCACAGGAAGACGTAAAAGGAAATCACGGAGCAACCATTGGAGAATTAGATGAAGATACCATGTTCTATTTTGGAGCAAGAGGTATTGATAAGGAAGCTGCAGAACGTATTGTGACAGGTGCAAAATTGGAGCATATCTGTGATTTGATGAAGGATGAAGCAGCAGAAAAAATTGCGAAGGAAGCGCTGGAAGAGGTGATTTAGAATGTACGATTTTAAGAAGGATTTTCCTCTTTTTAAAGACCGGGATGTCATCTATCTTGACAATGCGGCAACCGCACAGAAGCCGGCATGCGTCATTGAAGCGGAAAAGGAATTTTATGAAAAACATAATGCCAATCCGTTGCGTGGATTCTATCCTTTGAGTCTGGAAGCAACCGATGCTTATGAGGCAGCGAGAAAAACAGTTCAGCATTTTATCCATGCTGCATCTGAGACAGAAATTATACTTACCAGAAATACCACAGAGAGCCTGAATTTAGTAGCGTACAGTTATGGCTTAAATAATCTTTGTCCAGAGGACGAAATTGTGGTTTCCATTATGGAACATCATAGCAATATGTTGCCGTGGCAGATGGTGGCAAGACAGACCGGCGCAAAGCTTATTTATCTGGAATGTGAAAAGGATGGTAGTTTAAGCGAAGCAAAGCTAGACGAAGCTTTCTCCGATAAAACAAGACTGGTGGCAATCACACAAGTATCCAATGTGCTGGGACGTCCGACTCCGGTAGAGGAAATTGTGCGAAGAGCAAGAAAGAGCAATGCAGTAGTCGTGCTGGATGCAGCCCAGAGTTCCCCGCATATGCCAATTGATGTGCAGAAGCTGGATGTGGATTTTCTGGCATTTTCCGGTCACAAGTTAATGGGACCGATGGGAATCGGTGTCTTATATGGAAAGAAAAAACTTTTAAAGGCAATGCCACCATTCCTTACCGGCGGAGAAATGATAGATTCTGTAACAAGAGACGGTGCAAAATATGCAGAGCTTCCGCATAAGTTTGAAGCAGGAACCGTCAATGCAGCAGGCGCAGTGGGACTGGCTGCCGCCATTGATTATATTAACAAAATCGGTTTTGAAACCATGCAGGAGCGTGAACTTACACTTACGAAAAGAGCCTTGGAAGGACTGAAAGCAATTCCGAAGGTTCATGTGCTGGGTTCGGAACTGGCAGAAGAACATACCGGAATCCTGACATTTACCATTGAAGACGTGCATCCGCATGATGTCAGTGCAGTATTGGAATCCGATGGTGTGGCTGTCCGGGCAGGTCATCATTGTGCACAGCCATTGTTAGAGTATCTGGGCGTCCGCTCCGCTACAAGAGCAAGCCTGATGTTCTACAATACAGAAGAAGAAGTCGATGCGCTGGTAAAAAGCGTAGCAGGAGTCAGAAGGAGAATGGGATATGGAGAGTAGAAGTTTTTATAATGAAATCCTTACCGAACACAATATTCACCCGGAGTTCAAGCATGACCTTCCGGATGCCGACCTGGTATTAGAGGGCGTGAATCCAAACTGCGGGGATGATATTTTTTTGAAGTTAAAATTAGATGATGATGAAATCGTAGACGGTGCATTTGTAGGAGATGGCTGTGCTATTTCCCAGGCATCTGCCGATATTATGCTGGGCATGATTGTCGGAAAGAAGAAAGAGGAAGCACTGCATTTAGGAGAATTATTCTTAAAAATGATAAAAGGAGAAGCTTCGGATGAAGAGATTGACGAGCTGGAAGAAGCTTCGGCATTAAAGGATATTTCCCATATGCCTGCCCGGGTAAAATGCGCCGTATTAGGCTGGCATACCTTAGAAGAAATGTTAAATGATGAGGTTTGATATAAAAGAAGTGTGATTCTGATATACGGCAAACTATCTGTGCAGGTCATTCGCCGGCAAGCCTTGTAAGGGCTGTTAGGGGTACTTGGAATTTCCTATATAAATTTAGCAACGCAGGCACAGGGATGTGTCTGCGAGGTGCATTTGAGCATGGATGCGAATATGCACCGGTTGCGGGAAGAAAAAGGCGTATAGTGGAAATTCCCAGTACCCCTTTCTGCCCTTATGTGGTCTTGCCGACGAATGATTCGCACGGATAGTTTATCCGATAACAGAATACGCTATTTGCCTAAAATAAGGATTGTTAGAAAAAGAAAGATAGTGTATAATGTTATCGGCAATAAAGCAGGACACAAGAGACGAAAGAGGAGTTGAGCGAGGATACCGATTTGAGAAGAAAAGCTTTGCGGATGGCAGGGATAGGAATATTGTTGTTTGGAATGGTTTGCAGTGGATGTGACAGGAAAGCGCAGGTAAATGCAGAACCGGAAAGCAGCGAGAAAATAGAATATGTAGTGACGGAAACAGAAGAAGTCTCTACAGAGACGAAGAAGCTGGTGATAGAAGATTTGGATGATGCATACGAAGCACTGCTGGATTCCTGCAGCAAAGAATTTATCGGGGATTATCGGATTGACGAAAGTTTCTTAAACTGGGTTTATGCCAATTATGGAAAAGAAGCAGTATTAAATATTGCACAGGAGTCTCAGGAAGACCAGAATGTAAATGTCTGGTACGAAGAGACCGGAAATTCCATACATGTGCTGTGGCTTCTTTATTGTCAGGACACCGGCATGAATGAAGAGGATTTGCAGCAGGTTTACTGGAAGACATGCAGCTCTGAGGATGAGGTTGTGCTGGATTTTACCGGCGATATTAATTTTGCAGAAGGCTGGGGCACAACGGAACACATGGATGGACAGCCAAATGGAATCAATGACTGCTTTTCCAAAGATTTATTGCAGGAAATGAATCATGCAGACATTATGATGATAAACAATGAGTTCACCTACAGTACAAGAGGGGAACCTTTAGCTGGTAAGGATTATACTTTCCGGGCAGATCCAAAGCGTGTTGACTTGTTAGAAACATTTGGAACAGATATTGTCAGTCTTGCCAATAATCATGTCTATGACTATGGCGAAGCTGCATTGATTGATACCATAGATACACTGGAAGAGGCAGGAATTCCGTATGTAGGAGCAGGAAAAGATTTAAAGGATGCCATGCGTCCGGTATATTTTGTGGCAAATGGAAAGAAAATAGCAATTGTATCAGCTACACAGATTGAACGTTCTTTAAATTATACGAAGGAAGCAACTGAGACGACACCGGGCGTGTTAAAGACCTTAAATCCGGACAAGTTTCTGAAAGTAATAGAAGAAGCAAGAGACAACAGCGATTATGTGATTGCTTTTGTACACTGGGGAACAGAAGGAAATAACTATTTTGGTTCCGACCAGGTGGCTCTTGCAAAACAGTTTGTGGAAGCCGGTGTGGATGTCATTATCGGCGGACATACCCATTGCCTGCAGGGCATGGAATATATGGATGGCGTGCCGATTATCTATAGCCTTGGCAATTTCTGGTTTTCGGCTTCAACATTAGATACCGGTTTATCCCAGGTAATCATCCGGGATGACGGAACTATTGATTTCCGGTTTCTGCCGTGTATACAGAAGAATTACAAGACCTCACTGGTGACAGATGAAAGTGAGGAAAGACGTATTTTTGATTTTATGGAATCCCTTTCCGTGGGAATTACCATAGATGATGATGGATATGTGACAGCAACGGAGTAATCCGTTTCAATAGAAGATTTTAAAGAAAAGAGGAAAAAACATGAGTAAAAAACCAACCGTATTGATGATTTTAGATGGTTTTGGTCTGAATGACAAAACTGAGGGTAATGCAGTAGCCCAGGCAAACAAGCCAAACATTGATGCACTGATGAAAGATTATCCATGGGTAAAAGGAAATGCCAGCGGACTTGCCGTAGGACTTCCGGACGGACAGATGGGTAACTCCGAAGTAGGACATATGAACATGGGTGCAGGAAGAATTGTATACCAGGAATTAACCAGAATTACCAAAGAAATCGAAGATGGAGATTTCTTTAAAAACGAAGCATTGCTTGCCGGCATGAAAAATGTAAAAGACAACGGTTCTGCACTTCATTTATATGGATTATTATCCGATGGTGGAGTTCACAGCCACATTACACATTTATTCGGACTTCTGGAAATGGCAAAAAAAGAAGGCTTAGACAAAGTATATGTACACTGCTTCTTAGACGGCCGTGATACAGCACCTACTTCCGGAAAAGGATTTATCGAAGAGCTGGAAGCAAAAATGAAAGAAATCGGTGTTGGTGAAATCGCAACCATCAACGGACGTTACTATGCAATGGACCGTGACAACCGTTGGGATCGTGTAGAAAAAGCATATAAAGCAATTACAGAAGGTGTTGGCGAGACAGCAGACAGCGCTGTTGCAGCAATTGATGCATCTTATGCAAAAGACGTAACAGATGAGTTTGTAGTTCCGACTGTAATTATGAAAAATGGTGCTCCAACTGCAACCGTACAGGATAACGATACCATTATCTTCTTTAACTTCCGTCCTGACCGTGCAAGAGAGATTACCAGAGCATTCTGTGCAGATGAGTTCGACGGATTTGACAGAGGCGCAAGAAAGAACGTAACTTATGTATGTTTCACAGAATACGATGGAACCATTCCAAACAAAACTGTTGCATTCCACAAGGTAGAACTTACCAATACATTTGGACAGTTCCTTGCAGACAATGGCAAGACTCAGGCAAGAATCGCTGAGACTGAGAAATATGCTCATGTAACCTTCTTCTTCAACGGCGGTGTAGAGGAGCCAAACAAAGGCGAAGAAAGAATTCTGGTAAAATCTCCAAAGGTAGCAACCTATGATTTGAAACCGGAAATGAGTGCATACGAAGTATGTGATAAATTAGTAGATGCCATCAAATCTGAAAAATATGATGTAATCATAATCAACTTTGCTAACCCGGATATGGTTGGACATACCGGAGTTCAGGCTGCAGCAATCAAGGCAGTAGAAGCAGTTGATGAGTGCGTAGGCAAAGCTGTTGCAGCATTAAAAGAGGTTGACGGACAAATGTTCATCTGCGCAGACCACGGAAATGCAGAGCAGTTAATCGATTATGAAACAGGCGAACCATTTACAGCACATACTACCAATCCGGTACCATTCATTCTGGTAAATGCAGACCCTGCATACGGTTTAAGAGAGGGTGGATGTCTTGCAGATATCGCTCCTACATTAATCGAGCTGATGGGAATGGAACAGCCAAAAGAAATGACAGGGAAATCTTTGTTAATCAAAAAATAAGACCGTAAGGGCGAAATGCAAACTACGAGAAACACGCTTTGCGAGTTTCTCAAGTTATCACGGTGCTCATGTAAATAAAAAGATTCTGTATCTCAAGTGTAAGGTACAGAATCTTTTGCTATAGATAAGTATTTTCCAGCACATATATTAATGATACTTATAAATAGAAAATATTAGACAAAAAAACTAATAAATTTCGCTCATTTTTCTATATGGGGCAAAAGGCGCACTTCGCCCAAATTCATTGACTTTCTAAAAGGCACTGTATTATAATTTTCCAGTAGTGTTTTTTATCACAACAAAAATTTGCGAAAGCATAAAATGGAGGACAAAAGCAGTATGCAGGAATTTAAACCATTTAAAGAAGGAAAAGTAAGAGAAGTATATGATAATGGAGAAAGCCTTATCATTGTTGCAACAGACAGAATTTCAGCGTTTGACCATATTTTAAAGAATAAGGTTACCAATAAGGGCGCAATTCTGACACAGATGTCCAGATTCTGGTTCGATTTTACAAAGGATATCGTGCCAAACCATATGCTTTCCGTTGATGTAAAAGATATGCCGGAATTTTTCCAGAATGAGAAATATGATGGCAACAGCATGATGTGCAAGAAACTGGAAATGATTCCAATCGAATGTATTGTTCGTGGATATATTACCGGAAGTGGCTGGGCAAGCTACAAAGAGAACGGAACCGTCTGCGGAATCAAATTACCGGAAGGACTTGTAGAATCCGATAAATTACCTGAGCCGATTTACACACCAAGTACCAAAGCTGAGATTGGTGACCATGACGAGAATATTTCTTTTGAACAGAGTATTGACGTATTAGAGAAAGCATTCCCGGGCAAGGGTGCTGAGTACGCAGAAAAGATTAAAGAATATACCATCGCACTTTACAAGAAATGTGCAGAATACGCATTAAGCAAAGGAATCATCATTGCAGATACCAAGTTTGAATTTGGTCTCGATGAGAATGGAAATGTAGTTTTAGGTGATGAGATGCTGACACCGGACAGCTCCCGTTTCTGGCCATTAGAAGGATATAAACCGGGACAGGGACAGCCTTCTTATGACAAACAGTTTGTAAGAGACTGGTTAAAAGCAAATCCAGACAGTGATTATCTCCTTCCGGATGAAGTAATTAAGAAGACAATTGAGAAATACGAAGAAGCATTTGAATTACTGACCGGTAAGAAATTTGCTTAAAAATATAGTCAGGAGAACCCTATGAATAACAATGAATTAAAGGAAAGCCCATGGGACGGACTGCATGAAGAATGTGGCGTCTTCGGCATGTATGATTTTGACGGAAATGATGTGGCTTCCAGTATTTATTATGGTCTGTTTGCATTACAGCACAGAGGACAGGAGAGCTGTGGTATTGCAGTAAGTGAGACAAACGGACCGAAGGGAAAAGTTACTTCCTATAAAGATATGGGACTGGTAAACGAAGTATTTACCGGAAAACAGTTAGAAGCAATGAAAGGTGATATCGGAGTCGGTCATGTCCGCTATTCCACTGCAGGTTCTTCCACCCGTGAGAATGCACAACCGCTGGTATTGAATTATGTAAAAGGTACGCTGGCATTGGCACACAACGGAAACCTCATCAATGCGAAGGAGCTTCGCAAAGATTTGGAATATACCGGAGCAATTTTCCAGACCACCATTGATTCTGAGGTAATTGCTTACCACATTGCAAGAGAGCGTCTGAATTCCAAGACAGCCGAGGAAGCAGTACGCAGAGCCTGCCAGAAGTTAAAAGGAGCTTATGCTCTGGTTGTAGCCAGCCCTCGTAAGCTGATTGGCGCAAGAGACCCATATGGCTTCAAACCCCTTGTGATCGGAAAACGTGACAATGCTTATATCATTACTTCTGAGACCTGTGCCTTGGAGACCATTGATGCAGAGTATGTCAGAGACGTATTGCCGGGAGAAGTGGTAACAATTTCACCGGAAGGCGGTATTCAGTCTGATATGACTATGTGTCTTCCAAAAGAACAGGAAGCACGTTGTATTTTTGAATACATATATTTTGCGAGACCGGACAGCCATATTGACGGGGTCAGCGTTTATGCATCCCGTATCCAGGCAGGACGTTTCCTTGCAATGGATTCACCGGTAGATGCAGACCTGGTAGTAGGAGTACCGGAGTCCGGAAATGCAGCAGCTCAGGGTTATGCCCTGCAGTCCGGAATTCCATATGGAACTGCTTTTGTAAAAAATGGTTATGTGGGACGAACCTTCATCAAACCAAAGCAGAGCAGCAGAGAATCCAGCGTAAGAGTAAAATTAAATGTACTGGAAGAATCAGTCCGTGGCAAGCGTATCATTATGATTGACGATTCCATCGTGCGTGGAACCACATCTGACCGTATTGTAAATATGTTAAAAGAAGCCGGTGCCACAGAAGTGCATGTAAGAATCAGTTCCCCGCCATTCTTATGGCCATGTTATTTTGGAACCGATATTCCGGAGCGGGAACAGTTGATTGCCTATAACAGAACCATCGAAGATATCCGGAAGATAATCGGTGCAGATTCTTTGGGATACTTAAAGATAGAGCGTCTGGAGCAGCTGGTAGGAGGACTTCCAATCTGTAAAGGATGCTTTACCGGAAAATATCCGATGGAGCCGCCAAAAGAGGATATTCGTGGTGACTATGAGCGATAAAGCAGACTGACACAGCAGTCATCCGGTTGCCGGGCAGGATGTTCATGCCTGCATGAAACAGACTGCATCGGACAGCCGAGCGGAGCACTGTGTAATTTATTTATATTATTTTAAGAAAAAGGAGCACACATATGAGTACCGATAGATATAACAGCCCATTATCAGAGCGTTATGCCAGCAAAGAAATGCAGTACATCTTTTCCCCGGATATGAAATTCCGTACCTGGAGAAGACTTTGGATTGCACTGGCAGAAACCGAGAAAGAACTTGGACTTGATATTACACAGGAACAGATTGACGAATTAAAGGCACACAAGGATGACATCAACTATGATGTGGCAAAGGCAAGAGAAAAAGAAGTCCGTCATGATGTTATGTCCCATGTATATGCTTACGGCGTACAGTGTCCGAAAGCAAAAGGAATCATCCATTTAGGAGCAACCTCCTGCTACGTTGGAGATAATACCGATATCATCATTATGTCAGAGGCATTAAAACTGGTTCGTAAGAAATTAGTAAATGTCATTGCAGAACTGGCAAAATTTGCAGATAAATATAAGAATCAGCCGACACTGGCATTTACCCATTTCCAGCCGGCACAGCCAACTACCGTTGGAAAACGTGCAACACTGTGGTGTCAGGAATTTATTATGGATTTGGAAGACTTAAATTATGTATTAGGCAGCCTGAAACTTTTAGGTTCCAAGGGAACCACAGGAACACAGGCAAGCTTTCAGGAGCTTTTTGACGGAGATCAGGAAACCATCGATAAGATTGATCCGATGATTGCACAGAAAATGGGCTTCAAGGAGTGCTATGCAGTATCTGGACAGACCTATTCCAGAAAAGTAGATACCAGAGTTGCCAACATTTTAGCAGGCATCGCAGCAAGTGCACATAAGATGTCCAATGACATCCGTCTTCTGCAGCACCTGAAAGAAGTGGAAGAACCGTTTGAGAAGAGCCAGATTGGTTCCTCTGCAATGGCATATAAGAGAAATCCAATGCGTAGTGAACGTATTGCATCCCTTTCCCGCTATGTCATGATTGATGCATTAAACCCGGCAATTACATCCGCAACCCAGTGGTTTGAGAGAACTCTTGATGACTCTGCAAACAAGCGTCTTTCCATTCCGGAAGGCTTCCTTGCAATCGACGGAATCTTAGACCTTTGCTTAAATGTAGTAGACGGACTTGTTGTATATGAAAAAGTTATTTACAAACACATGATGAGCGAGCTTCCATTTATGGCAACCGAAAATATTATGATGGATGCTGTAAAAGCTGGTGGTGACCGTCAGGAATTACATGAGAAGATTCGTGTACTTTCCATGGAAGCAGGCAAAAATGTAAAACAGGAGGGTAAAGAGAACAACCTTCTTGAGCTGATTGCAGCAGAACCTGCATTCCATACAACCTTAGAAGAGCTGAAGCAGAATATGGATCCTGCAAAATATGTAGGAAGAGCACCAATTCAGGTAGATGCCTTCTTAAAGAATGTGGTACAGCCGATTTTGGATGACAACAAAGAGATTCTTGGTATGACAGCCGAGATTAACGTATAATCGAATTATTTCGAAAGAATAAAAAATCTTCTTTTGGAGATACTGAACTATTAATTCAGAATATTTTCAAAAGGAGATTTTTTTATGGCTGTAAAAATGACGATTACACGAATTCATGCAAGAGAAATATTAGATTCCAGAGGAAATCCCACAATAGAAACAGAAGTAACTGTGGAGACGGAGACAACCGGAAAGAAGTCGACTGCCCGGGCGGCAGCACCTTCCGGAGCCAGCACCGGAGAATTTGAAGCCATTGAATTAAGAGACGGCGGCGAGCGTTATGGTGGAAATGGTGTGCAGCAGGCGGTAGAAAATGTAAATACAAGAATTGCAAAAGCACTGATAGGCAGAAACGTATTGCGGCAGGAAAATCTAGATGCACTGATGCTGGAACTGGATGGAACAGAAAACAAAGGAAGCCTTGGTGCCAATGCAATCTTAAGTGTGTCTTTAGCCTGCGCTAAAGCAGCGGCAAAAGCATTACAGATGCCGCTTTACCGCTATGTGGGCGGCGTAAATGCAGTGACGATTCCGGTGCCGATGATGAATATTTTAAATGGCGGCGCACATTCCGATAATAATCTGGATGTTCAGGAATTTATGATACTTCCAATTGGAGCTGACAGCATTACGGAAGGAATCCGCTGGTGTGCAGAAGTCTATCATCATTTGAAAAAATTATTAAAGAACCGTGGGTTGTCTGTGGCAGTGGGAGATGAAGGCGGTTTTGCTCCGAACATTGCAAATGAGGAAGAAGCCATTCAGCTTATTATGGAAGCCATTACCAAAGCAGGGTACAGCTGCGGCAGAGGCAAGCAGTTTATGATTTCTCTGGATGCGGCTGCCAGCGAATGGAAAGGAAATGCACCGGGAGAATATTATCTGCCGAAATCCGGCAAGCGTTATACCACGGATGAACTGATTGTTCATTGGGAAAAGATGATTCGCTGTTTTCCGATTTATTCCATTGAAGACCCGCTGGATGAAGAGGATTGGGATGGCTGGAAACGTCTGACAGAAAAAGTGGGAGATAAAGTGATTCTGGTAGGCGATGATTTATTTGTCACGAATCCGGTGCGCCTGAATAAAGGAATTTCCATGGGATGCGGTAATGCGATTCTGATTAAGCCAAACCAGATTGGAACGCTCTCAGAAACTATGGAAGCCATCCGCATGGCAAAAGAACATGGTTATGAGACCATCATGTCCCACCGGAGCGGCGAGACCGAGGATACGACCATAGCGGATTTGTCAGTAGGGCTTGGCAGTGACCTGATTAAAACCGGAGCACCGTGCCGTGGCGAGCGGACGGCAAAATATAATCGTCTGATTCGGATCGAAGAATCGTAATAGATTTCAGCAAAATTTCAATACAAATGCGAAATAAGTGGTTGTAATTTGTCCGTGTGTATGATATACTGTCAAAGTTACGAGTATTATAAATCCACAGGAGGTGTCATTCGTGGCAGTTTTAAAAACGGTTTTAACAGTTGTATTTATTATTATATGTATCGCATTGACAGTAATTATTCTTCTTCAGGAAGGTAAGTCCGCAGGACTTGGAGCAATCAGCGGAGCAGCTGATACTTATTGGGGCAAGAATAAAGGTCGTTCTATGGAAGGAATGTTGGTAAAGGTAACCAGAGTACTGGTAATCTTATTCCTGTTAATTTCCATCGTACTGAATATTGGAAGTTTCTAAGAACCAAAGAGCTGTCGTGTGAACGACAGCTTTTTTTACTTTACAGGAATTGCTTTCCTGTAAAGTAAAAAAGCTCCGCGAGAATGTGATAAGGCACATTCTTTGTTTCATGAGCAGCGAGAAAAAATAGGAAAGAAAAGAATGGATAGAGAAGCACTGGAAAAAAGAAAGAAAATTGTATATGAGTTTATCTGTGATGACTTATATGTCCCGATGAAAGCCAAAGAGATTGCAATGATTCTGCAGGTATCCAAAGAGCAGCGGGAAGAGCTGCATGCGGTTTTGGATGCTTTGCTGGAAGAAGGCAAGGTAGAGCTGACCCAGAAGGGCAAATATGTAAAGGCTTCCGGAAGATTCTTAACCGGTGTTTATACCGGAAACAGCAGAGGCTTTGGCTTTGTGACGGTAGAGGGTGAAGAGGAAGATATCTATATCCCGGAGGAGAATACCAACGGAGCCATGCATATGGACACCGTATCTGTTGCAGTAAATCCGCAGAAGACCGGAAAACGCCGGGAAGGCAGAATTATAAAAATTATATCCAGAGGTCTGCATCAGATTGTCGGAACTTATCAGAGCAGTAAGAACTTCGGATTTGTGGTGCCGGATAACCAGAAGCTGGCGCAGGATATTTTTATTCCAATCGAACGTTCCAAAGGAGCAGTAGATGGACACAAAGTTGTCGTTGAGATTACCGATTATGGTAAAAACGGTAAGAAACCGGAAGGAAAAATTGTTGAAATACTTGGTCATATCAATGACCCGGGAACAGATATTTTGTCCATTGTAAGAGGCTTTGACCTGCCGACAGAATTTGCACCGAAGATTATGAAACAGGTGGAAAATGTAGCCAAAGAAGTCAGTGAGGCTGATATGGCAGGCAGGGAAGACTTGCGGGACTGGCAGATGGTGACAATCGACGGAGAAGACTCCAAAGATTTGGATGATGCGGTATCTCTTACTATGGATGGAGAAAATTATATTCTGGGTGTGCATATTGCAGATGTGTCCAACTATGTGCAGGAGCACAGTGCACTGGATGTGGAGGCATTGAACCGCGGAACCAGTGTATATCTCGTTGACCGCGTGATTCCTATGCTGCCCCATGCATTGTCCAATGGAATCTGTTCCCTGAATGCAGGAGAGAACCGGCTGGCATTGAGCTGCATCATGACCATTAACCCGAAGGGCAAGGTCATTGACCATAAAATTGTAGAGTCTGTGGTAAAAATTGACCGCAGAATGACTTATACAGCGGTAAAAGAAATTTTAGAAGACCATAACGAAGAAACAATTTCAGCATATCGGGAACTGGTTCCGATGTTTGAAAAAATGGGAGAGCTGGCAGCACTGCTTCGAGGGAATCGTATGAAACGCGGCTCGATTGATTTTGATTTCCCGGAAACGAAAATCCTTTTGGATAAAAATGGAAGACCATTGGAAATCAAGCCATATGACAGAAATACAGCTACAAAATTAATTGAAGATTTCATGCTGATTGCCAATGAGACGGTGGCGCAGGAATTTTTCTGGCAGGAGATACCATTTCTCTATCGTACCCATGAGACACCGGACGAAGAAAAAATCCGAAAACTTGCAACGTTAATTGGAAATTTCGGATATACACTGCATATCAGCCAGGAGGAAATTCACCCGAAGGAATTGCAGAAGCTGTTAGGAAAAATCGAAGGAACACCGGAGGAAGCATTAATCAGCCGGCTGACCCTCCGTTCCATGAAACAGGCAAAATATACCACAGAGAACACCGGACATTTCGGACTGGCAGCAAGCTGCTATTGTCATTTTACATCGCCGATTCGCCGTTATCCTGATTTACAGATACACCGTATCATCAAGGAAACATTGCGGGGCAGGATGAATCATAAGCGAATGGTGCATTACGAAACGATTCTGCCGGAAGTAGCCAAACATTCCAGCGAGACAGAACGTCGGGCAGATGAGGCAGAGCGTGAGACTGAGAAGCTGAAAAAAGCACAGTATATGGCAGAGCATATCGGAGAAGTTTATGAAGGCGTTATTTCCGGGGTGGCATCCTATGGAATGTATGTCGAGCTGCCAAATACGGTAGAGGGTCTTGTGCATGTAACCAGTCTTACCGATGACTACTATCAGTATTTTGAAGACACTTTTGAACTGGTGGGCGAAGTAACGAACCGCCATTATAAGCTGGGACAGAAGGTATATATCCGGGTAATCGGTGTAGATGAAATTGTAAGAACCATCGATTTTGAATTGGCAGAGGCAACAGGAACAGGAGAAATGAAGAATGGGAAAAGAATCGATTAAGATGATTGCCAATAATAAGAAGGCAAGACATGATTATTTCTTGGAAGAACTTTATGAGGCAGGAATCAGCCTGCATGGAACAGAAGTAAAATCACTCCGTATGGGAAAATGCAGTATCAAGGAGTCTTTCATACACATTGAACATGGGGAAGTCATCATATATGGTATGCATATCAGCCCATATGAAAAGGGAAACATTTTTAACCGTGATCCGCTTCGTCCGAAGAAGCTTCTGATGCACAAAAATGAGATTCGTAAATTAGAGCAGAAGATTAAGGAAAAAGGTTATACCATTGTTCCGGTGGAAGTATATTTCAAGGGAAGTCTGGTAAAAGTCCAGATTGCGCTTGCAAAAGGTAAGAAGCTTTATGATAAGCGGAATGATATTGCAAAGAAAGATATGCGCCGTGAAGCAGAGCGGGATTTCAAAGTAAGAAATCTTGGTTAATAGGCGGATAAAAATTGTCAGTTAATGGCAATACAAACAGTGGTTCTATCTTTGCCTCTTGCAGGAATAGCGGAGGCAGGTTATAATAGAATAAATATATAAGGGCTAGTAAAGGTTTCGACAGGGATTATGAAGCTGGAGAAGCGAGCCGCAGGGTGATGCGTTAAATTCCAAACTTAAAATTAAACGCTAACGATAATAAATTAGCTTACGCTGCCTAATGGCAGCAGTCTGACCTAGAGCACTCACACTTTAGGACCCAGGCTTCGACTATGTGAGAAACGACACGGGCAAAGCTTTGAACCCGTGGGCGTATGATGAAGCTACTGAAACAGTTACGGTGTTCATACCGGAATTGCAGAGGGAATGTCAAATTATGAACTACGCTCGTAGAAGGACAGGGGATTGGTTTTTGGACACGGGTTCGACTCCCGTCTAGTCCACTGTGCGTGAACGTAGGCGAACCCCCTCAATCACGCTATTTAAAGGCATAAAAGAGTTCCAGCCAGTAGACATATGGTCTTCTGGTGAATGGGACTTTTTTCATTATACTTTTAGGATATGGAGTGTATCGAAGTTTCGCTCAATGGAGAAAGAGTACCGAGTGCGATAGTGCTGGCTGAAATATGCAGAGTATTGAAAGCACCAGCAGATGATATTCTTGAATTGAAGTGAGAAAAAATGCAGGAAAAGACTGAAACTAAAACCCTGGCTTGTTCTTTCTTGAATGTATACATAAATCATTTTTGTATCATAGACAATAGTGCATCCTGAAGAATTTTTGAAAAATTTAGGTGATTCTTTTCTCCATATGTATTTAGCCATGCTGGGATAGTTATATTTTTTCGGACAGCTTTTTGACCATATTTTATGGTATAAGCATCCATATCAAGGATAAGAAGATTGACAAAACTGTCTGAATCATGTGAAATGGCGTTATGTTTGGATGCAAGAGGAATTTTGTTTCCAGTTTCCAATTCGCCAAGTATCCATCCACTGGCGGTATCGGTAGCGGCTTCAATAGCGTTGATAAGGGAATCTCCTTCGGTTACACAACCTGGAAGGTCAGGTACAACAACCGTATAACCGTTGCCTTCGAGACATGGGGTAAAGATTGCGGGATAAATGAGTTTCATAAAATGTCCTCCAATACATAAGTATATTTATAAATATATACGCATAATGCACATGAAAAGTCAAGAAAAATAAAGTTATAATAGAATATAAAAATGTCCAAAGGATTGCCGCTTTATCGTGTGATGTGGCAGGTCTCTTTTGTCTCTAAAACCGATACAACTAAACTACGAAAACTTAAGATTTCGTTAAATTTATGGAACTGATTCTTAAGGTTGTCTGTGAGACATTGACCAACCAATTCCAGTAAGATATATTTGAATTAATGGGCTGCGGAAAAACAGTCCGGATTAAGGAGTATAAGTATATCAAAGTAAGGAGGAACTATGGGCATGGAAAAGCAGAAGGCGAAGACAGGTCCGAAAAAGAAGGTTGGAAAAAAGCAGAGAAGAAAGAGAAAACTGATACTTTTTATTGTAGAAGTATTAGTGATACTCATTTTGCTGGTAGTATTTTATGTAATGAGTAAGCTGAATAAAATCAATAATACCGGTTCCTTAGACGCGAAGAAGCTGAATATTAATATAGACAGCGAGACCCAGGAAGTGTTAGATAATTATACCAATATAGCTATCTTTGGAATTGACAACCGGAACAGTGGAAATTATGAGAGCGGAAACAGCGACTGTATCATGATTGCCAGTATCAATGATGATACCAAGGAAGTGAAACTTGTATCCGTATACCGGGATTCCTTTCTGGCAGTAGATGATAAAGACAGCCTGCGGAAACTGAATGCAGCTTATGCCAAGGGAGGACCGACCGGTGCAGTAGCGGCGTTAAATAAGAATCTGGATTTGAATATTACCGAATATGTATCCGTAGACTTCAATGCGGTAATGGAAGTTGTGGATGCATTAGGTGGAATAGAGTTGGATATTACCAAGGAAGAAGCCAGCAATATGCACATCTGGATTGATGAAATGAATGAAGTCATGGGAACCCATGGCAAGCCGGTTTCCGGACCGGGCGTGCAGCAGGTCAATGGAATACAGGCACTTGCCTATTGCCGTGACCGAATGAGCGGCGGAGACGATTTCCGCCGGACCGAGCGTCAGCGTATCGTAGTAGGAAAGATTGTAGAAAAAGCAAAGCAGGCAGACATCCTTACTTTAAATGATTTGGTAGACAAGCTGTTTCCGGACATTTCTACCAGCCTTTCTACCACAGAAATTTTGGGACTTGCAGCCCATGTCAAAGAGTATGAGCTTGCAGATACCCAGGGCTGGCCATTCCAGTTAGACACCAAGATGATGGAAAAATCCATCGGAGCAGTAGTTGTACCAACGGATTTGGAGACCAATGTAGATTTGCTGCACCGCTATTTATTTGATGTAGAGGATTATGAAACGACAGATAAGGTGAAAGAAATCAGCAAGGCAGTAAGCAACAGGACAGGAAAGACGGCAGCAGATACCACCCGGGATACGAATCCGCTGGTGCAGGATACAGTAATAGAAGATTAGGGTTATAAAAAAGTTGGCAATATGTAGCACCCTCCAAAAGTTAGAACTAAAAATCTAGCGGTTGGAGGGTGTTTTTTTATGATATTACTTCCTTTGGCTTTTTAAAAAATTGGCAAATGTGCTTATTTCTTTTAATTCTTCTTGAGTATATTCTGAATTAGAAAAGGATATAGAATTATTTTGAAAATCATTAAGAACAGAATCGTCAGCTAAGAAATCTAATGAACACTCAAAGTAAGTACAAAGCTTTTTGAGAGTAGATAGTTTGGCATTTTCAGTTCCCTTTTTATAGAAACCATCTATAGTTGTATAAGGAACACCAGAAGCTCTTGCAAGTTCGGCTTTATTTATATTTTTATTTTTCATCAATAAGTCTAGTTTATCAGTAAGTCCCATTATATTACCTCCACAACAAATTAATTGTACTACTAAGAAAGTATAATGTAAATGTATTATTACCCTGTATGGTAAAACTAGAAACGTTTTAACTTGACAATTACGATGCAGGGTATATACTTAAGATATTAATTACGTTACAGGGTAATTTTAGAAGGGGATGAGAAGTTGTTCTATAATTTGAAAGCTGAAATGGCAAGAGAGAAAATTACAATTAAGTTATTGGCAGAGAGGACAGGAATTTCATATAAAAGCCTTAAGAGAAAAATATCTGGAGATACAGAATTTAAGAAAAGTGAAATAGTATTAATAAAACGAGAATTTCCACAATATAGTTTAGATTATTTGTTTGCATCAAAAGATGAAGTAGGTAAATAGTTTTTTATGAAAGAAAAGAAAAATTTATATTAGTACAGAAACTAAATAATAGGTAACGTGCCATTTTCCATAATAGTATGCTGCCTATTATTTTTATAAAAATAAAGGAGAAGCATCATGAAAAAGAAAAAAGTGGCAATAATATCTGTTTTAGTATTTTTAATGTGTGGTATCACGGGTTCTTGTGGAAAAGAATCAGCACTTGAAAAGGAGGCAAAAAAGGTAGCGGATTATGTCAATAATGGAGAAGTGGATGATTTGGAGAAAGTATTATTTAATTATGGTGAATTAAAAGATGATACGGAATTACAAGATTTTTGGCAGGCAGATACAGAAAATTTGGAGCAAAATGATGGAATTATCGCGCATATAATTGCTCAAGACAATGTGAAGATGAAAGAGATACAAGATAATGTAATATTGTATGAAATTGAATCACCAGATCTTTCGAGCATCTTTCAGGATGCAATGAAAGAAAATTTTGAGAATGATGAAGAAGCAGAAGCATTTTTATATAAATATATAGAAAATGCTTCAAAGAATAAAATTGTAGTTCAAATACCGTACACATATGAAAATAATGTATTTGCAGCAGACTATTCTGGTGATGAATTTGTGGAAGCAATTACCGGAAACATGATAGAAAGTTATCAGAATTTAATACAAGAGATGATACAAGAGAATACAGTGGAGGATTAAGGGTGAAAAAGTTTATAGGGATAATTTTGTGTATAATAATATTGATTTCAGATAGTACTAATTTCTATTCAGCAGAAATGAGTGATTATTTATATAAAACATTAGAAGTAGAGTATTCGGATTCTTTAGGAAGTATAGATACTTTGGAAATAATGACTAAAGATGGTAATGTATATGCTAATGCAGAAAGTTTGGGAAAGAGATTGGGATATAAAGTAAATATTTCTGATAAATATGTTTCTATTTATAATGATGAAGAGTCAGAAAATGTACCGTATGGTATAACTACTTTTTATTATGGAGAAACAACTATTAAGCATATGCTTTTTAATAAAATGATTGATTATGAGGGGGCATTTGATACTATTAAGAATGAAAAAGGGGTATGGATACCATTAGAACAATCGCTGCTTATTTTAAATTGCAGTATGCTAATAGTGGACAATAAGGTTTTGATAGAAGTGCCACATAAAAATACTGTAGATATATTTATGGATGTAATGAAGAAAAATAATAATTATCTGTTTGAATGGGGAAAAGATTTTGGATATACAGAGTCTGATTGGCGGATAATTGGAAAAGCTAGCCATATGGTAAATATTTTAAATGGCTTACTTGAATTAGATGGTATGTCTTGGGTGCAATTTGTACAGCTATTTGCAATGAGAAGTGATGCATATGATGAAAAATATGGAGAAGCATTAGCAAGATTATTCTGTACATATTCTGATGATGAGTTTAATAGAGAAATAAAGAATGTTAAGAATGCAATGGGACATTTTGATGGTAGTGGAACGTTTGGAAAAACATTAGAAGCATTAGAGAAAAGCACTCCGGATGATGATGAAATAGGAAAATTGCAGGAGACTTGCCAGACATTTAAAGACAATTTAGACGGTACAAATGATAGTGTAGCAAAATATAATCAATCCTATCAAGAATTAGAAAAAGCTGTTAATGAGGCTACAATGTTTGAAAATACGGCAGGAAAAATAATTGACATTCAAAAAGGAGTGGCTAATGTAGTAGGAATAGTAAATAAGGTATCTGCAATTGTTGAAACCATAAACTATATGGAAGAATTTAAAAATCAAGATGATTATACAGTCAATGCATTGTTATATTTTACTTCAAATACAAATTCATCTAGCATGATGTCAAATACAATGAAGAGCAGTATAAATAGTTATGGAAATTCATTGAAAACGGATATATTAACTTATTCTGCAATGGAATATTTAAAAAATAATTATGATAATTTAACTATGCAAGCAATGAATTTGAGTGAAGTATTAGGTTCGGAAGCATCGCTTGAACTTATCGCTTGGAATTTGGCAAAGAGTGTTAATATATTAAATATTGGCGATAAAATTGATGCAGCAGATCAATTTGAATTAGCAACTTATGGAACTGTATTTCAGGCAGATGCATTTAGCTGTTATCAGAGACAGCGTAATGACTTGTTTAATGAAAGTGACAAAATTAAAGCTGAAAATTTATACTCGATTTCCCAGTTGTGTTATATCTATTTAAAAAGTTGTTATATAACAAGAGAGGCTGCAATAGCGTCTTTAAAGGGAAAAACAACGGAAACACAAGAAAAAATTAAACCTTTAATAGAATATCAAAATAGTATTAATGACGAAATTGCTGGGTATCTTATTGCCCTTAAAAATGCGGATGAAAGTAATGAAAACCTTTGTTATGGATTTTTGCCTGTAAATAATCAGGAATATTTAGAAAATTATAATGCAGATAATTTGAAAAAAGCTATAAGTTCAATGGACTATAAGCAGGCATATAAAGATTTTATTTCAGAATATGAGGAGGCTGCTTCAATAAGTGAGGAGGAGTGGTTTAATAATCAAGATGAATATCGGAATAAATATGGAAATTTAAATTTTGATTTATTGAATGAGTATCATAAGGGAGAGCATTATGATGAAATGTTAGATGGGGATGTTCAAGAGGTATTACTATATGCAGAATATGACATAGATGGTAATGGTATTCCTGAATTGATTATAGCGCTAGGAGTAACTGAAATTTCAATTTCTGATATTTATTCATTTGATGGGGAAAAGGTGGTAAATATATTTGGTAATAGCAATTTTGAAACAGGGTATTCAATTTATACAAATAACATAATAGTGCAATATCGAGCAGATGGTTACAGTCTGTATAGGTTATCTGGAATTGAATGCGTGGAATTACCAGAGAGTGAAAAAAATAGAATTCAAATAGACAATCAATGGGATTATACAGGAGATGAGTGGACAATATTTGCAGAAGATGTTCCTGCTGAGGTAGAGAATCTTAATTTGGCGGAAGATTTTATATATGAGAAATTGGTAGAATATTATAGTAAAGGAACAGAGGATGATTCAGGAGAAGACATGATAGTAATGGAAGGAGATATGTATGAGGCAGATGATGGAAATATGCACTATTTTACTATGATAAGATGTGGTGTTCCTGGAAATGATGAAGCAACTCAGGTATTATATGAAGTAGATGTGAACGCAGCAAATGGTAGAGTAAGGCAGACAAGAGTTTTGACCGATAATAAGTTGACTATATTTAATATTATGGATTAGTAATTTGTAATAAGACAGCAGTATGTGATATTTGGAAAATACAACCAATTTTTATAAAAATTTCACAAAAAATAAGAAAAATCCAGTTACCTTTTGTATATTATTATGTTATGATAAAAATATATCAGTAAACATACAATGATTATCAAGGAGGTATTACGAATGCAGAGATTTACATTACCAAGAGATTTATATCACGGCAAAGGTGCATTGGAGGCACTGAAGAACTTTGAAGGAAGGCGCGCAATGATCTGTGTTGGTGGAGGCTCCATGAAACGGTTTGGTTTCCTGGATAAAGCAGAGGCATATCTGAAAGAAGCAGGTATGGAAGTGGAACTGTTTGAAGGAATTGAACCGGATCCATCTGTTGAGACCGTGATGAAGGGTGCTGCCGCTATGGAGAAGTTCAAGCCGGACTGGATTGTAGCAATCGGTGGTGGTTCACCAATTGATGCTGCAAAAGCAATGTGGATTAAATATGAATATCCGGATATTACCTTTGAAGACATGTGTAAGGTATTTGGAATTCCGAAATTAAGAAAGAAAGCACATTTCTGTGCAATTTCTTCTACCTCGGGAACAGCAACAGAAGTAACTGCATTTTCTATTATTACGGATTATGAGAAGGGAATCAAATATCCGATTGCGGATTTTGAGATTACACCGGACGTAGCAATCGTTGACCCGGAACTGGCAGAGACCATGCCGCAGAAACTGGTAGCCCACACCGGAATGGATGCGATGACACATGCAATCGAAGCGTATGTTTCAACTGCAAACAGTGATTTTACAGACCCGCTGGCACTCCATGCCATTGAGATGATTCAGCATGATCTGATTGATTCCTATAACGGAGATATGGCAAAACGTGATGCCATGCACAATGCCCAGTGTCTGGCTGGAATGGCATTTTCCAATGCACTGCTTGGAATCGTACATTCTATGGCACATAAGACCGGTGCCGCATTTGCCGACTACGGTGCACATATTATTCATGGCGCAGCTAATGCCATGTATCTGCCGAAGGTTATTGCATTTAATGCAAAGGATGAGACTGCAAAGAAACGTTATGGCGTGATTGCAGATTTTATGAAGCTTGGCGGAGAGACACTGGACGAGAAAGTCGCACTTTTAATCCAGTACCTGCGTAAGATGAATGATGACTTGAATATTCCGCACTGTATTAAGAACTACGGACCGGACAGCTATCCGGCTGAGCAGGGCTTTGTACCGGAAGAAGTATTCTTAGAGAGACTGCCTGAGATTGCAGCCAATGCAATTTTGGATGCCTGCACCGGCTCCAACCCAAGACAGCCAAGTCAGGAAGAAATGGAAAAACTGCTGAAATGCTGTTACTATGACACAGAAGTAGATTTCTAAAAAATAGATTAAAAATGAAGTAAGCCCCGTTTCGATATCGCATTGATATTTGAGACGGGGTTTTTACAGTCTGAAAAATGGTTTTACAAAGGTAATACCCCCACAGCACTGCGGGGGTACAAAGGGGAGTTATGAAAATTTATGAAAAAAGTTTTATCAAATAGAGAGACAAGACATTGGGGGATGAACCTGTTCTCTATTGATATTTGTAGTATACCCGGATTTTGTGAAAAATAATTGTCCAGATTATGAAAAAAGCGTTAAATTCTAAAAAAATTTTTCTGAAAAAAATTCACGAATCTTGTATATTCCCCTTGCGTAAAACACAAGATATGGTATACTGTATATGCGTTGAAGAGATTCGACACAAAATCTAGTACAGTTTTGTGCCGATTTTATGCGAATAGACTATTTTTTTTATGGGAGAGGATTTCAATGAAAATCATTAAAAGAAGCGGCGCAGAGGCTGTTTTTGACATTTCAAAAATTATTATTGCAATCAATAAAGCGAACCATGAGGTGGTGGAAGCGGAACGATTGACTGCAGACCAGATTAAGGAGATTGCACAATATATAGAGGATTCCTGTAAGGATGCCAACCATGCCCTGAATGTAGAAGATATTCAGGACTTAGTGGAGGATCAGCTAATGGACAAGAGGGCTTTTTCTGTTGCCCGGAAATACATTACTTACCGCTATAAACGTGCCCTGGTACGTAAATCCAACTCTACGGATGAACAGATTTTAAGTCTGATTGAATGTAATAATGAAGAAGTAAAACAGGAGAATTCCAACAAGGATTCAACCGTAAACAGCGTGCAGCGTGACTATATGGCTGGTGAGGTGAGTAAGGATATTACCAGAAGATTCCTTCTCCCGGAGGATATTGTAGAGGCACATGAACAGGGAATTATCCATTTCCATGATGCAGATTATTTTGCACAGCATATGCATAACTGTGATCTGGTAAATTTAGAGGATATGTTACAGAACGGAACCGTTATCAGCGGAACCAGAATTGACAAGCCACATTCTTTTTCTACAGCATGTAATATTGCAACCCAGATTATTGCTCAGGTGGCAAGCTCCCAGTATGGCGGACAGAGTATTTCACTGGCACATTTAGTACCATTTGTCCAGATCAGCCGCGAGAAAATTCATGCAGAGCTGGTGCAGACATTAAAAGAGAGCGATGTGGAACTGAGCGAAGAGAAGATTAACAGCATTGTGGAAAGAAGACTTCATGCGGAAATCGAGCGGGGCGTACAGGTTATCCAGTATCAGGTAGTAACCCTGATGACTACCAACGGACAGTCCCCATTCGTAACCGTGTTCATGTATCTGAACGAAGCAAAGAATGAGCAGGAGAAAAAAGACCTTGCCATGATTATAGAGGAAGTGCTAGACCAGCGTTATCAGGGTGTTAAGAATGAGGATGGCGTATGGATTACACCGGCATTTCCAAAGTTGATTTATGTATTGGAAGAGGATAATATCCATGAGGATTCGGAATACTATTATCTGACCAAGAAAGCAGCAAAATGTACTGCAAAGCGTATGGTTCCGGATTATATTTCTGAGAAGAAAATGAAGGAATTAAAAGATGGCAACTGCTATACCTGTATGGGCTGCCGTTCCTTCCTTACCGTATATCATGATGAAGATGGCAAGCCAAAGTTCTACGGTCGTTTCAATCAAGGCGTGGTAACCTTGAATCTGGTAGATCTGGCATGCTCTTCCGGCGGAGATTTTGAAAAATTCTGGAAGCTATTTGATGAGCGTTTGGACCTTTGCTACCGTGCATTGATGGCGCGTCATAACCGCCTGAAGGGAACACCTTCTGATGTGGCACCGATTCTCTGGCAGTACGGAGCACTTGCCCGTCTGAAAAAAGGCGAGACCATAGACAAGCTTTTATATGGTGGATATTCTACTATTTCACTGGGTTATGCAGGACTTTGCGAATGTACCAGATATATGACTGGAAAACCACATACCGACCCGGCAGCAACACCATTTGCCTTAAAGGTAATGCAGCGGTTAAATGATGCCTGCAAGGAGTGGAAAGAGAAAGAAAATATTGATTTCTCCGTATATGGAACACCGCTTGAGTCTACCACCTATAAATTTGCAAAATGTTTACAGAAACGTTTCGGAGTTATTCCGGGTGTTACTGATAAGAATTACATTACCAACAGCTATCATGTGCATGTAACCGAAAATATCGATGCATTTACCAAACTGAAATTCGAATCCCAGTTCCAGGCACTTTCACCGGGTGGAGCAATCAGCTATGTGGAAGTTCCGAACATGCAGGATAATCTGGATGCTGTTTTATCTGTAATGAAATTCATCTATGAGAATATCATGTATGCAGAGTTAAATACCAAGAGCGATTACTGCCAGGTATGTGGCTATGATGGTGAGATTCAGATTGTAAAAGATGATGATGGAAAATTAGTATGGGAGTGCCCGCATTGCCACAACCGTGACCAGGATAAGATGAATGTGGCAAGACGTACCTGTGGTTATATTGGTTCCCAGTTCTGGAATCAGGGAAGAACCCAGGAAATCAAGGAGCGTGTACTTCACTTATAAAAAGAAAGTGAAAAGAAAATGCATTATTCAGCGATTAAATATAATGATATTGCGAACGGCACCGGTGTAAGAACGGTGCTGTTTGTATCCGGCTGCCGGAACCACTGTAAAGAGTGTTTTCAGCCGGAAACATGGGATTTTAAAAATGGAGAGGAATTTACAAAAGAAGTAGAAGATGAAATTCTTGCATCTTTGGAATCTCCCTATATCAAGGGACTGACTCTTTTGGGAGGAGACCCTTTTGAACCGGAAAACCAGCATGCACTGCTTCCGTTTATCAGGCGGGTGCGGACGGAACATCCGGAAAAAGACATATGGGCATATACCGGATATGTACTGGATAAGGATTTGGTACCGGAGGGAAGAAGATATACCGAGGATACGAAAGAATTATTATCCTTAATCGATGTGCTGGTGGATGGCCCTTATGTGGCAGAGCTATATGATATTACATTAAAATTCAAAGGTTCTTCCAATCAGCGTGTCATTGACTGCAGAAAATACAATGAAACAGGAGTCATTGAAGAACTGATGTAAACTGCGTGAAAGATAAAGTAGAATCCGGAAGGATTCTATTTTACTTTATAGCATTTTTATATTAAAATAGAAATAACGTGATTGTTTTAAGGAAAGATATAGGAGAAGAACATGGAAATTAGTAAAGAGCGTAAAGAAGAATTATTAGAGACCCATCTTTTGAATTATGAAATGCCGGATGAACAGGAGCTTGCAAAGCTTACTTTAGAGGAACTGGAATTTCTGATTCGTTCTGCAGAAGTACATCATAAGAAGAAAACCTTTGTGGCAGATAACTTTTTAAAGAAGATAGAAGTGTTTAACAAGATTCTGGCAGATAAAATAAAGGGATGCAAAGAGCTTTACTGCGCATGGGACAAGCATACCGGTTACCCGCGTGTTATGGGGGACGGAAGTGTATTAATCTTTTCAACGAAAGAATTTGCTCAAAGGGCAATAGAACATTATAAAGAGCAGAATGTAGAACTGGAATTAAAAGGAATCAGAGGAGACAAGCAGATGTTCTTCTGGGCAAACCTCCACTGGTGGGGTATGGAAGATCTGATACTGGATGTGGGAAGCTATTCCTGCAGATTAAAAAGAGATGATTTGCTTCCACCACCGGATTTTTCCGAGCTTTCCAAAGCACAGATTCCGGTTGTAAATCCGGCTCTGATTCTTGCAATGGCAAGACACAGACAGATTTTATTTGAAGAAAAGAAAGATGAACAGTGGAAACGTGCGGAGCAGTTCTTATGTGACCGTATGTTAAAAGAGGTAGTCCGCGGGGAATTCTTATGTCCGGTAAAAGTGGTAGAGGACCCGAAGGAAGAAAAGGATGCAGACGGAAAAAAGGGAACAGCCCTTCAGTTTGCATTGTTACAGGATAGCAATGGAGCACAGTGGATGCCGGTGTATACAGACTGGCAGAGTTTCCAGAAGATTTATAATGTAAAGGAATGGAAGGGACAGAAAGTCAGTTTTGACCAGCTGATGAAGATTGCAGGAGAGCGAGATTTTGTAATCAATCCGGGCAGTATGGAACTTCGGGTAGAAGAGAACCGGAAGAAAATTATTATAGGTTATTTCAAACGATATAAGAGGCAGGAAGCTGAGATGGCATCTGGCAATCTTGTTGAAAAGAAAACGGGTGTATTTGTTGGTGAGCCAATTGCGGAGGCGGATGAACTGAAACAGATACTCAGTGAATATATGAAGAAACAGAAGAATATTAAGAAAGCATATCTGGTAACGAAGATTGAACGTAAGGATGACATTAGTTATTTGCTGGTTGTAGAGTTTAAGGGTGAGAGAAAGAGCGTCTTTGAAGGAATTGCTGAAGCTGTAAAGCCGTCCCTTGGCTATATGCGTCTTGATATGCATGAAGCAGACGAAAAGGCAATGGAGCTGATTGGTGAGGTTGCACCATTTTATAAAAAGACTTTTCTGGGATTGTAAATTGCAGGAGGAAATATGGAACAAAAAGAATTAGATGGCAAAGTCTGGGAAGTAAGTGGATTCGTATTTGAAAATGAAGAACAGGCAAAATTGGCAAAAAAGGAAGTGGAAGGAATCCAGTACATACATGATAATATGAATATGGATAATCCACAGATGGTACAGGAAATCTACCAGAGAATCATGGCTCAGGAATTGTTCCATACACCGATAGGATATGCCTATCTAAAAGAACTGCAGGATTATCTGAAAGGACTGCCCGGGGTGGATGCATCCGAAATACCAGGTATTCCGGTGAAAGATATGGGCTTAGACCTTGACCATGTAGCTGGCAAAGAAAAATCTGGTGAGCACCAGAATGAAAATGCTGATAAAAATTCAGAGGAACAACAGGAAACGAAATTACAGAAGCGCTGCCGCATCTTACTTTCTGTGAATATTGTGCTGATTATCATTGTTATTGCCATGTTTGCCATCAGCCTTACCAGTGGCAGTACCACAATCTTAAATTATGAGACGAAAATCATTAATAAATATGAAGAGTGGGAACAGGAACTGGATGAAAGAGAAGCGGCACTGGATGCTTTGGAAAAGCAGAATTAAATCGCAGAAGAACACAAATTTGACATATTTATCCGTTAAACTATAGAAAAAAGAAGAGGAAAGCAAATATGGAAAAACGTAAAATTCTGGTGGTAGACGATGAAAGCCGTATGCGTAAGCTGGTGAGGGATTTCCTGGTAAAACAGAACTTTGAAGTGTTAGAGGCAGGAGACGGAGAAGAAGCCTTAGACGTATTTTATAAAAATAAAGATATTGCATTGATTATTCTGGATGTTATGATGCCGAAGATGAACGGCTGGGATGTATGCCGGGAAATCAGGGAAAGTTCCAAGACACCGATTATCATGCTGACAGCCAAGAGTGAAGAAAGTGATGAGCTTTTGGGGTTTGAACTTGGTGTGGATGAATATATCAGTAAACCATTCAGCCCGAAGATCCTGGTGGCAAGGGTAGAGGCAATTTTGCGGAGAACCGGCAATTATACGGAAGATGATGTGCTGGAAGTAGGTGGCATTGTAATGGACAAGGCTGCCCACATGGTAACAATTGACGGCAAAAATATTGATTTGAGCTATAAAGAATTTGAGCTTCTGGCATATTTCATGGAGAATAAGGGAATTGCTTTATCCCGTGAGAAAATTCTGAATCATGTATGGAATTATGATTATTTCGGTGATGCCAGAACCATCGATACCCATGTGAAAAAGCTGCGCAGCAAGATGGGCGAAAAAGGGGATTATATCAAGACAATCTGGGGTATGGGCTATAAGCTGGACATTGATGCACCGCAATAGAATGTGATAAGGTGGAAGATATATGGCAAAGAATAAGAAAAAACAGCATTCCATTACAACGCAGATTACATTGACTATCGTTGGATTAGTGGCCGGCACGGTATTACTGTGCTGGCTTCTTAATGTTACCCTGCTGGAAGGCTATTATACCCGCTATAAACAGGAAGTGCTGGAAAATGGGTTTCAGCAGATTAATGCGGCCAGTGAACAGGGAATCTTAAATACATCAGATTATGATATAGATTTTGAAAAAATCTGTTCCAATGGTAACCTGACGATTTTAATCATTACATCTGATGGTACAGTAGTGCGTTCTTCTACCAATGGTGTGGAAAATCTCAGGATGCAGTTTATGGAAATTATCATGGCAAGTGTGCAGAATGATGATATGCATCTTAATATGAAAGTACTGAAAGCAAACGACAATTATGTCATGGGAGAAAAAGAGGATACCAGGCTGGAATCGGATTATCTGATTCTCTGGGGAACCCTGGCAGATGGTAATCTTTTGCTGGCGAGAACTCCATTGGAAAGTATCAAGGAAAGTGCGCAGGTGTCTAATCGTCTGCTGATGGATGTAGGAGTTGTTGCGGTAATAGTGAGTGGTATTATCATTTTTTTTGTTACCCGCCGTATTACTAACCCAATTCTGCAGCTTACAGATATATCCAAGAAAATGGCAGAATTCGACTTTGATGCGAAGTATGAGGTCAAGGGAGATAATGAGATTGAACAGTTGGGCGAGCATATGAACCAGCTATCGGAAATCTTAGAGCGGACCATATCGGAATTAAAGAGTGCTAATAATGAATTGAAGATAGATATCGAAAAGAAGGAACAGATTGACGAGATGAGAAAAGATTTCCTGTCAAATGTTTCCCATGAGTTAAAGACACCGCTGGCACTGATTCAGGGTTATGCAGAAGGCTTACAGGAATGTGTGCAGGACGATCCGGAGAGCAGAAATTTCTATTGTGAGGTCATTACAGATGAAGCAGAGAAGATGAACCGCATGGTAAAGAAACTTCTTACTTTGAATCAGCTGGAATTTGGGAATGATGCTATTGTGATGGAACGGTTTGATATCACCGAACTGATACGTGGAGTAACTGCCAGTAATGCCATTATCTTAGAACAGAAGGGAGCTATTCTGGAATTTGACGAGCAGCCGCTTTTTGTATGGGCGGATGAATTTAAGATAGAAGAAGTTATAACCAATTATCTGAGCAATGCAATCAACCATTTGGAAGGTGAAAACCGGATTAAAATTTCTTATAAATGTAAGCAGGATGTAGTAAGAGTCAGCGTGTTTAATACAGGAAAGCCGATTCCGGAAGAAGACATTGATAATATCTGGATTAAATTCTATAAGGTAGATAAAGCAAGAACCAGAGCTTATGGAGGCAGCGGAATTGGTCTGTCCATTGTAAAAGCAATTATGGATTCCATGCATCAGCAGTGCGGAGTCATTAACCATGAGGATGGTGTGGAATTCTGGATAGAATTAGACACCAGCAATCGCGATGATAACGAGGAAGAATGTGAAATAACTATTGCCTGAAAGCCGGAAAAATGCTAACATAGGAATAGATTGATAAGTTAAGGAGTGCCTATGAGGGACAGAAAGATAAAAACAACGGCATGTGTGCTGTTGGCTGCGTTATTATTAGGTGGATGCGGAGAGCAGCCGATTGAATTAACGGAGCAGGAAGAACAGACAATTGTAGATTATGCAGCACATGTAGTATCAAAGTATAATATAAAGCAGCAGGATGGAATTGTAAGACTATCGAAGAGTGAAGAGACAACAGAGACTGCAGATACCGAGGCTGTGGAACAGCCGGATTCCACTGAGCAGATGCCATCAGAAGGTGGAGATGCAACAGGAACTCCGGAGAATGAGGCATCGGACAACAGTGTGTCCTTAAACGATGCAGTAGCAATACCGGGCATTGATGCGCAGTACACCGGTGCGGAATTTGCAACAGTTTATCAGCAGAATTCATCCTATATGGTAGAGCCGGATGCCGGAAATAAATATCTGGTTTTACATTTTCATTTAGAGAATGCTGGAACGGAAGCAGTAGCTTGTGATATGTTAAGCCGCAAGGTGTCATTCCGCGTGACGTTAAATGACAGCGTGGAAGCTGTTGCACAGGTCACAATTCTGTTAAATGACTTTGGAACATATCAGGGAACTATTGAAGCAGGAAGTGGTACAGATACGGTTTTACTCTTTGAGGTGCCGGAAAGTACACCGGAAGATTTGAGTAAAATCTCTCTGGAAGTAGTCGAAAACACGGTACATAAGACCTGTAATCTATAAAATGGTAAAAATATCTAGAGAATTGTAAAAAAACGGTGCATTTTTATGTGATATTATGTTATAATTCGAAATAGAAATATTCTAAGAAATGACCTTGGGAGGAAAACATAAATGGAGACAAATATTCTGTTAGAAAATGGTACGAACGAACTGGAAGTGCTGGAGTTTACTTTAGGGGATAATCATTACGGAATTAACGTAGCGAAGATTCGTGAGATTTTATCCTATCAGCCGGTAACCCCGGTACCAAATGCACATCCGAGTGTGGAAGGAATCTTTATGCCACGAGATACCATGCTGACGGTAATCAGCCTGAGAAGATGCCTTGGTATGCAGGATGAAGAAGGAAAAGGTTTGTTTATTATCACAAACTTTAATAAATTAAATATTGCATTCCATGTAGATCAGGTTATTGGAATTCATCGTGTCTCCTGGTCAGAGATTATCAAACCGGATGCAACAATTAATGTCCAGGACAAGGGTGTATCAACCGGAGTCATTAAACTGGATGGACAGTTGATTGTTATTCTTGACTTTGAAAAAATTATTTCTGATATCAGCCCGGAAACAGGACTTAAGGTATCTGATGTAGAGCATCTGGAAAATCGTAACCGTAATGATTCCCCGATTATGATCGCAGAGGATTCCCCATTATTAAGTAAATTGATTACAGATTGTCTGAAGAAAGCAGGTTATACCAACCTGAATGTCAATACGAACGGACAGGAAGCATGGGACAAGCTTTGTGCTTATGAGAAAGCCGGCAATGTAAAAGATAAAGTACATTGTATTATTACAGATATCGAGATGCCATTGATGGACGGACACCGGTTAACAAAACTGGTAAAAGAGAACGATAACATGCATGATATTCCGGTAATCATTTTCTCTTCCCTGGTAAATGATGAAATGAGAAGAAAAGGTGAATCACTCGGAGCAGACGCCCAATTGACTAAACCGGAGATTGGAAGTCTGGTACAGGCTATCGACAGACTGATTGACCAGACTGGAAAGTAAGGAAAGAACGCAGACAAAGGGGTGTGATGTTACATCACATCCCTTTCCTTTACGCTGTCCGGCATCTGCTGGGAGATGTTGTGGCAGACCCTGTAAGCAGATATACAGGCAACTTGGATACATGGAGGTATAAATTTGAGTAAGAGTGAAGATTATCTGGACGATTTGCTGAATTCAGTTTCAGATGCTAACAGAAGAAATAATAAGAAGGATATCGAGAATCTGATTCAATCAATGAATGAAGAAGCTGCAAAGCCAAGAGAACGGGAGAAAAAGCCGGTGGAAAAGAAGCACGAGGACTACTCCGGCACAGGATTCCAGCGTGAATTTGAACAGGAGCTGGCAACAGGAGCAGCAGATGATTTCCTGCAGGAATTCGAAATGGAATTAGACGAAGAGGCATCAAATCAGGCAGATATTGATGTCAATGAAGACAAGACATCCGATGTCGAGAAAGCTTCGGAGTCAATCTCATCAGGAACCACAGATATGGCAACAGATGGGTCTGCAGCATCAGATATGATGGAAGATGTGAATGATATCATGGATGCGGTCCGGAAGAAGGTTGGAGATTCCGGAGAGGAAGAACACCCGGATACGTCGAAAACACCGGAAGATGATGCTTCCGGGGAAGAAGAGACGCTGGGCTTCTTTGATACGCCGGATGAAGATTCGGCGGCGGAGATACCGGAAGCATCAAAGACAGAATCTGAGGAAGAGGAACCGCTTCTTTCAGAAGATGATGATGCCATTAATCTTATGGATATGTTATCCGGAGATGCTGACTTATCCGATATCGGCGATTTGCTGAAAGCAGATGAAAATGGAGAAGAATTAGAGCATTCAGAAGATGAGGACAGTGAGGTCCAGGATGAATTTGAACGCCTTGGAAGTATCGAAGAATTAAAGGATTTAAAGGAAGCAAAGGAAAAGAGAAAAAAACAGGGATTCTTCAGTAAAATTATGTCCGCTTTATTTGGACCGGATGAAGAAGAGGATGATACAAAGATTGCAGAAGATGACAGCCTTGGCAGCATTTCATTCGAAAATAGAGAAATCTTAAAAGAGATGGATGCAGACGAGGGAGCCGGTAAGAAGGGCAAGAAAGAGAAAAAAGAAAAGAAGGAAAAGGCGAAGAAGGAGAAGGCACCAAAGGTAAAGAAAGAGAAGCCTCCAAAAGAAATAGACCGTACGCCGCCTCTTCCAAAGAAGCCGGTTATTCTGATTTTTATTATGGCACTTTCCATTCTTATTTTGATTTTGCTGGGAAGCTCCAATTTGCAGTATGGACAGGACATGCAGCAGGCAAAGGATGATTTTGCAAGCGGCTCCTATGTAACAGCATTCCAGACCATAGCTGGTTCTTCTGTAAAGGGAAAAGACGAGAATTTCTATAAGAAGGCACAGGTGCTGGCTTCCATACAGAGAGAATATCAGTCTTATGAGAGCTTAAGCGGAATCAATGAAAACGAGATGGCTTTAGACGCACTGATTCGTGGATATGGCAGATGCGTAGATGGCGCAGACCTGGCTCAGGAATATGAGATAACAGACGAAATGGCAGGACTGAAGAATCAGATTTTGCAGCAGTTATCAGACCATTTTGGTGTATCGGAGGAAAAGGCAGCAGAATTGCATGCGATGACAAAGAGAACAGATTATACAAAGGCAATTCAGGGGATACTTGCAGCAGCAGGACTGGAATAGGAGAACATTATGATAGCAATTATTGACTATGATGCAGGAAACTTAAAGAGTGTGGAAAAAGCATTAGCATATCTGGGTGAGGAAAGCGTAATTACAAGAGATTTTCATACCATTGAACAGGCAGATAAGGTGATTTTACCGGGCGTTGGTTCTTTTGGTGTGGCAATGGATAATCTGAAACGCTATGAACTGGACAAGGTCATCCATGAAGTCTGTGAAAGAAAAGTGCCATTCCTTGGAATCTGCCTCGGACTTCAGTTAATGTTTGAAGGAAGCGAAGAGTCAGAAGGAGTAGAGGGACTTGGGCTTTTAGAGGGAAAAATTGTGCGAATCCCGGATACTTATGGGCTGAAAATTCCGCATATCGGTTGGAATTCCCTGCATTTACAGAATAATGGAAGACTGTTTCAGAATGTGCCGATGGATGCCTATGTATATTTCGTGCATTCTTATTATTTACAGGCAAAGCATGAAGAAATTGTAAAAGCAACTACGGAATATGGAGTCACTATTCATGCATCTGTGGAGCAGGACAACATCTTTGCCTGCCAGTTCCACCCGGAGAAGAGCAGCTCCGTTGGACTGAAGATACTTAAGAACTTTGCGTCATTACAGGGAGGTGTGAAATAATGTTTACCAAGAGAATTATTCCATGTCTGGATGTCAATGATGGAAGAGTTGTAAAAGGTGTGAACTTTGTGAATTTAAGAGATGCCGGTGACCCGGTGGAAATTGCGGCAGCCTATGATAAAGCCGGAGCAGATGAAGTGGTATTTCTAGATATTACAGCATCTTCGGATAACCGTAATACAGTAGTAGATATGGTAAGACGTGTAGCGGAAAATGTATTTATTCCATTTACCGTAGGCGGAGGAATCCGCTGTGTAGAAGATTTTAAAGTGCTGCTTAGGGAAGGTGCAGACAAGATTTCCATTAATTCTTCTGCAATTAATACACCACAGTTAATCAGTGATGCGGCAGACAAATTCGGAAGTCAGTGTGTGGTTGTTGCCATTGATGCGAGAAGAAGAGAAGATGGCAGCGGCTGGAACATTTATAAAAATGGCGGAAGAATTGATGTAGGTATTGATGCGGTAGAATGGGCAATGAAAGTCGAGAAGCTTGGAGCCGGAGAAATTCTTTTGACCAGTATGGACTGTGATGGCACGAAAGCCGGTTACGATTTGGAACTGACCAGACAGATTGCAGAAAATGTATCTATCCCGGTCATTGCTTCCGGTGGAGCCGGAACGAAAGAGCATTTCTATGAAGCTTTGACAGAAGGTAAAGCAGATGCAGCACTGGCAGCATCATTATTCCATTATAAAGAACTTGAAATTATGGACCTTAAGAATTATCTTGCAGGTCGCGGGGTATCAGTAAGGAGATAAAACTATGGCAATGATTACCAATGACTGGCTGGACAGTGTATCTGCCGAGTTTAAAAAGCCATATTACAGAGATTTATATGATTTTGTAAAAAAAGAATACAGCACCCATGTGGTATATCCACCGGCAGATGATATCTTTAATGCCTTGCACCTGACACCGCTTTCAGAAGTAAAGGTGCTGATTTTGGGACAGGATCCATACCATAATGAACATCAGGCACATGGCCTTAGTTTTTCCGTACTGCCGGATCAGAAAGAGATTCCACCATCTTTACAGAACATCTATAAAGAACTACAGGATGACCTTGGCTGCTATATCCCTGACAATGGTTATCTGGAAAAATGGGCAAAGCAGGGTGTATTATTATTGAACACGGTTCTGACTGTCCGTGCACATCAGGCGAACTCCCATCAGGGCAAAGGATGGGAGCATTTTACGGATGCCATTATCCAGGCGGTCAATGCCCAGGATCGACCAGTTGTCTATATGCTGTGGGGCAGACCGGCACAGAGCAAAATTCCAATGCTTACCAATCCGAAGCATCTGATATTAAAAGCACCTCATCCAAGCCCGCTTTCGGCATACCGTGGTTTCTTCGGATGCAAACATTTCTCACAGGCGAATGCATTTTTAGAAGAGCATGGAGTAGCACCGATAGACTGGCAGATTGAGAATTTGTAGGATGGATTTTAATGTTGACTTGATACCAATAATGTTGAATAACAAAGCATTGCAGGATTTAATAGGTTTCTATGTCAGGCATAAAATACCGCAGTTCTAAATCACATATTTTTCTTTTTACAATATAAAGTGTCTTTCCAATGTTTGACAAACTATCAGCACGGTTCGTCAAAAGGACGGATGTTTGACAAAATTTATTAGGGGCACTTAGAATTTCGTATAGCAACCGGCAACGCCGGCACAGGATGTGCCGGCGAGGTGCAATCTGAACATGGATGTGAATTTGCACCGGTTGCCGGGCAAAACACAATATGTTTCGAAATTCTTAGTGCCCCTTATAAACTTTTATGTAACATCCGTCTTTGACGGACAGTGCTGATAGTCAGTCAAAGCAACGGAAAGACATTTTGTAATCAAGAAAAAATATGTGCTAAGAACTGCAGGTATTTCATGTCGAATCAACATAGAACCCCATGAAATCCTGTTATTCTTCGAATTGCCAACATGGTATCCAGCCAACATAAAAAATTATTCCTAAAATGAGGAGTGCCCCGACATCTTTCGGATGCCGAGGCTATTATGAAAAAATATATCTAAAAACATGAGTTTCTTTTGATGGTTCTATAGTATGCTATAAATATGACAAAACTATGAACAAACCATAAAAACTTTGTGAAAAGTTACAATAGATGAAAAAAATCACATAAAAAGTTGTGAATTTTACACAATATTGCAATCCTGTGCCTAAAATGCTATAATAGCATTAACAATAGGCAGACGTGGGACAAGGATGTTACACATCAGATATCAAAGGAGTGATTATATGATAGGCATTTCAAATTATGATTCGAATTCAATTCACACATTGTTTTCCGGATTATCAAATGGAAACAGAACTTCAAACAGCGGTTTGTTAGGGATTAATATTGTTGATTATTCTGCAATTCGTACCGGTTCCTATTTTAAACTGATGAAGGCATATTATGGTGGAAATGATTCTGCCAGCAAGATTGTAGAGACAAACAAGAAGACTTCAACGTCTACTGCAAAGGATGATACTAAGACATTAGCAAAAATTGAAGATGCTGCGGAAGAGTTGAAGGGTGCATCCGATGCTTTACTGGATAAGACCAAGAAGTCTGTATTTAACAAAGTAACAACAACCGATGCAAAGGGTAATACCACAACAGATTATGATAAAGACGCAATTTATAAGAAAGTAAGTGCTTTCGTAGACAGCTACAATAACCTGCTGAAGAAATCAGAAGATTCCAATACCAATGGAATTCTCAATGCAGTTTCTTCCATGGTTCGGACTACAGATTCCAATGAAAAGTTACTTTCTAAGGTTGGAATTACCGTTGGTGCAGATAACAAACTCAGTATTGATGAGGATACTTTTAAGAAGGCAGATATGTCTTTGGTAAAATCTTTGTTCAATGGAAATGGTTCCTATGGATATCAGGTATCTGCAAAAGCATCTTTAGCAGATTATTATGCAGAACGGGAAGCATCCAAGGGCAATACATATGGTAATACAGGTACATATACCTACAATTATAATACCGGAGAGATTTATAATACGACAACCTAAGTGACCGGTTAATAATTATGATTCGCATAATGACGGTGTAAATGTCAGGTATAAATAATATATGCAAATAGCAAGAAACGTGTGTTACAGGAAAGCAATTTTCGGTAAAGCAAAAAAGCAGGTGTTCCGATTGGAACACCTGCTTTCTATCTTAAAAGCTATTTTTAGTTATCATTCTCGTCTTCTTCACTCATGGAGTAAACCTGACGTTTTCTTGCCATTTCATCACTTTCTAAGTATTCATCGTAAGTGGTAATCTTATCAATGAGTCCGCCATTTGGAAGAAGCTCCATAATGCGGTTGGCAGTGGTCTGTGTGAACTGGTGGTCACGGGAAGCGAAGAGTACAACACCCGGAAATTTAATCAGACCGTTGTTTAATGCGGTAATGGACTCCATGTCTAAGTGGTCGGTAGGCTCATCTAAGATTAAGACATTGGAAGCCTGAATCATCATACGGGAGAGCAGTACACGCACTTTTTCTCCTCCGGAAAGGACTCTCATTTTCTTCATGCCATCTTCACCGGCGAAAAGCATTCTTCCTAAGAAACCACGTACATAAGTAGCATCTTTGATCTCGGAATACTGGGTCAGCCAGTCTGTGATAACAAGGTCAGTATCAAAGATTTCGGTATTGTCCTTCGGAAAATAGGACTGGGAAGTCGTAACACCCCATTTGTAAGTTCCTTCGTCCGGCTCCATTTCACCGGCAAGAATCTTAAAGAGGGTAGTCTTGGCAAGCTCGTTGCTTCCGACAAAAGCTACTTTATCATCATGTCCTAAGATAAAGGATACATTGTCTAATACTTTTACGCCATCGATAGTTTTGCTTAGCCCCTCTACGGTAAGAACCTCATTACCGATTTCACGCTGTGGTCGGAAATCAATGTAAGGATATTTACGGCTGGAAGGTTTGATTTCATCCAGCTCGATTTTCTCAAGGGCACGTTTTCTGGAAGTTGCCTGTTTGGATTTGGAAGCATTCGCAGAGAAACGGGAAATGAACTCCTGTAACTCTTTAATCTTTTCTTCCTTCTTTTTATTGGCTTCTTTCATCTGCTTAACAAGAAGCTGGCTGGACTCATACCAGAAATCGTAGTTACCGGCATATAACTGAATCTTGCCATAATCGATATCGGCAATATGAGTACATACCTTATTTAAGAAGTAACGGTCGTGGGATACGACGATTACAGTGTTGTTAAAGTTGATTAAGAATTCTTCCAGCCATGCAATGGCATCTAAGTCTAAGTGGTTGGTCGGCTCGTCTAAGAGCAGAATGTCTGGATTACCGAATAATGCCTGGGCTAAGAGCACCTTAACCTTGGTAGCACCCGGAAGGTCACGCATAGTGGTGTAGTGGTCTTCTGTCGGGATGCCAAGACCATTTAATAACATGGCAGCATCGGATTCTGCATTCCAGCCGTCCATTTCAGCAAATTCGCCTTCCAGTTCACTGGCACGGATACCATCTTCATCGGAAAAATCCTCTTTTGCATAGATAGCATCCTTCTCCTTCATGATATCATAGAGACGTTTGTTTCCCATGATAACGGTATCTAAAACGGAGTACTCATCATATTTGAAGTGGTCCTGCTGCAGGAAGGAAAGACGTTGTCCCGGTGTAATAACCACATCGCCGCTGGTGGAGTCTAATTGTCCGGATAAAATCTTTAAGAAAGTAGATTTACCGGCACCATTGGCACCAATCAGACCGTAGCAGTTGCCTTCCGTGAATTTAATATTTACATCTTCAAACAAGGCTTTCTTCCCGATTCGTAAAGTTACATTGTTTGCACTTATCATAATCAAATCTCCTGACTCTTTGAATTTACGGTGCTTTCATGCTTATGCACCAATTCGTATCATACTAGAAAAACAGTGGAAAAGCAACTAAAACTTCTTATAGAAGAAATTCATGATTGTTCTTCATTTCGTACAGTCCATAATCTTGATAATCGACAAATAAAATGCTAAAATGTGATTTAGGTCGATAAGACATAAGTTTTTTATTTAAATAAGGAGGAATAAATAATGTCCAGAGCAAAACAATCAATGGACGGTAATACAGCAGCAGCTCATGTAGCTTATGCATACACAGACGTTGCAGCTATTTATCCTATTACCCCGTCCAGTCCAATGGCTGACTCCGTAGACCAGTGGTCCGCAGCAGGTCAGGAGAATATCTTTGGAAATCAGGTTAAAGTCGTAGAAATGGAATCAGAGGCAGGAGCAGCAGGTGCCGTACATGGTTCTCTTGCAGCAGGTGCTTTAACCACTACATTTACCGCATCCCAGGGTCTTTTATTAATGATCCCTAATATGTACAAAATCGCTGGAGAGCAGCTTCCATGTGTATTTGATGTGTCAGCACGTACCGTTGCAACCCAGTCCTTAAATATTTTCGGTGATCACAGTGACGTATATGCTTGTCGTCAGACAGGTTTCGCTATGTTATGTGAGACAAACCCACAGGAAGTTATGGACTTAAGCCCAGTTGCTCATCTTGCAACAATTGAAGGAAAAGTTCCATTCATCAACTTCTTTGATGGATTCCGTACATCTCATGAGATTCAGAAAATCGAGAAATGGGATTACGCAGATTTGAAAGAAATGTGCAACATGGACGCTGTAAAAGCATTCCGTGAGCATGCATTAAACCCAGAGCATCCAGCAATGCGTGGTTCCCATGAAAACGGAGACGTTTTCTTCCAGCATCGTGAAGCTTGTAATACAGCTTACAATGAGTTACCAGCTATCGTTGAGAAATACATGGGCAAAATCAATGAAAAACTTGGTACAGATTATGACTTATTCAACTACTATGGAGCAGCAGATGCAGACCGTGTTATCGTAGCAATGGGATCTATCTGTGACGTAGCAGAAGAAGTAATCGACTACTTAACAGCAGCAGGAGAGAAAGTCGGATTAATCAAAGTTCGTCTGTATCGTCCTTGGGTATCGGCTTCCTTATTAAAAGTTCTTCCAAAGACTGCAAAGAAAGTTGCTGTTCTTGACAGAACAAAAGAGCCAGGAGCATTAGGAGACCCATTATACTTAGACGTAGCTACAACATTACGTGAAGCAGGATTAAACGACGTTGTATTATGCGGCGGCCGTTACGGATTAGGATCTAAGGATACTCCTCCTTCATCTGTATTCGCTATCTACAAAGAACTGGAAAAAGATGCTCCAAAGAGCAGATTTACAGTAGGTATCGTAGATGACGTTACAAACTTAAGCTTACCAGAGGTTAAGCCAGCACCTATCACATCTGCAGAAGGAACTGTAGAGTGTAAGTTCTGGGGTCTTGGTGGAGACGGTACTGTAGGTGCTAACAAGAACTCTACTAAGATTATCGGTGACCACACAGATAAATACATCCAGGCATACTTCCAGTATGACTCTAAGAAGACCGGTGGTGTAACAATTTCCCACTTAAGATTCGGTGACAAGCCAATCAAGAGCCCATATTACATCAACCAGGCTGACTTCGTAGCATGCCACAACCCATCTTATGTAACCAAAGGATTCAAGATGGCCCAGGATGTTAAACCAGGCGGAGTATTCATGATTAACTGCCAGTGGTCAGACGAAGAGTTAGCTCATCATCTGAATGCTGAAGCAAAGAAATATATTGCTGATAACAACATTCAGTTATATACAATCAATGCAATTGACAAAGCAATTGAAATTGGTATGGGTAAACGTACCAACACAATTTTACAGTCTGCATTCTTCAAACTTGCAAACGTTATGCCTATCGACGATGCAGTAGAATTCATGAAAGCAGCAGCTAAGAAATCCTACGGTAAGAAGGGTGACGCTGTCGTAGAAATGAACTACAAAGCTATCGACGCTGGTGTAGACGCAGTACATAAGGTTGAAGTTCCAGCATCCTGGTCTAACCCAGAAGCAGATCCAACTCCGAAGGAATTAACCGGACGTCCTGAGACTGTTAAGATGGTAAGAGACTTAATGGAGCCAATCTCCAAGATGGACGGAGACAGCCTTCCGGTATCTGCATTTGCAAAGAATCCGGATGGACAGTTCGAACATGGTGCAGCAGCATATGAGAAACGTGGTACAGCCGTAACCGTTCCTACATGGGATGCTGAGAAATGTATTCAGTGTAACCAGTGTGCATTCGTATGTTCACATGCAACCATTCGTCCATTCATGTTAGACGAAGCAGAAGTAAAAGCTGCTCCAGAGCAGACAAAACTTGCTGATACAAAGCCAAAGGCTGGCGAGTACAAATATACAATGAGCGTATCCCCATTAGACTGTATGGGATGTGGCGAGTGTATTACGGTATGTCCAGTAGGCGCAATCGAAATGGTTCCTCAGGAATCACAGGCAGATCAGCAGCCAGTATTCGATTACTTAGTAGCAAACGTTGGAAAGAAACCTGGTATGCCGGCAGACAATACCGTTAAAGGTTCCCAGTTCAATCAGCCATTGCTTGAGTTCTCAGGCTCTTGTGCAGGTTGTGCAGAGACATCTTACGCTCGTTTGATTACTCAGTTATTTGGTGAGCATATGTATATTTCCAATGCAACAGGATGTTCTTCTATCTGGGGCGGTCCTGCAGCAACATCACCATATACAGTAAACAAAGATTCCAAGAAAGGTCCGGCTTGGGCAAACTCCTTATTCGAGGATAACGCTGAGCATGGTTTTGGTATGGAAATCGGACAGAAAGTTCTTCGTGAGCAGGCAATTGCAAGCGCTAAGAAATGTGCTGAGTCTGATAAAGCAAGCGCAGAATTAAAGGCTGCATTTGACAAGTTCGAAGAGACTAAGAATGATACAAAAGCTAATACACCTGCAACAGAAGCGTTAGTTGCTGAGTTAGAGAAAGCTGCAGCAGCAGGATGCCCGGATGCTAAGGATGCATTAGATAAGAAGAATTACCTTGCTAAGAAGTCTGTATGGATCTTCGGTGGTGATGGATGGGCTTACGATATCGGCTTCGGCGGATTAGACCATGTACTTGCTTCCGGTGAGAACGTAAACGTAATGGTATTCGATACAGAGATGTACTCTAATACAGGTGGACAGGCTTCTAAAGCTTCTAACATCGGTGAGGTTTGTCAGTTCGCTGCTTCTGGTAAAGAAGTTGGCAAGAAGAGCCTTGCAGAAATCGCTATGAGCTACGGCTATGTATATGTAGCACAGATCGCTCTTGGTGCAAATATGGCAAATGCTGTTAAGGTAATTGCTGAAGCAGAAGCATACAACGGACCTTCACTTATCATCGGATATGCTCCATGTGAGTTACACGGTGTTAAGGGTGGAATGAACCACTGCCAGGATGAGATGAAGAAAGCAGTAGCAGCAGGTTACTGGAACTTATTCTCATACAACCCGGCATTGAAAGCAGAAGGAAAGAACCCATTCACATTGACTTCTAAGCCAGGTGATGGATCTTACCAGGATTTCTTAAATAACGAGACACGTTACAGCAGATTAACACGTTCCTTCCCAGACAGAGCAGAAAAACTGTTCAAAGCATCTGAGGAAGCTGCAAAGGCTCGTTATGAACATCTGTTAAGATTAGTTGAACTTTACAAATAAGATTAGCTGATTGGACAGAAGAATCTGACGATTAGGTAAAATAAAAGAGATGTAATTTACAGAAGTGTAAGTTACGTCTCTTTTTTTACTTTATAAGAACGATATCAAATTAAAAATCCTGAAAACGACACAATTTTTGAGAGATTTTGTGGTACTTTTGGTTCATTTTTGATAGAAAGTATTGACTCATTGAAAAAAAGAAAATATAATCTTCAAGACGAAAATTAGTCTGATTATTTCATTTGAAAAAATCAAATCTATATGCCAGAATATGACATAATTCTATACAAAAAATATATATACTTACATTCAACACAAAAGAAAAATCACATGCATGAAAAGACAGGGGAAGGTCATAATAAGGGCAGCAAAAGAATAACAGGGGGTGCAGTTTGTGGCAGATAAGGATTTCCGCAAGCTGAAACGCTGGGAGTTGATTGAAATTATAGAGGGACTCCAGAAGGATTTGCAGGAAACTACAGAAGAAAATGACGGGAATAAGGACAAGAAAATAGAATTAGATGTGGCACTTCAAAGTATACGGGCGGAACAGGCTCACAGAGAGAAGAAGCAGCATCTTTTCAGTGCACTCGGAATACTGCTTGTGGTGGCAGCAATTTCAGTATTGATTGCAACAAGATTAGTACCGGTATTGCAGGTTTCGGGCAAGAGCATGGAACCGGCATTAGAGAATGGTGAACTGGTAGTAATAAAGAAAACCACAAAAATCAAACAGGGAGATATCATCGGCTTTTACTATCAGAGTAAGATTCTTGTAAAAAGGGTCATAGGAACTGCAGGTGATTACATAGATATAGACGAAGACGGCAATGTATATGTAAATGGTGAAAAATTAGATGAACCATATGCAATAAAGAAAGATTTAGGGGAATGTGATATTGATTTTCCTTATCAGGTGCCGGAAGGCAAATATTTTGTGATGGGAGACCATCGTTCAGTATCGGTTGACAGCCGGAGTTCAGCCATTGGGTGTGTGGCAGAAGATCAGATAATTGGAAAGGTGGCTTTTCGATTCTGGCCATTGAGTAAAATGGGATTCCTTAAATAGGGAGAGATAGGGATATGCAGGAAAATGTAAGAAAACATGTAAAGAAAGCAGAAGAAAAGAGAAAAATCCGCAGAAGAACAAAAATTTTACTGGGGATATGTTGCGTTCTTGTGGCGGTGGGTGTAGTCTGGGGACTGATTCTTCCGGGACTTGCAGCAACAGGAAATAAGGAAACAGAGCAGACATCAGCCGGAGGCACGATTAGTGAGCGTATTAACTTGAGCGTTTCACAGAAGAGTCCGGATGATGGGAAAAATGGACAGATTCTGTATGCAACCGTTAGTGCAACCAACTCAAATCCGACAGATACAGAGCTGGTACCGGTTCGTATCCGGATTAGTGATTTGCCGGAAGGAGTTACATTGACCGGTTTTGAAGAAAGTGATGTTATGCAGGTTACTTATAAAGCGGTCAGTGAAACAACAGAAGAAACACTGGAAGTAAAACTGGTAGAAGAGGATGATGAGACTTACATAGAGTTTGAACCACCTGCAGGTTCAACCGTTTCCTTCGATTTGCAGTTTAATTCCTTAAATGGAATTATGGAAAAGGATTCCAAGGTAACATTGACACCGGAGATTCCGGATCAGAAAGACAATGATGTGATTTCTGATCCGGCAGAATTAATCTGGCATGGAACGAATCTCTGGCAGGATTTGAAAAAAACTGTCAGCAAGGAAATTATTCCGGTGAATGGAAAGACCAATACGCTGGAAGGAACATTAGATTATAGAATCACTGCAAACAGTATGAATCCATGTGGCGTTGGTGATACGGGAGCAATCTGGACAGATCATGTAGAGTTGAGTGATGTATTGACATTACCGGATGGAATCAGCTTTCCGGAAGGAACCAAGGTCAGTGAAGATGGTGTTTCCATTGTGGATAGCAATGGAAATGTGATTTTCCAGTTTACTGATCTTCAGGGAGGAACCGTTACAAGCCTGACATTGGATGGAAAAACCGTTACATATAAGATTAGTGTGCCGAACCAGTATATGACAAATGGTGTGCCAACAAGAGAACAGGAGCATCTGAATGTAAGTGCAAGACTGAATGTATCAAAATTAGTATTAACAGATAATTATATTACAGCAGCCGCAGAAAAAGTAAAAGAGGATGTAATTACAAATCATGTTGATTTTGAATCTGTTCCTTATAAAGAATATGAACACACAAAATTGTCTGCAGATGTAAAGTCAAGACCGGAAATAAAAGAGGACTTTAAAATTGTTAAGACGGCGGATAAGAAAGAAGTAATTGCCGGTGATACCATTAATTATACGATTACGGTAGAAAATACTGGAAACAATCCGATTAAAGGAGAAGCTTCAGATGGAAGCGTTTATAAGGTGACAGATAAACTGCCGGAGCATCTGGTGCTGACTGCGGAGCAGATACAGGCAATCCGGAATCAGGGCGCGGAATATGACGAAGAAACCCGCACAATAAGCTGGGCACCGGGTACATTGAAAGCCGGTGAGAAAGCAGAATTTACATTTGCGGTTAATGTGAAGAGCCAGGAGGAACTGGCAAAATATCCAAACAATACCTCCATTCACAACAAAGCGTCCTATAAAGGCAAAGATTCAACCATTACCGTTATTTATAAGAAACCGGAGCTTACCATTGACAAGAGCAGTGATAAGAAAAATGTAAAAAATGGCGATTTGGTTACTTATACTGTAACTATCGAAAATAAAGAAGACTATCAAACCATTGAACAGATTTTAGAGGATACGCTGCCAAAGGGACTGGTGTTCCAATATATCATAGATAAGAATGGAAATCAGGTAACCGAAAGTGCAACGGACTTCGTGGCAGAGTCATCCAATGCAGTAGGCGGCAGCCGCTATGTAGGACTTCAGGTGGATGGCAAGAAGCTGACATTTTCTTTGGGCAGACTGAATGCCAAAGAGAAAGTAACGATTAAATATGTATGTAAGGTAGACCTGAATGAATTGCCGGAAGCAGCGGATTATGACCTTGTAAATCATATCACCAGCAACTCATCCGGCGAAAGCACCGGAGAAACCATTGAAGTGGAAAATCCAATTACCGTAGATAAGAAGGTTAATGGCGGGGAAGGTGGAGAAACCTTTAAAGCAGAGGAATTATTTAAATACAGCATAACGATTACAAATGCTGATGGAGATGCCGCATATAAGAAAGGCGGACTGTCATTGACAGATGATATGCCATATCATGTCTTTCCTTCGGATGAATACAAGATTTATAAGGCAAAGCAGGCAGGAACGTTAAATTCCAGATATCCAAAGAATGATGAGGAACTGGTAGAGGCTGGTATCAGCTGGAAAGAGTATGTAGAAAATACATCTGACTGGGGAACTTATTATACAAAGATAAATGGTGAATATGTGCAGATAAAGAGATACTGGATTGGCAAGAGCAATGGAATAAATATCAGTGCACATAAAGGAATCCGTTTAATCTGGAAGATTGGCACCATGTCACCGGGTGAAGTGATTGAAAAAGAATTCAATGCTTACATTTATATGGATGATAAAGAGAATGAACAGACGGGAACCTTTACTTATACCAATAGTGCAACCGTAAACGGAATGAAGGATACAGTAACGGTAAAAGGGGAGCCGGAAGGAAAAAAGAAACTGGATCAGGCAGTGGATGTGCAGAAGAGTGTGTGGGCAATTCTGGATCAGTTCCATCAGTGGAAGACCAGCCAGTTAAAAGATAAGTCCATATTCTCTAAGAGTGTAAATGAAGGAAATTATCTCGGAAATTATGTGATTTACAATATTACAGTAACAAATACAGGAGAAGATCCGGTTCATATTGATACATTGGAAGATCATATGGCGGATGGTCTGGAATATGTTGGAATACGTCCGAGCCTGGGATATACGCTTCCGGTTCAGATTGAAAAGAGTTATAGTGAACCAATTAAGTCAAACGACTGGAACATGGCGCAGGTAACCAATATCGATGGCAGAAGTCTGGTAAGGGATGTTACCATTGCAATGACCAATGATGATAAGGAAAATCATATGGTTACCTTTACGATTGGAGCCGAGGGCAAAGGTTATGATTTGCCGGCAGGAAAGAATCTTTCATTCTTTGTGATGTGCAAGGTAAGTAAAGACGTGGAATTAGATGTTCCAATTACCAATACCGTGGATTTATTGGTAGATAAGGATGTGGAATATCGTGAGAATCCGAATGACATTACAATGAGAGGAACCAGGGATGATTCCAGACAGAATAACGGCACATCGGAAGATAAAGGAATTGTAGGAGAAAAGCGTGTTATTTCGTCATCTGTAATGATAACACCGAAGGATGTAATTGTTCCGGGAATTACCAAGAAAGCAGTGTCCTATATACCATCTGGTAAAAATGTGGAAGATGCTGTTGAATTGGAAGAGAAGGACAATATACAGCCGAATGTAACGACAAAGTGGCTGTTGGAGTTACGCAACGATGGAACCATTCCAATTTGCGATTATACAATGAAAGATTCTGTTCAGTCTCCGTTCCATATATTGTCGAAAGAAGAGGCAACTAATAAAACCCTTCACCTGGGACTTGACAAAAATGCTTTTGTACTGACCATTTATGATGAGGATGATAATGTACTTCATAAGTATGATTTGTCTGAAGAAGTATGGAAGCTGATACCGGATAATGCGACCCACGAGTTTTCACTGTATCTGGAGGGAAAAGAATATCAGATTCCTGCAGGTGGAAAAGCGGAGTTTACGGTATATACCAGAAATACAGTATATGAGAACAAGATTTATGAAAATACTGCATATCTCCTGCCGGATGATCCGTTTGATGATAACAGTGTAAAAACGGGAGAACTGGTGACGGATGACAGTGGAAAATATATTGGAGTAAAAGCTTCTGATTGCGTTTATGCATTGGGTGATTATGGTTCATTCTCATGGAAAACGGTAGAGGAAACCGGTAATTCAGATAACCGGGGAAGCGGCTATCTTGGACTGGAAGGAAAGAATTACATTTATCTGGATGAAGATGGAAAAGATGTGATTTACACCAACAATATTGAAAATGTCAGCAATAACTCCTTTACACAGATGGTTATTGTAGACAGTATGCCACATATAAATGATACCGGAGTACTGAACCAGAAAGAAAAACGAGGAAGTGAATTCTCTGTTGCATATGCCGAAGGACTGGAACTCTGGGTAACTGAGGAGAGCGGCACAAAACGGCAGCTGGAAGAAGGCGTGGATTATTTTGTGGAATTTTCAAATCTGGTAAGCTTTACTGAAGCTGATATGTCGGGTACTTCAACAGAACAGTGGCATTCCTTCTGGCAGTCAGATGATGTGTCCTTCCGTATAAAGATGGCAGATACCTTTGCATTAAAGAAGGGCTGTATTCTTACCGTGAAATATAATGGAGTAGTAGGAGAGAATGCAAACCCGGGTGAGACTGCATGGAACAGCTTCGCATACCAGTATACGGCAGAAGTAAACGGAAATGAAAAAACACTGCGGGCAGAGCCTCCGAAGGTCGGAGTAAAGATTTATAAGAAACCGGTAATTGAGAAAGACGTTCTGGATGCATATGGAAATGAACTTCCATATGATCAGATGAAAACCTTTACTTTTGTATTATATAAAGGTGACTCAACGGATGAAGCTGATTATATTACAGAATTTGCCGTATGCCAGGGTGGATCGGTTGCATTGAAGACCATTACAGACCAGAATGGTAATAAAGCGTTGGAAGATGGTCAGGTCTACACGGTGAAAGAAAAACTGGTAAATGGTTATGAGTTAGTTGGAATAGGTCAGAAGGGTACAGAATTAAGCAAAGAAAATAAATATACCTTTACCTATTATGATAATCTTGATAGTATTTCGATTCAGGTTAAGAATCAGGAATACGGTTATGAACTTCCGGCAACGGGAGGAACAGGTACTACTGTTTATACTATAGGTGGTGCAGCAATTATGCTTATGTCATCCCTGTTGTATGGATACCGGATGAGACGGAAAAGAGAAAGGGGTGCAGGCATATAAAGCCCCCTTTTGAGGAAATCCGTTTCAGGTATCAAATATATTAAAAGGTCAAAGAAGGAGAAAGAAGATGAAAAAATTGAAAAAACTTTTTGCAGCAATGGTTGCAATGGTTATGGCATTCGCAATGGGTGTTACTGTTTATGCAGCAGACATTACAATTACAAATGGCGCAGCAGGTTCTGAATATGCGGCATACAGATTACTGAATGCTACAGATGGTGGTGAAGGAAAATTTGCATACACATTAAATGATAAGTATGCAGCAGCATTGAAAGAAGTAACAGGAAAAACAGAAGATAAGGATGTAATTAATTACATTTCAGGATTAGATGCAGATGGTATTCGTGCATTTGCAGATGCAGTATTTGCAAAAATCAAGACATTAGAGCCGGAAGCAAAAACATCCGATGATAAATTTAGCGGTGTTGATCAGGGTTATTACCTGATTGCAGAAACAAAAACAGGTGATGAAGGTGATACCTATTCCCTTGTTATGTTAGACACAGCTGGAAATGACAGCGTAACTGTAACAACAAAGGAAGACAGACCGGAACTTGAAAAGAAAGTAAAAGAGAAAAATGACTCTACCGGTGCAGAGAGTGACTGGCAGGATGCAGCAGATTATGATATCGGAGATAACGTACCATTCCAGTTAACCGGTACGGTAGATGCAAAATATGATAAATATGGAAGTTATTATTATGCATTCCATGATACCATGTCTGACGGACTTACTTTCAATGCAGATTCTGTAACTGTAACAGTGGACGGAACAGCAGTAACAACCGGCTATGAAGTAGTTACAGAAGATTTAGATGATGGCTGCACTTTTGAAGTTCGTTTTGCAGATTTAAAGAATATCAAAGCAGTAAAAGCTGGAAGTAAAGTAGTTGTAAATTACACCGCAAAACTGAATGAAAATGCAGTAATCGGTGAAGGTGGAAACACCAACGTATCCAAACTGGAATACAGCAACAATCCTTATGGGGATGGCACAGGTGTAACTCCAGAAGATAAAGTTATTGTATTTACATATAATTTAATTGCAAATAAGGTAGACGGTAACAATGCTCCTCTTGAGGGTGCAGGATTTACCCTTTACAAATTAGACAGCACTACAGGTGATTATGTTGCAGTTGGAAATGAGATTACAGGAGTAACAACCTTCTATTTCAAAGGTGTAGATGCAGGCCGGTATAAATTGGTTGAGACAACTGTTCCGGCAGGATATAATAAAGCAGATGATCTTGTATTTTCAGTAGAAGCAACCTATGATACAACATCAGATAATCCGGAATTAAAGACATTAGTAGTAAAAGATGCTTCTGGAAAGGTTGTTTCAGAAGGAACAGAAGCAATCTTTACAGCAACTTTAAGAACAGGTGCTGTATCCACGGATGTACAGAACTTAAGTGGAACTGAACTTCCTGCAACCGGTGGTATCGGTACTAAGATTTTCTATACCGTAGGTGCAATTATCATGATTGTAGCAGCTGTATTGTTAATCACAAGAAAACGTACTGCAAAAAACTAGAATTTTAAGATGAACGGCGGTAATTCACCGGGAATTCCCGGTGAACCGCCGATTTATACACGAACGAGACTGGAAGAAAATTCCCGCTCGCTGGGACTTTGACAGCATTAGGGAGAAATCTATGAAGAGGACATTAAAGAAATTATTTAAGAAAGATAAACTGAATGTAATGTTAGTGTTTGTTTTTATCATAGGTCTCTCCGTGATGCTGTATCCGCCAATTAGTTCTTACTGGAATTCAAAAGTCCAGTCAAGAGCCGTTGCGTCTTATAGTAATGCCGTAAAATCACTGACAGAAGAAGAAAAAGACACAATGTTAAAAAAAGCTGATACCTACAATGAAAAATTAAAGGATGTGAACCGGCCATTTCTGAATTATGCAGAGGCAGGCGATTATAACAGCATTCTTGATATTTCTGGCACCGGCATCATGGGTTATGTTACAATTGAAAAGTTAGGTGTGGAACTCCCGATTTATCATGGAACTTCGGAAGGAGTATTACAGGTTGCAGCAGGCCATTTAGAGGGCAGTAGTTTGCCGGTTGGAGGAGAAGGCACACATAGTGTTCTTTCTGCACACAGAGGACTTCCGTCTGCAAGACTTTTTACAAATCTGGATAAAATGGAAGCAGGAGATACCTTTACCGTTACCGTATTGGATCGCAAACTGACTTATCAGGTGGATCAGATTAAAATTGTAGAACCACAGGAAATTAATGATCTTACAATTGAAGAGGGAAAAGATTATTGTACATTAATGACCTGCACTCCATATGGAATCAATTCTCATCGGCTGCTGGTAAGGGGTGAGCGGATTTCACAGGAGGAAAGCGGTAACTTTGTGACGGCAGATGGATATCTTGTCAATACTTCTGCAGTTGCAATTGTAGTTGCGATTATATTACTGTTCTGGATTTTACTGGGACTTTTGATTTGGCAGCGGTTTAGCTGGAAGAGGAAAAAGGAGTAGGGAATGAAACAGAAATGGAAGCAGAAATTACCTGGAATTCTGCTTGGACTGGTTTTCCTGGTCGGACTGGGAATCTTTGCATATCCGACTGTGGCAGATCAATGGAATAAATACCATCAGAGCAGGGCAATTGCCAGTTATGAAGAAACTGTTGCAGATATGGATGAAGTAGACTATCAGAAGCTCTGGGAGATGGCAGAGGAATATAATTCCCAGATAGGTAATAATACCTTCGATGGGGATGCATTTTCACAGGAAGAACAGAATATGAGAGAAAGTAAATACTGGTCCGTATTAAATCCGGGAGATAATGGGATTATGGGATATATTTCCATCCCGAAAATAGAACAGAGACTTCCGATTTATCATGGAACTTCGGAGGCAGTATTACAGATTGGCGCAGGTCATATGTCCGGAACCAGTCTTCCGGTTGGTGGTAAGGGAAAACATAGTGTACTGGCAGCACACCGCGGACTGCCAAGTGCGAAACTTTTTACCGATATTGACCAGCTTGTAGAAGGTGATAAATTCTATGTGCATGTACTGGATAAGGTGCTTGCATATGAAGTGGATCAGATTCTGCCGATGGTAGAAAAGGATGATACGGATACTTTGACAGAGGCAATGAAGAATGTCGAAGGGGAAGATTATGTAACACTTTTCACCTGCACCCCATATGGTGTAAACAGCCATAGACTGCTGGTGCGTGGTCACAGTGTCCCGTATAATGGAGAGGATGATGAGAAGGCAATAGCCAATGAATCTATGCTTCAGACGGTGAAAGATTATTATATGTTATATGCAATACTGGCAGTTGCAGCAGCAATTCTGATTACAGTTTTGATAAAGATTATTCGAGATAGAAAAGTTTCAAGAGGTTCTAAGGAGGGTGGAAAATGAAAAAGTTAAAAATAAAGAAAGGGTATATTGCGGGATTACTGACGTTGTTTTTGGCAGCAGCAGGATTACATGTGGCATCTGCATATGCCACCAATGTAATAGATCCGGCAGAACCTTGTACTTTGACTTTATCTGTGCCGAAGGGCGAAGAATATACGGAAGAACTGAATGGGATGGAACTGCATGCTAAAATATATCAGGTAGCGACTGTGGATGCAGCAGGAGAGTACAGCGAAACATCAGAATTTAAATCCCTCTCTTTAAAAGATGCGGTAAATGGAGATGTTACATGGGAAGAGATGACAGCGAAGGCAGCGGAGCTCGCTTCGGATAAAACCCCGGATACAGAATGCACGATTACGGATGGAACAGGAGAGAAAGAACTGAATTCTGGGATATATCTTGTTGTGGTTGAAACTGCATCAACCGGTTTTCATGAGTATAATTTTAATCCAGGTCTGATTGCGTTGCCGGATAATCAGGCATTTCATTCTGCAGGCGCAGAAAACAAATGGATTTATGAGGTTACAGCAAATCTAAAACCGGAACGTTCTCCACGGTATGGAAGTCTTCTTATACAGAAAAATCTTGATAACTATAATGAGACAATGAAAGAGGTAACCTTTGTATTTTCGATAGAAGCAGTAGATGAAAATGGTAATACGGTATACAGTAATGTAGTATCGACCACACATTCATCGGCAGGAACGAAAGCGGCAATTGCAGATCATATTCCGGCAGGTGCAAAAGTTACTGTGACAGAGGTATATAGTGGGGCTGGTTATAGACTGGTAAGTGAGCCACAGCAGACAGCAGAAATCAGTGCGGATGAAATCGTAACAGTGGAGTTTGATAATACATATGACCACGGATTGAATCCGGGCTACGGAGTGACCAATCATTTCGATTATGATGAAGATGAGGGATGGCAGTGGACACAATTACCGGATAATAGTGTAAAGAAAGACTAAAGGAGGCTGGAATATAAGATGATGAAGAAAAAAACAAAAGTGTTCTGGCTGACTGCAGCAGCATTGGTATTCCTTGCAGGGGCAGCAGTGCCACCGGCAATGGCGTATTTTACAACTTATGTGGAAGCGGAAGGAGGATATCCGATTACACTTGGTAATGAAACTACAATAGAAGAAAAAGTTGAAAATATGGAGAAGCATATCGTACTTACAAATACAGGAGAAAGTGATTGCTTTGTCAGAGTAAAGGTATTCGCAGGAAGTCAGATTACATTAACTATGTCCGGCTCGTCATGGAATCAGGGCGAAGATGGCTATTGGTATTATAGTGATATTGTTCCGGTAAGTGGCAATACGGAAGAACTTTTAGCCCAGATAGCAATACCGGAGGAATATAAAGAGAGTTTTAATGTAGTGGTTGTTCAGGAGTGTACACCAGTTCTCTATGAAGAGGATGGAACACCATATGCAGACTGGAACCGGATTGCAGATACCAGGACAGATATAGGAACTGCAGATGCAAGGGAGGCTGGTGAAGAATGAGCCGATTGAAAAAAGTAATGAAGGGAAGAAAAGGAACCTTTTTATTATTGGGTGCAGCAGTACTTCTTCTGGCAGGAAGTGCGGTTGGAAGTGCGAGAGCAGCACTTACTTACTATAGTGAGAATTATACCGCACAGATGGAAATGTATGATATCGGAGTGACTCTGGTGGAAGAATCTGCCAAGGGTTCTAAGGATATCAGCAGCCGTGATTATGCAGGAAGTGATGATGCCTGGAAGCAAAATCAGGGAGCACTTCTTACAGATATGCTGGATGAGACCGATGGAAAGCTGGTAGCCGGAAGAAATTATAAGGAAGCACTTTCCGTAAAAAACAGTGGCAATATTGATGAATATGTCCGTGTGAGAATTTATAAGAGCTGGAAGAATGAGGATGGAAGCAAGGAAACAACACTTGCTCCGAGTTTGATTGAATTAAACCTGACCCAGAATGGCTGGATTGTGGATGAAAATGCATCTACGGAGGAGAGAACTGTTCTTTACTGGCCATCGGTATTGAAGGTGGGTGAGAGTACACCGGCATTTTCTGATACTTTAAAGATTGATAATTCCATTACGTCAAAGGTAACGGAGCATACAACGGAGGAAAATGGACTTAAGACCACTACTACAACATTTAATTATAATGGGGTTTCCTTTCATGTAGAGGCAGAAGTGGATGCCGTACAGACACACAATGCGCAGGATGCGATTAAGAGTGCCTGGGGAGTTGATGTTTCTGTTGATTCCAATGGAAATCTGACATTACTGCAGTAAGGAGGAGACTGAGATGAAGAGAAAATGGATTGGTATCATGGCAGCTCTGGCTCTGGTTGCAACAGCCCCTGTTCAGGTACAGGCAGAAGAGTTTTCCGGCGGTGATGACTGGAATGTAACGTTTGATGGAGAAAAATTAAACAGCACATTTAAAAATGCAGATATTGATGATGCGATATATAAGCTTCAGCCGGGAGATACGGTAAATATCAGACTGGAGTTAAAGAATACCTATGATGGGGATACGCAGTGGTATATGACAAATCAGGTATTACAGAGCCTTGAGGATTCACAGAGTGTGGCTTCCGGAGGAGCATATTCGTACATACTTATCTTTACGGCTCCGGATGGAAGTAACCGTATTTTATACAGCAGTGAAAATGTAGGTGGAGATACGGTAGGAGAAAGTGGTGAAGGTCTTCACCAGGCAACCAATGCAATGAAAGATTATTTCTATCTGGATGAGCTTGCGAAAGGTGAAAAAGCAGAGATTGCACTAACCGTAAAGCTGGAAGGTGAGACACAGGGAAATACCTATCAGGATACCCTGGCAAAATTGCAGATGAATTTTGCGGTAGAATTATTATCCAGTGGTTCAACACCATTGTCGAATCATGTCGTTATTAAAACGGGTGATAATAATCAGGTGCTTCTTTTTTCGGCACTTGCTCTGGCGGCAGGACTTGTTTTAGTCGTCCTTTTTGTTGTGAGAGTGAAGAGGACACGAAAAGAAGATGAGGCAGCTGAAAATCGGTTGGAAAAGGAGGAGTAAGGGATGAAGAATAAAATAAAAGAAAGAATGGAACGTATTCTTCACGGAAGTATTTTATTTACAACATTACTTACACTGGCATTTCCGGTACAGGCATGGGCAAAAGATGGTGGAAATGAAACAGAATATACCTATACAGTAACGTTATGCTCTGGAAATCAGGGATATTTTTCAGATACGAATGGAATTACAGTAGACAATCATATAACAGGTTCTTCTTATCAGATTGAAAAGGAAAGCCAGGGAGAAAAAATAAAAATCAGTGGACTGAAATATGGTGACCGGGTTATGGTTCGGGCACAGTCCTGTATTCAGCTAAAGGAAGATGGAAAATATTATATTGGTGGAATCCGGGAGAGCGGAAGGGATAATAATACTGTTGGAAAATCTGCCTTTGTGGTAGAATCTGATCAGGAGTATGTAGCAGCATATGCAATTGCGGGAAATATGGTAGCATATACTGTGAATTATCAGGATGCCAATGGAAATGCACTTTCAGACAGTGAGACCTTCTATGGTGCAGTGGGTGACCAGCCCGTGGTGGCGTTTAAATATTTTGAAAATTATCGTCCGCAGGCATATAATCTGACGAAAACCTTAAGCAGCAATGAAGCAGAAAACATTTTTACGTTTGTATACACGACGGATACACAGAGTGCGGCAAACAGTGCAAATGCCGGAAATGATGCAAATGCGGCAAACAATGCAAACGCAGCAAACAATGCAAATGCAGCAGACAATGCGAATGCAGCAAACAATGCAAATGCAGCAAACAATGCGAATGCAGCAGATGATGCCAATGCAGATAATAATCAAGGGGCAGATGGAAATGCAAATATTCCGGATGAAGAGACTCCGCAGGAACTGGTAAATCTTGATGATGAGGAAACTCCGTTAGCAGATATGCAGCAAAAGGATGAGAAGACCAAAAGACCGGCAGGAAATATGCCATTGCTGATTGGTGTAGCATCAGCGGCAGTTGCAGGACTTGTGGCTCTTACTGCTTTTGCATTACGAAGAAAGAAAATGAATGTCAGAGCAGAGGCATTAACGAATGGGAAAAACAAAAAGAAAAAAGAGGACAATAGCCAGAATCTGTAGTATGATAGGAGTATCTCTTCTGATATTGGTGATTCTGATTTGCATACCATTGACATTACCAAGGCTTACAGGGTTTGATATTTATACAGTTGTAACCGGAAGCATGGAACCGGCGATTCCGGTAGGAAGTCTTATTTATGTCAGGGAAGAAGCACCGGCAGAACTTATGGAAGGTGAAGTTGTGGCATATCGGAGCAATACAGATGCGGGAATTATCATTACCCATCGTGTGGTGAAGAATCAGGTGGTGTCCGGTCAGCTGATTACCAAAGGAGATGCAAATGAAGCGGAGGATATTTCCCCGGTTTCCTATGCACAGGTAATTGGAAAAGTAACCCTGACCATTCCGGTATTAGGAGGGATATTTGCAGCTATGGTAACCTTTTACGGTAAAATTGTAATCGTCTCAGTTGTATTACTGGCGGCAATTTTATTATATATAGGTACGGATAGCAGGAATATACAGGAAAAGGAATAGGTGTGTTGTCATGCAGAGGCAGAAGAGCCGGCACAGTAAGAAATATTACCTGATAATATGGATGACCGCAGGGATATTGCTGATGAGCGGTGCATTGGGAGGCTGTGGCGGAGAGAAGAATTCTCCGGAGCAAAGCAGCAATGATACCGCAAAGGGAAATCGAGATGCGACAGCAGAAGTATTACATCCGGAGGCTTCCGGAGAAGTGGCTTATGGGACAGATCAGATTGCCATTGATGCATCGCATGCATCCGATGGTTATGTGATGCTTAATTATACCGGAACTAATGAAAAAGTGAAATTCCAGATAGAGACACCGGAAGGGGAAGCATATACCTATCTGGTGACAAAGAATGGAACGTATATTGTATATCCGCTGACACAGGGAAGCGGTACTTACCAGTTGACCTTATATGAAGCTGCATCAGTAGAAGAAAATTTGTATGCAACAGCATTTACCCAGAGTATTGATGTTACCATTACGGATGAATTTGTCCCATTTCTGGCACCTAACTGCTATGTGGATTTTGATGAGAATTCCAAGGCGGTAAAGAAAGGGGAAGAACTGGCAGCAGGCTGCGGCAGTGACCTTGATGTAGTAACCAACATTTATCATTATGTAATTGAAAATATTACATATGATGAAGAAAAAGCAGAGAATGTTGCATATGGATATGTGCCGGATGTAGATGAAACACTTTCGTCCGGAAAAGGAATCTGTTTTGATTATGCAGCATTGATGGCAGCGATGCTTCGTTCGCAGAGAATTCCAACCAAACTTCAGGTAGGATATGCGGGTGAGGCTTATCATGCGTGGATCAGCTGTTATGTGGATGAGATAGGCTGGGTAGATAATATGATATCTTTTGACGGAAAGGACTGGTCTCTTATGGACCCGACCCTGGCAGCCAATAATGATGATGATACCGTAAAAGATTATATTGGCGACGGAAGCCGTTATATTATAAAGTACACATATTAAGAGAGGAAGAAAAGTATGGGAAAAAGTAAAAAGCAGCAAAAGCTGTCAAATCTTGAATGTGCATCTTTTTGCAGCCAGATGACAATGGTTCTGCATGCAGGCTTTCCGGCAGTTGAGGGGGTGTCATTATTACTGGAAGATGCAAAGGATGTGCAGGAAAAGGCAATACTTCAGGTAATGTATGATGAAATGATAAATACAGGACTGTTATATCCGGCACTGGAAAAGACCAGTGTATTTCCGGATTATCTTCTTCAGATGGTTAAGATAGGAGAAGAAACAGGTACACTGGATGATGTTATGAATGGGCTGACTCACCATTACGAGCGTGAGGATGAGATCGAGAAGAGTATTAAAAGCGCACTTACATATCCTTTGATTATGGTTGCTATGATGATAGCTGTAATTGTGATACTTTTAACAAAAGTAATGCCGGTATTTGAACAGGTATTTCGCCAGTTAGGCAGACAGATGACCGGATTTTCCGGTGGCATGCTGGTATTGGGAAAAACAATTTCGAATTATGCAATTGTATTCATTACAATAGCGGCGGTAATCGTTGGAGTATTTGTTTATTTTGTAAAGAGCAGCAGAGGACGAAGAGCGTTTGCTGGTTTTAGCAGAAAAATGCACTTGTTTCATGGCTTATACGATAAAATCGCAGCATGTCGTTTCGCAGACAGCCTGTATCTGACTTTAAAGAGTGGACAAAATCCGCAAAAAGGACTGGAATTTGCAGACGAATTGATTGCAGATAAGAATTTTTCAAAGAAGATTAAGAAATGCAGCCAGAAAATGGAAGAGGGCGAGGATTTTGCAGCAGCAGTAGGCGGTGCCGGAATATTTGAGGGCTTGTATGAGAGGATGCTGGTGATTTCCGGGAAAACCGGAGAGACCGATGAAACATTAGAGACGATAGCAAGACAGTATGAAAGAGAAATTGATCAGAGAATGTCTTCTTATATTGCAATATTAGAACCGACACTTGTAATTATTTTGTCTGTTATTGTCGGAATGATACTGTTATCCGTGATTCTTCCGTTGATGGGAATTATGGCAGGACTGTAAGAAGGAGATGCATATGGAAGGATTTCGTCGAAAGAGGCTTTTTTTTCATGAAAAAAGGCATTCTGTCTGGGCAAAGATATTATTTACGGTGGCCATTTCCAGTTGTATTATTTTATTGACCTGTCATGGATTGAACCGATTGATGGCGGATAGTAAAGAGGAGGAAAAACGTTCTTTAGAAGAGGCTCTGCAGAGAGAAATCGTGCAGTGTTATGTGCTGGAAGGACATTACCCGGACAGTCTTTCGTATCTGGAAGAACAGTATGGTTTTTCCTATGATAAAGAGCAGTTTTTTGTGGATTACCAGCTGCTTGGAGCAAACATTATGCCGGATGTGACAGTAATTGAGCGCAAGAATTAGAGTGAAGAGGGATGAATATGGCAGAGAGTACCGCCAGAAAACATACAATTGATATATTATTTCCATGGGCATTGTTTGGGCTGCTGGCAATCTGCGGACTTCTGGTGCTTATCCTGGCAGCAGATATTTATCAGGATACGACGACTATGGCAGATGAAAATTATGAAAGCAGAACAGTATTGTCTTATCTTACGGAGAAGATTCATCAGAATGATAATGGGACAGTTACTATTGGTTCGGTGGATGGAACAGACAGTCTTATCATCCGTCAGGATTATGATGGAGAAGAATATTGCACCTATATTTTTGAAGAGGATGGCATGTTGAAAGAGCTTTTTGTCCGGTCCGGAACTGCTGTAAGTACAGCGGATGGAAAGGCAGTCATTCCGGTTGAAGATTTTAAGATGGAAGCTTTGGAAAATGGATTATTGCATTTTTCCTGTATGTCGGAAGATGGGAGAAAAATGGATACTGTGGTGGCTGTTGTCGGCAGTGGGCAGGAATAGAGGAAGGCATATGATAGAAGGGAAGGCAAGACGTTCCGGGGTATTTTTACTGGAACTTATGATATCGATTTTATTTTTCTGTATTGCTGCAGCGGTGGGATTGCAGCTATTTGTAAAATCCCATTGCATCAGTGAAGATGCAGGAAATATGAATATGGCAGTACATAAGGCTGCAGCGGCAGCAGAAGTATTCCGCTCCGGAACAGATATGGAAGATTATCTGAAGGAAGAGTATTCTTATTATGAGAAAGAGGATAATACATTTTTGGTATCCTTTGCGGCTGACTGGGAGAACTGTAAGACGAAAGATGCGGAATATACCCTGTGGATTACACTGGGTGAAGCGAAGCAGCGGATGGTCGGTCATTTTGCAGTAAAGCAGAAGGATGGGGAGAAAGATAAGATTATTTATGAAGTGGAACTAAAGAGAGTAATCAGTCAGAGAGAGGCGGCAGAAGATGAGTAAGAGTGCATTATACGAAGAAAAACGCAGACCGCGTATAGCCAGTCCTTTTGGATACTCTTTTTTGTTAGTGGTAGTATTGATTCTGACTTTTTTATTATTCGCAGTGTTGTCATTATCTTCGTCCCTGCGGGATTATAAATACAGTAAACGGGCGGCAGATAAGATGAGTGCCTATTATGAAGCATGTAACAAGGCAAATGATGTCTTAGCAGAGATAGATGCTATTCTGGAAGAATCCGAAAATAAAGAAATGGCGCTGCAGGAAATTTCAGGATTTCCGGAGGTGAAGGACGCAGCTGATACCATAAGCTTTTGTGTGCCGGAGACGGACACACAGGAGTTACGTGTAAAGCTTTCTATTACGGAAGAGACGGATGGAGAGACAGGAAAAATGCTGGAATGGAGCATATTAGAATGGAAAGAAACTGCTACTGATGTAAGACAGGAGGAAACAAGGCTTCCGTTGATGGAGCGGCAGAAATAAAGAGATTGGTGGGAAAATTATGGATGTAAAAGAAGTATTACGAAAAGCAGTAGAGGAACACGCATCAGATATATTTATTATAGCCGGACTTCCGATATCATATCGTTCGAATAATGTAATTATAAAAGAAGAGGGAGAGCGGTTGATGCCTCCTGAGACAGAAAATTATTTAGAGCAGATATATGAACTGGCGGACCATCGTGATATTGACCGGTTATTAAAGCATGGGGATGATGATTTCTCCTTTGCGGTGCAGGGACTGTCAAGATTCCGTGTCAGTGCTTATAAGCAAAGAGGCGCATTATCAGCAGTGGTTCGTGTGATTACCTTTGATTTGCCAAAGCCGGAGGACATTGGAATTCCACAGAATATCATTGACCTTGGTCTGCAGCCAAAGGGAATGGTATTAGTAACAGGACCGGCAGGAAGTGGTAAGTCTACCACGTTAGCCTGCATGGTAGATGCACTGAACCGCCGGTGTGCCAAGCATATTATTACGTTAGAGGATCCGATTGAATATCTGCACAGCCATCAGCATGGAATTATCAGCCAGCGTGAGATAAATGTAGATACTGAAAATTATGTAACGGCATTACGTGCATCCCTGCGGCAGAGTCCGGATGTGATTCTTCTTGGAGAAATGCGTGATTACGAGACGATTGGTGTTGCCATGACAGCGGCAGAGACGGGACATCTTATTATATCCACCTTACATACCATAGGAGCGGCTAATACCATTGACCGTATCATTGATGTGTTCCCGGCAAATCAGCAGCGGCAGATTGCAGTACAGCTTTCTATGGTGCTGCAGGCGATTGTTTCCCAGCAGCTTGTGCCGGATGTGAATGGCAATGTGATCCCGGCATTTGAAATTATGACTGTGACACCGGCAATCCGCAATATGATTCGTGAGAATAAAGTGCCACAGATTGACGGCGTTGTATATTCCTCGAACCGGGAAGATATGATATCCATGGACAGCAGTCTTTTGAAATTGTATCAGGAAGGAAAGATTACAAAAGAGACAGCACTGGTTTATGCATCTAATCCGGAAATGTTACAGAAACGCTTATAAAAATAGCTTGACGAGGCATAGAGAACATGATACAATACAACAGTTGTGAATAGGCGATGGTCCTCTGTTGCAAATGAATGCATTAAGAACATCAAAATATACAGGAGGTCACAAAATGAACGCAAGTGAAATTATTAAGAACATTGAAGCAGAGCAGTTAAAGGCAGATGCACCAGAGTTTCGTGTAGGAGATACCGTTAAGGTTTATGCGAAAATTAAAGAGGGAAACCGTGAAAGAATTCAGGTTTTCGAAGGTGTTGTATTAAAGAAACAGGGCGGAAGCAACCGTGAGACATTTACCGTTCGTAAATTTTCTAATGGTGTTGGCGTAGAGAAGACCTGGCCATTACATTCTCCTAACGTAGAGAAGGTTGAAGTAGTAAGAGCTGGTAAAGTAAGAAGAGCTAAGCTGAATTACTTAAGAGGTCGTATCGGTAAGAAAGCAAAAGTAAAAGAGTTAGTAAAATAAGAATCTGTCAGAGGGACGTGCCAATGTGTATCGTCCCTCTTGTTGTATTTACGCGAGTAGCGAGAGAAATCGCATGCTTGCATGCAGATTTGGAGAGCACCGCGATAACTCGAGAAACTCGCAAAGCGTGTTTCTCGTAGTTACCACGTATTCATAAGAAGCTGCCGGTGGCAGTTTCTGCAGATATATCGAATGATATTCAGGTAAGAAGGAGAACATAAGATTATGCGTAGAGGCAGCGTTCGTGGTCTGAATTTTGGCAGACGTAGAAAGAAAATAAATGTACCACTGCTGAAGGAAATCGGCACCTGGGTCATTGAGATTGCAATTGTCCTGGTGATTTCATTTGTATTTGTATATTTTATCGGACTTCGGACCACTGTGGTAGGACAGTCCATGAACCCTACGATAGAGAACGGAGAAGAGATTCTGGTTAATCGTTTTGTTTATAAACTGAAGAAACCAAAAGCAAATGATGTTATTGTATTTCTTCCAAATGGAAATGAAAAGTCGCATTATTATGTAAAGCGTGTCATTGGGGTGCCGGGAGATAAGATACAGATAAAGAATGGAGCAGTCTATGTAAATGGAGAACTGTTTGATGAAAAAGCAGATACAGCTGCCATTGAAGATGCAGGACTGGCATCCGAAGAGATTACGGTAGGGGAAGATGAGTATTTTGTATTGGGAGACAATCGCAACAGCAGTGAGGACAGCCGTTATGCCAATATTGGAAATGTAAAACGGGAATATATTATAGGAAAAGCATGGTTCCGGATTTCTCCACTCCGGAAAATCGGTTTTATCAAATAGAAGGACAGTAAGGGAAGAGAGGAAAATAAGATGCAGTTTCAATGGTATCCGGGACATATGACGAAAGCAAAACGTCAGATGCAGGAAGATATAAAACTGGTAGATTTAGTAATAGAGCTGGTGGATGCAAGAATTCCGGTGAGCAGCAGAAATCCGGATATAGATACCCTGGGAAAAGGAAAAGCCCGTCTGATTTTGTTGAACAAATCTGACCTTGCAGATGAAAGAAAAAATGAAGGCTGGACAGAGTTTTTTAAGAAAAAGGGCTATTATGTAGTACGCATGGATGCCAGAAATAAAGGAAGCATGAAGCAGGTGTCTGCAATTATAGCAGAAGCCTGCAAGGAAAAGACGGAGCGTGATTTACGAAGAGGAATCAAGAACCGTCCGGTGCGGGCTATGGTAGTGGGAATCCCGAATGTGGGAAAATCCACCTTTATCAATACTTTTGCAGGAAAAGCCTGCGCCAAGACCGGAAATAAGCCGGGTGTAACCAAGGGCAAGCAGTGGATTCGCCTGAATAAGAATGTAGAACTTTTGGATACACCGGGTATTTTATGGCCAAAGTTTGAAGACCAGAGCGTTGGGTTAAGACTGGCACTGATAGGTTCTATCAAAGATGATATTTTAAATATTGATGAACTTTCACTGGAACTGATTCAGATTCTGCGGGAAGAGTATCCGGGTGTATTAAAGGAAAGATATGGAATGGAAGAAGAGGGAACACCGGCAGAGATGTTGGCGAAAATTGCCTTAAACCGTGGCTGTATCAAAAAAGGAAATGAAGTAGATTATGCCAAAGCCGCTGCACTGGTGCTGGATGAATTCCGTACTGGAAAGCTCGGTAAAATTTCACTTGAAAAACCGGAAGTGGAAGCATAAGATAAAAATAAGAATAGGAATCAAAAAGAGTTGGAGCAAGACGGAGATATGAAGGAAGAAGAACACGGCAAAAGAGGAAAGGCGGTAAGGGAAAGTGTCAGTTTCATACTATATCTCATTGTGATTGTGGTACTGACATTTTTGATGATACGTTATGTTGGACAGCGGACCAGAGTGGATGGTTCGTCCATGGAAAATACCCTTACCAATGGAGATAATCTGATTGTAGATAAGATATCCTATCGGTTTCATGAACCGGAACGTTTTGATATTATTGTATTTCCGTATCAGTATAAGGAAGACACTTATTTTATCAAACGGATTATCGGAATGCCGGGAGAAACGGTACAGATTACCGATAAGGGAGAGATATTGATTAACGGAGAAGAACTGGTGGAATCTTATGGAAGAGAGGTTATTAAAGACCCGGGACTTGCATCAGACCCGATTACATTAGGTGAGGATGAATATTTTGTGATGGGAGATAACCGCAATTACAGCAAGGACAGCAGGTTTCCGGATGTTGGAAATATCAAGCGGGCGGATATCATAGGAAAAGCATGGCTTAGAATCTATCCATTTGATAAAATTGGATTTATCCGGCACCAGTAATAAAATCGGAAGAGCAGTTAGAGGGTAAAGTGATTATGGCAGAAGAGAAGAAAATCGGAGCAATCAAAGAAGAGTTACAGGCAGCAGAAGACAGTATGCTGCCTGATTTTATAGCAAGATATGAAAAAGATGAACGAAGCGGCGTAAAGAGCCTTGTGGAAAAAGCAGGAAAGCGGATACAGAAGCTTGAGGCAGAGTATGCCCGGATTGAAAATCTGAAAAAGTATGAAAAAGAATATGCAGATGCCGGTTATATCTGCGGTATAGATGAAGTGGGAAGAGGTCCGCTGGCGGGGCCGGTTGTGGCAGGAGCTGTGATTCTGCCAAAGGATTGTGACATTTTATATATCAATGATTCCAAGAAACTCAGTGCATCCATGCGTGAAAAACTCTATGATGAAATTATGGAGAAGGCAGTGGCAACAGGAATTGGAATGGCAGGTCCGGAGCGGATTGATGAAATTAATATTTTGCAGGCTACTTATGAAGCTATGCGGCAGGCTATAACGAATTTGAAAGTAAAACCCGATATATTATTAAATGATGCGGTGACAATACCGGGAGTAGATATCCGTCAGGTTCCGATTATCAAAGGAGATGCAAAGAGCATTTCTATTGGAGCAGCCAGTATCATTGCAAAGGTAACAAGGGATCGCATGATGGAAGAATATGCGAAAATTATGCCGGAATATGGATTTGCGGATAACAAGGGTTATGGCTCCGCAGCCCATATTGCAGCAATCAAAGAATATGGACCAACACCAATTCACCGGAGAACCTTTATTAAGAATTTTTACAGTGAATAATTCCAAAGAAATTGGCGATGCAGAGTGGAGTGATTGATATGCAGATTTCAGACATGTTAGCACAATACAACAGAAGTTCGGCTACCGGAGCTACAGCAACAGCCCCGCAGCAAGGGGTTCAGCAACTGGTATCAGCCGTACGGGAAATGACGGTAGGAAATGTATTTGAAGGAACCGTAAATGATATCAAAAACGGAACGGTTACGCTTGGACTGGCAAATGGCCAGACTGTTCAGGCGAGAATAGCAGCAGGCGTACAGTTAGCCGTTGGTCAGGCGATGTTTTTCCAGGTGAAATCCAATGATGGAACTACCGTTGAAATTCGACCTTATACCAATGGAAATCTCAATAATCCGACGTTGTTAAAGGCACTGGATGCAGCAGGCATTCCGGCAGAACCAAGAATGATAGATATGGTCAATTCCATGATGGAAGAGCAGATGTCCATTGGCAGGGAAAGCCTTATGGATATGGCACGCAGTATTTCTGCATATCCGGATGCGGATATTAAGTCACTGGTATTGATGCATAAGCTTGACATTCCGATGTCAGAAGAATTTATCCGGCAGTTTGAAAATTATAAATCTGATCAGGCGGCAATCACTTCACAGTTTGATGATGTCTTGGAAAGCATCGGAAAATTATATCAGAACGAAAACCTTTCCGAGACAGAGGCATTGGAACTGGGAAGCCGAATCTATCAGGTGTTGAAGCAGGATGGTTCTTTGGATATGTCTGTAATTGTAAAAGAGGGAGTACAGAAAGGAAGCTGGAGTCCGGTGGAACTTCAGGAAGGAGCCATACTGGAAGGAGCGTCAGAATTTGCTGCCACAGAAATCACAGGAACGGAATTAGCAGAAGCTGAAACGATAGCAGAATCCATAGAAGAAACATTAGATGGCGTGCAGTATTATGCCAGGGGCAGTGTCGGCGCATTGTTTACAGAGGGGCAGATGAAGGATTTTTCAAATCTTCTGAAAGAATTTCCACAGCTTGCAGGCAGTAAATTATTTACCGCAGAGGGGACTTTAAACGGAAATCTTTCTACAGGTGCATTTCTAAAAGAACTGCATCAGGCGCTGGATGAGATAATGGGTTTAACCGGAGGTTCTGCAAAGAAACTGTTTTCCGGTAAAGAGTATCAGAAAGTGCTGGAATATGAGGTAAAACAGCAGTGGACACTAAAACCGGAAGAAATCAAAGGGGATGCTGTTAAGCATCTTTATGAGAAGATGGAAAATCAGATGCAGAAGATGCAGGAGTTGGTGCAGGAATCCGGTCAGAGCAATACTTCCCTTGCGAAAGCAGTAAGTAATCTGCAGGGGAATATTGAATTTATGAATCAGATTAATAATGCCTATCATTATGTGCAGATTCCCCTTCAGATGTCAAATCAGAATACCCACGGAGATTTATTTGTCTATACTAATAAGAGTGGTGTGGACAGACCGGATGGCGAACTGAGTGCTTTTTTACATCTTGATATGGATAACCTTGGTGCAACGGATGTGTCTGTGCGGATGAAGGATAGAAAGGTGCATACGAATTTTTATCTGGAGGATGAGAAATCCTATGATTTAATCGAAGAACATATGGCTGAGCTGATGCAGCGGCTGCAGGAGAAAGGATATTCCTGTACGGTACAGGTGGAGAACCAGTCCGGAAAGAAAAATCTGGTTGAAGATTTTATGCAGCAGGAGCATCCGTCAGCCGGAATCCTGCATCGGTATTCCTTTGATATGAGGGCGTAATTTATGAAAAATGGAATCTGGCATCCGGCAGACTTTGATGGGAAAAATGCCGGAGAAGAGAAAACAAAAGAAAAAACAGCAGTTGCCATCGCATATGAGCCGGGAGAGAGGGCACCGAAGATACTGGCAACCGGCAAGGGGTATCTTGCGGATAAAATTATTGAGAAAGCCAAAGAGGAAGATGTTCCGCTGTATCAGGATAATCAGCTGGCAAATACCTTATCCAGGCTTGAAATTGGAGATATGATTCCGCCGGAATTATATGAAGTAGTGGCAGAGATACTTGTCTTTGTCGATGATATGGATAAGCTGCGCAGTAAATTGGAATAAAAATAGCTGTAACGGCAAACGGAATAGTGGAAATCCAAATAACAGGAATCCAAATAGCAGGTATCCAAATAGTGGAAATCCAAATAGCAGGAATAACAGAAAGGGGAGCAGGGATGGAAAATAAACGCAGCATGGGCAGTGAGTATGAAAAAAAGGCGGCAGAGTATTTAAAGGCATCCGGCTGCAGCATCTGTGAGATGAATTACCGCTGCAGGTTCGGAGAAATTGATATGATTGCAAGAGATGGAAAATATCTTGTTTTTGCAGAAGTAAAATACCGCAGTGATACCGGAAAGGGACTTCCACAGGAAGCGGTAGATTACCGCAAACAAAGGAAAATATCAAGAGTGGCAGATTATTACCTGATGTGTAAACATATGATGGGACTGCCCTGCAGGTTTGATGTGATTGCAATATTAGGAGAGGACATACAGTGGCTGAAGGATGCTTTCCCCTATATAGAGCCTTATTAGTGACAGATGAGACTTGATACAGGAAAAAGAATGCTGGAGAATTGAACCAGTTACAGCATGGAGTTGGAACTGGAAAAATAAGAACAGGAAAAGAAAAATGACAGAATTTCAGATAAAAGAGGATGGACGAACCATGATACCGTCCGTATTTTCCCATGCGGGGAAAAAAGAATTAGTGTTGCTGCAGTATCCACAGTTGCAGGCACTTGATATGGTAAAACACTGCTTTACCACAAGAATGGGTGGAGTAAGTAAGAATGAATTTTCTTCGCTGGATTTAAGCTTTAACCGTGGAGATGACATAGAGGCAGTAAAGGAAAATTTCCGCAGGGTAGCTGAGGCAATGGAAGTTCCGGCAGGGCAGATTGTCTGCTCTGACCAGACCCATACCACCAATGTAAGAAAAGTAACAGCAGAGGATGCAGGAAGCGGACTGACAAAGGAACGGCTGTATCATGATGTGGATGGATTGATTACCGATGTGCCGGGGCTGATGCTTGCAACCTTTTATGCAGACTGTGTGCCGCTTTACTTTGTGGATACAAAGCATAGGGCAATCGGACTGAGCCATTCCGGCTGGAGGGGCACGGTTAACAGAATGGGAAGAGCCACGCTGAAAGCAATGGCAGAAGCATATGGAACAGTACCGGAGGATGTATGGTGTGCGATAGGCCCATCTATCTGCCAGGACTGTTATGAAGTAAGTGAAGATGTGGCACTGGAATTTGAACAGGAGTTTTCTGGTCATGGCAGTGAAATTATGTACCGGAAAGAAAATGGAAAGTATCAGTTAAATCTCTGGAAAGCCAATGAAAGAGTGCTTTTAGATGCGGGAATCCTGCCGGAAAAACTAATCTTGCCGAATGTGTGTACCTGCTGTAACAGTGAACTGTTATTTTCACACAGAGCAAGTCATGGAAGAAGAGGAAATCTTGGGGCATTTTTGTGCATTAAATAGAAAAATGTCAAAAAATGAAAAATTTTTTTGTTCACAAAGCAAACATGTGATATAATTAGGATAAATAATTTAGGAGGGCAGAAATATGCAGTTGAATAAGATATTTAATGCAGAAGATATAGAGGTACTTTTTGCACAATGGGAAAACGTAACAGGAGTAAAACCATTACTTCTGGATTCTGATGGAAGTGTAGCAATCGGGGAAGGTGAAGCATCTGAATACAGAGATGTGATCAAAGCCGGAATTGAAATAGTTGGATATCTTTCTTATGCGAAGAAGGAAGACGCAGAGGATGAAAACGAAGCTAAAGCTAAGATAGCAGCGCTGACTATCGTTCTGACACAGCTTGCAGCATCTGAAGAGAAGAGAATGGATGAAGAGAAGAAGAATTCTGATATTCATGAGAATGTACAGAAGACCTCAGAATACATCCAGAAGATTAATGATATTACCAAACAGCTGGACAAGATTGAAAAGAACCAGAAGATTCTTGCATTAAACGCTTCTATTGAGGCTGCTCGTGCAGGAGAGGCTGGAAAAGGATTCGCAATTGTTGCAACCAATGTATCTGCACTGGCAACAGACTTTGGTAATAACAACCGCGAAATCAAAGATGAATTACAGAAGTTAAATGAAGTAATTGCAGCAATTGAAAAATGTGAATAATATTTCCTGATGAAAGGAAGATAGAATCGTGTAAAAAGACGGAATCAGTGCAAACTGGTTTCGCTTTTTTGCTTTACAGGAAAATTGCTTTCCTGTAAAGTAAAAAACGCTCCGCGAGCAGCATTAAGGAATTATTAATAAAATCATACAGATATTTTTCTTGTGTCTCATCTGCTGGGATGTTATAGTGTGCGTATCAATTGAAGTAATACGGATAATACACCTACGATATTCCAAAAGGAGGAAGCGAAGTGATACAGCTTAATTACAGGGATGCAAAGCCTATTTACGAACAGATTAAAGATGGAATGCGTCATCTTGTGATTTCCAATGCATTGACAGCGGATGAAAAACTGCCATCTGTGCGTGAACTGGCAGCAACACTGGCAATTAATCCGAATACCATCCAGCGGGCATACCGGGATCTGGAGAAAGAAGGATATGTCTATACCATTTCCGGGAAAGGCACATTTGTGGCTGCCCAGAAGCATGTAAAGGATGCAAGAACTGTGGAATTAAAAGGACATTTTGATGAAATCGTATCAGAATTACTGTATCTGGCAGTAGAGCCGGAGCAGTTAAAACATCGGATAACGGAACTGGAAGGAGGAGAATATATTCATGATACGGGTAAATAATGTAGTGAAGACATTTGGAGATTTCCGGGCGTTAGACGGTGTAAACCTGCATGTAAAGGATGGAGCAATTTATGGACTGGTAGGACCAAACGGAGCCGGGAAATCTACGATAATAAGACATATTACCGGAATCTATAAGCCGGATGCCGGCGAAATAGAAATAGCCGGGATGCCGGTGTATGAGAATCCTCAGGCAAAGGCCAGATTTGCATATATTCCGGATGATCTTTTCTATTTCCAGCAGGCAGATGTCATGGAAATGAAACGCTTTTATAAGGGAATCTATAAAACTTTTGATGAAGATTTGTTTTTCCGGATCCGGGATGCGTTTTCGAATATTGATCCGAAGATGACCATTCGGAGAATGTCAAAGGGAATGCAGAAGCAGGCGGCTTTCTGGCTGGCAATCAGCTGCAGACCGGAGCTTATGATTTTAGATGAGCCGGTAGATGGACTAGACCCGGTAATGAGAAGGCAGATCTGGAGCATTATCATGTCTGATGTGGCAGAACATGGAACTACGGTGTTAGTATCTTCCCATAACTTAAGAGAGCTGGAGGATGTCTGTGACCATGTGGGCATTATGCATCATGGAAAAGTAATGCTGGAACGTTCCTTAAGCGAACTGCAGGGAAGTGTCTGTAAGATTCAGGTGGCATATCAGGAAAGAATGCCGAAGCTTCCGGCTGATTTTGAAGTGTTACATATGTCCAGTACAGGAAGGGTATATACCATGATTGTAAAAGGCAATCCAAAAGAGGCAAAGCTGCGGTTAGAACAGACTTCGCCAATGCTGATTGATGTGCTGCCTCTGACATTGGAAGAAATTTTTATTTACGAATTAGGAGGGGCGGATTATGCGGTCAAAGACATCTTACTTTAATAAGACGGTATTTTGGAAAAATATTACGCATTTCTGGCCTGTCTGGCTGATTTATACGATATTGCTGCTATGTATGGTTCCTCTGCGGCTGTTAGTGAATTCCGGGATTTCTTATGAAGGTTATTCAGCACAGGAAATTAAAGAAATAAAAATGAATAATTTTATGCAGATTCTGTTTTCAGATGGAAGCGGTGCGCTTATTGCACTCCTTAGTCTGGCAATTGGAATTATTGTAGCAATGGCAGTATTTTATTATCTTTATAATAACAGAAGCTCACATCTGTTTCATTCACTGCCATTGAAAAGAACAGAACTTTTTATCAGCAATTTCCTGTCAGGATTCTGCATGATTGTAGTTCCTGTACTATTGGCGTTTATTATTGGAACAGTATGCTGCATTATGCAGGGAATTACAAGTCTGCAGTATCTGCTGGCGTGGGCACTGATGTTGACGGGAGAGAGCTTTTTCTTCTACAGTATGGCAATTTTCGTTGGCATGTTTACCGGTCAGTTATTGGCAATGCCGGTATTCACGATTATTCTGAACGTATTATATATAGGATGCCGCTATGTGATTACATGTATGATTAGTACAATTGGCTATGGTATGGCGAATTCTTATGCTGACCGTATGAATAGTATTTTATCACCGGTGATATATCTTTCAAATAAGGTGGGAGTAGAGTATGACTATTTAGAGGACAGGATAGAATACCATATGTTTGGCCTTTCGGTTGTAGGGATCTATGTGCTGGTGGGTGTGGTGCTGATAGTGATATCCTGTCTGCTTTATCAGAAACGTAAACTGGAAACCACGGGAGATGTGCTTACAATTCCGGCAACCCGCCCGGTGTTCCGCTGGGGAATGGCTTTTTGTGTGGCTTTTCTTACTGCAATTCTGCTGAGCGGACTGTTTGGCGTGCTGGTACATACATCACTGGGCAATTTCCTGATGGTTTTATTTACAACATTGATTGCAGGCTTTCTGGCATTTTTCGTTGCGGAAATGATTTTGACGAAGAAACTGCGTGTAGTGACCAAAAAGAGATTGTTAGAATGTGGCGTCATGTTAGGAATTTCCGTCGTATTTCTTCTTTGTATCAAATGGAATGCGTTCGGACTGGAAAATAAAATCCCGGATAAGAAGGAAATTGTCGCAGCAAATATTAACTGCTATTTTGAAATAGAAGAAAATTCAGAAAGCGGAATTGATGAAATTATGAGTATTCATCAGCAGATTATTGATTCGAAGAAGGAATTTCAGGCATATCAGGGCTCGTCTGATTTAGATAAGGCATTGCAGTGGGTAGAGATTGATTATCAGCTTGCAGACGGAAGCATTATGGTGAGAAGCTATGATGTACCGGCTGCTAAAAATTATTATGAAAATGCAGATTCGGTTGTTTCAAGAATTTATGCTATGTCTATGGATCCAGAGAATTATCTCAAGGGGAATCTGATGGTGAATTATGATGATCCGAATAATCATATTATTTCAATGGAGTTTGATGCCTATGACCAGAATTTGGAATATGACAGCATTAATATAAATGATGAGCGGGCACAGGAAATATATGATGCTTATCTTAAGGACATCCGGGCAGGACATATTTATCTGAATACAGTAAATGATAACTACTATAAACATACGTATATCAATGGACTGTATCTGCATGTCTATAACAGTCAGGGAATCCAGCTTACCAGGAGAGAACAACGGATGTGGGGAATGGAAAACAGTAAAGATTATTATTTCAATTTGAATTTGAATGATCGTTGTGTATACACGATTAACAAACTGCTGGAGTTACATATCATTGAGTCAGAGGATGAACTGATGACATTACAGGAAATGGAAGACAGAAGCATGAGCATGGAGCAGGAATAAGTGGAAGGGTGGAATAACTGTTGTTATTCTGCCCTTTTTATTGTAAACTAGAGAGGTATTATAATATAGAAAGATTGAGAAAATAATTTATGCATACAAAGAAACATGTCATCAGTGGAGTAAAACCGGACAGCATTGCCATGGAGCTTGAGCTGGAGCCGGGAGATGAGCTGATTTCCATTAATGGCAAAGAAATAGAAGATGTATTTGACTACCAGTTCCTGACAGAGGACGAGTATCTTTTGGTGGTAGTAAGAAAGAATAATGGCGAAGAGTGGGAACTGGAAATTGAAAAAGATTATGATGAAGACCTTGGAATCGAATTTGAAAATGGGCTGATGGACGATTACAAATCCTGTTCCAATAAGTGTATGTTCTGTTTTATTGACCAGATGCCGCCGGGCATGCGAAAGACACTTTATTTTAAAGATGATGATTCCAGACTTTCCTTCTTACAGGGGAATTATGTAACGCTGACCAATATGAAGGATAAGGATATTGAACGTATCATATACTACAATCTTGGACCGATTAATGTGTCGGTGCATACCACGAATCCGAAGCTTCGCTGTACCATGTTGCACAACCGTTTCGCTGGAGAAGCCTTAAAGAAAATCAAACGCTTATCAGATGCCGGAATTGAAATGAATGGACAGGTTGTACTCTGCAAGGGCGTCAATGATGGCGAAGAGTTAGAGCGGACCATCCGTGATCTGACAGAATACATTCCAAATATGCAGAGCCTTTCTATTGTACCGGTCGGCCTGACAAAATACCGGGAGGGCTTATATCCTTTGGAAGCTTTTGAAAAAGAGGATGCAGGAAAAGTCTTAGAGCAGATTCACCGCTGGCAGGATTATTGCATGGAGCATTTCGGTACACACTTTGTGCATGGAGGAGACGAGTGGTATCTTCTGGCAGAGCAGCCTCTTCCGTCTGCAGAAAACTATGATGGGTATATCCAGCTGGAAAATGGCGTGGGAATGATTACACTGCTGCGGGATGAATTCCGGGAGGCACTTGCAGCAGAAAAAGGTGATGCCAATCTGAAAAGGACAGTTACGCTGGTAACCGGAAAGCTGGCAGGACCGATTTTGGAGGAACTGACAGGAGAAATGAAGGAGAAGTTTCCAAATGTAAAGATACGGGTCCGCGTGATCCGAAACGATTTCTTCGGAGAACGGATTACCGTTGCAGGACTTCTGACCGGACAGGATATTATCGCACAGCTTAAGGACGAAGATTTGGGAGATGAGATACTGCTGCCATGCAATGTATTGCGTATGGGAGAGGATGTTTTCTTAGATGACATCACATTGACGGAGCTGAAAAGAACTTTACAAGTACAGGCAGATATTGTAAAATCAAGCGGGCAGGATTTGCTGAATGCAGTCCTTGGAAGGAGACAGAATGAGTAAACCAGTAGTAGCTATTGTAGGCAGACCAAACGTAGGAAAATCAACACTTTTTAACGTGTTGGCAGGTGAAAGAATTTCTATCGTACAGGATACTCCGGGTGTAACCCGTGACCGTATATATGCCGAAGTATCCTGGCTTGACTATAACTTTACCTTAATTGATACCGGCGGTATTGAGCCGGACAGCGGAGATATTATTTTATCCCAGATGCGGGAGCAGGCACAGATAGCCATTGATACCGCAGATGTCATTATTTTTATTACGGATGTAAGACAGGGGCTTGTAGATGCAGACCAGAAAGTAGCGGATATGCTGCGCCGTTCCAAGAAGCCGGTTATTCTTGCAGTAAATAAAGTAGATGATTTTAAGAAATATATGCCGGATGTTTATGAATTTTATAATCTTGGAATTGGTGACCCGGTTCCGGTATCTGCAGCATCCAGACTTGGAATCGGTGATTTGTTAGATGAAGTGGCAAAGCATTTTACCCAGGAAATGTTAGAAGAAGCAGAAGATGACAGACCGCGTATTGCCATTGTAGGTAAGCCGAACGTAGGTAAGTCATCACTGATTAACAAGCTGACCGGTGAAAACCGTGTGATTGTTTCTGATATTGCCGGAACTACAAGAGATGCCATTGATACCGATATAAAATATAATGGCAGAGAATATGTATTTATTGATACGGCAGGACTCCGGAGAAAGAATAAGATTAAAGAAGAATTAGAGCGTTACAGTATCATCCGGGCAGTAACAGCAGTGGAACGTGCAGATGTGGTCATTATTGTAATTGATGCTACAGAAGGCGTAACGGAGCAGGATGCCAAGATTGCTGGAATTGCCCATGAAAGAGGCAAAGGAATTATCATTGCAGTGAATAAATGGGATGCCATTGAAAAGGATGATAAGACCATTTACAAGCATACAGAGAAAATCCGTCAGATTTTAAGCTTCATGCCATATGCAGAGATTTTATTTATTTCAGCCAAGACCGGACAGCGTACCGGCAGGATTTTTGAGACCATTGATGTAGTGCTTGAAAATAACAGCATGCGTGTGGCAACCGGTGTATTAAATGAGATTATGGCAGAGGCAGTTGCCATGCAGCAGCCACCAACGGATAAGGGAAAACGCTTAAAATTATATTATATTACACAGGCAGCGGTAAAACCGCCAACTTTTGTTATCTTTGTAAATGACAAGAACCTGATGCATTTTTCCTATACAAGATATCTGGAAAATAAGATTCGGGAAGCATTTGGCTTTAAGGGTACTTCCCTGAAATTCATTATAAGGGAAAGAAAGGAAGATTAATAAAATGTTATTCGGACGTGTAATATCAGTAGGAATCGGATATTTATGCGGTATGTTTTTATCCGGCTTCTTATATGGAAAGAAAGAGAATGTGGATTTACGTAAGGTGGGCAGTGGAAATGTAGGAACTACCAACACCATGCGTAACCTTGGTGTGAAGGCAGGCATTCTTACCTTGATCGGTGATGTGTGTAAGGTATTTATGGCAATGGTCATTGTATGGCTCATTTTCCGGAACCGTTATCCGGACAGTGTGAAGGTCTTAGAGCTTTATGCTGGTGTGGGCTGCATCTTAGGTCACGATTTTCCGGCTTATATGAAATTTAAAGGCGGAAAGGGAATTGCCTGTACCGGTGGTCTTCTGATTGGCTTCTGTCCGCTGGCAGTGCCAATAAGCCTTGGAATTTTTATTCTTGTGGTAGCAATCACACGGTATGTTTCCTTGGGTTCCATACTTGGTGTAATCAGCCTTGAAATACAGATTATCGTATTTGGCCAGATGGGACTGCTTTCCGTACCGGAGCAGTATCTGACAGAGGTGTATATTGTATTCGGTTTTGTGGCGGGACTTGCAATCATTTTACATCATGCCAACATCGGAAGACTTCTTAAGGGAACCGAGAACAAATTCAGTTTCCATTCAAAGAAACAGGAAGCATAGGAAAGGAAAAAACAAATGTCTGATATCAGTATCATTGGAGCCGGAAGCTGGGGAACTGCTTTATCGGTGGTATTACATAAAAACGGTCATAAGATTACAATCTGGTCTGCACTTGCACCGGAAATTGAAATGTTAAAGGAAAAGCATGAGCAGGCAGAAAAACTTCCGGGCGTTATTTTACCGGATGATATTATGTTCACAACAGATTTAAAAGAAGCAATCGAGGGAAAAGACATGCTCGTCTTAGCAGTGCCTTCTCCATTTACCAGAAGCACAGCAAAAGCAATGAGCCCGTTCGTAGCAGAGGGACAGCTTATTGTCAGCGTGGCAAAGGGAATTGAAGAGAATACGTTAATGACTTTATCTGAAATTATTATGGAAGAGATTCCACAATGTGAGGTGGCGGTTTTATGTGGACCAAGCCATGCGGAAGAAGTAGGAAAAGAAATTCCGACCAGTCTGGTAGCAGGAGCAAAGAAGCGTGCCACAGCAGAACTGGTCCAGAACACCTTTATGAGTGAAGTATTACGTGTTTATACCAGCCCGGATGTACTGGGGATGGAAATCGGAGCATCCTTAAAGAATGTCATTGCACTGGCAGCAGGTATGGCAGACGGACTTGGTTATGGAGATAATACCAAGGCAGCACTGATTACCCGTGGAATTTCAGAGATGGGAAGACTTGCCCTTGCCATGGGAGCGAAATATGAGACCTTAAGCGGACTGACCGGAATGGGTGATTTAATCGTAACCTGTGCCAGCAAGCACAGTAGAAACCGTCGTGCCGGATATCTGATGGGACAGGGATATACCATGCAGCAGGCAATGGATGAAGTAAAGATGGTAGTTGAGGGTGTCTATTCTGCCAAAGCAGCAATTGCTTTAGCGAAGAAATATCATGTAGATATGCCGATTATTGAACAGGTCAATGAAGTATTATTTGAAAATAAACCTGCGAAAGATGCAGTAAAAGAACTGATGCTCAGAGATAAAAAGGTAGAGCATGACGACCTGGAATGGCAGTAGGAGAAAAGGAGTTTTTAGCAGAATGGAAAAGATTCGTATCAAATATTTTACAGATAAAATCGAAAAGCTTACATATATCGATGGCAAATCCGACTGGATTGATCTTCGTGCATCCGAAGAAGTCGAAATGAAAGCAGGAGAATTTAAACTGATTCCTCTTGGTGTGGCAATGGAGCTGCCAAAGGGATATGAAGCACACATTATGCCAAGAAGTTCTACTTATAAGAATTTCGGAATTATTCAGGCGAACAGCTGCGGAATCGTGGACGGTTCCTACTGTGGAGACAATGATATGTGGAGACTGCCTGCAATTGCAATGCGTGATACCATGATTCATGTTAATGACCGTATCGCACAGTTCCGTATTGTAGAGAATCAGCCGCAGATTCATTTTGAAGAAGTAGAAAGCCTGGGCAACCAGGACAGAGGTGGTTTCGGAAGTACCGGAATCCAGTAAATTATCAAACAGGGGGTAAATCAAATGGAAGAACGTATGGTCAAATTTTATTCAAAGGAAAACAACAATCTTGCATTACATGCAATACCGGGGCATTTTGCCACCAGTCATTCGCACATCAATTACTATATTGATGTAACCAGTATGAAAGCCCGCGTGAAAGAGGCAAAAGAAGCTGCAAAAGTGCTTTACCAGAAGACCGGTAATCCATCCTATGTAGATACCGTTGTATGTATGGACAGAACAGAAATGATTGGCGGATTTTTAGCAGAACGTTTTGAACAGGGAGATTTTATGTCAACCAATCTGCATGAGACTATTTATGTTATTTCTCCGGAGATGAACAGCAGCGGTCAGATGATTTTCCGTGATAATACCAAAAATATGATTACCGGAAAACATATCGTGCTTTTGCTGGATACAACAACAACCGGTGAGACAATCAGAAGATGCTTAGAGTGCATCCGGTATTACGGTGGAATTATTGAAGATGTAGTAGCAATCTTCTCCACTGTTAAGGAAGTAGACGGTCACAGAGTAGAAAGTCTCTTTACCGAGAAAGATGTACCAGGCTATCAGGCATATGAGCAGCATGACTGTCCGTATTGTGCAAAAGGCATGAAGTTAGAGGCCATGGTAAATGGTTACGGATACTCTAAATTATAAAGAAAAGATAAACATTTTCTAAAATGAAAACCCATTTCTTTCGTCGGATTGTACAAGAAAGAGATGGGTTTTCGTCACTCTGACGAAGAGATAAAAAAATGCACAGAATATCAGTCAGAACATACAAAAAAAAGAAAAATCTTTGTGGAATCCTCGCATAGCCAAAGTGAACAATATCCTGTATGATAAGGACAGTTAAAAACGAACAAAACATTAGGAGGTTAAACCAATGGCAAGTTTATCATTAAAAAACATTTGTAAAGTATATCCAAACGGCTTTGAAGCTGTTAAGGATTTCAACCTTGAAGTAGCAGATAAGGAATTCATCATCTTCGTAGGACCATCTGGATGTGGTAAATCTACTACACTTCGTATGATTGCAGGTCTTGAGGAGATTTCTTCCGGAGAATTATACATCGACGGAAAACTCGTTAACGACGTAGAGCCAAAAGACAGAGATATCGCAATGGTATTCCAGAACTACGCTCTGTATCCACATATGACTGTATTTGACAATATGGCATTCGGATTAAAATTAAGAAAAGTTCCGAAGGATGAAATCAAGAAAAAAGTAGAAGAAGCTGCTAAGAT